>ERZ1026860.437-NODE-437-length-28641-cov-10.591898_pt1 | contig 28641 bp, 23 predicted proteins | sample MGYA00380160_ERZ1026860 | MGnify/ENA primary metagenome ERZ1026860 (study PRJEB33269, sample SAMEA4719796) | human gut metagenome | biome: human-associated habitat; feature: organic feature; material: feces | place: Cameroon | collected 2013-10 ... | reverse complement strand
TGGTGCTTTCCACAGGGTTGACGGTCAAAGTCAATGTTACGATACTGTCGCAACCATTAACCGTTTGCAGGTTCAATGTATGAGTTCCTGCTTCGCTGACGTTGAAGCCGTTCTCGGTGTAAGTAGTTCCCTCGCAAATTGCTGCCGTAAGGTTGGTGCTTTCCACAGGGTTGACGGTCAAAGTCAATGTTACGATACTGTCGCAACCGTTGATGGTTTGCAGAGTATCGGTATATGTTCCCGAGGTTGACAATGCTCTGCCGTTGAAGTCGTAAGTCTCGTTGCTGCATATCGTTGCTTGAATTGCTCCCGTGCAGATGGTTTTTGTAAAGTTCGCAGTGAACATTGTATCCTGCGTTACCGTAATGGTGCGAGGATTATTCGTATTGCCATCGTTCCACGCAGTAAAATGATAACAAGATGCAGGAGTTGCTGTTAATATTTTCTCTGGACAACTTGCGCCGGTACTTACGGCAACCTCGCCGAATGCAGTGTCGTTTGACGAAGCATTAAGTTCAAAAGTCAACTCTTCCGTAATTCGACCGGAAAAATATCCGCTCCAAGGTCTAGTTCCTGCATAAGTTTCAAGTCTTCCACACGGCACTGTCAAAATACAGGTCTCACTACCGGAAAATCCCATGAGGCGAAGCGTAGGAGGTGTTGTTGCAAGGCACTTGACGGATTCCAAAGCGGAACAACCGGCAAATGCCTGAACTCCGATAAAAGTAACGGAAGTCGGAATTGTAACGGAGGTCAAACCGCTGCAACCGGCAAATGCCTGATTTCCTATAGAAGTAACGCCGGTCGGAATTGGAACGAATGTCAAACCGCTGCAACCGCAAAACGCATAATCTCCGATGGAAGTAACGCCTTTTGGAAGAGTAATCGAAGTCAAACCGGTGCAATTCATAAATGTTTGCGAACCAATAGCACCACCAATGCTATCCGGAAGAGTAATCGAGGTCAAACCGGTGCAACCGTAAAATGCACTACCTCCGATGGAAGTAACGCTGTTCGGAATGGTTATCGAAGTCAAACCGGTGCAACCGGAAAATGCACCACCTCCGATGGAAGTAATGTTGTTCGGAATGGTTATCGAAGTCAAACCGGTGCAACCGTAAAACATCCTGTTTACGATGGAGGTAATGCTGTTCGGAATGTCAATCGATGTCAAGCCGGTACAATTGGAAAACGCATAATCTCCGATGGAAGCAACACTTGTCGGAATGGTTATCGAAGTCAAACCGCGGCAATCTGTGAATGCCTCTTCTCCGATGGAAGTAATGTTGCTCGGAATGGTTATCGAAGTCAAACCGCGGCAATTATTGAACGCATAATCTCCGATGGAAGTAACGCTGTTGGGAATGGTTACCGAGGTTTTTGCACACGGGCATTGTATCAAAGTGTCTTGAACATAATTGTACAACACACCGTCTATCGATGAATAATGCGTGTTTCCGGAAGCTACATTTATCGAGCTTAGATTAGAACAATAGTTAAACGCTCCACTTCTGATGGAAACGACACTGCTCGGAATCGTAATCGAAGTCAAACTGCGGCAACTATTGAACGCCATATATCCGATGGAAGTAACGCTGTTGCCAATGGTAACCGAAGTCAAGCCGCTACAAGCGTAAAATGCCTTACCTCCGATGGAAGTAACGCTGTTCGGGATAGTAACCGAGGTTAAGTTCCTGCACTCGTAAAATGCCATACCTTCGATGGAAACAACATGATACGTGTCGTCTAAGTGTGTTATCGTTGAAGGTATGACGACAGAACCGGAAATATCGGAACTGTTTTGTCGAATAACTTTTACGGAGTTGCTGTCAATTACCTCATATTTCAAACCGTTATTCGTGAAAGCGACCCCTGCTGCAGCTATATTTGCGGACAATATGCAGCAGCAAACCAATAATAGTTTTCTTACATTCATATCTTTAATTTGTTATATTTAGTGCAAAGGTAAGAAGAATTTCACTTTCAACAAAGCATCGATACTTTTAATTCATTGATGAATGCAATCACAAATGCCGAAAGCATAGACCGTACCAAGGGTTTATCGTAACAGAGCTTTGAATTTGAAAAAGTAAGCCCCCTGATCCAAAAGAGTTCCGACTCAAGCGTAAAAGGGTAGCACTCCGAAAAAGTGTGTATGGACAATGCTTTTGCAGGAGACGAAAGCAGTAAAAATTCATCAGGCATCATATCTCTATTGTCGTATCTCATCTTGGGCAAAGCACAACCGTACATCGTTTGTCTTCCAATCGGATGTGAAAATGTAAAGAATATCCTCTCTGTCCGTGTTCGCAAACGCAGCCACGGATTCCCTGAAAGGGGCTTTTCCTCGTAGAAAACCCTCTTTACATTCTTTATCATTTCAACACTTTCGCAAGTATTGCAGATTAACAATTTTCAATTCCTTTAACTTCATAGCTCACGAATTTTCCGTCGGAGGGAATTTACTCGAAATTTTTTGAGTATTCAAGGGTTAAGCAAAAGATTGTATTTCAATATCTTGCAAACATATCGAAAACCGACCGGAAAAAGACGGCGTTTTGACGGTCAAAAAACGGCGTTTTTTTCGGAAAAAACGAAGAGTTAGTGGTGCTAAAACGAAGTCTTTCGAGTCAAAAGACTTCGTTTTCTTCTGAAAAAACGCCGTCTTTTTCTCGTGAAGGCTTGAAACTCTCACGAAAAGTTGTCGGTTTTCCTTGGATTTAACTCCGGTTAGGAATATTTTCCCGCAAAACCGACGGGTTCGCTTTGTTACTCCGAGATTAACAGAATAACGATTTATCTTCACAATTTTACCAATCATACAATAGCGACCAACCGTATCGGGTCGCAATTCCGGAAGATACGACCGGTGTTTTCAATACTCGTTGCTGTCGCACATAAAGAGTGTGGATATTTCCCTGTTTTTGGCATTTCTTTCAACTCATCAAAAAGTCCTGCGATTCACTCCTCCGTGTCGAGGTCTGCGTCGGTTATGGTAAAAAGGTAATCTCTTATTTCATCATAGTATTCGTCTCTGAACTTTCTCCAATCGCTTTCCCTGAAAAACTCTTTCCTTTGAGATGTCGGCTCGAAATCTTTCGTCCACAATCTCAAAACATGCCCATCGGCATCGTTTTCCCGCACTTCGCAATACTCATATTCGGCGAAACAATTTTTCATCGTGATATGCTTGGCATGAAAATCAGTTATAAGTATCATCTCTCCCGGTTTTGCTTTCATTTTTCTTTTACCTCCGAAATCCACATGCAGGGTTTTGCTGCTGTTATTCTTGAAATCAAAGTAAACAATCGGCAACTCTTCTCTGCAAGAAGAGAACAAAAACATCAACAAAATACATCCAAGCCGAAATACAATCTTTCTTTTATTCATATCTTCTTAGTTTTTACTCACTTATTTCCAAATCATTCTTCGTTATATTGAAGATATAATCCGGTACATCATTCGAGGTCTTTCTTCTCTCCCAATCGCTTTCTCGGAAAAACTCTTTCTTACCCGAGGTCGGCAAATATTCGAAATTCCACTGTCTCAAAACTCTCCCCGCAGAATCATTTTCCTGAAGTCTGCAATAATTACAATCCAATAAACATCTGTAGAAGAACCCATCACTCTGATAGAATGCACCTATGATTTCTTCTTGGAATGGTCTTATGACGAATGAGTATTCATCATCTAATGTCAAGTACAATGTCTTATCCGTTTTGTTTTTTATAATCATATATATCTCCGGATCACATGAGAATGCCAACAACAAAACAGCTAAACAAATCGCCAAGCATATTCTTATTCTATTCATGACTAAAATTCGTATTTATCATTTCTCACTTATTTCCAAATCATTCTTCGTTATATTGAAGATATAATCCGGTACATCATTCGAGGTCTTTCTTCTCTCCCAATCGCTTTCTCGGAAAAACTCTTTCTTACCCGAGGTCGGCAAATATTCGAAATTCCACTGTCTCAAAACTCTCCCCGCAGAATCATTTTCCTGAAGTCTGCAATAATTACAATCCAATAAACATCTGTAGAAGAACCCATCACTCTGATAGAATGCACCTATGATTTCTTCTTGGAATGGTCTTATGACGAATGAGTATTCATCATCTAATGTCAAGTACAATGTCTTATCCGTTTTGTTTTTTATAATCATATATATCTCCGGATCACATGAGAATGCCAACAACAAAACAGCTAAACAAATCGCCAAGCATATTCTTATTCTATTCATGACTAAAATTCGTATTTATCATTTTCCCGTGTGTTTGTTCTTGAATAAATTCGTTTCGTTTTTCTTTCAGACACTGCAAATATACGATATGTTCTCCGAATAATCACACATTTACCGTTTCTTTTGAGAGAATTAAAATCATACGATGTCGTTTTTCCAATAATGAAGCAAGAATGTAAAACGAGTAAGTCGGCTGAACTATTCATTGTTTCTTGCGAAATTATCACTTGGACATGCGATAAAGGAAAAGCTCTTTATGAAGAGGGCGTAATTGAAAAGAAATTCGAGGAAGAAATAAAAAAAAAGACATGGAGTTCGAGGCGGGATTTCTATTTGCCGCCATCGAACTCCATGTTTCATGATTTGTGTTTATCTTATTCCTATGTGTGCAGAATAAACGTTGACATAAGATAGAATACTCCGGCTCCGGAGAGATAACCGACCAAAGCCCATAGGGATATTTTCTTCAAATACCATATAAAGTCTATCTTCTCCATTCCCATCACTGCCACTCCGGCGGCAGAACCGATAATCAACAAACTTCCTCCCGTTCCTGCACAGTATGCCAAACCTTCCCAGAATGCTCCATCGGTTGCAAAATGGTGCAAAGACGGATCTGCCAAAAGTTGTGCGGTATCTGCAATCGGGTACATACCCATGGAAGCTGCCACCAACGGCACATTGTCTATCACCGAAGAAAGAACACCTATGATAAGGTTGATTGCATATATGTTTCCGACATTCTCATCCAAGGCTTGCGAAAGAAGTTTCAAGTGTCCTGCCTCATTCAAGCATTGAACCGCCATAAGGATACCGAGGAAAAAGAGTACGGAAGGCACATCGACCTTTTGAATGATTGTGCTTACGCTCAACTTGGAATAGTTGGCAGGGCTGTTGCGGTGCATTATCTCAGTGGTTACCCACATAACGCCCAAGCCGAACAATACTCCCAAATAAGGAGGAAGGTGCGTTATCGTCTTGAAAATCGGAACGAAGAGCAACAAGCCTACGCCCATGATAAGGGTAAGGAGGCTTTGTTTATGCGTAACTTTATACACTCCGCCTTCTTCGACATGCTCCGGTCTTTCGACCTCTCCTTTCATCGTCATGCTTATGGCAATCAAAGGAACGACTATGGACACTAATGCAGGTATGAAAGTCTCCATTATTATCTTACCTGCCGTAACCTGTCCGCCTATCCAAAGCATGATTGTCGTTACGTCTCCTATAGGCGACCATGCTCCGCCGGCATTGGCTCCGAGTATGACCATACCACAGAAGAACCAGCGTGTTTTCTGGTCGGCAATCAGTTTCCTCAACAAAGCACACATCACGATGGAAGTCGTAAGATTATCCAATACCGATGACATGAAGAATGTCAGGATACCGATTATCCACAACAACTTACGTTTGTTTGTGGTTGTGATTTTGTTTGTAATGATGGAAAAGCCGTCGTGCTTATCGACTATTTCCACTATCGTCATCGCTCCCAATAGGAAAAAGAGAATTTCCGAGGTGTCGCCGAGGTGTTCTATCAGATTTTCACTGCTTATACCGGGACCCAAGAGAGCGTAAACAGCCCATATTATTGCCGCCAGCAATAAGGCTGTTGCCGATTTGTTGATTTTTAACGGGTGTTCCAAGGCTATGGCTGCATAACCGAGAACAAAGATGACTATCATCAATCCGAAATACATAATTTGGTGTTTTAATTGTTTGTAATGAGGTTGATTAAACTTACTTTTTTCTCTTTTGTCTCTCTGCCATCAGAGCTTGGTTTTGTTTTTCCAAGGCTTCTATTCTTTGTTGCCATTTGGACTTTTTGAGAGGCTTCTTGGAGTTCGCTTCCAAGCGTTTCAAGACCTTTTCTCCGTTAATCGACTTCTGAATGGCGAACATCTGAATAAAGGTTATGCACAATGAAATAAGATAATAGTAGTTCAAGGCTGCGGATTGACTGTTAAGTATGAAAAGCATCATGACAGGCATGAAATACATCATGAACTTCATTCCCGGCATGGAGTTGTTCTGCGGCTGTTGCTTCATTGTTATTCTCGTATAGAAGATTTGAGCAACCGTCATAAGAAGACAGAACAAGGATATATGGGCACCGTAGAACGGAATGTTGAACGGCAAATCGAGTATGGAATCATAGCTCGACAAGTCGTCCGCCCACAGGAAGCTTTGTTGACGAAGCTCTATGGAGGCAGGGAAGAAGCGGAACATGGCAACCAATATAGGGAACTGCAAAAGCATAGGCAGACAACCCGCCATAGGGTTTATTCCCGCCCGCTTGTAGAGATTCATTATGGCTTGTTGTTTCTGCATGGCTTGCTCCTGTTTCGGATATTTCTCGTTGATTTTCTGAACCTCCGGAGCAATCACCCGCATTTTCGCAGAGGAAGAGTAGGATTTGTACGCCAAAGGGAACAAGACGAGCTTTACCAATATGGTCAATACAAGGATTATTATTCCCATGCTCCAGCCGAACTGTTGCAGGAAGTTGAACACAGGCAACACCACAAAGCGGTTTATCCAATGCAGAAGGAAGAAGCCCCAGCCCAACGGTATGATTTGTTCCATGTCTATGTTATAATCGCTGACAACGGAGTACTTGTTGGGACCGAAGAAGAAATTCATGTCATATTTGAAGTATTCCTTGTCTCCGTCGAACGGTATGTTCAAATCAGCTTTCATCGTACGCAGGTATTTGTCATGCTGCCCCTTTTCCGTTATGGTTTGCATTTTTGCGTATGCGAAATCGTTGGTGCTTTCGGCTATAAGGGCTGTCGAGAAGAATTGTTGCTTGAAAGACACCCATTTGATGGGAATGCCGTTCTCCTCTTTTTGATCATCGGCTCCGTTTTCCTTCAAGTATTCCACCTCATCTTTCAACAAATAATATATGGAACTGTTCTTACGCTCCACATTGCCGTCTTTTTCTTTCAACCTCAACTTCGAATTCCAGACGAACTCCAAAGTGGTTCTGTCCGTTATTACTTTCTCGAGATTGTTCGTGATTATGCTGTAACCTATACGATAATCATCGCCCCGCAACGTGTAACGGTATTCCAAATAACCTCTGTTCCTTGTCAATGTATCCGCATCGGCATACAACCTCATCGATACAACAAGCGAGTCCTTACCCTTGACCGAAAGTTTCTCCCCGCCGGTGTAAGGTTTGTCGTTGACAAAGACCTCGAAGTTCAATTCGTTGGTGCGAAGCACCTTCGAACCTATCGAAAGGTTCAATCCGTATGAATTTCCGTTCTCGGTAAAGAAACGTACGCTATCTTTATGATATGTTTTGTACTCTTTGAGAGTAACCTGTTCTATATTGGCACCCAGAGATGTCAAATCGGCTTTCAGCAACTCGTTCTCAATCGTAAGATGCTGCTCCTTATTCAATGCAGCCTCAGAAAACGCACCGAACTGATTGGAAAGAATACGTCTTGCCTCCGTTGCAAGGGAATCATTGCCCTCTGCTTCCCGAGCCAACTGCTTTATGTCCGCCTGTTCCTTCTTTTCGGCATCTTCGCTAAGCCTCTCGGCTTTTTCTGCCTCCTGTTCGGCTCTCAGACCTGCCGCTATCGCAGAATCCTGTTTTTGTTTTATTTTTGCTCTTTCCTCTTCCGAGGGTTGCGACACATACATCCATACACCGAACACGGCAAATATCAGCACCAAACCGATAATAGTCTTTTTGTCAATCATTTGCTTATTGTTATCTTATCCTTTCCTGTTCAAACACGTCTGTTTTGCGAAGTTGCAAAGGTAAACAAAAACATTGATACAAAACTGTTTCATGATGTTTATTTCGGCTTCGTTGACAAAATTCCGCACAAACCCCGCCGGCTTTACCGCACACCCTCCGGCAAAATACAGTTTCGCCATGCATGAACCGCTGAAAGAAAAAATTCTTTCGGCGGTTCATTCTTTCCAAACGGCGTCTTGACAACCGACTGATAAACAAGAGTATTCCCAAATGGTTTCCGAACTTGGCTTTTCGGGAATATCATGATGCGTTTTCGCTTTCGGAAACGTCCGATTCAAGGATATTGTACAGTGAAAATCCTATTACAACAGGCAAAAAAACAGTATATTCCCGTGGTTTATAATTTCTCGAAAAAATATTTTTCTTTCAAACAAATGACATCAAAACGGCAGTCCGCCGAACCAAGTAAATAAAGGATTTCTCTTCATAAGCAAAAAGTGTGCCAAAGAAAAATCACGATGTGATTTCACATCATTGAACCGAAATTTCTTGCAATTTTATTTTGTCGGTTCGATAAATATGCATACCTTTGGGGCGTTCAAACAAAGCTAACATGCAAAAAAACAATTTGTTATGAAAAGAAAAGGTATTAAGACGGCATTGTGTGCCGTGGCTTTATCGAGCATGGCTTTCTTCTTCCAAAGAGAGGCATCGGCTCAAAACGAGAGTGGAAACGTATGGGTATCGCCCTTTGTCGGAATGTCGGCATTAAACGGCGACAATGATGTAATCGATAAGTTCGGTTGCGATGCGAATGTTCTCAATTCGTACAGCTTGGGATATGAGTTGGGGTATGATTTCGGCAAGTTGTACATGTTCTTCGGTTTGGAGGAGGAATATACCGACCTTGCCAAGGATGATGTCAGCCTCGGAATAAAGACGACGAACGTAAACGTCAACCTTGCATATCCTTTATGGAGGAGCAATTCGCAAAGATTTTCACTTGACTTCCGTTTGGGGGTGGGAATGTATAACAGCAATATAGAATACGCAAAAGAGACGGTTGAAAATGTACCACCGGTACAATCGATTGTAAAACAAAAGTACAATCTTTACCTGCCTGTCGGTTTAAGTTTCAACCTCTTCAAGTCGGGCAGTTCCTCTGCAAAGATAAACGTACTTTACAGACATTCTTTCGACACTGGAACGACGAAATTCTTCGGTTCGGATTCCAAGTTGTCCGATTACGCCTTCAACAAACTCGGTTCGTTGTATATAACAGTGGGATATACTTTCGGGATTTAGGCGAATATAGTTCGAAATCTCAAAGAAAAAGTAAACCGTGTTGTAAGTGAAATACTACAACACGGTTTCTTATTTGCAGTTCCGGTCTTTCTTATCACGGTTTCGTCAACTTATCAATCATCATGCCCAAGGCTTCGAAGTGGTTGCAGTCCATGGTGATTGTTTTTGCCGTATTCTGCCATGCTGCGAGTTGATTGCGGAAAGGAAATATCTTATCGTTCATTGCGACGACTGCATAATCGTAATGGAAATCCGGCTTGCCGTAATGGTTGTACACTTGTTCGGCAAGTGCCAAGTCTTCCGAGAAATTTTCAGAGGCTTCCGAATGTTGCATGTCTTGCTGCTTCAATCCGCAACGAAGACGAAAGGTTTGCAGAGTAGCGGCATTGAAATTCCTTCCGGTGAGGGCAAAGACACGCAAAGGTATTCCCTGCTCATCATTTATCGGATGCAAAGTGCCTGAAAAGGCAGAGGCTGAATGTATATTGGATTTTGTTACGGCAGGACAGAAACCGGTGCCTGCGGAAAAGAAAAGACCTGCGGCATAAACGCCGAAACTATGTGCATAAAGAGCAACCTCATCATAAACATCGAAGGTTTCCTTACCCGCAAAAGGCTTCTCTCCCACTCCGTCGGGTTTTGCAAGATAACGAATGGCAGAAGAAAAATCGACCATTGCCAAATCGAAGTCTTCTTCCTGCAATTCGCTGCTTGTTTCCGATAATTCGGGAAACAAATCCAAGACAAGGTCGATAGAGAACGAAAATCCGAGAAAGGCTATTCTCAATTTCTTGTTTCCGGGTTTTCGTTTCAAAAAACGTATCTCCATGATTTCTTTATTCTCTTGTTCTCTACAAACAGGCAAGAACCGCATCCAGTTCCTTTTTCGTCATTGCGGAGTTGAGACTCAACCGAAGGCGGCAGAGGTTTTGCGGAACGGTAGGCGGTCTGACGGCAAGACAGTGAAAGCCTGCCGAATGCAATGCAGCGGACTTACTTATGGTTGCCGATGGTTGCCCCGTTATTATAGGTATGATGTGTGAAGAGGAAGGTGTTTGTATGCCTTTCCTTTTCAGTTGCATGCGAAAATAGGCGGCATTCTCCGTAAGGCTCGCTCTTCTGTCGGAGAAGTTCGCCATTCGTTCCCATATAAACCGTGTCCATTGCATTTGAACGGGTGGCAATGCCGTCGAGAAAATCAATCCTCTTGCTTTGTTGACAAGATACTCTTTCATAATTCCATCACAAACCACAAAGGCTCCGCATGATGCCAAAGCCTTACCGAAGGTCGCAACGATGAAATCCATCTCGTTTATCACGCCTTGCTCTTCCGGCTCACCCAATCCTTTTTTGCCTGCGGTACCTATATCATGGGCAGTATCGACATAGAGCAATACATTATCGAACCGGTGTTTCAGTTCGACCAAAAATCGTAAGTCGCATTTGTCGCCGTCCATGGAAAAGGTGCTTTCGCTGACTATGATAATGCGGGAATAATCCGCATGCTTGCTTTCGAGTATCCTCTCCAAAGCTTCGAAGTTGTTGTGTTCGAATCTGCGAAATTCGCATTTCGACAATCTTATCCCGTCTATCAGACTTGCATGAACGAGTTTATCGGCAAGAATTAAGGTTTTTGCATTGCCGATTGCCGGTAATACGGACGTGTTCAGATGATAGCCGGAGGAGAATATCAATGCGGCTTCTCTGTTGTAGTCTTTCGCTATAAGCCGTTCCAGTTCCACCGTATCGGAATCGAAACCACTCATAAGACGAGAGGAAGACGATGAAAAGTTCTTCGGTTTGAAAAGACGGAAGAACTCTTCTCTGAGCGTATCGTCTCCTGCAAGAGCAAGATAATCATTGGAAGACAAATCGAGAAGTTCTTTCCCATCTTTATCCTGCACCATTCCTCTGCCTAAGGCTTCCACGACAGGCAGGGAACGATACATATCATCTTTTTTCAGTCGTTCGAGTTCCGAGGCTATTTCTTCTATCATTCCGATCTTACGACTTTGAGCAATTTATGGCACAAGTAGTACAGTTCTTCTTCGGATATGATGTATGGAGGCATTATGTAAATCAACTTACCGAACGGACGAACCCATATTCCCTCCGCAATGAACTTCGGCATTATGCTTTCCATATTGACTTCACGCTTCATTTCGATAACGCCTATGGCTCCGAGTACGCGGACATCCGCTACCTTGGAATAGTTTTTTGCTGTTGACAAATAATGACGCATTCTGGACTCCATGCTTGTTATTTTCTCTTTCCATGGAGTGGATAAGAGCAATTCGACACTTGCAAGGGCTATACTGCATGCAAGAGGGTTTGCCATGAAAGTAGGTCCGTGCATGAAGATATATGGAGGATTATCGCTTATTCCTTTTGCGACCTTATCGTTCGTAAGTACTGCGGATAGGGTAAGATAACCTCCTGTCAAGGCTTTGCCGATGCACATTATATCCGGAACGACAGAGGTGTGCATGTAAGCGAACAATTCCCCTGTTCTTCCGAAACCTGTTGCTATCTCATCGAAAATCACAAGCAAGCCTGCTTCGCGACAAATCTTCACAGCCTTTTCCAAAAACTCCGGACTGTAAAATTTCATTCCGCCGGCACCTTGAACAATCGGCTCAAGTATCAAAGCCGCTATCTCGTCCTTATGCTCGGCTACCATTTGCTCCAATTCTTCCGTACTCTCATCTTCCGGTGAGGCAACAAAGAACCTTTGCGGAAGGTCTTTGGAAAACATGCTGTGCATGCCGGTTACAGGGTCGCATACGCTCATTGCATTCCATGTGTCGCCATGATAGCCTTTACGGATTGTTATGAAGTTGCTTTTCTCAGGTCTTCCGATGGATGCGAAATATTGTACTGCCATTTTCATTGCCACTTCCACTGCAACGGAACCGGAGTCCGCAAAGAAGACTTTTTGAAAACTGTCATCGACTATGCTCAACAGTTTCTCGGCAAGGCGGATTGCAGGAGCATGTGTCAAACCTCCGAACATGACATGGGAGAACTGTCGAAGTTGACGCTCTGCCGCCTGATTCAATTCAGGATTGTCATATCCGTGTATTGCAGCCCACCATGAGGACATTCCATCTATCAAAACAGTTCCATCGAATAATTCAAGCCTTACTCCTTTTGCTCTTCTTACTCCATAAACTTCCAAAGGGTTCGTGGCACTTGAATAAGGATGCCACACATGCTCTTTGTCGTATGCCAATAATTCTCTATAATTCATATCCTTTTGATTTTATCATTCGTTTATCTTCTTCCACATCATTGCCAAGCGTGGTAAGCATATCGCCGACTATTGCGGAATTCACCGCTATCTCCATTGCTTTTCCGACAACCTCTTTTTTCAACGCTCGTCTTCCTCCGGCAAAACGCAACTGAACATCAGGCAAAATAAATCTGAACACTGCCAAAGTACGAAGTATGTCTTCGTCTTCAAGAGGCTTAGTATCCTGCAAAGGAGTTCCTTTTATGGGATTGAGTATGTTTACCGGAACGCTTTGCAAGCCGATGCCTTTAAGGGCAAATGCCAACTCTATTCTTTGTTTTGCACTCTCACCCATGCCGATAATTCCTCCGCTGCATACTTCCATGCCGACTTTCTTTGCGTGCATCAATGTGGTAAGTTTATCCTGTGTGGTGTGAGTGGAACAAAGTTCGGAGAAATAAGATGGTGCGGTTTCCAAATTGCAGTGATAACGGCTCACTCCTGCTTCGTAAAGTTTTTTCATGGCGGTTTCATCAAGCAATCCGAGGCTTGCACATATCTGCAAAGAAGTTTCCTCTTTCAACTTTCGCACAATATTGCAGACTTTTTCTATATCGGCGACGCTCAACCGCTTGCCGGAACATACCAAAGAAAACCTCTTCACGCCTTCCGCCTCATTCTGTTTGGCAAGTTCGAATATCTCGTCATATTCCAAAAGAGGATATACCTCACAGTTGCTTTCATGCTTAGCGGATTGGGCGCACCATGCACAGTCTTCGCTGCATTTTCCGCTTTTTGCATTGACTATGGAACACATTTCAAACTTATCGGAATTGAATTTGAATGTTATTTCCTTTGCTGCCGCAAGTAAAGCGGTCAAATCGGCATAAGAATATAGCCATTCCGCCTCTTCTTCGCTGATGCAGCCACCTGCCAGCACTTTGTTTTTGATTTTTTGAACCATCATCGTACGTTTTGACAACAAAACAGTCGCAACCGTTTAATTATTCGGCTGCGACTGTTAGCATTTCTATAAATTATATTGTTGTTATTTGTTTCTCCGAATACGGAACGACACCTTTCATTCATGAAAATCCAAGGCATCAGAAGCGGATAAAGGCTTGTCGAAATCGAATTTTCATTCGCAAGTCGTTCATTGCATTTTCCACTTTCCGACCACTCTTCGCCTTTATTCCATTTTGCAAAGATTCTATCGATGGACTTAACCTGTTTCACCAAAGATGAATCGACCATGGAGGAACGGAGTCTCGATATTTCGACAACTCTATGCAGACTGTTGAATGCAGCGTATGATTTTTTCGCCCAGCGGAAAAATCTGCAAACATGTCTATTCTCTTTCAGGTTTCTTCTTTCCATTCTTTGGTTTTGCCGTTTTTATCGGTTAATATGCCATTTTCACTTTTCAAATATCGATTTGCTTCATTCAATATCAGAATTGGTATGCCAAAGTCAGCGTAAGATAGTTGTGATATTGGGCATTTTGTTCTTTTATATCGTAATCGAATACCTCGATATTGCCTTTGCGAAAACTTATAATGGAATAATTGTATGTCAGATTGAAAGAAAAATGTTTTGAAAAGGTATAACTCATTCCTGCCATCGCCAACAAATTCAACGGTCTGAACCCGTTTCCATCCGTGATTTCAATACCGCTCGAAGTTTGCTCTTTATGTGAAAGCAATACTGAGGGTGTAAGACCTATTCTTGCGGACAAATCATTCATAAGTTTGTAACCGCAACTCAATGTAATATCCAGATATGAGGTATAGGTATCCAAACGGGAGAAATCGAACTCTTTACTGCTTTTTTGCTTGCTGCCTTTGCTTGTATAGGCTATATCGGCTTGAAGAAAAAGCCTTGTATTATTTTCATACTTGATATACGCCCCGCCGGTAAGTCCTATCTTGTGAAAACCCTCCATTCCATCGCCGTCAACCTGCGATGGTGCAATTCCTCCGAACAATCCGGCTTTGAAATTCTGACCTTTTGCCACAGAGGAAAGCAAGCATATAATAAGTATAAGACCGAACGTTTTCTTCATATTCCGTTTCAATCAAGCTCTACAAAAGAAAAGGGTTATAGTCTTTTTCTTCCTTGATTGTCGTCTGCGGTCCGTGTCCGGGATATACGACAGTGCTGTCGGGAAGCGTGAGAATATTCCGTTTAAGGTTGTACAGAAGCAAATCCAAATCGCCTCCCTGCAAATCCGTTCGTCCTATACTTTGATTGAACAAGGCATCGCCCGTAATTACATACCCTTCCTTGGCATTATAATAGCTTAAACTGCCCGGACAATGCCCCGAAGATTCGAGCGTTTTCAATCTTATGTTTCCGAAAGAGATTTCCTCCCCGGGCAATATGGCATTTATTTTTATCGCATCTGTATTTATTCTTTTGAAACCCATGGCTTCCGCCTGCCAACCTGCCGTTTTAAGCACTTCCAATCCGTCTTGCGACATGCTTAAAGGCAGATTGAACTCCCGGCATGCAAATTCGGCACCGCACAAATGGTCTATATGAGGATGCGTAAGCAGGATGTATTTTACCTTCAAACCTTTGGCTTTGACAAAATCGATGATTTCCCGTTCTTCTCCAGATGTTTGCGAACACACATCCACCAAAGCACATTCGCCGGTTTCGTCATACAAAACGTAAGTATTTACTTCAAAATGATTTTGTGGAATTATCTCTACCATATTTCTTTTGTTCTATTTGTTCTTCTGCTGTTTCTCCATCTGTTTTGCCTCCTGCCAAAGATTTTCCATTTCTTCAAGCGACATTTTCGGCAAAGCCATATCTCGTTTTTCCGCCTCTTGCTCTATATATTCGAACCTTCTCATAAACTTCTTGTTGCATTGTTCCAAAGCATGCGAAGGATTGATGTCCGACTTGCGGGCGTAATTTATCATAGCGAACAATAAATCTCCGAACTCTTCACTCAGTCCCTCTCGGTTATCTGCATTCGCAGCTTCTTGTTTCAATTCTCCGATTTCTTCCTCGACTTTTTTCCATGCGTCCTGCGGATTATCCCAATCGAAGCCCACTCCAGCCGCTTTTTCCTGCAAACGAAAAGCCTTGATTATCGAATCCAAAGAACGGGGAACACCGGACAAAACGCCCTTTCTGCCTTCTGTCAATTTTATCTGTTCCCATGTCTTCTTAACCTCTTGTGCCGTATCTGCCTTTACGTCTCCGTATATATGCGGGTGGCGTCGTATAAGTTTCTCGCAAAGACTGTCTATAACGGATTTCATGTCGAAATCGTTCTTTTCCTGTCCTATCTTGGCATAGAAAACAATATGCAGGAGCAAATCGCCGAGTTCTTTCTTTATATCATCGATATCGTCATCTTCTATTGCCTGTGCAAGTTCATAAACCTCCTCGATGGTATTGGGTTTCAAGGAAAGATTTGTTTGTTTTCTGTCCCACGGGCATTTTTCCCTCAACGTATCCATTATTTCCAACAACTTGGCAAAGGAAGTCAATGTCTCCTCGTATTTTTTCTCCATAACTCTATTCTGTTTGTTTATTTTCCTTGTCCGACCAAGCATTTGCAATGGTTGCAATCTTCGAAATATTTTGTTGTTGCATACATTTGAAATGACCTTTCGGGCATTTTTCATATCCCAACTTGCTGCACGGACGGCATTTCAGGTCTTTCACTTCAAAATTATAAGTCTTTCCCTTGCCGTTATCCGCTCTGAAAGGATACATACCGAATTGCGGTACAGTGTTTCCCCATACCGCTATTATGTTTTTGTCCAACGCCGCCGCTATGTGCATAAGCCCTGTATCCGGAGTTATCACTCCGAGAGCGTTTTTCAACAAATAAGCACTCTTGTTTATGTCGTACACCCCGCAAGCATTGAATATTTTCGTTCCTATGCTTTTCTCTATTTCCGTCGCTTTATCCCTGTCCTCTGCTCCCCCCATAAGAATAACAGGCTTGCGAATTGCTTTACACAAATCTTTCATCAGACCGACAGGCATTTGCTTTGTTCGATGCTTGCTGCCTACCACACAAGCAACATAACCGCTTTGCAAATCCAACGGTAAAGAATCAGGACTTACCATGTCCTCTTCCTGCAAGAAATAATCCAACCCCTTTCCATCATTACGAACTCCCAATTTCTCAACAGCTTTGAAGTATCTATCGACCACATGAACATCAGGCATCAAATCAAGTTTGAAATTAACCAGAAGCCATTTACGAAAATTCAATTTTGGAAAAGCGGCACTCGGTACGCCCAAAGACAATCTTATTCTGCAACTGCGGAAGTTCTTCTGCAAATCTACGATATAGTCGAAGCCCTCCTTACGCAATTCGGATATCGTTTTGTACAAGTGTTTGTCAAGAGTATGTATGCAATCTATGTATTTGTTATTTTGCAACAAGGTTGCATTTTGGATTTTAGTCAGATAATGCAATTCAAGTCTGCCGAAACTCTCTTTCAAAGCCCTGACGACAGGAGTGGTCAGCACTATGTCTCCGATAGAACCAAATCGGATTACCAAAATCTTCTTTACGTCTGTTTTCTTTCTCACCTCGGGCAGAATATCTTTCTTTGCAATTTTATCCGACAGAACCGTCAAGGCTCAAACTCAATAATTTTTGAGCTTCAATGGCAAATTCCATGGGTAGCTTGTTCAAGACCTCTTTTGCATAGCCGTTCACAATCAAACCTATCGCCTGTTCCTGACTTATGCCTCTCTGACGACAATAGAAAAGCTGGTCTTCCGAAATTTTTGAAGTCGTAGCCTCATGCTCGACAACGGAAGATTGATTTTCCACCTTTATATAAGGGAAAGTATGAGCTCCGCAACTGTCTCCGAGCAGCAGAGAATCGCACTGCGAATAGTTTCTTGCATTCTCGGCTGCCTTATTCACTCTGACCAATCCCCTATATGAGTTTTGGCTTTTGCCTGCCGATATTCCTTTACTTATTATGGTACTCTTGGTATTGCGACCGATATGCAGCATTTTGGTACCTGTATCCGCCTGTTGGTGGTTATTGGTAACTGCAACAGAGTAAAACTCTCCTACGGAATTGTCGCCCTGCAATACACAACTCGGATATTTCCATGTTATGGCAGAACCTGTCTCTACCTGCGTCCATGACAACTTCGCATTGTTACCTTTACAAATGCCTCTTTTGGTTACGAAATTATAAATTCCGCCCTTGCCGTCCTTGTCTCCCGGATACCAGTTTTGAACCGTCGAATACTTCACTTCAGCGTCCTGCATGACCACTATTTCGACTATCGCCGCATGAAGTTGGTTTTCGTCTCGTCTCGGTGCGGTGCAACCTTCCATGTAAGATACGTAACTTGCTTGGTCTGCAACGATAAGGGTACGTTCGAATTGACCTGTTCCGCTTGCATTTATACGAAAATACGTGGACAACTCCATAGGACAACGCACTCCCTTCGGAATATAACAGAAACTTCCATCGGAAAATACAGCCGAATTCAAAGCCGCAAAATAGTTATCGCTCGCAGGCACCACACTTCCCAAATACTGCTTGACCAAATCGGGATAATTCTTCACAGCCTCTCCGAACGAGCAAAATATAACGCCGGCTTTCTCCAAGGTATCCCTGAAAGTGGTCTTCACACTGACGGAATCCATCACCGCATCGACCGCAACACCGCTCAAACGTTTCTGTTCATCAAGCGAAATACCCAACTTATCGAAAGTCTCCAACAATGCCGGATCGACCTCATCGAGGCTTTCAAGTTGTTTCTTCTTTTTCGGTGCAGCGTAATATATGATGTCTTGAAGGTTTATAGGAGGTATATTCAAGTGTGCCCATTCCGGCATTTCCATTTTCAGAAATTTACGATAAGCATTCAAACGAAATTCCCGCAACCACTCCGGTTCTTGTTTCATTTCGGAGATTCGACATATCACATCTTCGTTCAATCCTTTTTCAATCAAGTCCGTTTCCACATCTGTAACGAATCCGTACTTGTATTGCTCGTTTGTTACGCTTTCGATTAAATCTTTGTCATTTTCCATAATTCGAGAAAACAATTAAAGCCGGCAAATGGCTGTGTGATTGCAAAGGTACTGCTTTTGCGGTTCATGACAAAATTATTGCAATGCAATCATTGTTAATCCGCAACAAAACGGTTGAAAATCAAAAAGCGGCATTGCTTTGCCCGATAGGGAGTTTTGCTGCTCAAACGCCGTTTCGACAATAATCGGAGAACGTAAAATGGTGTGTCTAAACCATGTAGCTTGGTTTTTTTTCGTACCTTTGCAAACGGAAGTATAAGAATGGGAATATGAGATACTTGAAATCCGACAGCAGGTTCAAACGCTATTGCATAACTACGGCTTTACCTTATGCAAACGGGCCTGTTCACATTGGGCATTTGGCAGGCGTTTACGTACCTGCGGACATCTATGCCAGATATTTGCGATCGATGAAAGAGGATGTGTTGTTAATAGGAGGCAGTGATGAACACGGAGTGCCTATAACGATAAAAGCGAGAAAAGAAGGCGTGAGTCCGCAAGATATCGTGGACAGATACCACAACATAATCAAGCAATCTTTTCAGGAGTTCGGCATTTCGTTCGACATTTACTCCCGAACGACAAGTCCTATACACAATCGCACGGCATCGGACTTCTTCAAGGATTTGTATGACAAAGGAAAATTCGTGGAAAGAACTTCCAAGCAGTACTATGATGCCGAAGCAGAGACCTTCCTTGCAGACAGGTACATAACGGGCACTTGTCCGCACTGCGGCAACGAGAAAGCATACGGCGACCAGTGCGAAGCATGCGGCACATCTCTTTCCGCAACGGATTTAATCAATCCGAAATCGACTCTGTCCGGTGCTGTGCCGCAATTGAAAGAGACCAAACATTGGTATCTGCCTTTAAACGAATACGAGGACTTCATGAGGCAGTGGATTTTAGAAGGACACAAAGAATGGAAGACCAATGTTTACGGACAATGCAAGAGTTGGATCGAACAAGGCTTGCAGGAAAGAGCCGTGACAAGAGATTTGGATTGGGGTGTCAAAGTTCCGCTTCCCGATGCCGAAGGAAAGGTTCTTTACGTTTGGTTCGACGCTCCGATAGGTTATATTTCCAACACAAAGGAACTGAAACCCGATGATTGGGAAAAATGGTGGAAAGACAGCGATACGAAACTTGTTCATTTCATAGGCAAGGACAATATTGTTTTCCACTGTATCATTTTTCCTGCAATGCTTAAAGCCGCGGGGGATTACATATTGCCGGAGAACGTTCCCGCAAACGAGTTTCTCAACCTTGAAGGCGATAAAATTTCCACCTCACGCAACTGGGCGGTGTGGCTTCACGAATATCTCAAAGACTTTCCCGGAAAGCAAGATGTGTTGAAATACGTTCTGTGTGCCAATGCTCCGGAGACGAAGGATAATGATTTCACATGGAAAGACTTTCAAACCCGTAACAACAGCGAACTCGTGGCAATATTCGGCAATTTCGTCAACCGCACAATGGTGCTTACGCATAAGTATTTCGGCGGAAAGGTTCCTGCAAAGGGTGAATTGACCGATTATGACAAACAAACAATAGAGGAAATAAGTCTTTATCCTGAAAAAATCGGTCGTTCCATCGAACAATATCGCTTTCGCGAGGCTTTGAACGAGTTGATGAATCTTGCCAGAACGGGCAACAAATATCTTACGGAGAACGAACCGTGGAAAACAATCAAGACCGACGAGGCAAGAACAGCCACTGTGTTGAACATTTCCTTGCAAATATGTGCCAATCTTGCCGTTTTGGCATCTCCTTTCATGCCGATAACTGCCGAAAAGCTCGCAAAAATGTTGAACATGCAGCCTGTTGCATGGTTTGAGGCGGGGAACGTGGACTTGTTGTCCGAAAGCACAGACATAAATGCCCCCGAACTTCTGTTCGAGCAGATAGACGACAAAACGATTGACTTGCAAATCGAAAAATTACAGCAGACAAAGAAAGAGAATGCTTTGTCTGAAGCAAGCGTGGAGGCTCAAAAGGAAATCATCAGCTTCGATGATTTCGCTAAAACGGACATACGCGTAGGCACGATCCTTTCTGCGGAAAAGGTTGCAAAGACAAAAAAACTTTTGAAACTGACAGTGGATACGGGTATCGACAAAAGAACCATAGTGAGCGGCATTGCGGAATACTGCAAGCCCGAGGAAATCGTCGGAAAGCAGGTTTCGGTTCTTGTGAACCTCGCTCCGAAAAATATAAAAGGCATAGAGAGCCACGGAATGATACTCATGGCAGAAAATCCGGACGGTTCCTTATGCTTCGTTTCCCCTGAAAAACCAACGAAAAACGGAGGTACGATAAGATAAGGACAAGTGCCTGTCAACGAATCGGCGATTTACCGAAATGAAACGCCGTTGCGACAAAGGCTATTTCCAATACAACACAACATTCTCTGTTTCAGATGATATGAAAATTTGATTTTGAATTATACGATTGACAAAATGAAGAAGATAAAAAGTGCATTGATTTCAGTCTTTCACAAAGACGGTTTGGACGAAATAGTAAAACGACTTGATGAACACGGAGTGCTTATTTACTCCACGGGAGGAACGTACGACTATATTTGCAATCTCGGCATCAAAGCAGAGACGGTGGAAAGCCTTACGGGCTATCCTTCCATTCTCGGAGGCAGAGTGAAGACGCTTCACCCCAAGGTGTTCGGCGGAATACTTTCCCGTCGCGACAATCCCAAGGACGGCGAGCAGACAAAGGAATACGGCATTCCGGAAATAGACCTTGTGATTGTCGATTTGTACCCTTTCAAAAAGACTGTGGCAAGCGGTGCAAGCGAAAGCGACATAATAGAAAAGATAGATATAGGAGGAATTTCTCTTATCCGTGCTGCGGCAAAAAACTTCAAAGATGTGTTGATTGTTCCTTCCGTAGAGCATTACGGAGAACTTTTGAACCTCATCGAAACGCAGGATTGCGGCACAAGCCTTGAAGACCGCCGCCGTTTTGCGGCATACGCCTTTGCTCAAAGTTCGGATTATGACACAGCAATCTTCGAATACTTCAACCGCAGCGAAGCATTGCCTGTCTTCAAGCAAAGCTGCCACGAGGCAAACAGCCTTCGTTATGGCGAGAACCCTCATCAAAAGGGCTGTTTCTTCGGCGATTTGAATGCTTTCGTCGAACAACTTCACGGAAAGGAGATTTCCTATAATAATATAGGAGACATAGATGCGGCATGCAGGTTGATAGATGACTTTGAAGAAACAACCTTTGCCATCATCAAGCATAACAACGCCTGTGGATTGGCAAGCCGTCCTACATTGAAGCAGGCGTATGCAGACGCTTTGGCAGGAGATCCCGTTTCCGCTTTCGGAGGAGTTTTGGTTTGCAACCGTCCGATCGACAAAGAAACGGCAGATGAAATGAACAGCCTGTTCATGGAAATCTGCATAGCTCCGGATTACTCCGAGGAAGCGTTGGAGATTTTGAAATGCAAGAAAAACCGCATTCTCTTGAAACGCAAAAACGAGCCTATGCCGAAAATAATGTTCCGCTCCGCCCTTAACGGCATTTTGGTTCAGGACACCGACAGTAAAACAGAGAAAGCGGAGGAACTTACTTCCATTACATCGACACCTTTGACCGACAAACAAAAAGAAGACCTTGCCTTTGCGAACAAAATCGTCAAACACACAAAATCCAATGCCATCGTGCTTGCAAAGGACAAACAGTTGTGTGCGAGCGGAACAGGTCAGACAAGCCGTGTGGACGCTTTGAAACAGGCAATAGAGAAAGCAAAGAATTTCAATTTCGATTTGAACGGAGCAGTGATGGCTTCGGACGCATTCTTTCCGTTCCCCGATTGCGTGGAAATTGCTGACAAAGAAGGCATAAAGGCTGTTATTCAACCCGGAGGCAGTGTCAACGACAAGAAAAGCGTGGAATACTGCGAGCAACACGGCATGGCTATGGCCATGACGGGATTTCGTCATTTCAAGCATTAGAATGCAAATTCGGAAGATAAATTGAAACACTGACCGGAAACTACCGTAAAAGGAGGAAACAACAAACAAATATGGGGTTATTTTCATTTTTAACCAGAGAAGTAGCGATAGACTTGGGTACTGCCAATTCCATCGTAATCTGCAATGACAAAGTGGTTGTGGACGAGCCTTCCATAGTGGCTGTCGACCAAGCCACTAAAAAGATTATTGCCGTCGGCAAGAAGGCAATGCAGATGGACGGTAAGACTCACGAAGCAATAAAAACCATAAGGCCGTTGCGAGACGGAGTAATCGCCGATTTTGATATGGCAAACGACATGATTCGCGAGCTTATCAAAATGATAAACATAAAGAAGACCATCATACCGCCATCGCTCAAAATGGTGATTTGCATACCGAGCGGTATAACCAACGTGGAGGAAAGAGCCGTAAGGGACGCTGCCGAGCAAGCCGGAGCAAAGGACGTAAGGCTTATTCACGAGCCTATGGCAGCGGCGATAGGTATCGGCATAGATGTTCTCGAACCCGTCGGCAACATGATTATCGACATAGGAGGAGGAACAAGCGAGATAGCAGTCATTGCCTTGGGCGGTATCGTTTGCAACAAATCCATAAGAATAGCCGGCGATGAGTTCAATCAGGACATCATAGACTATATGCGTAAGCAACATAACATACATATAGGCGAGCGAATGGCTGAAAAAATTAAAATCGCAGTCGGAGCAGCCATTCCGGAACTGAGCGACCCTCCGGAGGATTTCGCTGTTCAGGGACGAGATGTGCTTACGGGAATACCGAAAGAGCTGTACGTAAATTACAAAGAGATTGCACACGCTCTCGACAAATCGATAGCCAAGGTTGAAAGTGCAGTTTTGGAAGCTCTTGCGATGACCCCACCCGAACTTGCTTCGGATATTTATCACACGGGGATATACCTTGCCGGCGGAGGAGCATTGCTGAAAGGTCTTGACGTAAGACTTCAAGCCAAAACGAAACTTCCGGTTCATGTGGCGGAAGACCCTCTGAGGGCGGTGGCAAGAGGTACAGGCATGGCTTTGAAGCACTATGATGAATACACATTCCTTATAAAATAATCGAAGAAACCTTATCAAGAAAAAATCGGAGAACCCTGTTCATCGAACGGAAGAGGTCTCCGATTTGTTTTAATATCATGAGAACACGGGAAAAGCAAATAACAAGAGTTACGCTCATAGGAAGCATTGTAAACCTCATTCTCACTGCAATAAAGATTACTGCTGGAGTGGTGGGAAAGAGCGGTGCCATGATAGCCGATGGAATACATTCGTTGAGCGACCTTGCAAGCGATATCGTGGTTCTGATATTCGTTCCCATCGCAGGCAAAGCAAAAGACAAAGACCACCAATACGGACACGGAAAGTTCGAGACGCTTGCCACCCTTGTCGTCAGCCTTATTCTGATGGTTGTTGCCATAAGGCTTGTTGCAAGTTCCGCAAAAAGCATTATATCCGCCCTTTCCGGGAACATTTTACCCAAACCGGGTTACATAGCTCTTGCGGCTGCAATCATCTCCATTGTTTCAAAGGAAATACTCTACCAATACACCGCACTTGTGGCACGAAGAACCAATTCTTCCGTATGCAAAGCCAACGCATGGCACCATCGTTCCGATGCCTTATCCTCCATAGGCTCGTTACTCGGAATAGGCGGAGCGGTTATATTGGGCAACAAATGGACTATACTCGACCCTGTGGCTGCCGTGATAATAGGATTGATGATATTGTTCGTTGCGATAAAGATGGCAAAAGCTCCGATAGAGGAACTTATGGAAAAGTCTTTGGACGAAAAGACGGAAAAGGAGATAACCGATATAATTCTTGCGACTGAGGGTGTGCAGAATATGCACAATTTGAAGACAAGGCGTAACGGTCAAAGCAAAATAATAGATTGCCATATCAGAGTGAAACGAACGATAAGTATCGTGGAAGCTCACGACATAGCAACCAATGTGGAGAAAAATTTGAAACAGAAATTCGGCAATGAAACTCAAACGAGCATACACATAGAGCCGGAGAAAGAACCGCAGTCCTAATCTCCGAACTCTATATTCAATCCTTTTGCCGTTTGGACGAGAAAACTATCCGGTGAAACCAAATGCGGCTCTCGCAAAGCCTCTTCCAAAGTAACCGCTATTATATCGGGGTGCTTGTAAGCGACCATTTTGCCGAACTCGCCTTTCATGGCAAGTTCGAAAGCCTTCACACCGAATTCCGAAGCAAGCACTCTGTCGTATGCGATAGGCGTACCGCCTCTTTGAAGATGTCCGAGAACTGAAACTCTTATGTCATGCTCCACTCCTATCTCCTCCAATTCCAATTTCAATGCCTGACCTATGCCGCCGAGTTTGAAATTGGCATAACCGGGTTCGTTCGATTTCAAACCGACCTTTTGCCCCATGGCATTCCTGCTTCCTTCCGCAACAACTATTATACAGAACCCTCTGCCTTTCTTGTATCTGGTTTCTATCTTTTCCTTGATTTTCTCTATCTTGTACGGTATCTCCGGAATGATACACACATCGGCTCCTCCCGCAATGGCTGCATTCAAGGCTATCCAACCGGCATCTCTGCCCATTACTTCAAGAATGAACACTCTGTTATGGCTTGCCGCAGTGGTTACGAGTTTATCGACCGATTCGGTGGCTATTTGCACAGCTGTTTGAAAACCGAAAGTGAAATCCGTCATCGATAAATCGTTGTCAATCGTTTTCGGAACTCCTATTATGTTCAATCCCTTTTCATACAAAGCCTTGGAAATACGTTGCGAACCATCACCGCCTATGTTAATCACGGCATCGACACCCATGTATTGCAACTTGCGTATCATCTGATCGCTCACATCTACCGTCTCCCATGTGCCGTCGGATTTTTTCACGGGATAAGCGAAAGGACCGCCCTTATTCGTTGTTCCGAGAATTGTGCCGCCTTTTACCAATATGCCGGATACACTGTCATTATCCAAAACAACGACTTCCGTCGGTTCTCTCAATACTCCGTTGAATGACTCTATGCAACCTATAACCTCCCAATCCTTCTCACGGGAAGCCCTTTTCACTATTGCTCTTATCACGGCATTCAAGCCCGGACAGTCCCCGCCGCCGGTCAAAACCATCAGTCTTTTCATAACTCTCCTATTTCGTTAAAGCAAGGAATTATCTCCTCCACCTTATTCAATACATCGTCTCTACCTGTTTTGTTCTCGGAAGAGGTAAGCAAAATATCCGGCAACTCTTCCCAATATTCCGATAACGTATCCTTGAACCTCTGCAAGGAAACTCCGTTCTTGGTCATGTTCTGCTTGTCGGTCTTTGTGAACAATATGGTAAACGGCACAGCATTTTCGCCCAAGAAATTGATGAACTCCACATCTATTTTCTGAGGTTCCAAACGGGAATCCACCAACACGAATACGGTTAACAGGTTTTCTCTCTGCAAAATATAGCTGTTTATCATGCTCTTCCACCTTTTCCTGTTCTCCATTGAGGTTTTGGCGTACCCATAGCCGGGCAAGTCGACCAAATACCATGAATCGTTTATAAGAAAATGGTTTATCAACTGTGTCTTGCCGGGTTGGGAAGAAGTCTTCGCCAAATCTTTCTTCGCCACAAGCATGTTTATAAGGGAACTCTTTCCGACGTTGCTCCTGCCTATGAAAGCGAACTCCGGCTTATCCGGCTTCGGACATTCGGCATTTCGAGAACTGCTCTTGACGAACTCTGCCTTTTTTACAATCATGGTTTTACTTGGAATTAGAGTTTCAAATAACGTTTCCGTTTATCCTCGTATATATCCGCTATGGTTACAAGGATACCTGTTTCTTCGACATCGGAAAAATGTTTATTTATAGAGGTTCCAAAACTTTTCATCGTGGAAGACAAGTTCATATAAGCATTGACCAACGGTGGAATATTTTCGTTCAATTCCCTCACATTCCTGACCAATATCTGGTAATCCTCCTTATAATTCTTTCCATTGAAGAGTTTCACAAGCAGATTGTAATCCGTTTCAATCTCTACACTCTCTTTCGGCAACACAAGTCCCTCATTGTCCGGGAAATGCTTCTTGTAGAAATACAAGATATAATCTCTTGCCGTTCTGTTCATGGAGGGATACATCGTTATCTTGCCGAAGAAATATTTTATGCTCTCATCTTTCACCACCAAGCCACCCAAACCGTCCCAAAGATTATCCAAAGAGTACATACCCTTGCGAAGATTATGCGTAGGCTGATATTCGGGGCGGACAAAGGAACGTCCGAGTTCCATGGTATTGTCAAGATAGCGGGTTATGAACGTGTCCGTAAACTCGAATAAATCCGCAGTGGCACTCAACAGTTCTCCGTTGGCTTGTCTGAATATATCCTTTCCCACTATGTAACGATAACCTCCTATGATTTCCTCATCATTCGGATCCCAAACGAAAAGTTGTTTATAACAATGAGGCTCCGGAGCAAGGTCGTACTCATCTACATCGCACTCCGTTCCGCTTCCACCACCGTTTGCACCGAAACTTATCTCTCTCAATCTTCCTATTTCCCTCATTATATTCGGTGTCACATGGGCAGTGGTAAGATATATCTCCCTGCTTCCGTAGTTCGTTTTTTTCAATAAGGTTGCCGATTTCAATTCTTCCTTTATCAAAGCCTTATCGACAGGGGCTATGACGTAAGATGTATCAACTGATTTATCCATTATTCATTCATGTTTTGCGGGTTAAACTCCGAATCAGGATTATCCCTGAGGTTGTAAACGTGTCGACGGATTAACTGTGCCCATTGCAAATGCGTCCGACTCTTATCGAAAATTGTGTAAGGAATGGGCTTGCCAAAAGTAAGCGTTATGGTTTTATTCTTGTAACGGAACATTTCATCGGGCAGCAATATCATCTCCAAATCGAATTTTATTCCGAAAAACCTGCGGATTTTCGACAATCTGTAAAAACGTTTGGAGTTCATACCCTCGATATACACCGGAGTAACGTCCCGTTTGAACTCAACAGCTTTTTTGACAAAAGTCTTCTTCCATGGGAAATCCTGAAACTTACCGTCGATGTACTTCGACTCCGTACCGGCAGGGAAAAACATTATGCAGGCATCTCCCTCAAAAGCCTCGTTCAGCACATCGTGATTGGAAGCATTCTTTCCATACTTGTTAATCGGCACGAATGTTCCCTTGAAACCCGGCAAAGCACAAAGCAAATCATTGACAGGAAAAAGAATATCACTCCTTTTCTCTCCCACAACACTTATCAATGACATACCGTCAATACTTCCTATCGGGTGATTTGAAACGACCAAAGCACGAGCCTCACTCGGAATATTCTCGGGGTTCTTCACCACAAGTTTGACGTTCAATTCCTTTTTTATGACGCAATCTGCAAAAGCCGCACCCTTGAAATCCCTGTACTCATATATTATACGGTTTATTTCATCAAGGTGAATAAGTTTCTTGAAACGGTTCAGCAGGAACTTCGGCAGAATACGAAGCAACTTCTTATTCTTGCTCGCTATCAGCTTTTCCAAACTGATGAAACGCTCTGTGATTTGCTGATTATCTGTACTACTCATCTCCGGCTACTAAATCGAACTGGCAAAGGTACAAAATAAATAAGGAATAGTCTTACTTTCGTCGGCTTTTCCGAACCTACCTCCATAGCTTTCTATAATCTCACACTATAAAGAGAAGTAAAGATTGATGTCTTTCATTTGAAAAACATCAACCTTTAGCCTATAAAACCAGAAGTGATTCTTTATCTCCAACTAAGCACATAAAAAAATTATCCTTGTTTGCATTTTTCTATTAGTGAGTTTTCTATAGCTTTGACTACACCCATTAAGAATACCCTAATACTGGGTATTGTATATTTTCCAAACATTTTAGTTAGAGCGTCTGTGGGTGTAGGCCTGTGGGAATATTCATTTCTGACTTTACGCAAATTAATGCAGAAAAATTTCATCGATTTATCAAACAACTCATTGCTCACAGCATTTAATTTAAAGAGCATATCTATGTCAGATATCTGCTCATACTTACGATTTGAGTCTCTTTTGAAAGCGTAGCTTTTACCCTTTCTTATATCTATATCATTC
>ERZ1026860.436-NODE-436-length-28648-cov-23.198965_pt1 | contig 28648 bp, 23 predicted proteins | sample MGYA00380160_ERZ1026860 | MGnify/ENA primary metagenome ERZ1026860 (study PRJEB33269, sample SAMEA4719796) | human gut metagenome | biome: human-associated habitat; feature: organic feature; material: feces | place: Cameroon | collected 2013-10 ... | reverse complement strand
TGGTTTTATTTACTGCCAGGGCCGCTTAGACCCTGGAAAAATTAACGAACTATTGATTAAAGAATATGGACGTATTATTCTAAAAAAAGGATATAAAGAGCATTCTGATTTAGTTCGTGGTGTTAAATTATACCGTTCAGTTCCGAAAGAAAAAAAGAAGTCACTTTATAAATGTGTGAAAGAAGTGGTTCATCTGTTTAGATATTGGAATGCATTCCCTGACACCTATTTCCGTTTTGGTATGTTCATGAGAGATTATACTGATATGAAGAAAATGGAATCTTACATCCCTCAAGCAGCATACTATCGCTACTCCGTGGATATGGACCCGCGCTATCATTTATTGATCGATGACAAAATTCTTTTTCATGATTTGATGTCGCATTATGGCCTTCCTGTGCCATATAGGTACTTTACTTTCAGGGGAGGAGATTTCAGAAATGGATCCGACCTTATGACTGACCAGCAGGTTGATACTGTCATAGGAAGCATAACTGACGAACGAATATTTGTCAAATGTTTCACTGGAGGAGGTGCTTCGGGAGTGTCAATTTTCTCACGTATGGCTGACGGGCACTTTGAAGATTTTGATGGCGAACGTGTGTCTGCAAACATGATACGGGAAAAATATAAAGGACATGATTATTTTTTTGAAAAACAGTTGATTCAAGACTTAAACCTTGGTCAATTTAATCCGGAAACTGTAAATACTATTCGCGTACTGACGTATAAAGACAAGGTGGTGTCTGCTGCCGTTCGCTTTGGTGGTAAAGGATCGTTTGTGGATAATACAGCAAAAGGTGGGGTTGCAGTAAGCCTTGATATCAATACGGGCAAGTTGGGTGAATATGGCATGCGGGAATATGATTTGAATCATTATACCGAACACCCTGACAGTCATATTAGATTCGAAAATACTGTTGTTCCTTCATGGCCTAAAGTAAAAACATTGGTGGAGAAAACGCTGAAATATTTTCCATATTATAATAGTGTGGGGTTTGACATAGCTACGACCAATGAAGGACCGATCATCATAGAAATCAATACAGGGGCTGGAATTTATCTGTCCCAAATGGGCAAAGAAGAAGGTCTGGCAAAGCAATTTATCATACCTGAAAATTAAGAGATGAAAGAAAAACAAGCTTCGAGAACACACTTTATAATTGTATTTGGTAATGATCACACGAATAGTGTAGGTGTTATTCAATCGTTAGGGAAGGCGGGGTATCGGTGCATTGGACTTTTGTTTGGGGCAAAGTCAGATTTTGTCATCAGCAGCAACTATACGGAATACGTGATAACCGCAAAGGATCCTCAAACTTGCATTGAGATGCTCCTGAATAATCTTCCTGTATGTGAATCAAAAATTCCAATCATTGCATGTTGTGATACGGCAGCCTTGACCTTGGAACGCAATGCGAATAGGCTGCATGAGCGTTTTGTATTTGAGTACTCTACCCATTATACACTTGACTATCTGGCAAAGAAAGAGAATCAGGTGCAATTAGCGACAGAGTCAGGCTTCAATGTGCCTAAGTCTTGGAATCTTCAAGACAGTAGAGGAATCCCATCGGATGTTTGCTATCCTTGTATAATCAAGCCATTGGTCAGCTGTGAGGGAGCGAAGAGTGATATTAGAGTATGTCGGACACGCAAAGAATTAGAGAAGAATCTCAATTCTCTTGTGCATACCCAAAATGTCTTACTACAACAGTATATTGAGCGCGATTACGAGATAAGCATACTCGGATGTGGTTTGACAACTGGCAAATGTATTATCCCTGTCGTTGAAAACAAACTCACACTCTATCCGAAACATGTAGGCTTGGAGTGTTTGGCCAACATGCAGCCACTTGAAGACGGTCCAATAAAATCAAGTATAGAAAGGCTGATCTCAATTACCGGATATGTCGGCTTGTTCTCTGTCGAGATGATGCATTGTAAAGACGACGACAAGTTCTATTTTACCGAGATTAATCTCCGAAATGATGGAGCGGAGGCATTGGTGACGAAGTATGGTGCAAACCTGCCTCTTAACCATATAGAAGACTTAATGGGATTGCCTCTTACTGAGCCGACGGAGTATCACCCAGGATATTATATATGGGATATGCACCACTTCCTTTCTTTGATGCATCGTGACATTAGTCTTATTAACTGGATCAAGGACATAAAAAAGTCTAATGGATTCATGCTGTTCTTCAAAGAGGACAGAAAACCTTTTTTCAAACAATACACCAACTGGATATTGTCAAAACTTCATTTAAGAAAGAATGAATCATATTAGTAAAATAATCATAATCGGGACGAACCATCATAACACTTTGAGCATGGTGAGGAGTTTCGGCGAGGAAGGACAAAAAGTGACCCTTTACATTTATGGGGTACAACGCAGCTATATAGCCAGATCTATCTATGTCGAACGTGCATCTTTCTTCTCTTCAGCTTCAGATGCAATTGATGCTGTATTTTCTTGTGCATGCCCGTCGGGTGAAAGGCCGCTTGTGATAGCGTGTTCTGACGAAGTATCATCTTTAATGGACAAACATTATGATGAGTTGGTCTCAAAGTGCTATTTTTTCAATGCGGGAAAAGCTGGACGTGTCACATCCTTCATGGATAAGCAGAAACAGCTTGAACTGGCGAAGGAATGCGGATTCTCGGTTCCGTCATCAATCGATACTTTGCCCAATAGCGCAAATTTTTCGAAAGTAAATTATCCTTGTTTTGTTAAACCCCAATCAAGCATCTATGGCGGTAAGAATATTGCCATCTGCCAGACACCAGCAGAACTCAAAACCGCTCTTAATAAATATAACCCGGAATACAGGGTGCTCATACAAGATTATATACGCAAAGAATACGAGATAGTAGTTCTTGGGTTATCCGTTGGAAAAACAATAATCATTCCTGGCTATATCCAAAAGCATAGAGAAGAAAGAGGTGGCACCACCTACTCTACCGTAAGACCTATTTCGGACCTTCCACAACATATCGTTGGCGCATGCCGACAGATGATTAAGGAGATTGGCTACCAAGGCTTATGGGGAATAGAGTGCATAAAGCAAGGTGATGACTATTTCTTCCTTGAACTTAACATGCGCAATGATGCCACTACATACTCAATGAAAACGGCTGGTGTGAATTTGCCATACTTGTATTTTAAATTGATTGATTCTCCGGAGGTTGATCTTGATATTAAATCTGTCAGGCCTGTCAGGCCTATCAATTCTATAGTTGAGTTCAACGATTTCAACTTTGTGTTGAAGGGAAAAGTAGGCTTGATAAAATGGTATCGTGAATACAAAGGCTCGGAATGCAAATACTTCCATTCTGTTGAAGATCCCAAGCCTTATCGGTTGGAAAGATGTGAATACATACGATTCTTGCGCAAACGCATATTAAAGTTCTGAATCGTATTTACAATTAGTTGAGAATAAATATGGGCAAGATAATAAACCGCAACTACTCTTTTCTCAATTATGCAATTGCACTATTCTTTTTGGCCACACCGATTGAGTCAATTGCTGTATTTGAGGGGTTTTCAATAGCAAAACTATCTGCATTGGTCGTATTTGCAGGCTGGGCACTTGAAGGGTTCAAGACTTCCAGATCTGTCATGATAAGAAGTTTTATTGTGCTGGCCTTGTATGCATCCATGACAATTATTTGGTCAATCGATAGAACAAACACTTCAAATCAGATTATCAAGTTTTTGTGGCCCAGCATCATCGTGGCGATTGCCATGAACTATTCGATAAGATGCAATGAGGATATATTCTTGTATTTGAAAGCGTATATTGTAGGCTGTTTGATTTCAACTGCGGCAACTCTCTTGTTTAGAGATGCCACTCTTGCAGCGGCAGAGTATGCGGGCCAGGAGAGATTGACCGCCTTTGGGCAGGATCAAAACACGTTGGCATTTCTACTTTGCACCGGTTTTACGATAGTGCTGGACTTCTTCAGAAAAACTCGAAACGGAAAACAAAAATACCCGAGTATTGTATTATTACTATTACTATTACTATTACTAGTTGTAGTTATACTTTCTACGGGTTCAAGAACCGGATTAGTACTAACGGCCTTTGTCTTTGGACTATATTTCATGTCAAGCGGCAGCCTGAGAAACTTTGTGTTAATGATATTGTTGTTGCTGCTGCTATCGCCTGTGATATATAATTATATACCCGAGTCCATATGGAATAGATTTCTCGAAACAAATGACTTGATGGAAAGTGGTAATTTTTCTGATAGAGGTCGTATCTGGTCATCTGGACTTGCGGCTCTGTCCAGTGAAAATTATGTGTTGGGTGTAGGTTACTCAAATTTCAGCACGATGCTGAGAAATCATTTCGGATGGCAAATGGCATCGCATAACACTTACCTTTCGTATTTGGCGGATTTGGGAATAGTTGGTTTTATCATATTCTTGAGCGTAATATACAAGATGTTTATGTTCGTGCGAAAAATATACAAAGTAGAGAAAGACATATATGTTTATGCCTATATAGTCCCCTTCCTTGTTGTTATGTTTGTGCTTGAGACGGAATACAAAAGATGGTTGTTTATATTCGGAGTGATGCTGGAAGCGTATTTCCGTCTAAATTATTCACGGTACTATCAAACTAAACATTAATAATGAATCCTATAAAAGTCAAATTAGCCCACTATTCTTGGGACATCGCTTACGGTGAATATTCTGACAAAATTATCTCGGAAGGCCTGAAAGGAGTGAAGGTCAACATAGTCAGGAATCCCTATAAAAATAAATGGTTTGCAGACCCTTTCATTCTTGAGGAAGACAATAAAAGGATACAATTTCTTGTCGAAGAATTTGATTATGAAATGGAAAGAGGTCGTATCGCACGATTGGCGGTCAACAAGAAAGATAATAAGATAGTAGAGTGTTCCATCATCCTTGACCTCCCCACTCACCTTTCTTTTCCTGTGATCTATCGTTCGGGTGGAGAAATCTACGTACATCCTGAGAATTCCGCCTCCGGGGTCAGTTATATATATCGCTATGATCGGAAATCTGATAAACTTATTGAACCAAAACTGATGGTTGATGAGCCGATCGCGGATGCCATTATTCGCAAGGATGGTGATGTTTATCGCATGTTTGCCACACGTGTTCCTGACACAAATGGGAACACTCTTCATGAATATTCTTCCAAGGCGCTTCCCGGTCCCTACAAGCATGTCGGTGAAGAAATCTATGAGAGGAATACCGCCCGTATGGCCGGCATGTTTCTAAAAAGTGCTGACGGGCATATCGTTAGGCCGGCACAGGATTGTTTTGGTGGCTATGGCAGAGCCGTGATAATGTATGACGGTCATGAACAACTCTGTCGAATAGAACCACACATATATAAATATGCCGGAATACATACATTCAACACATTCGAAGGGTCATTCGTGATCGACTATAAAAAGTACGACTACCCACTGATTTATAAACTTTCAAGAATGCTGAGAAAATGAGAATTTTACAAGTTCTTTCAACATTAGGACAAGGTGGCGCTGAACATTTCACGATAGGATTGGCTAATGAACTGATTAGACAAGGGTACGAATGTGATGTCATTACATTGTTTGATGTCGAAAAAGATAATGATCTATTGAAAGGACTCTGTTCAAAAGCACATTTCTATTCGCTTAATAAGAAGGCTGGATTTGATACAAAATTATTCTTCAGATTGTATCACTTTATTAAGGATGGTCGCTATGATGTGGTTCATGCCCATGTTGGAGCCATACCATACATACTACTTTCAACATTGCTTTCGAAAAAAGTGAAGTTTGTCGCCACTATTCATTCCGAAGCAAGGAGAGAAGCTGGCCAATCCATCATGAAGTGGTGCCGTCTCTACATGTTCCAACACCATAAATGTGTTCCTGTGACTATTTCAGAAGAATCAAAAGCGTCTTTTGACAAGTTCTACAAAATGGATTCATCAATGGTATACAATGGTGTTCCTGATTATACGGGGAAAGGTATTACACCTTTGAGAGATAATGATGAACAGTTCCTTTTCATTCATCCAGCCAGTTGCCAGCCGGTCAAGAATCAGGAGTTGTTAATAAAGGCCTTCGCAAAACTCACAAAGGATTATCCCAACACTAAAATGCTATGGCTCGGAAGTAATGCCACTCACAAAGCATTATATAACTCATTAGTTCCTTTAATGGTTAATCAGTTTAAATATGTTGGTGTTGTCGCAAACGTTCGTGATTTCTTAGCTCAGGCTGACGCTATGTGTCTTTCATCAAAAATGGAAGGCATGCCAATGACTATCATTGAGGCTTTCTCCGTAGGAACACCAGCCCTCTGCACTCCTGTTGGAGGTATTGTCAACATGATTGAAGAGGGCAAGAATGGAATGATGTCGAAAGACTTATCAGTAGATGAGTATTATTCAATGTTGAGAAAGTTCTGCGATCTGACCACTCAAGAAAAAGCGAATATGAGACAATCCGCCAAAAATTCCTTTTCCAAATATTCGATTGAAAACACAGCCAACGGTTATTTAGACATATATAGAAGCAAATGAAGATAATAGGTTTGTTTCCCCTGACAGGCAATGGTGGAATTGCCTCTTGGACAAAGAAATTCACAAAAACATTTCCAGATAATGAACATCAATTCACTTTCGTAAATGTTTCACCTTCTGTGCCAAGAACTGGAGGATTGAGCGAGACGTTTTTGTTCCGTACGCTCTCGGGCTTTTCTGCGATGTTCAGAATTCTTCGCGAACTGAAGATGGTCATGAAGAAAGATAAGTATGATATCTTACATACTACCACAAGCGGAAATATCGGTTCTTTTCGCGATTATTGTGTGGCAAAACTATGCAAGAAGTATGGTGTGAAAACCATCATGCATTGCAGGTATGGCTGCATCACCGAGGACATTCAATCCACTGGTTTGGTCGGCAAGTTTCTTCGAAAGTCGATGAATGAGTTTGATCAGATATGGGTGCTAGACTCGCGATCCTACAATACACTTAAAGGCAGAGAAAATCTGATGGACAAGGTGTACCTCACTCCCAACTCCATAGATGTAAACGAAAAGATGAATCCGACTCCTAAGGATTATAAGCGCGTGGCATTTATCGGAAATCTATATCCTACCAAGGGACTTTATGAGTTGGTGTCAGCTTGCACACGAACTGATGTGCGTTTGGACGTTATCGGTCCGGGTTCAGATGCGGTAGTTGCGAATGTAAAGACAATCGCTGGCGAAAAATTGGACAAGACAATTTTCATACATGGTCGCCTTCCTAACCCCGAAGCAATTAAATTCATGCACGAAGTGGATATTGTGGCATTGCCTACTTACTATCCATGGGAGGCTTTCCCTATCTCCATCATTGAGGCTATGAGTCTCACAAAGATGGTCATATCCTGTCCTCGTGCGGCTGTAAAGGACATGCTCACAGATATTGACGGAAAGCCTTGTGGAATGCTTGTCGCTCCAAAGTCATCCGATGCCATTGTAGAAGCCATCAACTGGTGCCAGACTCATAAAGAAAAGGCGGACGAAATGTGTCACAAGGCTTACGAAAAGGTGTATACCTGTTACAGGAAAGAAGTTGTTTACGACCTCTATAGGTCATTATATTCAAAGTTGGCATGATCACGACAAAAACTGATTTGAAGTTCTATCTTCAGGAGGACGCCAAGGCTAACCGCATGGATGGATGCTCTCCGTTGAAATATATGGTGCGTCTTTTCATCGGCAGTGAATCCGCTCATGTATATAAATATTTGAAGACGCTTCGTCACTGTGAGTATCATTGCAACAACACTGGTTTACACCACAGGATATTATACAGATACTACAAAGTGCGTCTGCACCGATTGGGATTCAAATATAATCTTCGTATCCCTGAAAATATCTGCGGGTATGGTTTGAGCATCCTGCATATTGCAGGTTGTGGCGGCTGCTTAATCAATGCAAAGAAGGTGGGTAACTATGTTAAATTGCAGACTGGCGTGCTTCTTGGTAATACGAATCATTCCGAAAACGAGAAACCAATAATTGGCAATAATGTTGGTTTTGGACCAGGTGCAATGGTTCTTGGGAAAGTGACCATTGGCGATAATTGTTTTGTAGCCGCTAATGCTGTTGTTGTAAAAAATGTACCTGATAATACGATTGTTGGAGGAGTACCAGCGAAAATAATTAAAATTATAGAGCAAAATGAATATGTTGGCAAAACTAAAAAAGAATTTTAGCTTGAGAGGGCTTTACTTCTTATATAAAGAATTCTTTGGAACAAGAACAAGCGACTTTGGGTATATCGCTGATAATGTGACTATTACCCCCCCCCCTTGCGGCTTCTAATCTAAAGAATGTGTTCTTATATGGGAACAATGGCTTGAATCATGCGACACTGCTCACCACAAACGCAAGGTTCATCATGAAGAAAAATTCCGGTGCCGCATATGGGCTTAAAGTCAGCACTGGTAATCATGCGAGGATAGTAGGCATTCCATATAGAAATATAACAGAAGCCACCAAACCCAAAGGACTGGACAAAGATGTTGTGGTAGAGGAAGATGTATGGATAGGAATGAATGTGACTCTTCTATCAGGTGTAACAATCGGCAGGGGTACGACAGTCGCCGCCGGTGCTGTCGTCACCAAGTCAATGCCGCCGTACTGCATTTGCGGAGGTGTCCCTGCGAGATTCATTAAGTTTTATTGGACAATTGAGCAGATACTTGAGCATGAGTCCAAGTTATATTCAGAAGAAGAGCGATACACGCGGGAGCAGCTAGAAAGGATATTTACCGAGTATATTCCGAATAACTTCGCGTCAAGAAGTCACGAGAAATATGGCCTCCAATGAGAACGATTGCCACGGCTTAATTTATAATGTCCGGCTTAGTCATTGACAATAAGAAAGAGCATTTTTCGATAGCGAAACCAACTGTCGCCAAACTTATTTTCGATGGTCTAAAAGAGTTCCATTTCACTCAAAAGCAGCTTGCCGAGAAACTTGGAGTAAGCACCGCATGCGTGAATAATTTCGTGTCCGGCAAATCAGAACCGAACCTAAGCCATAAAAGCCACGAAAGTTCACAATCTCATTGAAAGTGAAATAAATTATACTATCTTTGTAGTGTTCCCTTATTGCTTTCAGGGCAATACGTTGAACTATATATTCATACATTCAGAGACAAATGAGGCACTCGTTCAAAGATATTACAATTAATAACTTCCGTGGGTTTGACCTGCTGGAGATTAATGGTTTCGCAAAGATCAATCTTTTTGTCGGAGCCAATAATGTAGGAAAGACATCCATATTGGAAGCTCTTTTTATGCTGTCCGGCCTTACGAATCCTTGGGTTCTTAACAGAGTGAACTCATTACGTTCGTCAACTTCCGGAGCATCTTTGGACAATGCCAGATATGCGTTTCACAATGTGGATTTGGAGAAATCACCGTTATTTAAAGGCACAACAGACTACGACAGACGTTCTCTATTCATTACGCCAAAGTTAAAAAACGCAGAGAACGTGAACAACGTTCTCCCTTCATCCTTACTGCATTCTGAAATTAACGAGCTTGATTTCCTGTACGAAATAGAAAATGAGGATAACTCTCATCAATATGCATCACGTCTGTATTTGGCTTCAAATGGCATTATCCAACAAGAGATTGACCCTAATTACAAAGAGCCAATGTCCAGTTTATTTATGGTCGGAGAGAAGAATGATGCCATGGCCACCAACAACTATGCGACTTTGGTTAAAAGGAATCAAAAGGATGTGGTCCTCAACACATTGAGAGAGCTTGACAACAGCATCGTGTCATTGGAAGCGTTGCCAGATGGTCTGTACCTTGGACTTAAAGGGGTGAAAGAGCTTTTGCCTTTGAGCATGTCTGGAGATGGTCTTAAGCGAATAGTTACTGTGATCTCAGCAATCGCAAATGAAGACTATAACGTAATCCTGATCGATGAGATTGATAACGGGCTTCATTATAGCGCTCATTTCCTGTTGTGGAAGGCGATTTTCAACTATGTGGCTGCACATGATGTTCAATTGTTTGTCACCACCCACAACATGGAATGTCTGCAAAGTCTCAAGCGTGTTATGGATATGGATGCCTCCAAGCGTTCAATGGCCAATGTTTACACCGTAGCAAAGACCAAAACAAAAGGATACCAAACATACCGGTACGATTATGATGAACTTAAACCTGTCATTGAAAACTCAATAGAAATTCGGCAATGAACACTAACGTGACAATATATGTAGAGGGAGCGGCGGATGAGCGGTTCGTAAGACAGTTATGCCGACACTTATGGGGAAATGAGGCTGAAGAACTCTGCATTATCAAGACAAATGGATGGACCAGCTTAAACAACGAAAAAGAAAAAGGCTCCTTCATAAACCAGATGCGCCGCAGGAAAGACGATGGAGGATGCAATCTTGTTATTTTCGATGCTGATGAGAATTGTTCTGACAGGGATATTCAGTTGAGGCACTGGGCTGAAGCCAACGATGTTGACCTGAAAACATTCTTGATTCCCAATCATCATGATTCTGGTGCTTTAGAGGATCTTCTTGAGCGGATAATCAACCCTCAAAATGAGCCGGTGATGTCATGCTGGCACCAGTATGAGCGATTGCTGAGTAGGGTCGAACTACCATGGAAAAAAGGTAAGCCATTGACGATTCCGGCCAAAAAGACAGAAATATACGCATATCTGGAGGTCTTGTTAGGAAAAAGCAAATCTCAAAAAGAACTGATAAAAGACAACAATCGTGACTACACAAACGAGAACCATTGGGATTTGCGTTCTAAAGCCTTGATGCCTTTGATTGATTTTCTACGTCAAAACTTGGGCTGACACAAAATATGGTCTTGGCGGGGCATTTTTTCATAGCTATATTTCACAAATAAACATAGCCCTAAACTTTCTACCGACACAATTAGAAAACGTTCATTTCACCCTTTAAAAATAAGAGTGTAGCTTTCTTATTGTGTAAAGGCATATAAATTCAACTGTTTCATATAAGAATCCTATCCACAACCTGACGTTCAGTCCGGGATGGGATTTCAACGGCATATCTACCGCAAAGCAAAGAGGTAAGTGGTCAATTTTCGGATCTCGTTCAGAAATCAACCTCTAACTAAAAGTTCTAACCGACAATAAGACTTATACTTCTTGAGTATAATAATTTTCATGAAAAGATAATGAAGAAATTGTGGATCATCTCTGAGCCATTTCCTCCGGATGAAACTTCAACTGGTTACATTATGGGAGAAATAGCCAATGCCTTGGCTTCCAAGTATAAAGTCTGCATAATATGTGGACCTGATGTCTACGACAAAAGAAAAAAACTTGATATTGACAACAAGTTTATTCTGGACGACAGAATATGTGTCCATCGCGCAAAGGGCGTGGGATTGGACAAGAATACAATCTTTGGCAAGATTGGTTCATTTCTGCTGATGACATGGCAAATGACGCGTTTGGCAAAAAGGCTTATACATAAAGAAGATAAAGCACTGATGGTTACCAATCCTGCCACAATGTTACCATTTGTGGCTCAACTCAAGAAGAATAAAGGTTTTGAACTTACGGTATTGGTTCATGATGTGTTTCCTGAAAATACAATTCCTGCGAATATGAAGATTCCATGCTATAACTTTATTAAGAATATCTTTGATAAAGCATATAGTACTGCTGATCAACTGATAGTGTTGGGGCGCGACATGAAAAAAGTCCTCGAAGCCAAAACAATGAAATACAATCCTAAACTAAAGATTCAAATAATAGAAAACTGGGCAGACACTGAGACAATTACACCTCAGCCATTTCCACAAGGGAACATAAAGGTTGAATATGCGGGAAATATTGGACGGCTTCAATGCCTGAATCATTTCATGGACAGTCTGCCTGAAGGGATAGAGTTTCATATATATGGAACAGGAGCGATGGAAGATTGCTTAAAAAAAAGGAAACAGCCAAACGTTTATTTCCACGGAGCATATTATCGTTCTCAGCAAAATGAGATTTTGGGGAATTGCCATTTCGCTTTGGTCACACTTCAACAAGGAACGTATGGTTTGGGCGTTCCAAGTAAAACTTATAATATACTTGCATCAGGAAGGCCGATAATATTTATAGGACCCAAGGACAGTGAGATAGAGTTGGTTGTCAAAGAAAATGGTATCGGCTATGTAGGCTTGCCGGAAAAATGGGATGATATTGCCTCTATTCAGGAAATGGGACATCGAGCACGGCATCTGGCAGAAGTAAAATATTCGAAAGAAATAATATTAAGAAGATTCGCAACTATTCTCTAACATAAAGTATTTTAATCTATAGTATTTCTTATGACAACAGAGGAGATCACACTCAACGAGTTCCAGAATGACGGAACTTGTATTCATGTCTATTTGCTAGATGAGATAAATGCATGGATAGCTTTTGGGCTGTCGGCATTCCACCTGAGGTTGCTCGTGAAATCGAACTCATGGAAAAACAGCTTCAGAAATTTCTCGAAGACAATGCAGATGCCGTACACGATCATCGATCATGAAATCGCACTTAAACTTGCAGAGCTCCCTACGCTCGAGCAAAAGACAGATGCAGGTTATCTGTTCATTCGTGTGGAGGATAAAGTAAATATGGATGCATATTCCCGATGGACGGGCAAATTGCGGGAAACACCTTCGGATGCCAAAGAAATAGTTGTGGAGACACGCGTCAGTGCTTTCGTTCCGAAAAACGGCTACATTAAGGACAACATGTCAAGTCTCTCGCGAAATTCGAAACGAATAATGGACTTATGCGCTTCCGGGATCGCATTGGCAGTTTTCTCGCCGCTATTTCTCGCCTGCTATATTGCCGTGAAATTGGAAGATGGTGGACCGGCTATTTACAAACAGGAGCGTATCGGACGATTCGGGCGTCCATTCTACATATACAAGTTCCGCTCGATGCGTCTAGATGCAGAGAAAAAGGGGCCACAGCTTAGCGCCAGTTGTGGAAATGGGGATAGTAGACTCACAAAGGTAGGACGTTTCTTACGAGCCCACCATCTTGACGAGCTGCCTCAGTTGTGGAATGTGTTCTGCGGTGACATGGCCTTTGTCGGGCCTCGTCCTGAGCGCCGTTTCTTCATCAATCAGATCCTCGAATATGATTCTCGTTACGTCTATCTTTATCAAATTCGTCCAGGGGTAACTAGCTATGCGACTCTCTACAATGGCTACACAGACACGATGCAGAAGATGCTATGTCGCCTTGAGTACGACCTCTACTATCTTGGACACCGTTCTTTTTGGGTGGACTTCAAGATTCTCTTCAATACATTTTGCGCCATAGTATTCGGTAAGAAGTTCTAACTAAAAAACACAAGGATGATAACTGTCACACAATTTCTAGGCGAAAAGATGGACGGAATCCTTCGGATGGAGAGGGACAACAAGAATATGGTCCATCTATTCCATGTGAACGATTCTTGGTCGGCGGTGGAAAAGTCGGCTTACTTCCTGTCGCAGCTGGTGGCCTGCGATGTCATCACTCTGCTGGCCAAAGGAAATGACGAGGCGCCTGAGGGGCAGATTGTGCTGGCGAGCGTGTCGGACGAGCGGCTCACTGCGGCGAGGAAGGAATATTCAGTGGTCTGGCATGGGGATGACTATCTTGTTCTGAGACCAAGGAATATTCCGACCAAATACTCCGAATGGCATCAGGAGAACATCGTCGACGACATTGATGATGATTTCGAGGAATGACGGGACACTCCACAAACAAAGCGTCAAGACAAGAGTAGTCTCCTCTGTGGGGTAATCTCTGGCAGGCACGTGGCAGCCAAGTAATTATCAATGAATATATTAACATACCCTTCTTCTACCTTAAACCGGCAGGAGAAGGGTATATTATTTGATTAGTTGTCAGCAAGTTAGCCGCCACAAGGTCTAAAGCGAATTCTCCAGTTTGGACTTAGCGTAGTCAAGGGTCACTGTGAAGACCTTCTTGCGGGATGACGGAGCGTCATACATGGCGTCATCGAAGATCTGCTCGCAGATCGAGCGCAGGCCACGGGCACCAAGCTTGTTCTTTATGGCGGTGTCCACTATCAACTCATTGACACCGTCCTCAATCTTGAGTGCCATTCCGTCAATCTCGAACAGTTTTGCGTACTGCTTGAGAATCGCGTTCTTCGGCTCGGTGAGAATCCTGAGCAAGGCCTCACGATCCAAAGCGTCAAGATAAGTGATGACAGGCAGACGGCCGATGATCTCCGGAATGAGACCGTAAGCCCTCAAGTCCTGTGCATCAACATATTTCAAAAGGTTCTTCTTGTCAACAACTTGCTTCTGGGTAGCACCGAAACCAATTACCTGTGTGTTCAGTCTCTGGGCGATGCGCCGCTCGATTCCCTCGAAGGCACCGCCGCAGATGAACAGGATGTTCTGCGTGTTGACATGGATGAACTCTTGCTCCGGGTGCTTGCGGCCACCTTTCGGAGGGACATTGATGACATTGCCTTCGAGGAGTTTCAGCATGGCCTGCTGGACTCCCTCTCCTGACACATCGCGGGTGATGGACGGATTGTCACTCTTGCGGGCGATCTTGTCGATCTCGTCGATGAAGACGATTCCCCTCTCGGCCTTCGCAACATCGAAATCTGCCTCCTGAAGAAGCCTCGTAAGGATGCTCTCGACATCCTCACCGACATAACCGGCCTCCGTCAGGACTGTTGCGTCCACGATCGTGAACGGTACATCCAGCAACTTGGCTATGGTCTTGGCCAGCAAGGTCTTTCCGGTTCCGGTAGGACCTACCAGCAGAATATTCGACTTTTCCAGCTCGACCCCGTCGTCAGGACGGTCAACCAGATTGTGGTTGATCCTTTTATAGTGGTTGTACACCGCCACTGCCAGCATTTTCTTGGCGCGATCCTGCCCGATGACATATTCATCAAGGAATTCCTTGATCTCGACAGGCTTCTTCAAGGCCTCAAGCCGACCAAGCGGCTTGCCGTCCTTGGAGACCGTGCCAAGTGTGTCCTTGAGATAGTCATGCGCAAGCTCAACGCAATCGCTGCAGATGAATCCGTCCAGTCCCTGAAGCAAAAAAGGAACCTCACGCTCTGACCTGCCGCAGAACATGCAATGTTTTGTTGTACCTGTGTTCTTTTTAGGCATCTACTTGGATTTCTTTGTAAGGATCTCATCCACCATTCCGTACTCCAAAGCCTCCTGGGCTGTCATCCAGAAGTCCCTGTCAGCGTCGGCGAACACCTTGTCGTAAGACTGGCCGGAATGCTTGGAGATGATGTCATAGAGTTCCTTGCGGGTCTTCTCTATCTCCCTCGCGGCGATCATTATGTCTGCGGCCTGTCCCTGAGCCCCACCGAGAGGCTGATGGATCAGGACTCTGGAATGAGGCAGACAGGAGCGTTTGCCTTTCTCGCCGGCGCAAAGCAGGACGGAGCCCATCGAGGCGGCCATTCCGGTACAGATCGTGGCCACATCCGGCTCCACCAGCTGCATCGTGTCATAGATCGCAAGACCGGAAGTCACCTGACCGCCCGGAGTGTTGATGTAGAGCGAAATGTCCGCGGCCGAGTCAGTGGAAGCAAGGAACAGCAACTGGGCCTGGATGATGTTGGCGACATCATCATCGATCGGGACGCCAAGGAATATTATCCTGTCCATCATCAGGCGGCTGAACACGTCCATCGAGGCAACATTCAGTTTTCTTTCCTCGATGATGGTCGGGTTGATGTAGGCGTCCGTAGCCCTTTGATAGCGGTCAAGGGTCATTGAACTCAGTCCAAGACCCTTGGTCGCATATTTCTGAAACTCCTTGTCCATAATTACTTAAGCTCGCGGAATTTCTCCTCGGAGATCTTCTTGTTCTGGAGGGTGATCTTCTCCTTGACTGCGGCGATCACCTTCTCGTTCTCGACATTCTCCTCGATATTGCGCATCTGCCTCTCGTCCTTGAGCATCTGTGCGGCGGCATCGGTGAGAAGCTCCTCAGGAACGTTGCCCATTCCGTACATAGCGTACTGGTAGGCGGCGTAAGCCTTGGCTGCCTCAAGCATGTCCTTGTCCTCAACCTTGAGCTCGAACTTCTTCATCAGAGAGCCTCTGACAAGCTGCCAGCGGAAGTCGCCGAGGAATCCGTCGAACTCCTTCTCGATGTCTTCCTTGGAGAACTTCTCCTTGTTGTTCTCGTAGAGCCATCTCTTGAGGAAAGCCTCCGGAACATTCACTTTGGCCTTGTCCACGAGGTATTTGCGGAGATCCTGGGAGAGTCTGTAGTCAGCCTCCTGCTTGTAGTTGGACTCAAGCCTCCCGGCGATCCTGGCGTCAAACTCCTCCGTGGTCTTCACGGCATCCTTGCCAAAGACTTTGTCATAAGTCTCCTGGCACTCGGTGGCCGGAACAAAGGTCTTGACATTCACGATGGTGACATTCCAGACAGGATCGAGGGCGGCAAGCTCTTCCTTCTTCATCTTGAGCATGGACGACCTGTCGGTCTCATTGGAGAAGGCCTCGTTGACATTGACGTCGAACTTGTCGTCAACCTTGGCGCCGAGGAAGTTCTTCCTCGCGTCACCCTCAACTTTGCTGACAGCCACATACACACCTTCCACAGTCTTCTCCCCCTGCTTGAAGTCAACCACAACGTAGTCTTCCTCGCCTGCGGCCTCGCCTTCTTCGAGCTGGCCGTACTGCCTGAGGATGCTGTCCTTCATGGCAGCCTTGGCCTTGTCGGTCACCTCGATCTTGTAATATGGCAGTTTGTCATTCTTGTCAACATCGATGTTGATCTCAGGAGAGAGTCCGAGATCGAACTTGAACTCGAAATCGTTGCCGTCTTTCCATTCCTGCTCCTTCTGGGACTCGCTGGCGATAGGCTCTCCGAGAATGTGCAGACTGTTGTCCTTGATGAACTTGTCGAGCTGCTCGGAGATGACTCCGTTGATGGCCTCGTAAAGAGCCTGCTCTCCGTAGATCTTCTTCACAAGAGTGGCCGGAACCATTCCCTTGCGGAAACCCTTGAAGTCAGCGTTTCTCCTGTAAGCGGAGAGTCTTTTCTTCTCCTGCTCGGCATAGTCCTCCGCCTTCAGGGCGATGGTCAGTTCGATGTTAAGATCATCGATTTGATTTTTTGTTACTTCCATAATTCTGTAAATATTATTTTAAATTAATTATTCTTTCTTTGAGGATAAACGACCCTCTCGTGGTAAATTTGTGAAAGGTAAGCCTTCAGCGTCTCCTTCACCGTGTTCAGATCCTTGATCGAGATGTCAGCCTCGTCAAACTGGCCGATCTTCATCTTGGATGCTACAATATTCTCGACAAAGACCGAGAATGTGGCCGCCGAGTTATCTTTCAACGTCCTGGAAGCCGCCTCCAAGGTGTCACAAATCATCAGGATGATCTGCTCTTTCGTCTGAGGCTTGCGGCCTGGGTAGAAGAAATCCGAAACGTCATCCGGATTTCCACCCTCGTTAAGGTACTTGTTGTAGAAATACGATGTGTTGGACGTGCCGTGATGCGTCAGGATAAAGTCTTGGATCACATCCGGCAATCTGTTCTCCGCCGCCAGTTCAAGGCCATCGGAGACATGCTTGATTATAGCCCTTGCGCTCTCCTTAGGAGAAAGATGCTCGTGATAATGCACTCCTTTCGGCGACATGCTTTCGTTCTCGATGAAGCATAGCGGATTCTTCATCTTACCGATGTCGTGATAAAGAGCTCCAGCCCTGACCAACAGCACGTTGGCATCAATGGCACGAGCGGCCGCATCGCACATATTCATGACTTGCAGGGAATGCTGGAACGTGCCGGGAGCCTTGTGCTCCAATTCGCGAAGAAGTTTATTGTTCGTGTCGCAAAGCTCACGGAGCCTCGAACTGGAAACGAGGTTGAACATCCTCTCGAACAAATAGATGAGAGGGTAGCCGGCAACTATGAGCATCGAACCGATGAACATGTAAAGCACCGCCATGTACGGGTCATCGTTCACCATGTCGATCATCCGGAAACCGAAATAAGTCACCAGAATGCTGACGAACACGATTCCGGACATAATGAACTGCTGCCATCCCTGGTTGAAGAAACGGAACGTGAATACCGCGACTATGCTTGCCAGAAGGAACATCACGAAAAGCACGACACCATTCTCGGCGAAAACCAGAAGCGGCAGGAACGACACGCAGCAGATCGGGAAGATCACCTTGTTCTTGAAGAAAGCCTCAAGGTAAAGCGCGGTCAAAGTGAAAGGGATCATGTAGAGGCACCTCGGTGCAAACTTGTTGATGACCAAGGCCAAAACAGAGGAGATGATGAATATGAAGATCAGGTACCAGAACTTGCGATGATCCAGAAACAGTTTCCTGTTCAGGAAGTAGATCATCAGGAAGAACATCAGCACCAGCACGAAGGCGATGAAGGCGTTGCCGAGCCAGAAGAGGATCCTCGGTCCGCCGTAGCCCATGCTGTTCTCGTACTCAACCTTGTAGGAGTCAAGGATCTGGGCTATTTCCGCAGTCACTATCTCACCTTCGGAGACGATCAACTGACCTGCACTGACAAAACCCTGCGTGGTGGAAACCTGACTTGAGGACTCAGAATGGACAAGTTCTGTTGTCTTCGGATCATAGTCAAGGTTAGGAACTATGAAATCATAGATTCCGGCTGCCCGGAGAACCGAATCAGCATTGACTCTCGGGTACTTGGCAGTCACCGAGGAAAGCAGACGGTTCTTGGCCTCCGATTCCTTGAAGACCTCCTCCACCGGTTTCTTCACGGCTCTCTTGTCCCTCTGGATGTAAAGCACCGCACTGGAAGGATCCGCGCGGCCGTCCAGTTTCACTCCCTCATCCGGCACCACTCCGCTGGAATATATACCGTCCATCGAAGACACAATCAGGGGACGGAGGTATGAATATGCCCCCATCTCAATCCCCTCCGCCGCCTTGCGGCAGTTGTCAACGATGTCCTGACGATACCTATAATAAGGAATCACAATTGACTTGTTCCTGCTCCTCTCCTCGCGGATCTGCTCGTCTGTCTTGAGAACCGGGAAATCAAACTGCGCCAAAAGCGTCTCGTGAGACCACGGAGAACCCTTCCTGTAGTCATAACTGAACTTTGCGGTCCTCGGGAATATGAGTGTGAGGATCACAAACAGAAAGGCAAGAGGAACAAGCACTCTGTAGTTTATGGACACGCGCGGCAGTTTCATTCTTCTATACTGTTATTTGAACGGACTCCCCGCCTCCTTGGCGATGAAACCGTAGGTCAACTTGTCTGTCAAACGAGGGAAAAGCCTATGAGCCAGCACAGTAATCTTTCCCAAGCCAGTTAAAATCATCTGGGACTTTCTCTTCTGAAGTCCCTTGGCAAGGTACTCGGCGCATTTCTCGGCGCTCATCAGTTTGTCCTCTTTCAAAGGAGTCTCGCCCTGAGGGCTTCCGTCGGCGGTCAGCGCGGCCTTGCGGACATTGGAGTCCGTGTAGCCAGGAGCGAAGACAAGCACGTTTAGCCCGTCCTTGAGATGCTCGATGCGGATGGTGTCAAGGAAGCCGCGGATGGCGTACTTGGACGCTGAATATCCTGTCCTCGCAGGAAGGGCGGAGAAACCGGCGATCGAGATCACCCCGACCACCTGTCCCCTACTCTGGAGCAAATATGGCAGGGCGAATTTCGTGCACTGCACCGTGCCCCAGAAATTCACATCCATCAAAGAGCGGATAACGCTGAGATCCAAGTCCTTGAACATAGCCCTCATCGAGATTCCGGCATTGTTCACCAGGATGTCGATGCGGCCATATTTCCTTACGGTGCAATCGATGAGATTCCGGCAGTCATCCTCCTTCGTGACGTCCGTCTTGACGCACAAAACCTTGTCCGGATCGGCGTTCACCGACGGGGCCGATTCCTGGAGCTTGTCCAGCGAGCGGGCGGCCATAACGACGTTCGCTCCGAACGACCCGAAGAGACGGGCAGAAGCCAACCCTATTCCAGAGCTGGCTCCCGTTATGATAATGACCTTATCCTTGAAATATTCAGGATGCATATAAGCCACTAATCAGCAGTTAATTACATAATGGTCTTCGCAGCGATGTCATCACCGTCGTACGCTCCGGCGTCAAGTTTCTGCTTGATCTCCTTGAAAGCGTTGAGAGTGTATGCTATGTCTTCGTCGGTGTGAGCGGCGGTACATACTATTCTGAAGATTACCATTCCCTTAGGGATGACAGGGTAGATGACCATCGAGCAGAAGATGCGATAGTTCTCACGGAGATCCATCGCTATCTTTGTGGCCTGGGCCACGCCGCCGCCGTCGATGTGGATAGGAATCACGCAGGCCTGCGCCTCACCGATGTCGAATCCGAGTTTCTTGAAGCCTTCCTGAAGAGTGTGGGTCACGTGCCAGCACTTCTTGCGGAGCTCGTCGCCTTCCGGTGACATGATGATCTCCAGACGCTTGATGTTGCCGTACACGAACGCCATCGGCTGTGACTTGGCATACATCTGCGAGCGCATATTCAGACGCAGGTAGTTGATGATCTTGCGAGGACCGGCGATGAAGCCTCCGATCGAGGCCATCGACTTCGCGAACGCGCCGATGTAAAGATCGATGCCGTCCATGCAGTGCAGTTCCTCGGAAGTTCCGCGTCCGTGCTCGCCCAGAAGGCCGAATCCGTGCGCGTCATCAATGAATATCCGGAAGCTGTACTTCTTCTTGAGTTCGACGATCTGGTCGAGGATTCCCATCGCACCGGTCATACCGAAAACGCCCTCGGTGATGAGAAGGACACCTCCGCCGCTTTCCTCGGCCTCTTTGCAGGCTCTCGCCAGAACCTTCTCACAGTCAACGATATTGTTGTGGCGGTACTTGTACTTGCTGCCGATGTGGAGACGGATTCCGTCAAGGAGGCAGGCGTGAGCCTCAGCGTCATAGACGATCACATCGTGACGGGCGGTAAGGCAGTCGATCGCGGAGACGATTCCCTGATAGCCGAAGTTGAACAGGAACGCGTCCTCCTTCTTCTCGAAATCAGCGAACATCCTCTCAAGTTTCTCGTGCAGGGCGGTGTGGCCGGAAAGCATACGGCTTCCCATTGGATAGGCCAGTCCCCACTTAGCGGCACCCTCGGCGTCAGCCTTGCGCACCTCAGGATGGTTAGCGAGTCCGAGATAGTTGTTCAGACTCCAGTTCAGGACCTCTTTCCCGTTGAATGTCATATGAGGGCCAAGCTCGCCCTCAAGTTTCGGATACATATAATAGCCGAAGCCCTGATTGAAATACTGTCCGATAGGACCGCCTGAGTCCCTTTCGATTCTGTCAAAAATGTCAAGCATTTCTATTGTGTTTTAATTATTTATGCGTCAATATTAGCGTAATGCGCGTTCTCCTCGATGAACTGCCTTCTTGGAGGGACATCGTCACCCATCAGCATCGAGAATGTCCTCTCGGCCTCGGCGGCGTTGTCAATGGTGATCTTACGGAGACGTCTCCTTGCAGGATCCATGGTGGTGTCCCAAAGCTGCTGGTCACTCATCTCACCAAGACCTTTGTATCTCTGCACGGTCACGCCCTTGTCTGAGCCCTTGCCCAGACGTGCCGTGGCCTCAAACCTCTGCTCGTCGGTCCAGCAATACACTTCCTCCTTGCCTTTCTTCACAAGATAAAGCGGAGGGGTGGCAAGATAGACATAGCCGTTCTTGATGAGGTCAAACATGTAGCGGAAGAAGAACGTCAGGATAAGGCAGGCGATGTGGCTACCATCGACATCGGCATCGGTCATGATGATTACCTTGTGGTAACGTAGCTTGCTGAGATCCATCTTCTTCTCTCCGTTCTCATCCTCCTGTGCCACAGTGACTCCAAGAGCCGTGTAGATGTTCCTTACCTCAACGCTGTCGAACGCACGGTCCCCGGCCGCCTTCTCCACGTTAAGGATCTTACCCCTCAGCGGCAGGATGGCCTGGATCCTTCTGTCACGTCCCTGCTTGGCTGTTCCACCGGCGGAGTCTCCCTCGACAAGGAAGAGCTCGCACTTCTCAGGATTCCTCTCTGAGCAGTCGGCCAGTTTGCCTGGCATTCCGGCCCCCGTCATGGCGGTCTTTCTCTGCACCATCTCACGGGCCTTGCGGGCGGCGCTGCGGGCGGTGGCGGCAAGCACGATCTTCTCAATTAGCAGCTTGCCCTCCTTTGGATGCTCCTCAAGGTACTGGTCCATAGCCGCCGAAGTGGCCTGGGAAACAGCCGATGTGGCCTCCGGGTTGCCAAGCTTGGTCTTGGTCTGTCCCTCGAACTGAGGCTCGGCGATCTTCACGGAGACAACAGCGGTCAAACCCTCACGGAAATCCTCAGGAGCGAGGTCACCCTTGAACTTGGCGAGCAGATTGTTCTTCTCGGCGTAATTCTTCAGCGAGCGCGAAAGACCCATCTTGAAACCTTGAAGATGCGTTCCACCCTCGATGGTGTTGATGTTGTTGACGTATGAATATATCTTCTCGGAGAATCCGTTGTTGTACGAAAGGGCGATGTCGATCGGAATCACCTTGTCGCTCTGAACGCACACAGGCTCAGGAATAAGCTGGGTGGCGCCGGCGTCAAGGTAGTCGATGAACTCCTTCAGACCTTCCTTGGAATAGAAGACATCCCCGCGATAAAGCCGCTTTCCGGTAGGCTTGGAGTTGCCGTTCTCATCGGTGACATATTCATCAACCAGTTCCCTCTCGTCGGTGATGGTGATCTTGATGCCTTTGTTCAGATAGGCCAGTTCACGCATCCTTGCGGCAAGGGTGTCATATTTATAGACGTTTGTCTGGGTGAATATGGTCGGATCCGGATGGAATGTGATGATGGTTCCGGTGTCGTCGCAGTCCCCGACTATCCCGACAGGAGCGAGCGGCTTGCCCTTTGAATATTTCTGAACGAATACATGTCCCTCACGGTGAACCTCTGCGACGAGGCTGTCGGAAAGGGCGTTCACGCAGGAGACACCTACTCCATGCAGACCGCCGGACACTTTATAGCTGTCCTTGTTGAACTTGCCTCCGGCATGAAGAACGGTCATGACAACCTCAAGGGCGGAACGGTGTTCCTTCGGGTGCATTCCGGTAGGGATTCCTCGGCCGTTGTCAGTGACCCTGATGGAATTGTCCGGGAGGATCGTGACACCGATTTCGGTACAGTAACCGGCCATCGCCTCATCAATACCATTGTCAACCACCTCATAGACAAGATGATGGAGTCCCCTCTCCCCGATGTCGCCGATGTACATCGAAGGTCTTTTCCTCACCGCCTCAAGGCCTTCCAGCACCTGAATACTGCTTGCGGAATATTGTTCTTCCGCTTTCTTCATCTCTTCGTTCTCAATCATATTCTATTGTCTGTTTTTGTCAAATGTATATGGTTTTCCATAAAACAAACAAAGTTACAAAAAATTGAGGGCAATGCGAAATTTATTTCCACATTGCCCCCAATCTATTATTGGACTTTCTCTCTTTGATGGTGGTCACTTCGACAGGCTCAGTGACCGCAAAAGCCAATCTACAAATTCAAAGTGATTCCGGCCGTGACCCAAGGCCCTTTCTCCGCATAGGACGGGCTCCTCTGGATCGTCTGGCAAAGCAGGTTGCCCGACTCCAGCCAGAGTTCCAACTTCCTGTTGAACTTGTAGCCACAGTTCAGTCCCAAATCAACATAACCAGGAATCCTGGCCTCCACTACATCCTCAACAGCATACTCAAACAAATCCTCAACCAATTCAGGATGCTCCTCAAAAACCAACCTGCCACACCGCCCATCACGCCATGAGGAAGCCGCAACAGAAATCCCGGCATGAAGTCTGGAATTGATGTTGTACTTCATTCTCAAATCCCCGCTATATTTAGGGAGAGCAAATCCGAGATTGTCCGCATCCTTGTCATCGAACGAAAGACTCCTGTACTTCAGATTGGCCTCCACCTCGAAACGTTCCGATTGGAAGCCGAGCAATGCGTTGGCAAAGACAAGGTTAGCATCCGAATACGCCACATCAGCGATGAAAGCGGACTCCAGGAACCGACCTGATTCCATCAAAAGATTCTCATAAATCCCCACACCTCCGTTGAAATCAAAACGGAACAATGAGGCTATATTTCCCTTCACCCCGATTCTGGCATTGAGATTCTCAACCGTGTTGTCAACCATGGATGTCAGCAGCCCATAGTTCGCGGGTACAAGGAACAGCGGATTATGATGATGTGTACGGGCAATCTGTGATGAATATGTGTTCAAACGGCTGCCACCGGTGGCATCGGCATATATGCGGACATCTCCGCCCGCGGCAAAGCCAACGTGAACGTCTGGATAGACAATCTGACCCTTTCCTCCAGTCATCTTACGGAAACAAAGTGAATCAGACGCATCATTCCGGAAAATGGCCTCAAGCTTGAGACCAAGATTCAAATCCCAGCGTCCGGACCTGAACCTATAGCTCGGAATGATGGCGATCCTGCCAAGATTGCCGTCATAAAACTTTCCATAGGAGCTTGTCTCGCCCTCGAATCCCACAAGGATGCCGCGACTGTCGTCCATCACAGTTCCTGCCAAGCCATCCAGGAAGAACCAAGACTCTTTCTGCCTGTCAGGTGAAACCAAATTCCATTTGCCGGCCGACTCGCCGGAATACATTCTGACCAGCAATTGATCGATGTCCGAATTGTCACCGGCAATTCTTCCCCTCATCGCGACATCATAAAAGAAATACGATGCGGCATCGTTGTTTGAACGGACTCTTGCACTGAAATCAAAGGCGTTGAAAGCATGGGACATCCGGGAGTCCTTGGCAGCAACACCATAATAGCCAAGATTCAAGGACAGAAGGGTTTTGTCCCAACTGTAAAGTCCGTCAAAACCGGCGGCAGTCAAGGCGTCATAGCCGCTGAAATGTTCCCCTGATTTCTTCAGACGATAGACACCATCCTCCTTCATCTGCGGAGCGATCTTGTGATAATTCCCGAAATAGGACTTGTGGCTGGCGTACACGCTCATCTGGAACGGTCCTTTCCGCTCAGGACTGAACACAAACTCCAATTGAGGATGGAAAGTGTAACCCGCTCCGGCCTTAAGGTAAAGCTTACGTCCTCTCCAGGCATCCTTCTCCGGCCTCATGTCCAGCATGTAAGGCTTGAAGTTGTAGGCACCCTGATAAGGCTTGTTGAAAACCTCATAGTCAAAATCCAGATCGAACCTCAGCAGGGAATCCGGCACATTCATTCCAAGAAGAGGCTTCTGTACCTCGGAAGGACTGCCCTGATAGGTGTTCGTGACCTCTACGGTCGGGTTGAAATTCTGTCCGAAGGAGACCGCGGCGGACATCAGCAGAGCCGCGGACACAAAATATGCTTTTCTCATATTCATTTCTACATCAATTCTTTAAGCTTGTCAAGACGCATCCGGACATTGTCAAGAACATCATCGGACGTGCCAGCCGCGGGTTTATAGCCGCTTTGGACGCTCTCGAACGTGGCCTTGGCCTGAGCGAGATTATCCTGCTCGGCGAAAGAGTCACCCAAAACAATGAACGCCTTGGCCAACCAATAGCTCTGATCCCCGGCCTTTTCGGCGAAAGCATAGACCTTCTTCTCCACGGTGTCGTACTTACCCTGGTCGTACGCATCCTGAATGATCATGTAGGCAGCCTCGGCACCCTCGGATGTGGAAGGAGCGGAACTGAGGCTTTTGAATATCTCAAACGCTGCCTCACGCTCGTTCATCGAAAGCAACGACTTGGCCTTGAAGTAATCAGCCTCACGGATCTCGGCGGCAGTGCTCTTTCCGTCACCCTTCACCTTGTCGGCGCAAGACCGTGCGGAAGCCCAGTCTCCCGCCCTGTAGGCGGAACGCATCATCCCGACCCTTGCAGTGTGCCTGTTGTTCTCGATCTTCGCTTCCTCAAGCAGAGACGAATAGCCTCCGAACGCATCCTTGTAGCGTTGCAGATCGTAGGACAGCTTTGAGAAGTTCAGGATGGCCGTTTCCGCGAACGCCAAGCCGTCACCTTTCTCCAGCGACTTCTTGTACCAATCGCAAGCCTGTTCCTTCTTGCCTGTGTTCCTGTAACATTCAGCGACATAGAACTCCGCCTCCGGAACTTTCTGACCGGACGGATAACGCTCAAGATAGGTCTGGAGCGAAGCCAGAGCCTTACCGTAGTTCTCCGTGAGGAACACCTGCTCGGCGGCGTTGAAGTACATCGTCTCCTTCTCGCTGTCGGACTTGTCCTTGATCACACCGGCCTTGTCGGCGAAATCAATGTACTCGTCAGTGCGTCCCTGCGACTGGTAGATCGACTCAATGGCCAGAAGAGCGTCCTGGGCATATTCAGTGCCCGGCATTTCTGTGATCACCTGCTTGTAGTAGTCAAGGGAGCGGTCGTACTCGGACATATTCCTTGAGATCATTCCAAGCTCTATCAGGGAGCGGGCCACAATGGTCTTGTCATTGGTGGACGAGCGGAGCTTCGTGAATGCGGAGACCGCGTCGTCATTCCTGCCGGCGGCGACGTAGGCCCTGCCGAGCTCGAACATGGCGTCAGAGTAGTACTCCACGGACGGTCTTGCCTCCAACGCCTTTGAAAGCGCACCGATCTTGCCGTTCATGTCCCCCATAAGCCCGTAGGCGATTCCGGCACGGTAGTTCGGGTAGAGATTGTCCTTGAACGGGAACCTTTTCAATGCGTTTTCATATTCACTGACAGCGGTTTTGTAGTCTTTCCTGATGAAGTCGCAGTCGGCGCGGCGAACGGCGGCATCCTCCCCTTCCGAAGGGTTGCGGGAGCCGAGATATTCATCAAACCATTTGGCGGCGTTGTCGTAGTCCCCGAGACGGAAGTAGCAGTAAGCCAGATCGTAAGGGATCAGGCGGCCTTCCGTCTTGCCCTCCAGCGCGGAATTGTTGTACAGATCCTTGAATGTGTCCAGCGCCTTGTCGAACTGGTCGCTGCGGTAGTAGGACTCGCCGAGCCAATACCTTGAAAGCTGGGAGAACGGAGAGCGCCTGTCAGCATAGAAAGAAGAAGCCCTCAGGAAAGGAACCGCATCCCTCCAGGAACCGGTCTCCACAAGTTGTTCCGCGCGCAGATAGTTGGCCTTCATGTAATTGGCCTTCTGGTCATTGTCCAGCATGTCTATGTTGGAATATGCCTCCACGGCTCCGGCGTAGTCGTGGTTGTAGAGCGAGGCCAGCGCCATATAGCTGTAGATCCTCTCCCCTTTCTTCTTGTCGGAATATCTGGAGAGATATTCATTGAATACCGACGGGTTGTGGTTCAGGTCGAAGGACAGCTTGGCGTAGTTGAAATGCGCGTCCTCCTCGATGTCCGGGTTGAAAGACCGCTGCGAGGCATCTTTGAAAGCGTCCAGCGCGGCGACCTTGTTACCCGTCTGGATGTAGCTGTAGGCCAGGCTGTAGTTTGCTATCTGCCCGATGGAATCCGTCCTGTCCTTCATCAGGGAGAAGTTGTCGATGGCACCCTTGTAGTCACCTGTGGCATAGAGTACCGAACCGGCGTAGAAATAATCATCACGGTCCATGTCCCGGTCTGTGTTCCCGATCCTGTCGTAATATTCCTTGGCCTTTTCCGTGTCGCCCTTGGCCAGATACGACTCCGAGATGATCCTCGCAAGATGCCTCTGGCGCTCCTGAGGGGCGTTATCGAAAAGTGTCAGGCCGTTCTTGAGCACGTAGGAATAGTCCTTCTTCATGAATCTGCACTCGGTCATGTAGTAGGCGGACATCTCCGCGAACCGGGGATCCCTCGCGGCCTTCTCGAACCAGTCGTAGGCCTCGTCGAAATTCTTCTCGGAATAATTGATGTAGCCCAACGAGTACCTCGACGGAGCAGTGTAGTCCGAATGCGGCATCTTGTCGGCCTTCTCAAACAGAGACCTGGCCTTCACGAGCAGGCCTTCCTCGAAATAGGAATATGCCTCCTTGAAGGAATATTCAGCGACCAGCCCGGACGGCAGCCTCTTTCCATCGACCTTGCCGAACTCGGCGACCGCGGATTTGTAGTCCTGCGCGTCGAAACAGTTCAAGGCCTTGTAGAAATGGATCTGAGGCAGGAGGGAGGAATAGGGATGCGTCCTGACATATTCATCAGCCAAGGTCTCGTTGCCTCTTTCCTGAAGTCTCACGGCGCACAGGGCCTCGTAGCCTCCGGCCATGACATCACCGCTTCCGGCATAGATGTCTCCGAATATGCTCCCGGCCCTCTCGAACATTCCATGCTCGTAGAGTTCAGTGGCGAGACGGTACTCGTCCGGCCTGGTCTCCTGCGCTTCCAAAGCTGTCCCGAAGCCGATGGACAAGGCCGCGAGAAGCACTGCTGCAAGTTTGCTTTTCATATAGTCTCCAATCATTTCCTTCACGAAAATATTCTACAAATTTACTTAAATATACCCGAAAAATAAAGTATATTTGCGTTACTATGGAAGTGAACGCGCAATCATCATCAAAAAGCGAGCCGCTGGTCTCATTCAGGGACGCGGACATCGTGAATGGAGAGAGCACCGTGATCTACGGGCTTGACATGGACATATTTCCGGGAGACTTCATCTACATCGTCGGCAAGGTCGGAACCGGCA
>ERZ1026860.434-NODE-434-length-28666-cov-18.384083_pt1 | contig 28666 bp, 21 predicted proteins | sample MGYA00380160_ERZ1026860 | MGnify/ENA primary metagenome ERZ1026860 (study PRJEB33269, sample SAMEA4719796) | human gut metagenome | biome: human-associated habitat; feature: organic feature; material: feces | place: Cameroon | collected 2013-10 ... | reverse complement strand
TGGAGCGCATCGGTGCAGAGAACCAGCGCAGCCAGTCCGGGCTGGACCTTGGCGTTATCGACCACTACAACGGCACCCGCCGCAGCGTAAAGACCCTTTCCGGCGGCGAAAGCTTCAAGGCTTCGCTGGCGCTGGCACTTGGCCTTTCAGACGAGGTGCAGAGCAGCGCCGGGGGCATCCGGCTGGACACTTTGTTCCTGGACGAGGGCTTCGGCTCTCTGGACGAGGAATCGCTGGAGCTGGCCATCCGGGTGCTTTCCGGCCTGACCGAGGGCGACCGGCTGGTGGGCATCATCTCCCATGTGGGGGCGCTCAAGGACCGCATCGACCGGCAGGTGGTGGTGCACAAAGCCCGCACCGGCGGCTCTACCATAGAGCTGCGAGTGTAAAACGCCATCGGCGGGGCACACTAGGGGCGGAGGTGATTTTGATGAACTCTCTGGAACCCTTCATCCGCCGCGAACTGGAAAACCAGCCCGGCACCGCTGCCGCCCCGCAGGCAAACAGCACCCTCAATGCCCCGCCGCTGGGTAGGATGCCCCTGCAGCCCCCGGCTGCGCCGGACACACCCGGCACCCAGCTGCCGCCGCCGGAGCTGCCGCAGCCGGAAAAGCCCGGCATCCCCATGACAGACGGCACCCCCATGGCCTGCCGCCAGAAGAACGCCGCCGCCTTTCTGGCCGGGGACGTACAAACCAGCGTGATGACGCACTACGCGCCCGGGCTGTTCAGCACAAAGCAAAAGCTGCACAGCCGCCAGCCCGCCCCGGACGAGGACACCGCCGCCGTTTTGGAGCTGGTGGAATGGCGCGAGGACGCCCCTTACGGCTGATTGTTACAAAAATTTTTTAAAATATTTCAGTTTACCAGTTGAATTCTTGCCGCACTTCCCTTATTATGGTAGCATACAAACATAAAGGCAGGTTTTGCAATATGGCAGAGATCAAATACGAAGTTGTCCAGCGTGTAGCCGTGCTGAGCCAGCGCCCCCGCGGCTGGGAGCGTCAGCTGAACCTTATCAGCTGGAACGACGGCGAGCCCAAGTACGACATCCGCGACTGGTCCCCGGACGGCACCCGCATGGGCAAGGGAATCTCCCTGAGCCATGACGAGCTGGCCATCCTCAAGGGCATTCTGGAGGACATGGAGCTGTGAGCGGGGGCGACCGCGCAGAGTTTCTGGACGTCTGGCAGCAGCACGTCACCCGCCCGGGCAGCGAAAAGCTGCTGGACTGGCTGGACAAAAAGACGGATTTTTTCACCGCACCGGCATCCACCCGTTTTCACGGTGCCTGTGAGGGCGGGCTGTGTATGCACAGCCTGAACGTCTACCACGCGCTGCACGACAGCTTTTTCACCGAGGGCGAAAGCGAGGAGAGCTACGCCATCTGTGCCCTGCTGCACGATCTGTGCAAGGCCAACTACTACAAGCTGGGCACCCGCAACGTGAAGAACGAAGCCACCGGACAGTGGGAGAAAGCGCCCTTTTACAGTGTGGACGACCTTTTCCCCTACGGTCACGGCGAAAAGAGCGTGTTCCTCATTGAGCGGTTCATGAAGCTGAAGGTGGAGGAGGCGGTTGCCATCCGCTGGCACATGGGCGGCTTTGACGATGCTGCCCGGGGCGGCTGTTTTGCCATCTCGGAAGCATACGACAAATACCCGCTGGCGGTCAAGCTGCACATCGCAGACCTGCAGGCTACCTATCTGATGGAGCACCGCACCAGCAATATGCGCTGAATAAACTAAACAGGCGGCTGTACAGCATTTTGTACAGCCGCCTGTTTTGCTATGAAAACGCTCAACAACGGTCTCTGCGGAGAACGGCAGCAGTATTGCCTGTTTCCCGTTACGACCCCTCTTGTGAAAATGGGGGACAGGAAAGTCCGCAGACTTTCCTGTCCCCCGAAAATTCAAAATATTCTTCCGCTGAATATGGCCAGAGCGCACGCGGCGGCCATTTTAGATGGTCTTGCCTGCCCTGTGCACAAGGCCTGCAAAAGCAGCATCTTTCAGCAGCCTTCCCCGGTGCAGAGGGCTTTCACCTTCTGCACGGCGGCAGCTACAAGGCTGCCGATGGGCTGGTCGGGCACGCCGACAATGTAGTTTTCGCAGTGGTTCACCGGGATCAGCACCCGGGTGGCGCTGCTCTGGCACACTGCCGTGGCCATGGCGGGGGTGATCTCCCCCAGCAGCGCATCTGCAATGACGATGCCGATGGGCCCCACGATGATATCCGCGTTGCGGCAGTTCACCACCACGGCGTTCTCACCGGTGGCGGCGCGCTGCGCTCCGGCCTTGTGCATGGCCTGCGCGGCGACGCTGTTGGTGCCCACGGCCACCAGCCGGATATCCGGGCACTGGGCACTGAAGGCGGCCACCAGCTGGCGGCCCAGTCCCCCGCCCTGCCCGTCAATGACAAGCACGTTCATGCTGTACCTCAGAAGTCGATCTCTTCCAGACGCAGCAGCGCCAGAATGTAGATCTTGACGGCCTCCAGCAGCTTGTCGATGGGGGCCGCCTCGTTAGCGCCGTGCATCGGGCCGCCGAACTCCGGCAACTTCACGTCCTCATGCTCCGGGCCGAAGCTGACGGCATAGGGGAAGTGGCGGGCATAGGTGCCGCCGCCCATGGTGAAGGGGGTGGCGTTCTCGCCGGTCACCTCGTTGTAGGTGTCGATGCAGGCGCGGATGGCGGGGCTGTCGGCCTCGATATAGAAAGGCTCGGCTGCGTCCACATCCTCCAGCTTTGCGCCCTCGCCCAGTGCTGCGGTGACCTGTGCGGTCAGCTTTTCGCCGTCGGTGCAGGTGGGGAAGCGGCTGTCGATGGTCTGTACCAACTTGCCGTCCTCCATATAGATGCGGCCGCCGATGATGGTCAGCGGGCCGAAGGGGCCGTCGGCGCAGTCAATGCCAAGGCCGGTGCCGGCGGTGGAGCTGTGCAGCTTGCGCAGTGCTTCCAGATAAGCGCGCTCGGCGTCGTTGCACAGGCCGTTGTCCAGCAAATAATCTACCACCAGACCAATGGCGTTCACCGTGCCCTCCGGCATGGCGGCGTGGCCGGACTTGCCCCAGCCGCGCACCCGCACGCCGTCCCCTTCCGGTTCCAGCGTGATGTTGGGGGCGTTCTTCAGCTTGCTGATATCGGTCTTGACCAGCGCGCTGGCGCGGTCCGGCACAGCGTTGTTGGCCACACCGCCCTCAAACGCTGCAATGACGCCGTTGCACACCGGGCTGACGATCTTGCCGCCGAAGTGGCCCTTTTCGCCGTTGCACACCGGGAACTCGGCATCCGGAGTAAAGCAGAACACCGGGGCGGGGTAGTTTTCCAGATAGTACTTCACATCGTTCATGTGGGTCTCCTCGTTGTCGCCCACGATGGCACGGATGGGGTAGCGCAGCTGGTAGCCCTGCTCCTTGAGGAACTTCAGCGCGTACAGGGTAACGATCATCGGGCCCTTATCGTCCGAGACGCCGCGGCCCAGCAGCCAGCCGTCCTGAATGCGCATCTTAAAGGGGTCTGCCGTCCAGCCGTTGCCCACGGGCACAACGTCCACATGGCAGATGGTAGCCAGATATTTTTCGGGGTCTGCACCGGCCAGCTCGGCATAGCCGATGTAGTTTTCGCAGTTGCGGGTGGCAAAGCCCATGCCTGCTGCCAGTTCCAGCGTCTTGTCCAGCGCTGCACGGGGGCCTGCGCCGAAGGGTGCGCCCTCCTCCGGGGTGCCCTCCACGCTGTCGATGGCGACCAGCGCTGCAATGTCCTGCAGCAGCTGCTCCTTATTTTCCGCAATATATGCGTCAATTTTCTGATTCAGTGCCTGATCCATGTTCTATAACGTCCTTTCTGACCGGAAGCGAGTCCCGGTCTTTACACAACTATTATTCAGTGTAACACACTCCGGGCAGAAAAGCTACCGGCATTTTTCACGACAAAAGCATCCGCGTTTTGTCAGCCCGCCGCAAACAGCCCGCTGAGCGCGCCCAGCAGACCGGCGCTTGCCAAGCCCATGATGATGCCTGCCAGCAGCACGCCGCCCATGCAGGCGATCAGCACATCCTTGAACTTCATATCCAGAATGGAGGCCGCCAGCGTGCCCGTCCATGCGCCGGTGCCCGGCAGCGGGATGCCCACAAACAGCAGCAGCGCCACGGTCAGGCCCTTGCCGGCCTTTGCCTCCAGTGCGCGGCCGCCCTTTTCGCCCTTATTGATGCAAAAGCGGCAGATAGGGCCGATGAGGGGCTTGTGGTAGCCCCAGATAAGGAACTTGCGGGCAAACAGGTAGATGAAGGGCACCGGGAGCATGTTGCCCAGCACGCACAAAAGGTAGGTGGGCAGCACCGGCAGCCCCATACCCAGCCCGATGGGGATAGCCCCGCGCAGCTCGATGATGGGCACCATAGAGATAAAGAAGATCAGAAGATAATTTTTCAGCATTGGCTTCTCCTTATATTACAGGTCGATCTGCAGCTCCACCGGGCAATGGTCGGAGCCGAAGATCTCGTTGTGGATCTCGGCAGCGCGGATGCGGTCTGCAATGCGCCGGGAAACGATAAAATAGTCGATGCGCCAGCCCGCGTTCTTTTCCCGCGCATGGAAGCGGTAGCTCCACCAGCTGTACTTCACCTCGTCCGGGTGCACCACCCGGAAGCTGTCTGCAAAGCCTGCCGCCAGCAGCTCGGTCATCTTGGCGCGCTCCTGATCGGTAAAGCCCGCACTCATGCGGTTGGTCTTGGCGTTTTTGATATCCATCTCGGTGTGCGCCACGTTCAGATCGCCGCACAGGATCACCGGCTTTTTTGCGTCCAGTGCCAGCAGGTACGCCCGGAAGGCGTCCTCCCACTCCATGCGGTAGTCCAGCCGCTTCAGCCCGTCCTGACTGTTGGGGGTGTAGCAGTTTACCAGATAAAAGCCGGGGTATTCCAGCGTCAGCACCCGGCCCTCGTGGTCGTGCTGTTCCAGCCCGATGCCGGTGGTCACTGCCAGCGGCGCGGTTTTGCACCAGCAGGCTGTGCCGGAATAGCCCTTTTTCTCGGCTGAATAGGTATATTCGGTGTAGCCCTCCGGCGCAAAATCCGCCTGTCCCGGCTGCATCTTGGTCTCCTGCACCGAGAAGATGTCCGCGTCCAGCGCGGCAAAGCTTTCGGCAAAGCCGTGGGTCAGGCAGGCGCGCAGGCCGTTCACGTTCCAGCTGATCAGTTTCATGCTCTTCTCCTTATTGTTATGCCTGATATTTTGTTTTCCATGCGCCGCTGCGGAAGCGCAGCACAAAGCAGGTCACGCGGCAGGTCCAGTCGATGACCATAGCCACCCACACGCCCACAGCGCCCCAGCCCATGCGGACGCACAGCAGATAGCTGAAGCCCAGCCGCCAGCATGCCATGCTGAGGATGGACACCACCATGGTAAATTTTACATCGTTTGCCGCGCGCAGGGCGTTGGGCAGCACGAAGGACAGCGGCCAGAAGATGATGGCGCAGCCCGCGTGGATGGTGACCAGGGTGATCGCCAGCTCCATCGTCTCACCGGAGAGGGCGTAGATGCCCACCAGCTGCCGGAGGAACAGCAGGATCGCTCCATTGGAAAGCCCCATGGTGATGTAAGCCCACAGCAGCAGCTTGCGGGTGTAGTAGACGGTCTGCTCGTGGTCGCCGGCGCCGATGCAGCGCCCCACCACCGTGATCATGGCCAGACTGATGGCCTTGCCCGGGATGACGCCCATGCCATCCAGATTGTTGGCCACGGCGTTGGCCGCGATCTGCACCGTGCCGAAGGTGGAGATCATGCTCACCACCAGAATGCGCCCGGCCTCGAACAGGCTGTTCTCAAACGCCGAGGGGATGCCGATGCCCAGAATGCGCTTTGCCATGCCGCCGTCCAGCCGCAGGGTCTTGGGCACGGTAAGCACCGTATCTTCCCGGTAGCACTTGCGTAAAATCAGCGCCGCAGCCACCACGCGGGACACCACGCTGGGCCATGCTACGCCATCCACTCCCATTTTGAAGCCGAAGATGCACACCGCGTTGCCCACAATGTTGATGATGTTCATCAGAAAGCTGATCTGCATGGAGATCTTAGAATTGCCGATGCTGCGGAACAGCGCCGCGCCGCCGTTGTACAGCGCCAGAAACGGGTAGCTGAGGGCGATGATCTGCAGATATTTCACGCCCGCGTCCAGCACGTCGGCGTCAATAGAGCCGTAGAACAGCCGGATCATGGGGCGTGCCAGCACAAAGCATACCGCGCCGATCACCACGCCGGACAAACCGCTGAGCAGCAACAGCTGACCGGCGCTTTTGTCGGCATCCTGCCTGTCCTTTGCGCCCAGATACTGGCTTACCACCACCGCGCCGCCGGTAGCCAGCGCCGCAAACAGCACGATGATGAGGTTGTTGATCATATCCACCAGACTGACGCCGGAGATGGCCGCCTCGCCGCAGCGGGACACCATCATGGTGTCGGCCATGCCCACCGTCACTTCCAGCAGTTGCTCCACCAGCAGCGGGATGGCCAGTACCAGCAGCTCCTTCTGGCTGAACAGCGGCTCGCGCCCGCCGTTCAGCCTGTTTTTTTCATTGCCATGCAGTAGCTTTGTCATTCGTTTCTCCCCTCCCGGCACCGGGCACTTTTCCGGTACGCCGCCGCTGCCCGGAGCGTGTATTTTTCCGGCTGCAGCAGATGTGTCCATCTTAACACACCCCCGGCTGCTTGTAAAGCGGTGCAGGCCACATCCCACGAAAATCAGCTTTCCTAGCTCCCCTTGCCCGCCGGTTTTATAAAGGTGTCCCGGTGCGGTTTTCCGACTGCCGTTCTGTTTTATGCTTGTTCGTCAGTTTGCCGGGAACTTTCCGTAAAATTTGTGCGTTTCTACAAAAATGCGATTTCCCGCGCAATTTTGGGTAAAAATTTTAAAAAACCTCTTGCAATTTCTGTTCCAAAGTGGTATGTTGTATCCAACAAAAGCGAAACTTGGATACATCTTCACTTTGGAGCAACAACTTTGGCTCCGCACGCGCCTTTGTTTTCACCTTGCTATTTTCTTCATTTACCTTCTTATCATTTACCCTGCCTGTCCCGCATGGGACGAGAAAAGCGATGACCCACCTGCACGGGTCATCGCTTTTTCTTTTGTCCGCGGCTGCCCTTTGGGCTGGGACCCTCCGCTATGCTCTCAACGCAAAGCAGGGCGCTCCCGCATGGGGAACGCCCTGCTTGATGCACCCGTTATGCAAGGTGGAACAGATCGATCAGCACGACCATGGCAAGGCCATAGTAGACCACAACGGCCACCAGATCGTTGATCGTGGTGATCAGCGGACCGGAAGCGACCGCCGGGTCGATATGGATCTTGTGGAACAGCATCGGGATCAGCGTACCCACCAGACTGGAAATGACCATGGACACGATCAGCGACAGCCCGACGCAGCCGGACAGCAAAAAGGCCGAGGTCCAAACGTAGCCCTTGAAAAAGTGGATGTAGCATCCCAGAAAGCCCAAGGCCATTACAGCCAGAATAGCACCGTTCAAAAGCCCCACGCGGGTCTCCTTCCAGAGCAGCTGCAATTTTTTGGAAAGGGTCAGGTTTTCGTCCACCAGCACACGGATGGTCACAGCCAACGACTGGGTACCAACGTTACCGGCCATATCCAGCACCATGGACTGGAAGCAGATGACCACCGGCAGCACCGCTACCACCGATTCAAACGCGCCGACGACCGAGGAGACCAGCATCCCGAGGAACAGCAGCGCGATCAGCCACGGGAGACGCTTTTTCACACTTTCAAAAACGCTTTCGTTCAGATCTTCCTCGCCGGTCAGGCCGCCCAACTTTGCGTAATCATCGCCCATCTCATCATCGACCAGCTCGACCACATCGGACGAGGTGATGATGCCCACCAGCTTACCGGCATCGTTCAGCACGGGCAGGCTGCGCTCCGCGTAGTCCACGATGCGGTCGATACAATCGCTGACCTGCTCCCGGTCCGTGACATAGGGATAGGAGCGAACGATCAGGCTTTCCAGACTTTCCTCTGCCCGGGCAATGATGAGGTCTTTCAGGTCGATCGCACCGTAGAAGTGTTCGTTTTCATCCACCACATACAGGGTGGAGATATTGTCGTTTTCTCCGGCCTGCTTTACCAGCTCGCTCATCGCCTGCCGGATGGTCATATCGCTTTTGATGGAGATGTAGTTGGTGGTCATTCTGCTGCCGATCTCATCCTCATCATAAGAGAGCAGCATCTTCACATCTTCCACTGAGTCTTTGTCCAGCTTGTTGACGATCTCGTTTTTATCGGTATCGTCAAGGTCTTCCAGAGCGTCCACCGCATCGTCCGAGTCCATGTTGGAAATGACCTTTGCGGCTTCGTGGCTGGGCAGTTCTTTCAGGTACGGCTCGGCATCGTCCAGATAGGTAAAGATCTCGGCAACGGTATCCACGCCCAGAATGGAATAGAGCGACTGGCGTTCAGCGGGGGTCAGCGCCTCCAACGCATCCGCCAGATCCTTTTCATGGTAATCAGACAGTTTTTCGGCCAGCTCTGCCTTGGGCAGACCGCTGTGAATGATGCTCAGAATTTCCTGCACATAATTCTTCTGCATGGGTAGTTCCTCCTGATTCCGCGAGCTCGACAAATCAAAATTCATCGCTCCGCTTCAAATTTTGCACCTCATCATAGCACATCCGGTATGCGGCGGCAACCCTGCCAGCGTGAATTTTTTGTAAAATATCGGGCATAAAAATCCCGGCCAAAGCAAAAAAGACCAAAGCGGCAGTCCTTACGGTGCCCACCGCTTTGGTCAAATACTTTTTTTAAATACTTTTTTATCCTTGCTTCTGGATGGCAACTGCAAAGGTCATGCCCTTTTCCACCGCAAAGCAGGCGTCCGCGTGGGGCTTTGCACCCCAGCTGTTGTCGCCGCCCACGCCGCGCTGGAACAAAGCGCACCGGACGATGGTCTTGTTGTCGTCCCGGGGCAGCTCGTAGAGATGGCGGGCGTTTTCCAGCTCGTGCGGCGTATAGGGCAGCACCGAGAAGGTCATGCCGTCCCCTGCAAAGCCGATGCCTATATTCAATCCGCTGCCGGTGAGCGCTGCACTGTACACGCCGGTGCGGCTGCCGCACTCCTGCGGATAGACCGGGCTGTTCTGGGCAAAATCCTGCCGGACATTGTAGTTCCATGCGCCCATCTTGCCGCCTGCGGTGCGGTCGGCAGTGGTCTCCCGGGGGCCAAGACCGAGGTAGGAAACATTGGTCAGTTCCCGGCGCAGCGGGAAGAGCAGCCCGAACTCCGGCAGCTCTGCCCTTTCGCCCTGCCATGTCATGGTAATGTCGCAGCGGCCCGCGCCGTCAATGGCAAAATCCATAGGCAGGGTCAACCCATTTGGCAGGGTGTAGTTTGCGCGGACGGTGACAAACTCACCCTTTGTTTCGGCAGTCAGGTTATCGCACCGGGCATACAGACCGGCGGTTTTCCAGAAGGCAAACGCGAAGGGTTCTGCGCAGCCCTCGTCGTTGTTGGTGGGGGCACGCCAGAAGTTGGGGCGCACGGTATCGTCCAGCAGCTGCACACCGTTATAGCGGATGGACACAAGCCCCTTGCCGCGGCCGAAAATATACTCGAAGCCCTCGCCCTTTACGCCGATGTTGTAGTCCATCTCCACCAGCTGCGGAGCAGGCAAGGTCAGCCGGGCGGCGGCGTGGTTGCGCCATACCTGTCCAAAAGCGGCTTCATAGCCCGCCGGGATGCCGGGCGCTGCATTCCGCTGGATGGCGGTAACGGTCATGCAGGCAAGCCCTGTTTCCGGCAGAGCGAACGGGAACGCGATATGCACGGTTTTACCCGGTGCACATTCTGCCCGCAGCACCGCACGGCGCTCCGGCTTGCCGTTGACCGTAGTTTCAAACACAAGGTCGTAGGCGCTCAAATCCGTAAAGAGGTTCCGGTTTTTTATCACGGCTTCCGTATCGGTGAGGGTGATCTTCAAGGGCGCATAAGCCGCCTTGACTGCATCCATTTTGGGGGTGTTGCGGCGGTCGGGCAGCACAAGGCCGTCCACACAGAACTCCCGGTCGGTGGGGCGGTCGCCGAAGTCCCCGCCGTAGGCAAAGCCGGGCTTGCCGTCCGGGCTTGTCACTGCAATGCCGTGGTCCATGTACTCCCAGATGAATCCGCCCTGATACAGCGGCTCTTCGTAGGCGTACTCCGTGTAGTCGGTGATGCCGCCGCAGCTGTTGCCCATGGCGTGGCTGTACTCGCACATGATAAAAGGCTTTTCCGGGTGCTCCGCCAGAAACTTTTTGATGTCCTCCACCGGGGTATACATCTGGCTTTCCAGATCGGAGGTGGCAGGGTATTCCCGGTTCCAGAAAATTCCCTCGTAGTGCACAAGGCGGCTGGGGTCTGTGCGGCGGAAATACTCGCTCATCTCCCACAGGGTCTTGCCGCCGTGGCTCTCGTTGCCGCAAGACCAGATGAGGATGGCAGGGTGGTTTTTGTCCCGCTCCAGCATGGCTTCGGCGCGGGCAAGCACATTCTCCCGCCACTCCGGGCGGGCACCGGGCAGCGTCCATTCATCCGAGCCGTCCGCGCCCAGTTTCTGCCATGTGCCGTGGCTTTCCAGATTGGTCTCCCCGATGACATACAGGCCGTATTCATCGCAGAGCTGCAAGAAATACGGGTCATCCGGGTAGTGGCTGGTGCGCACGGCGTTGACGTTGTGGGCTTTGAGGTTCTGCACGTCCCACAGCATCTCTTTCCGGCTGACGGTGCGGCCGGTACGGCAGCTCCACTCGTGGCGGTTGACACCCTTGAACACGATGCGTTTGCCGTTCAAAAGCATCTGGCGGTCTTTCAGTTCAAACTTGCGCAGACCGACTTTCAGGCCGGTGCGCTCCACGAGAGCGCCCTCATTCAGCAGGGCAATTTCTGCTTCGTACAGGTTCGGCTGCTCGGCGCTCCACAGGGCGGGGTGCTCCACCGTAAAGGTGAAGGAAACGTCCTGCACGTCCGCTTCCACGTCCGGGTCAGCTTCGCCTTTGCCGAACACCACACCGCTGTCGTACTCGGCAGGCTCGCCCACCTCGGCGAACTGCTGCTGTCCATTGAACACCACCGAAACAGTTCCCGCACCACTGACCTTGCAATCAAAGGTGACGGTAGCACTGGAAAAGTCCGGGGCGAAACTCTGCTTCACAAAGGCATCTTCCAGATGCAGTTCAGGCTTTGTGAACAGCTCCACGGAGCGGAACAGGCCGCTCATGCGCCAGAAATCCTGATCTTCCAGCCAACTGCCGGAGGAAAAACGGTACACCTGCACGGTCAGGGTATTTTCGCCGGGGTGGACGGCGGCGGTCATGTCAAATTCAGCGGGAGTAAAGGTATCCTCAGAGTAGCCGATGTAAACGCCGTTGCACCAAACGGCGGCGGCACTGTCCGCACCGTTCAGGCGCAGGTAGCAGCTCGCCCAGTTTTCCGGCAGGGTAAAACTGCGCTGATACTCCCCGATGGGGTTATAGTCCTGCGGAATCTGGCCGGGGTGCAGCTTTTCGTGGCCGTCCCACGGGTACTGGGTGTTGACGTAATGGGGCGTGCCGTAGGGCTGGCCGGGCTTTTGCAGGCTCTGCATCTGGATAAAGCCCGGCACGGTCAGGGTGTCCCACTCCGAGAAGGGCGCGGTCAGGTTTTCCGCATAGCGGAAGCTCCACGCCCCGTCCAAGCTGACGGTCAGGGGCATTTCCGGGCTGGTCTGGTCGGCAAAGTGGGCATGGAAGGGCAGACGGTTCTGCTGGAAAATTTCCGGGTCCGCCAGCAGCACCGGGGTAATCGGTTCGTGTAAAGGCATAGGTGTCACCTCGCAGCATTTTCTGCTTTCATTATAGCACAGAATATAAGAAAAACAGCCGCACAAAACGACTGTTTTTCTGGAAAGAAGCGGCATCAGTCCGCTTCGTCAAAGACCTCGGTGTCCAGTTCTGTGTGCCCCTTGGGGACATGGTACTTCACGGCGGGCAGATGGACGTTGGTGAAGTACAGGCTGGTGTTGGGGTCGCAGCCGATGATAACCGCTTCTCCCCCGCCGTGCACGGCGCTGCGCAGGGTGTCGCAGCTGGCGGTGGCAAGGCCGTTCTCCGCGCATTCATCGTAGCCCGGTGCAAAGTTGGGCACAGCAAAGCCGCAATCGTAGGCTTCGCATTCGAAACTGCTGTCAATTTCGTGATGGCGGCGGTGGCCGGTGGCAGTGGGGGTGATGGTGGTGGTAACCTCAATGCCGGGGAAGGGCGACCACTGCGCGGTCACCTCCCCTGCTTCAATTTCCCACGTTTTGCTCACCTTGCGCACGAACACGTTATCATCGATCACAAAGGCCAGCATACTGTCCGGCGCGGCCTGATTGAGCACCTCCCGGCTGCGGGAAGCACAGAAGCCGAAGCGGGTATCATAGGCAAATTTTGCGTACTTTTCCGGGAACTGTCCGTGGCCGTGCCCCTCGTTGACACCGGCGGCATAGGCCGTTACCCGCCCCGCCCGGCGCTGCACCAGCATGTTGGCGTAGGGCATGGGCTTGAGCCGCTTCAATGCGGGCATGGGCGCGGCTTCGGCAGACCAGAAGGGGTGCTCGTCCGGCAAAGCAAGCAGCAAAAAGCTCTTCATGCCCCAGTAGGGGCTGCCGGGGGCGTTGTACCGCTCGGCCATGTACATCTGCGGGTAGCAGTAGCCGATGGTCAGGATGCCGTCCCGGTCGAACATTTTCTGCCCCAGCCACCAGTTGAAGTTGCGGACGATGAGCCCCTTCATCACCGGCAGGGGCAGCGGCTCCAGCCCTGCCCAGATGCAGGCCGCCCAAAAACTGTTCTGGGCAAAGCGGTAGGTCAGGCTGCGCCCGAAGGGCAGCGCCGCGCCGTTGGCATCGAACCAGTAGACGAACTGCTGTGCAAACAGCTGGGCGCGTTGGCGGTAAAGGGCAGCGCGCCGGGGGTCGGTGTCGGCGGCAAATTTAGAGTAGAGCAGACCGTAATACTGGATGGCCCACGGAATGTAGTAATCCTTCTGCACGGATGCGCCATCGGTGGACCAGCCGTCGCCGCTGTAATAGCTGTCGATCTTGCAAAGGCCATCCTCCAACAGCTCCGGGCTGAAAGGCATCCCCACGCTTTTCAGGGCAAGGTTTACAAGGATGCGGAAAAACTGCCAGTTGCAGTCCGGGATGGTGTGGGCGTTGATCTGCCCAAGCCATGCGGCAAGGTTCTGTTTTTCGGTGTCAGAAAGCGGTATCCACAGCTTTTCCGGTGCGGTCAGGATGCCGCAGGCAATAGCCGCCATCTCCACATAGCACTGGTCGTATTCCCCGGTGGTGCCCCAGTATTCGGGGTTTTTCGGGTCGGCACCGGCGGCAAGACCCTTGCGGTAGATTTTTTCAAACTCCGGGTCGGAGCCGCCGCCCACCCAGAAGGGCACCAGCGCCCACAGCGGGCGGCTGAAGGCTTCCAGTTCGATAGCATTTTGGTTGTAGGTCACACCCGTCTCGCCCAGATGCAGCCGGGCGCAGCCTGCGGAATAATAGGGCTTGAGGGGGTCGAGAAATTTGTGCATCAGTGCGGTAAAATCCGCTTTGGTCTGCAAGTTCATCACCAGTACATCTCCCAGTCTTTGGTCAGGCGGGTCAGCGCCTCCATGTAGAAATAATCGCCCCAGCTGGTGCATTCATCCACGCCCTCCGGGGTGCAGGTGTTGTAGGGGCTCTTTTTGCTGTAAGTACCGTGCAGCAGCTGGCCGGAACCCAGCGTGCCGGGCTTTACCGCATAGTTTGCGGTGAGACTGGCAAGCATCTGCCGCGCCAGCGTGCGCCACTGGGCTGCTTCCGCTTCGTCCACATATTTTGCCGCTTCCAGCAGACCGCAAGCCACGATAGCCGCGGAGGAGGAATCCCGGGGTTCGCCGCTTTCCGGCGCAAACAGCATATCCCAGCAGGGGATCATGTCCTCCGGCAGGCGGGAAAGGTAAAATTCCAACGCTTTGCGGAACACATCGAGGAACTTTTCGTCGTGGGTGTAGGTGTAGCCGATGGCGCTGCCGTACACGCCCCACGCCTGTCCCCGCGCCCAGAAGCTATCGTCCTTATAGCCCTGACAGGTGCGGCCGCCCTTGGGGGTGCCGTCCGGGTTCATGAAGAAGGTGTGGTAGGTGCTGCCATCCGGCCGGAAGGAGTTTGCCAGCGTGGTGGCGGTGTGGGCGGCGGCGATCTCGCGGTAGTGGTCACTGCCGGTCACCTGCGCCGCCCAGTACAGCAGCGGCACGTTGAGCATACAGTCGATGATATAGCGGTAGTTGTCGGGGTCATCCATAGTGCCCCATGCCTGCAAAAATTTTCCGTTGGGCTGGTAGCGGGTCAACAGCTGGTCGGCGGCGGCGATGGCGGCGTTTTTGCCGGTTTCGCTGCCCACCAGCTTCCACGCTGCCACGCAGGTGGGGCTGTACAAAAAGCCCATATCGTGGTGGTCCACCTCCACCTTGCGGGCAATGCGGTCCGCAAAGCTGTCCACCTGAATGAGGGCGGCGGTCTTGAATTTTTCCTCTCCGGTAGCCTCATAGGCCAGCCAGATCTCACCCGGCCAGAAGCCGCAGGTCCACTGGTTATTGGCGCAGCCGGGGTAGATATTATTGACGCTGGAATGGTTCTGGCACTGGTAGGTGTACAGGGGCAGATTGGTCTCCACCTGCTTGCAGGCATCGGCCAATGCCTGCCGTGCTTCGGCATCGGTCATGGCGTGGTTTGGGTAGTTTTTCATCATAGTTACTCCTTAAATCCAAAGGTCGGAATATCGTGCCACCGCTGGCGCAAAAAGTGCATACCCAGCTTGGGGCGGCGGTCCCGGGTGAACAGACCCTTTTTGTTGCCGTCCACCCGCATGGGGCCCTGCACGGTGTCGTAGTCTGCAAAGTTCCAGACAAATTCTCCCACAAACCACGGGCGTTTGTCAAACTCTGCATCCAGACGGCGGTAGAACTCCACCTGAAACTCCTCGCTGAACATCTCGGCTCCGGCGGTGTGCAGCCCTGCCACGGTGTCCGCGCCGTACTCGCTCATCATCACGGGCTTGTGCTGCTCTGCCCAGAAATCCAACTCCTGATTCAAACCGTAGCAGGCGGCGTCCATGTCGCCGGAAAGGTTGTACCAGCCGTAGTAGCGGTTGATGCAGACGATATCCATGGTGCGGGTGGTGATATCCTTGGTGTAGTCGTTCTGGCAGCAGACGAAGGTGACGGGGCGGTTCTGCGGGTCCAGCCGGTGCGCCAGTTCATAGAGGGGATGCCAGTAGTCGTAGGCATCCTGCGGGAAGTGCTCCAGATCCGGCTCGTTGCCAAGGCTCCACAGTACCACGCAGGGGTGGTTTTTGTCCCGCTGGATCATCTCGGCAAGTACCTGCCGGTGGTGCTCTGCAATGGGGTATTCCTTATAGGGGTTCACTGCCGCCCCGCCGCCGATCCCCACCGCCGGGGTCTCGTCCATGACCAGAATGCCCTCCCGGTCACACAGGTCGTAGAATTCCTCAGCGTAGGGGTAGTGGCTGGTGCGCACGGCATTGGCGTTTGCCCAGTGGATCAGGTTTGCGTCCTTCACGTTCAGCACCGGGTCAAAGCCCCGGCCATGGGCGGTAAAGTCCTCGTGCTTGCAAAAGCCCTTGAAATAAAGCGGCTTGCCGTTTAAAAGCACCTGTGTGCCCTTTACTTCAATGCTGCGCACGCCAAAGGTCTGATCGTAGATATCCGCCCCGCAGGTAACGTGCAGGGTGTACAGGTAGGGTGTGCCGGGCTTCGGCTCCCAGAGATGCACCTCCGGGATGGTGATCGTGCCTTCTGCCCCCTCTGCACCGGCTACGGCGCTGCCGTCAGCGTCCAGCACGGTAACAGCCACCGGTGCGTTGCCCACGGTCTGGATGCAGTAATCTACCCTGCCATCCGTGTGCGGCACTACGGTCACATCCTCGATGTACTCTTTGGAGGTGGTGTAGAGCACCACCGGGCGGTGGATACCGGCATAGTTGAAAAAGTCAAAGTTCGGGCGGTTCTGGGGTGCGGCGGCGCGCTTGGCGGCTTCCACACTGGGGATGCCCGCGTTGTCCGAGCCAAAGAAAGCCAGCTGTCCATCCTCGTTGCCCACAGGCAGGGTGCTGTGGTTCACCCGGTTGTCACAGGCGACGGTCAGCAGCGCCGTCTCGCCGGGGCGCAGCAGGGCGGTGATGTCCGCTTCAAAAGGAGTAAAGCCGCCCTTGTGCTGCGCAATGAGCTGGCCGTTCAGCCAGACTTTAGCGGTGTGGGTCACCGAGCCGAACCGCAGCACCACCCGCTGCCCGGCGCAGAAAGCGGGCAGGGTGACCTTGCGCTGATACCACGCCCAGCCGTAGTGGCGGCGCAGGGCGGTGGTCTGGTCGTTCTGGTCGTTGTAGCTGGCGGGCACAGCGATGGGCTGGGCATCCGGCAGGGGCTTTGCGGGGTCGAACTGGTTTTCCGCGCAGCTGCCCAGCGTAAACTCCCATGTGCCGTCAAGGCTCAGCTTCAGACGAGAACCATTTTGTTGTGGATATAACATAACACTTTCACTCTATTTCTGCAAAAAATGCGGGGCGCGGGTACTGCCCACGCCCCGCTTACGGGTGATTTGTTTAACCCTTGATGCCGGTGGATGCCACGCCCTGCACAAAGTATTTTTGCAGGGAGAGGAACACGATCAGCACCGGGATCAGTGCCACCACAGAGGCCGCCATGATCAGGCCGTATTCTGCGGAATACTGGGTGATGAACATACGCAGACCGATCTGGATGGTCTTGAGCTCGGTCTTGGTCAGGTAGATCAGGGGGCCAAGGAAGTCGTTCCAGGTGTTCACAAAGGTGAAGATGGTCAGGGTAGACAGGGCGGGCAGGCTGAGGGGCAGCATGATGTGCCACCAGATGCCGTACTCGCTCAGGCCGTCAATGCGGGCAGCCTCACACAGCTCGGTGGGCACGCCTTCGTAGAACTGCTTCATCAGGAACACACCGAAGGCGCTGAAGGCCTGTAAGCACATAATGGCCAGATGGGTGTTGTTCAGGTGCCAAGAACTCATCATCATGAACTGGGGCACCATGTAGGCCTGCCAAGGCACTGCGATCGTTGCAATGTAGCCGAGGAAGAGCACATTCTTGCCCTTGAACTGCATCTTTGCAAAGGCGTAGGCCGCAAAGGAGGAGGTGAACAGCTGCAACAGGGTGACCACCACGGTGATCTTGACCGTGTTCTTCACGAAAGTGAGCAGCGGGATCTGGGTCCAGATGTCCACATAGTTCTGCCAGCGGGGATTTTTGGGGATCCACTGGATGGGGAAGCCGAACACGTCCTTATTCAGCTTAAAGGAGGAGGACAGCATCCACAAAAAGGGCAGCAGCATACAGGCTGTGATGACGATGAGGAAGAAATAGATCAGGAACTTGGAGATGAAATTGCGGCGCTTCTGGGAAGCGTGGTCTTTAATAACAGCGGTTGCCATGGTTTCTTCCTCCTTTCTTAATTATCGCCCTTGGAGCCGCGGAACTGGATGACGGTAACGATCAGCACCAGTACGAACAGCACCATGGCAATAGCACTTGCGTAGCCGTATTTCGGGGTATTGACGAAGGCCACATTATAGATGTAGTACACCAGCGTCATGGTAGCAGTACCGGGGCCGCCCTGTGTGATCATGTACATCTGGTCGTAGACCTTGAAGCCGGAGATGGTGAGCATGATGACCACAAAGAAGGTGGTGGGGCGTAGCTGCGGCAGGGTAATGTGCCAGAACTGCTGCCAGCGGTTTGCACCGTCCAGCTCGGCGGCTTCGTTCAGGTCCGGGTTGCAGCCCTGCAAGCCCGCCAGATAGATGACCATGTAGTAGCCCATATTCTTCCACACACTGAACAGGATGACCGTGATCATGGCAGTGTCCTTACCGGCAGCCCAGCGGGGCAGGTTTTCCACCGCCACGCCGAAGAACTGGTTCAGGAGCATATTGATAGGGCCCATGGAGGGGTTGAAGATCATGTTCCACACCGCTGCCACCGCAACCAGCGAAGCAACGTAGGGGAAGAACGCCACGGTACGGAAGAAATTGCGCAGCTTCACGTTCTGGTTCAGCAGCACGGCCATGGCCAGCGAGCAGGCCAGCGTCAGCGGCACAGTGCCGATGACATAGACGATGGTGTTTTTCAAAGCCGCCTGAAAGATCTTATCGGTGGTGAAGAGTTTTACAAAGTTCTTCAGGCCGATAAATTCGATGGCGTGGCGGCCGTCCCATGCGCAGAAAGCCAGCGCAATGGCAAACACCATGGGCACCAGCGTAAACACGCAGAAGCCGATGAAGTTTGGCGCAATGAAGGAATACGCGATCAGAGAATCGCGGGTCGATTTTTTAAGCACTTTACGGGGAGTTTTATTCTGGACAGCAGCACTCGCCATAAAAGAGCCTCCTTTCCCGGAAGTATAACAGTTTTTCCAAAAAATGAGCGGGGCGGGTGCTGTGCATACCCGCCCCGCTCGGACAGGGCTTTTTTCCGATGCTCGTTCACCGGAAAATGAATGGGGATCGAAAACAATGAAGAAGGAGAACCGCAAATGATTGCGGGAAACGCTTTATCAGCCGAGAACTGCGGGCACCTGATCGTTCATGTTCTGGATGCCCTCGTCCACGGTCTCGCTCATGGTCATAATGGCATCGTGCTCGGCGTTCAGGATGGTCTCGATATCAGATGCGTACTGGGTGTAGGGCATCTCCAGATAGACGTTGGAGGTGGTCAGTGCATCCACGGAGTTGCTGTCCTCGGGGAAGCCCTCGGTGGACTTGATGATCTCGGAGGTAGCATCAGAGCCGCAGGCCGGGAAGGTGCCGGTCTTGGCAATGGCCTGTGCGCCCTCCTCAGAGACACACCAGTTGATGAAGTCGGCAGCGGTCTCTGCCTTGGGAGAATCGGCGTTGATGGCCAGGCTGGTCACAGTGCCCAGCGTAGAACCGGCAGCTGCACCAGCGGGGTGCGGGTACTTGACGATGCCCCAGTTGAACTTGGTCTCGGCATCCTTCATGTAGGCTTCCAGCGTGGAGATGAACCAGCTGCCCATGTTGACCATTGCGCACTGCTGGTTCTCAAAGGCTGCGGAGTAGTGCAGAGAGGAGGTCTTGAGGTAGCCGTAGTCCATGCAGATGCCGTCCTTCTGCTGGGCAATGACCATATCATAGGTGGGCTTCATGAAGTCGTAGGTGCCGTCGATGATGGTGTTCTTGCCGTCCAGAATGGAGAACAGAGAAGCGGCGGAACGCCAAGTATGGTAGTGGCAGCCATAGACCTTGGTGTCGCCGGAGCCGCTGGTCATCTTGCGGGCCAGAGCATCGTAATCTTCCAGCGTCATGTCGTTGGAGGGATACTCCACACCGGCCTTATCGAACAGGTCCTTATTGTAGTACACCACCCAGAAGTCGCTGCGGAAGGGCACGGCGTAGAAGTTGCCGTCATCGGTGGTCAGCTGCTCGATGGTGCCGTTGAAATCGCCGGTATCGCGGGTCAGCACCTCGTTCAGGGGCTTGAGGTAGTCCAGATTGATCAGGTTTGCGTAGCCGGGGATATCCTTGACGGTCACGACATCCAGATCAGCGCTGCCGGCCAGCTGGGTAGCCAGAACGGTCATGTAATCGCTGGAGCCAAGGTCCACCATCTCGATGGTCACGTCCTTGTGGCTTGCCATGTAGCCGTCGGCCATGGCCTGCCAGTAGGGGGTGGACTCCTTATCCCACACCGACCACTGCAAAGTGACCGGGCCTGCGGCTGCAGAAGCAGCGGTGGAACCGGCAGTGGAGGAAGCAGCGGTGGAGCTGGCGGAAGAGCCGCCGCAGGCGCTCAGGGCAGCAGCAGCGCCGCAGGCAGCGGCAGCGGTAAGGAACGAACGACGAGAAATCTTTTTCATAAGTGTGTCCTCCTTCAGGGCAGTGTGTGTGTTCTTTTCAGCGGTGTCCCCCGTGCCGGGGAGCCGCTCGCTTTTGTTGACACTAGGATACCGCACAAACGCAAAAACCGGAATGGAAAAATTCCGGGAAGAGTTGCAGTTTTTCTGTATCTTTTTAAAAAAGATGTACTTTCTTACACTGGAGTCTGCACTTTCTTGCTTTCCTGCACAGTTTACACAATCGACGAGAGGAAAAAGCGTATAAAGTACACAATTTTCGTAAAAAAGTCGTTGACAAACCGCGCCGGAATCTGTACTGTATAAAGGAAAGAATGCAAAATATTACCGGAAAGGAGGCCCCGTCATGAAGAGCAGCCATCGCTTCCCGCTGCGGCGGCAGATCGTATGGGGGATGCGTCTTTTTACCACCCTCACCTCGCTGGCTGTGGGCGCGGCACTGTTCATCCTCTCCAACCAGTATGTGCGCGCCAACTCCCTGCAAGCGGCGGAGTTCAACCTGCGGCTGGTGGCAACCTCCATCGAGACCAGTCTGGACAGCGCCGATGCCCTTTTGAACTGGGCCTCCATCGACAGCACCGTGCGGCGGTACATCTCGCAGGAAAGTATCAACGGCACCCAGACCATTGCCGCCTACGAAGCCGTGCAGGAAAAATACTATTCCAGCACCCTGTACAGCCACATCCTGCGCTTCTTTATTACCAACGAGAACGACCGGCATTTGCAGTTCGGCACGCTGAATTCCTCGGCGGCGCTCAACCGCACCAGCATAAAGCAGTTTCTCCCCAAGGGGTACGGGATGCAGTTCACCACCGACCCGCTGCTGCCCGGCAGCCCGGACTGCATCGCCCTCAGCCAGCCTGTCCGCTGCGGCAAGGGCACTTTGCACCGGGGCAGCACCTACCTTGCGCTGGATACTGCCATCATCACCGACCCGGCAGCGGGTTACAGCCTGACCGACGGAAGTGCCCTGTACTGGGAGATGGGCAGCCGCCTGTGGCAGATCGAAAACGGCCGCCTGACCGAGACCGAGAACCCGCTGCGGGAGGTAGACTACACCCTGCGCACCGGCAGCAATAACGGCATCGCCGAGCAGACCGCGTGGCAGGGCAAGGTACAGCTGGACGGACAGAACTACTATGTAGTCAAGGTAACGCTGAACGGCCGCAGTGCGGCGCTGGTGCAGCTTTTGCCCGCAAACACCTTTTTGCAGCACTACGGCGTGTACCTGTGGCTCATCGCCCTTGGCATTGCCATCATCTGGGGACTGAGCTTTTTGATGCAGCACTGGCTGGAGTGGGTCATCACCCGCCCGGTGGAGGCACTGCAAAAACGCATCGAGGCCGTGGGCAGCGGCAGCTTTGCCCCCGACCGCACGGTGGAGTGGAACAACGAACTGGGCGACATCGGCCGGGGCATCAACCAGCTGGCTGAAAACGTGGACAGCCTGATGACCCGCCGGGTGGAGGACGAGCGCCGCAAGCAGGAGTTGGAATATCGGATGCTGCAAAACGAGGTGAACCCCCACTTTATCTACAACACCCTTAACAGCATCCGCTGGATGGCCACCATCCAGCACGCGCCCGGCATTGCCGAGATGGTCACCGCCTTTGCGCGGCTGACCAAGAGCATCTCCAAGGGCACCCAGAAGCTAGTGCCGCTGCAGGAGGAGCTGGCGCTGCTCAACGATTACTTTACCATCCAGCAGTACCGCTACGGCGGCGATTTGGAGATCGAAGTCTCCCGCATTGAAAGCGAGACCCTTTGCCGCGACTGCATGATCCCCCGGTTCACCTTGCAGCCGCTAGTGGAAAACGCCATCTTCCACGGGCTGGAGCCCAAGGGCGGCCACGGCAGCGTGCTGTTGGATATCTCCACCGACCCGGATACCGGGGACGTATTGCTGCGCATTACCGACGACGGCGTGGGCATGCCGCCGGAGCAGGTAGCGCACCTTCTGGACGAGCCCGCCGAGGGTGCCGAAAAGGCTGAAAAGTTCCGCCATGTCGGCCTGTGGAACGTGAACCGCCGCATCCGGTATTCCTTTGGCGAGGGCTACGGCCTGACCATTGAAAGTGAAGAGGACGTGGGCACCGAGGTCACCATCCGGCTGCCCTATCAACAGAAAGGAGACAGCCATGCTGCGGATACTGCTTGTGGACGATGAACCGCTGGTGCTCATTGGCCTGCAAGGGATGCTGGAATGGGAAAAACTGGGCTATACCGTCTGCGGCACCGCCCGCAACGGCAAGCTGGCGCTGGAACTCATCGAGCGGGAAAAGCCGGATATCGTCATTGCAGACGTAAAAATGCCGGTGATGGACGGCCTTACCCTTGCCCGCACCTGCCGGGAGCGCAGCGCCCTGCCCGCCTTTATCATGCTGACCAGCTTTGAAGAATTTGATTACATCAAGCAGGCCATGGGAGCCGGGGTGGTGGATTATCTGGTCAAGCTGGATCTGACCCCCGAAAACCTGCAGACCGCCCTTGCCAAGGCTGCTGAAAAGGTAAAAAAGGAACATGCTCTGCTGGGCGAAATGCCGGCACAGGAAAACCTTGCCGAGAGCGTGCGCAGCTATCAGGAGCGGTTTTTCGTGCGGCTGTACGCCGGGCTGTTCCCGGACGAGCAATCCTTGGAGCAGCCCTTGCAGCACATGGAACTGAACCTTGCAAGCGACGACTACCTTGTAGCCAGCTGCGAGATCATTGCCAACACTGCCCTTACCCCCGCCCAGCAGTTGAAGCTGAGTTTTTCCTGCGGGCGGATGCTGGAAACCACCCTGCAAAACTACCTGCCCTGCTATGTGACCGGTGCGGACGCCATGCGCTGCAATGTGCTGTTCTGCCTGACCAATACCCAGTGCCAGAACTACCGCACGGTGCTGCGCCCGCTGCTGGAACGCGCCAGCCAAATTTTATACAACTATTTCACGGTACGGCTGCTCTGGGCGGTGGGTCGCCCCACCGGCTCCCTGCTGGGGTTGGCGCGCTGCTGCCGGGAAAACGCCCATTTGCAGGCCTTGCTCACAGTGGAGCAGCCCATCCAGTTTGTGGAGGTCAACGAGGGCGACGCCACCGCCGGGAAGATGCAGGTAGTGGCACAGGTACAGGAGTACATCCAGAGCCACCTTTCCGAGCGTCTGACACTGGCCGATGTGGCGGCGGTGTTCAATTTTTCGCCCAACTACCTCAGCCAGCTATTCGGCAAATACGGCGACAGCGGCTTTGTGGAGTACATCACCGAAACCCGCATTGCTGCCGCCAAGGAGATGCTGGAACAGGGCGATTGGAAGGTCTACGAAATTGCGGAAAAGCTGGGCTACGAGAGCGCCTTTTATTTTTCCAAAGTGTTCAAAAAGGTCACGGGTTTAAGCCCGCGGGAATATCAGCAAAGTATTTGAAGTCGGAGGCTTATATGATACAGGAACAGCTTGCCTTTCTGCCGGAATTTCTTCCCGATTACCGGCCCTTTCCCCCTGCCAAAGAACGCGCCGCATGGCAAGGGCTGCCCCTGCGGGTAAAGCAGCGCTTTTTGCAGGCGGGGGAAGCCGCGCTGCAAACGCCCATCGCTCCACTGCCGCTCTCGCTCTGGCTGGATTTCATCCATACCGGACAGCGCACCCCATGGGAGGCGGCTTATTTCTCCCGCCGGGCGCGGCTGTGCGCACTGGTGTGCGCCGAGTGCGTGGAGCACACCGGGCGCTTTCTGGACGCCATTGCAGATACCGTATGGGCGCTCTGTGAGGAAAGCGCATGGCAGCTGCCCGCCCACAACAGCTACATCCGGGATACGCCCCAGCTGCCCCTGCCGGACACCACCCGCCCCATCGTGGACCTGTTTGCCGCCGAGACCGGGGCCCTGCTGGCGCTGACCCGGTACTTACTGCCGGACGAACTGGATGCCGCCGCGCCGGGCATTACAACGCGGATGGAGCGGGAGCTGGACGCCCGCATCCTGACGCCTTATTTTACAAGCCACTTCTGGTGGATGGGCAACGGCGAAGAGCCTATGTGTAACTGGACGAGCTGGTGCACCCAGAATGTGCTGCTCACAGTCTTTCTGCTGCCCACCACCCAGCAGCAGCGGCAGGCTGCCGTGAAACAGGCAGCCTACAGTCTCGACTGCTTTTTAAAGGACTACGGCGCAGACGGCTGCTGCAATGAGGGTGCCCAGTATTACCGTCACGCCGGGCTGACCCTATGGGGCTGCCTTGAAATCCTATCCAGCATTGCGCCGGAGACCTTCCGTCCGCTGTTCCGTGAAGCAAAGATCAAAAATATCGCGGAGTACATCTGCAATGTCCATGTGGAAGGGCCTTACTACCTCAACTTTGGCGATTGCAGCCCCCTTGCCGGACGGTGCGGTGTGCGGGAATACCGCTTTGGACAGGCTGTGGGCAGCGATGCTCTGCAAGCCCTTGCGGCGGCAGACTTCCGCGCCGATGCCGACCCCGACCATTTGCAGAACCCGGACGGCAGCACCCACATCAACCTGTGGTACCGGCTGACCACCGCCTTTGCAGAAGAAGAAATTATGGCGTACTCCGCAGCGCCCCGGCACCATTTAACGGTATGGTACCCCAGCGTGGGCGTCTATGCCGCACGGCAGGGCAGCTGGGTGCTGGGCGCAAAGTTCGGCTCCAACGGCGACAGCCACAACCACAACGATACCGGCAGCATTACCGTGTACAAGGACGGCAGACCGTTCCTGATCGATATCGGGGTGGAAAGCTACACCCAAAAGACCTTCAGCCCCCAGCGGTATGAGATCTGGACGATGCAGAGCGCATGGCACAATCTGCCCACCTTTGGCGGCGTGCAGCAGTTGCCCGGCGCGGAATACGCCGCCCGGGAGGTGTGCACCGATAAAAACAGCATCACCGGCGAACTGGTGGGCGCGTACCCGCCCATCCCGGGGCTTACCACCTACCGCCGCAGCGTATCGGTCAGCGAACAGGGCATCACCCTGCGGGACGAAACGGACTATCCCGGCACGGTGGAACTGACCCTGCTCACCGAGCAGCAGCCTGCCCCCACCGCAGATGGCTTTGCGGTAGGCACGCTGGGCGGCATCCGGTTCGACCCGGGTGCCGTAGCGGCTGCTGTTACGCCGGTGCCCATCACCGACCCGCGCCTGCGCACCACATGGCCGGAAACGATCTATAAGATCACCCTGCATTTCCAAAAAATACTGAACCTCGAACTGTATTAAGGAGAACTGCTATGGAGACCATCAAGCTGAAAATTCTGGACGAAGCCGGTCACACCCTAATGACCTGCGATGCCGACACCGCCGTATCCCTTGTTTACACCAACTGCTACAAGCCCGGCGACCGGGTGGCGCTGGAGATCGACCACCCCGGCCAATACTGCGTCATCCAGTTCGAGGACACCATGCCCGAAGCCCTTGTGTATGTGGTCAAGCGGGAGATCAATTTCCACATTCCCTTCGGGGAGCAGGCCATCACCTACTCGCCCAAGAGCTTTGTGGGCAACCGTCACGTCATCCGCGCACGGCTGGCACTGCCGGAGGAGATCGCTGCCCGGCGGAATCTGGCCTTCAACTGCTATGACGAGCACGGCGACACCGGTTTTTATCCCCACGCCAGCGCCAACGTGGAAACGCGCGGCGAGGCAGTGTTTGCCGCCCGCAATGCCATCGACGGCATTTTTGAGAACAGCGCCCACGGCGAGTACCCCTACCAGAGCTGGGGCATCAACCGCGACCCGAACGCTGCCCTGACGCTGGATTTTGGCCGGGAGGTATTGCTGGACGAGCTGCGCATCACCGAGCGGGCAGATTTCCCCCACGACAACTACTGGGTCAAGGCCACGGTGGCGTTTTCTGATGGCAGCCAGCTGGACATCCCGCTGGTGAAAAGTGCCAAGCCCCAGAGCGTGACCTTTGAGCCCAAGCGGGTGCGCAGCCTTGTGCTGAAAGACCTGATCCAGGCCGAGGGGACTTCCCCCTTCCCTGCCCTGACCCAGATCGAAGCCTTTGGCACCGAGGTGAAGTAAAATGAGCATCTACAATGCCCTTTATGGGCGGGACGGCCACGGGGTAGACCCGGGTGCGCCGGAGAAAAAAGGCTTTGCACGCTTTTGCCAGATGGTCGGCCGCGACCTCGGCCAGCTGTTGGGCACGAACCTGATGGTCTGCGTACTCTGCCTGCCCGCCGCGCTGGGCGTCTCGCTGGGGGTCACCCTGTTCTCCCTGCCGCTCACGGTGGTGTGCAGCGCAGTGACCGGTCTGCTGGTCGGCCCTGCCATGGTGCTGCTGGCAGACTGCGCCCTGCGCAGCTTGCAGAACGACCCCTCCCAGTGGCTTCCCCGGGCAAAGCAGACCCTTGCCGCCCATTGGAAGGCCGCCTGCGGCTTTGGCTGCATTGGCACGCTGGGGCTGGGGCTGCTGTGTTTTGTATCGGCCTTTGTGTTTGAAGCCGCCGCCCAGCAGGGGTATTACCCCGGGCTTGCCATTCTCGTTTTTCTGGCGCTGGACTTTCTGGTGCTGGCGGTTCTGGCTACGCTTTGCGCCGCCGTGCTGCCGCTGAAAGCCCCCGCCCCAGACAGCCTGCTGCGCCGGGCGGGCAGGCTGCTAGTTGCAGCCCCGGCACGCTGCGTGCTGGCAGGCGTTCTCCTGCTGGCGGGCATCGGCGGCATGATCCTGCTGTTCCCGGTCAGCGTGTTCTGGGCGGTGCTGTTCGGTTTCTGGCTGCCGGGGCTGGCGGCCATGCAGACCTTGTTCCCGGTGCTGCGGCAGGCGTACGGCGTAGAAGTGCGCACCATCCCGCGCCCGGCAGCACCGGAAAAGCCCCTGACCGCGCAGGATCAGAAAAAGCGCTCCCGCGCCAACTGGTGGTACTACAACTGGGGCATCGTGGCGGTGGCGGCAATGGTTCTTGTGGGCGTGGCGTATGTGGCGCACGGTCTGCTGACCACCGTAGACCCCGATTACACCGTGGCGGTGGTCACGGCAGAAGCCCTGCCGGACGAGGCCGTGCAGCGCTTGCAGACCGCGCTGGCAGACTACGCGGAGGATGCCAACGGGGACGGTGCAGTCATCGTGCAGGTGAACAACTACACATGGAGTGCCGATGCCGCCCTGACCGAGCAGAACCAACAGATGGCGGGTGCCACCCAGATGAACACCGACCTTGCTAGCGGCGAGAGCAAAATTTGGGTTCTGGATGACCCGGAGGGCTTCGAACAGGCCTATGGGGCGCTGAGCGAAAAGCTGGGCACGGACTGGCAAACAAAGCTCATCCCGTGGAGCAGCCAGCCCGCCCTTTCCGGGCTGGAACTGGGCAGCTACAACACTGCCGCAGACGGCAGCCAGACCGTGGATATCCAGAGCCGCTTTGCCGGGTACAGCATTGCGGTGTTTGATGCCGCAGACGGTTTGTGGACGGCACTGAACAGCTAAGCAAAGCCGCCGGACAGCTCCTCACAAAAAATAGCGCAAAATCAGAAACCCGGAGCCGTTTTGGCTGAGAAAAGGTTCCGGGTTTTGTGCATTATTTTTTCAGAGCGCTATTTTGCAACAGCCCTGTGTACATATGACAAGATCATCCAAAAAGTTCGTTCCATTTGATTCATTGTAATAGGAGGGAAAGAATATGGGATTTTTAACGGGAAAAACTGCACTCATCACCGGCGCAGGGCGCGCTGTGCTTCAGGATGGCAGCTGCGGCTCCATCGGCTATGGCATTGCCACCGCCTACGCCAAAGAAGGAGCCAATCTGGTTATCACAGGCCGCAACGTGAAAAAGCTGGAAGAAGCCAAAGATGAACTGGAACGGCTTTATAGCATCAAGGTTTTGCCTGTGCAGGCAGATGTCTGTGCAGGCGGCGACAATGAGGCCGCCGTGCAGAACGTTGTGAAACAGGCCGTGGAGACCTTCGGCGGCATTCAGGTACTCATCAACAACGCACAGGCATCGGCTTCTGGCGTGCCTCTGGCCGACAACACGACCGAGCAATTCGATTTGGCTCTGTATTCAGGTCTGTACGCCGCATTCTACTATATGAAAGCGTGCTATCCCTACCTGAAAGAATCGCATGGCAGCGTCATCAACTTTGCATCCGGTGCGGGCCTGTTCGGCAACTTCGGTCAAAGCGCCTATGCCGCCGCTAAGGAAGGCATTCGAGGGCTTTCCCGTGTTGCCGCTACCGAGTGGGGTCCTGACGGCATCAACGTCAACGTGGTCTGCCCGCTGGCATGGACGGCCAAGCTGGAGCAATTCCAGCAGGCTTACCCGGATGCTTTCAAAGCCAATGTAAAAATGCCGCCCATGGGGCACTACGGCAACGCCGAGCTGGAAATCGGCCGCGTCTGCGTGCAGCTGGCAAGCCCCGATTTCAAGTTTATGTCCGGTGAGACTCTGACGCCGGAAGGCGGCATGGGCCAGAGACCGTAAAATTACCATTTCATCTTTTCTGACATAGAAACCCGATACTGTGCCGTTTTCTCCTTACGGTACGGCATCGGGTTTCACTATTATAAGTCTCACTTTTACTGCTTTACCGCATTAAATTTTGCAAAACCATCTTAACACATCTTGCGAACCATGATACTCTCTGTCACAAATCCCACAGAGCTTGTCGGGGCAACGCTCCTCCATCTGCTGTCGCAGACCGCGCTGCGCTACACAAACGCGGTCCCACCCCAAACCCTGCTACGGGCAAACGTAATAAGCTGGAACTT
>ERZ1026860.431-NODE-431-length-28989-cov-23.287033_pt1 | contig 28989 bp, 25 predicted proteins | sample MGYA00380160_ERZ1026860 | MGnify/ENA primary metagenome ERZ1026860 (study PRJEB33269, sample SAMEA4719796) | human gut metagenome | biome: human-associated habitat; feature: organic feature; material: feces | place: Cameroon | collected 2013-10 ... | reverse complement strand
AAACGCCCGCTTCGGTGGGAACGAGGCGTACAGATTTTTTCGCCTTTCTGCGCTCTGCAAAGCCCGTGGACACCAGTTTTTCAATGACCGCCGCCCTTGTTGCGGGGGTTCCCAGCCCGCGCCGCTCCGCATCCTCCGGCATATCCTCCTTGCCCGCCGTCTTCATGGCCGACAGAAGCGTATCCTCAGTGAAGTGTTTGGGCGGGGTCGTTCTGCCCTCTTTTACCGCGCAGGAGGAAACGGGAAGCGTCTGTCCCTCGGAAAGCTCCGGGAGGGCCTTGTCCGTAAGCTCCGCATCCGCATATGCTTTCCAACCGAGCTGAATCACCGTTTTCCCCTTGGCAGAAAAGGCATTACCGCCGCAGTCCAGCCTTGCCTCGGTCTCCAGATAGACGAAGGGCGCGCTGACCGCCATAAGCACCTGACGGGAAACAAGGCGCAGGATCTCCCGTTCGCCTGCGGGCAGCGCATCCAAGTCCGTTTCGCCCGCCGCCATGGTGGGAACGACGGCATGGTGGTCGCTGACCTTTTTGCTGCTGCACACCTGCCCCGAACAGACGGCTGCGGGCGGCTCCGTGCCGCAGACGCCCGCGCAGCACAGCGCCAGCGCGTTTACGCCGCCCTCCATATCGTCGGTGAGATAGCGGCTGTCGGTGCGGGGATAGGTGCAGAGCTTCTTTTCGTAGAGGCTTTGCAGATAGTCCAGCGTCTGCTGCGCCGTGTACCCAAGCAAGCGGTTCGCATCCCGCTGGAGCGTGGTCAGGTCGTAGAGCGCCGGGGCTTTCTCCGTCTTTTCCGTCTGCACGACGGAGGTAACAGCGGCGGTTTTGCTGTTGCAGTCCCCGGCAAGCCGCTCCGCCTCTGCCTGCTCCTTCATGCGCCCGCCTGCGGCGGAGAAGCCGTCAAAGCCCAGATGGACGGTGTAGAAGCTCTCCTGCTGAAAGGCGTTGATCTCCGCTTCCCGCTGCACCAGCAGCGCAAGCGTAGGCGATACCACGCGCCCCACGTTCAGGGTGCGGTGGTACATCACGGAAAACAGGCGAGTGGCGTTGATGCCCACCAGCCAGTCCGCCTTGCTGCGGCAGAGGGCGGAGGCGTAGAGGTTGTCGTACTCCGCGCCGTCGCGGAGATTGTCAAAACCCTGAAGGATAGCCGCATCCTCCATGGAGGAGATCCAGAGCCGCTTTACGCGCTTGCGGCAGTTGTTGAGATTATACGCCGTGCGGAAGATCAGCTCGCCCTCGCGCCCGGCGTCGCAGGCGTTGACCACTTCATACACATCGTCCCTGTGCATGAGGGCGCGCAGGGTGTTCATCTGCTTCTGCTTGTCCCGCGCCACGGTGTACTGCCAGCTTTCCGGTAGAATGGGCAAGTCCTCCCTTCGCCATTTGCCGTACTTCTCGTCGTAAGCGTCCGCATCCGAAAGCTCCGCAAGATGCCCGAAGCACCAGGAGACGAGATAGCCGCCGCCCGAAAGAAAACCGTCCCCGCGCCTGCCTGCGCCAAGAACGGCGGCGATGCTCCTTGCCACGGAGGGCTTTTCACACACAACAAGCCGGTAACAGGTCGTATTCATCATTGGTTTTTGTCCTCCTCACTGTCAGCAGTGTTTTCATCTTCAAACTCGTAATCCTCTTCTTCCTCGTCCTCGCCGTAGTCGTAATCGTCCAGGTCGTCCGCCCCACGGGTGTCGGCCTTGGGCTTGCGGAGCTTGAACCAGTACAGCGCACCGCCGCCGCCCAGCAGGAGCAGGAGGACGACCACAACAAGCCCCGCGCCGCCGGTACTCTTTTCGGGCGCGGTCTCCGCAGGCTCGGCGGGCTGTGGCGTAATTTCTGCGGCTTGCTCTTTGCCCGCGCACTCGCTCATATTGGTTCGGCACACCTTGCAGCCCGTGTTGATTTTGCCCACGGCGCATTTGTCCGTGCAGGTGCAGGCGGGGACGATGCTCTCGCCGTCCTTGGTCAGCGCCAGCAGGTCGGCCTCGTCCACAAGATTCAGGAAATGGACGTTCTCATTGCCCTTATCGTCCCGGTCGATGATGAGATAAAAGGTATTGCCGCCCTTGGTCGTCACGGTGATGAACTGCTTGCCTGCGCCGAAAGCGGAGCCAATGTCGTCCATGAGCGTCAGGTTGCCCTCCGGGGTCAGGGGCGCGGAACCTCCGGCAGCGGTGTAATATTGCAGCAGTATCTCCAGAAGTCCCGCCATATCCGTATCGTTGCCGCTGTTTTCTGTCGGTGCGTTCATGACCTCAAGGTATTTGCCGTATACATAGCCCGTCTGCTCCGGCACGACCACCTTGTACCAGCCGTTGCTTTCCTCCAGCACCTCCACCTCCGCGCCGTTGAGCAGACGCCCGACCACGGTGTAGTCCGTGCCGGGGCCGGTGCGCAGGTTCAAATAGGTGCGGACGTTGACCACCTTTCCGGCCTGTTCCCGTTTGGCGGGAAGCGTCCAGCTCCGATCCCCGATGGTCACGGTATGGCTTCCGTCCGCGTTTTCGGTCACAAGCACGGTCAGGGTCTGTCCGTTTTGGGTCTGCTCACCGGTATTCGTATTCTCCGGCTGTGTGGTTGCAGTTGGGCTTTCCATGGTCGGGTCGCCCATTGTCGAATCGACCATATCGCCGCCGCCTGCATAGGCCGTAACGGAAAAGACCGTCATGCAGAGCACGACGGCCAGCGTCACGGCAAAAAATCTCCATTTATTCTTCATCCATAAAATCCTCCGTTTTTCTGTATTCGTCGGGCAGCGCCGCCGTGGGACGCTTTTCCAGCATCTCCATCAGCGCCGCGAGCTGCTCGATGGTCAGCCCGTTCTCGCGGACGATGCCCACAATATCCGTGTTTTCCAGCTTCAGAATCTGCTCGTCCAGGGCTTTGAGCCGTGCGGTCAGCGATGTGAGCTTTTCCGCCAGCTTCTCGCGCTCCTGACGCAGCTTTTCAAGTCGCGGGTTCATAACATCCTCCTTTTTTGCGTTGATATGGTTGTTGTTAAGGCAATCTGCCAAACTGGAGAAAATGGCTTCGCCAGTAGCTCGTGTCGATGGAAGCGTAGTGAATGGGGTCGCCGCAGTGGAGCATCCTGTTATTGCCAACATAGATGCCCACATGGGACGCGCCTGCGGTGTCGTAGGTCTTTTCAAAGAAAATAAGGTCGCCCGGACGGGCGCTTTCCGGGGAAACATAGGCGCACATGCCCCGCAGCCCCTCCGCGCCCAGCCTGCCGAAGCTCCAGTGCAGGCCGCAGTTGTTGTAGACATACGAAACGAAGCCGGAGCAGTCGAAGGAGGTGGCGGGCGAGCTGCCGCCCCAGATATAGGGGTAGCCCAGATACTTCTCCGCTTCCTTGATGATGGCGGCGAACTGCTCGTCCGCCAGCGCTTCCGGGGGTATCTCGTACTTCTCATACTTGGTGTAGTAGTAGCGGTTCACATACGGGGAGCCGGGGAACAGATCGGGGCGGTTGCCCAGCACGCTCATATACACGGCGTACATGGAGAGCTGATCGTGGGACATAATATGCACCGGCACATGGGAGAGGTTGAAGTTTTCCAGCTCCACATGGCAGATATAGTAGGTGTAGGGAACCTCCGCCTCGTACTCGTAGCTTTGCAGATTGCCGTTTTCGTCGGTGTAATAGCCGATATGCGTTTCGGTGCGGTATCTGGTTTCCGTGGTGACGGTTTCCGTTAAGATATACTGCTTTTCAAACAGCGTCTCCAGAATCCCGCCTATTTCGTCAATCGTCCATTCTCCGCCCTTGAGGGCGGTAATCATGGAAATGAGCACATAGGGGTCGTGCTCGATCTCGTCCAGGTCGAAGTGGTACTCGTCGTAATCGTGGGTGCTTTCGTAGCTGTTCAGGTATTCCCGCAGCTCGTCCTCCATGGCGCAGTAGGCGGCTTCCGCCGCCAGCATATCCGCATCCTCCAGCGGATAGGTGGAGGCCGCAATGCCGGACACCCCGCCCTGAAACAGCGTGGAGCAGGAGGAAATGCAGGTCATGAGCAGCAGTATCGCGGCGGCGATACCGCCCGCAATGAGGAAGCCCTTCTTGTGCCGGACAAAAAAGCTGCCGGCCTTTTTGCTTCCCTCGGCGGCGCGCTTTGCCGCCTTTGCGGTGGTCTCGGACGCTTTGACGGTGTTCCTCGCGCCGTTTCCCGCTTTTGCGGCGGCGTATTCCTTTTTAATGGCCTGCTTCTGCTGCCAACGGGAATAGGGATTGGAAGCCCTGCCGTATTCCTGCTCGTACTGTTTGTTCAGCGCCTTGAGATTGGCTTTATCTGCGGCGGCTTCCGCCTTGTCCGCCCTGCGGTAGGGCTTTTCCGCATGGGAGCGGTGCGCCGATTCCGCAATGCGCCAGGTGCGCTCCGCCGTCTCGGTCAGGGTGTTCGCCGCCTCCGTGCCGGGGTTGTCGTCGCCCTCCTCCCGGAGCTTGCGGTGGACTGCGCTGCGGACGGTATCCAGCGGCGCTTTCCTTGCGGCGTGCGCCAGCTTGGAGGGCGGACGCTTTTTGTCCGCCTCCTCAAAGAAAAGGCGCGTTATGACCTTGCCGCTCTCACCGTCCACAACGCGCTCCCTGACCTTTACGGTTTTCTTGGGGATTTTTGCTTCGGCCTTTTCCAGCTTAACCGCCGCCCTGTCCGCCTTGCGGACAGCTCGTTCCAGCTCCGGCAGGGCGCGTTCTTCCTCGGTGAAAATCAGCCTTGGCGAGCGTTTTGCCATATTCATCACCTCGATTCTGTGGGGATTGGATCGTCATACGCACGCGGCAAAGACGGCCTGTTCGCTGGCGTCTTTGCCCTCTGCAACCTCACGGGGCTCCCAGACGCGGATTTTCTCCGCGATTTCCAGAAAATGCGCCTTTCCGGCAGGCGTGACGAGGGTGTATTCGCTTTTTGTGCCGTTGGGAAGGTAAAAATCCCTGGTCACAAACAGCGGGTCGTTGCGCTTGCCGGCTCTGACAAATACACGGTCGCTGCGGTGACGGTCTCTGAACACATACCCCTTTTCCAGCAGGTAGCCGATAAATTTCTTCTGCGGAACGCCCAGCTCCTTGGCGGTATAGCGGAGACAGGTCACGCTCTCGACTCCCACAAAGGAATCGTAGTAGCTGGCCTTCGGAGCCAGCCGCGCGTTCTCGGCCTCCGCCTTTTTCAGCGCCTCCCGCGCGGCGTTCGCCTTTGCGTTTTCCGCACGGAGCTTGCCGATATACTCCGAGATCAGCTCGGGGTGCTCATCCATCCGGCTAAGAAGCGCATCCGTCATATACGCGCCGTGCTTGCGGATGGAGGGCAGCACCTCGGCCGTCACCCAGCGCTTGAACTTCTTTGCGCGCTCCAGCTTGCTGGAGAGGATGAGACTGTAAAGGCCGGATTCGCTAATAAAGATAGGTTTCTGACCTCTGCCGATGGGGTCACGAATCGTTACCCCATCCAATTTATCCTCAACATCAACATGGTCGAGCAAGGCTTTTCGGTGGTTGCTGTAACCAAGGCTGGAAGCCACGTCTTTACCGACAAACCACGGGTCGCCGTCGATCAGGATGCTGCGTACAGCTCCGAACTCCGGGTTTTCAAAGATCATCAGGTTGTTATTCATATTCGCACATCCTTTCTCGTCTCTATTCTGACTGCACCTGCTCCGAGAGCTTGGTCGTGATGATTTTGTACAGTTCCGTATCCTTGGGGAAGCGGTCTACGAAGGGCAGGATCACGCTGCCGTAGAACAAAAGCCCCTCGCCCTCGGCGGATTGGGTCACATACGAGAGCTGATGGGGCGAGATGTTGAGCTGCTTCGCCAGAATCTGCCGGTCGCCAGAAGCCTGGTTGAGCATATATACATAGTCGGAGTTTTCAAAGATGTTCTCCACCTCACGGCTGGAGAGCAGGTCTTTGACGTTCTGGGTGATGCCCGTGGGAACGCCGCCCCACTTGCGGAATCGCTTCCATATCTCCACCGTATACGCGGCGGTCTGCTCCTCCTTCAAAAGAAGGTGCATCTCGTCGATATAGTAGCGGGTGGACTTGCGCTGTTCCCGGTTAATTGTGACGCGGTTCCACACCGCGTCCTGCACCACCAGCATCCCGATCTTTTTTAACTGCTTGCCCAGCTCCTTGATATCGAAGCTGACCACGCGGTTTTCGATATTCACGTTGCTGCGGTGGTTGAACACGTTGAGTGAGCCGGTGACGTAGATTTCCAGCGCCGTGGCGATATACTGCGCTTCCTTTTCGTCCTGCCTGCGAAGCTCGTTGTACAAGTCCTCCAAAATCGGCATCTTCTCCGGGCGTGGGTCGCTCAGGTACTCCCGGTAAACAGAGCGCACACAGCGGTCGATGATGGTCTTTTCCACCGGCATGAGGCCGTCCTTGCCGCCCACGATCAGCTCGCAGAGGGAGAGGATGAAGTCGGATTTCAGGCTCAGCGGGTTTTCATCGTCGCTGTAATTCAGGTTCAAATCCATGGGGTTCAGGTAGTCGGTGGAGGTGGGCGAGATTTTCACCACCTGCCCGTGCAGGTGCTCCACCAGCGGCCCGTACTCCGCCTCCGGGTCGCAGATGATGATATCGTCGTTTGTGACGAGGAACACGTTGGCGATCTCCCGCTTGGCGGAGAAGGACTTGCCGCTGCCGGGCGTGCCCAAGATCAGCCCGTTGGGGTTTTTAAGCAGCTTTCTGTCCACCATGATGAGGTTATTGGAAAGGGCGTTCAGCCCGCAGTACAGGGCTTCCTTGCCGTCCTGAAACAGCTCCTGGGTGGTAAACGGCACGAAGATCGCCACGCTGGAGGTGGTGAGCCCCCGCTGGATCTCGATCTGGTTATACCCCAGCGGCAGCGCGGACATGAAGCCCTCCTCCTGCTGGAAGTCCAGCCGCGTGAGCTGGCAGTTGTACTTCTGGGCGATGGAGCCCGCCTGAAAGACGTTGTTGCCGAGGCGCTGCCTGTTGTCCGCCACGTTCACCACAAGGAAGGTCAAAAGGAACATACGCTCGTTGCGGCTTTGCAGTTCCTGCAAGAGCTTTTTCGCCTCATTGCCGTAGGTGGCAAGGTCGGAGGGGATAATATCCATATCGTAGCCGGAGCGCACCGCCTTTTTCTGCTCCTCAATGGTCATCTTCTGCAAATCGGTGATCTTGCGCTTGATGGTCTTGATGGCCTTCACCTGATCCACGGACCGGACATGCATACTGACGATAAGGGAGCTTTCCATATCCAGAAAGTCCGCCAGCATCCGGTCGTTGAGCTCCGGCGCTAAAATCTGCAAGAAGGATACGCAGCCGGTCTTGCTTCCCACGCCGAAGCTGCTGCCGGTCTTGAACTCAAAGGCGCTGGGCGCGATGAAGTCCTTCACCGACAGCCCGGAGGGAGCCAGCCAGTCCCAGGAGAAGCGGAAGGGCTGCGGCTCGTCCATGTGGAGCATCCCGTGCAGCAGGCGCAGGCGCTCCAGCCCGTTCAGGCTCTCCGCCTGCACGCCCAGACGGCGGAAGTTGTTGAGGATATCCGTCTCGATGCGCTCCAATCGGGGCTTTGCGGCTTTCAGGCTGTCCGCCTCCACGCCGAAGGTCAGGTACTTGGTCTTAATCAGCCCGTTGTTGCCCCGTGCAAGCTGGCTTTGCAGCATCCCGGTGTACTCGGTACGGAGCTTGTCGAAGCAGTCGCCCTGCAAGGGGATGGCGATGCGCCGGGCGTAGGTGTCCCGCGTGGCGGAGAGGTTGATGAAGGAGAGCTGGAAGCGGATGGAGGAATCAAAATAGTTGAGGAAATCGCACCAGCCGTCGAAAATGGCGGTCTTGTCCTCGTTCTGGTTGAGCTGGTAGTTGATATCCTGAAACTGCACGGTTTTCGTGTAGTAATTGTCCGTCACGCGGCACACGCCGTCGGGGTACATCCGCTGAAAGGGGATGCTGTCCTGGGCGGACTTCTTTCGCTTATCCTGACGCTTGGCTCTTGCAATCGCCGCGTCAATCTGCTTTCGCTCGGCTCGTGTGAGCTTTCTTGCGGGGGTTTTGTTTGTGGACAATCGCGTAGACCTCCTTATCCAAAATATCCTGCCGGTTCAGCAGGTCGTAGAAATTGTTCGTCCTGTACGGGCGCTGTTTGGGGCGCAGGAAGCACACCTGCACGATGTTGCGGATGAGCTTCTCCGGCGGCTGACCGTTCTTTTCGTACATGGCCAGCAGGAAGAAGGGCAGCATGACCAGCATCATGCAAAGGGCCGCCGCGCTGCTGCCGATATGCCCCTTGAGCAGAAAGAAAAGCGGTACGCCGATGAGCGCGCCGCCGCCGAAGCACAGAATCTGCCGTTTTGTTAAATTGAACATGACCTTGGTTTTCACCGCGTTCAAGTCCTTGGGTACGGGAACGTATGCCAAATTTCATCACCTCCGTCAGTGAGCGTGGAACAGGCTCCTGGCAAGGGAGCTCGTCTTAAACAGCGTGAAGCACAGCAGCACCGTGTACCCCATGCACGTCCATATGGCCGCCGAGACGCTGCTCTCCACCACGATGTTCTGGATCAGCACCGCGTAGATCGCCACGCAGACGATGATGAGGAAGCCCTGAAAGCCCAGCGCCAGCAGGCTTCTGAGGTAATTCTGACCCATCTGCCCCCATTCCCGGTTGGCCATGGTCGCCATGGGGATGGGCGCGATGGAGGTCACGCAGTAGATCTCGATCATTCTGCCGTAGCAGATGATGAAAATGCAGATGGTCAGCGCCCACATGGAAAGATGCACGACCACGGACTCCAGCCACAGCCCCAGCAGCGACCAGACCTCCATTTCCGCAAGCGCAGCTTCAAATCCCGCGATATGCTCGTTGAACGTCAGAGACGTGTCCGATATGATGATGCCCGACGCGCTGTTGACGACGCTCTGAGCAGCTTCGAACACGCCCATGACGATGTTCCAGGTATTGGTGACGATGAGCACAGCGCAGGCGGTCTTGAATATCCATTTGAAGAACATCCAGGTGTCCACGTCGTGCATATTGTTCTTTTCCGTAATGAGCTGAATCAGCTCCAGCGTCATGACAAAGGCGAGAATCACGCCCGCGATGGGCAAAATCACATTGTCCGACAGCGTTCGGATCATGCCGTAGACGCCGCTGTTCCAGCCCTGGGGCGTTGCGCCCACCTGCCCGGCGATGCCCGCCACGCGGCTGTTCACGTTGTCAAACAGTCCGTTCACGTTGTCCATGATGCCGCTGACCAGCAGCTCCTTCAGCCATTCGGTGAATTTCTGCCATATCAAATCCAATGGGCTTTACCCTCCTTTCCCGCAGCGCCCGCCCCGGGGGGCGGACGCCGCGAAGGATTCTTGCGGACGATTAACCGAACAGGCCGGAGAGCAGGGGAACGAGAATGACGCCGATGAGCGCCACGCCGCCGCCCGCCATGAGCTGTTTCATGCCCTGGGATTTTGCGCCCGGGTTGTCGTTTCCGTAGCCTTCCAGCAGGTTAATGGCTCCCCAGATGCCGAGACCTGCGCCAAGGGCAATTACCAAAGTTTGAAGAACGCCGACAGCAGAGTTGAAAAATTCCATATTTGTGTTGCCGGAATCATTGGGTGTTGGTTGTGTTGAAATCTCGCGGATACAGCAGGAGCCGGAGCGAAAGCTGCGATGCAGCCCCGATTCCGGCTTCTCCTTTCAAATTTTCGTTCGTGGATTCGTTCCGACCCTGCAAGCGAGGAGGCGTCTTTTCTCATCCGTATCTATATGAAAAGCCGCCGCATGAGGGCGGCGGGCTTGTGCGCTCAGACGCGGCCCGCGTCGAACACCTCGTAGACCTCATCCGCTTTCGGCACCAGCCTTGTGGAGAGATACTTTTCGATATCGAAGGCGTTCCTTGGGTTCGCGTCCGACAGATGCTTATAATTGGGGTGACGGGTGATGTCGTACTTATCCGAGAGGAAGGGGCGCACGCCCCGAAGCTGCAAGATGCACTTGCCGCCGTCCAGCACCGCCAGCTCGTCTATCGTGGCAAGGTCTTTGCCCAGCTTCTGATAGTTCAGGCTGTGGGACACCTCCCGTCCACGGCTCTCGCCGGTGTTGAAGGTGTCGATGGTCTCTTTCCCCAGCGCCTGATTCAGCTCCTTCAGCGTGCCGGGCTCCTTGCCGCCCAAAAAGATGGAGCTGTCGCAGTTGCCGATGATGGTGTCGGCGTTGTCCTTGTACAAAGCCTTTAGCTGGCTTTGGGCTTGCAAGACGAGACAGGCGGAGATCTCGCGGCTGCGGATGGTAGCCATGAGCTTTTCCAGGTTCGGTATCTGCCCGATGTTGGCGCACTCGTCGATGAGGCAGCGCACATGGACGGGGAGCCTGCCGCCGTATACGTCGTCGGCCTTTTCGCACAGCAGGTTGAATAACTGGCTGTAAATCATGGAAATGAGGAAGTTGAAGGTGCTGTCGGTGTCGCTCATGATGAGAAACAGCGCCGTTTTCCGGTCGCCCAGGGTGTCCAGCTCCAGCTCGTCGTACATGGTGATCTCCCGCAGCTCCTGGATATCGAAGGGCGCAAGGCGCGCGCCGCAGGAAATATTGATCGACTTAGCTGTTTTGCCGGATGCGAATTGTCAAGGACTTTTTTATCAAATTCAAAAATAGGTTACATTTTCCGCACCTCCTCACGGAGCAGACGCTTGATTTTGTCCTCCAGCGTCTCCTTTGCCGTCTCGCTGAAATGAACCTTGACAACATAGGTGGTCTTGTCGATGGTCTTGCGGACGCAGGGCGGCGTGTCGGTTTCGGGAATGGGCTGTTGATTGGGCGTATTGTTCATCAAGTACCTCCTTGTAAACAGATGAATGATGCCTGAAAATCAAGTGGTCAATTTGGACACTTGATTTTTGTGCGGTTAACAAATGCTGCACGGCGTGACCAACGGCTCATTTTGAACCGTTGATTTTACATGGCTTGCGTGTCGGGCTGTGGCAAGTAATCATTTTGGTCACTTAGCAGATTTTGCTTGTAACCAAAATGGTCATAATAGCGTGGTCTGGGTCATTTTGACCCACTGATTTCCGGCGACAGGAGGGAAGAAGGCAAGGCAGCAACTTTAAGGTATCTATAAAAACCTTGCTGCCTTTGCCTTCTTTGCCTTGTTCCCGTGTCAATTGCGAAGATAGCAGACCCAGCCTGCGCCGTTCTTCTCGGTCACGAGCCTGTCCCCGATGCGGCTTTTCGCCGTCCGCAGGGTGCGGGAGGATATGCCCCGGTCGTTGACCGCCTTTTCAAGCTCCGCGCTGGGTATGCGTCTGCCGTCTGCCAGCAGCTCCAGTATCAGCGTCTCAGCCTGTGCGGTCTTGTTCTCCGCCTTTGTCGTGTCCGTCCCGGCAAGCAGCTCGTCTGCGGTCACATCGTATGCGCCGATCCAAGCAAAGCCCTTCTCGTCTCCCAGAGAAAAGGCAAGGGACTCTCCGGGCGGCGCAAGGGAGCTTTTCTCATGGACAAGCACCCTCGTCGTGGGACTGTCTTTCAGCTTGCCGATAAAGAGCAGACTGCGGACTGCCGCCGTGATGTCGATAGACCCCAAGCCCCGGTAGGTGCTTTGCGTTCCTGCGGCTTTGTTCAGGTGTCCGATCAGCACGATGGCGCAACCCGTAGCCTGTGCAACGTCGCCCAGACTGCGGAAGATGGGGCGCACCTCGTTTGCTCGGTTCATATCCACGTCCGTGCCTAAAAACGCCTGCACCGGGTCGATAATGACCAGCCTTGCGTTGTTCTCCCGTATCGCCCGCGCAAGTCGCTCGTCCGTCAGGGTCAGCGGCGCGTCCCGGTCGTCAATGACAAGGACTTTTTCAAGGTCTGCGTCCGCTTCCAGCAGCCGGGGCTTCACGGTGTCACCCAAGCCGTCCTCGGCGGTCTGGTAGATGACGTTGAACGGCTCAAGGGTCGGCATATTCGGCAGCGGCTTCCGATTTGTGCAAGCCGCCGCAAGGCGCATGGCGAAATAGGTCTTGCCCTCGCCGGGATTGCCCTGAATGATGGTCAGCTTGCCGAACGGGATATAGGGAAACCACAGCCAGTCAACCGCCGTCAGCTCCACGTCCGCCATACGGAGCATGGGGACGGGCTGCGCTTCGGGAAACTCCCTCATGGGTATCGTCTCGGCAATGAACTTGCGGCTCGGAATGTCCCCTTGCTGTCGTAGAACATCGTTCCAGTCCTTCATTGCCGGGACAAGCCGCATGACGGCGATCCCTGCGGGAATCTCCTGCAAAAGCCGGGTACAGGCTTCATTTCCTGCGGCGTCGCTGTCAAGGCATAGGAACACCTTTCGAATATCCCGGCGTTCAGCAAGAAAGCGGTCAAGGGCTTTGCCGGACACGCCGCCCAAGGCGATGTAGCTCCGGCTCTGCCAGTCCTGCGGATAGAGACAGAGGAAGGATAACAGGTCGATGGGTGCTTCAAATACAAAGAGCTGGTCGCCCTTGCCCTCGTAGCGGAATGGATAGCTCTTGTCCGAACCGGCAACGTCCTGTCTGAAATTGTCCTGCGTTCCTCGCACATGGGCGTATCTCGGTGTGCCGCTTCGGTCTCTGCCGACAAACACAACATTGTGCCGCTTCTCGTCCTCGTAAATATCCCCGGAAAGAAGAAAAGCCTGGGCAATCTGTTTGCTGATACCCCTGCTTTCGCAAAGATATTGAATTGCTCTGTCGTTGGTCTTGCCGTGCAGGGGCAAGCGAAACTCTGTGGGCGGTGCTGTGCTGACTTCGGTCTGTCCATCGCCGCTTTCGCCTGTGAGAAGCCGGACTGCTTCGGGAAAGGACTTGCCATAAAACTCCATGATGAAGTCGATGGGATAGCCGCCCTTGCTCCGACTGTGGCGAAACCACTTGTTTTCCCGGAGGGTCAGGCTGTCGTGTTCCTTCCAGCGGTACTCTCGTCCGCTCCTTGTCAGCGTTTCGCCCTGCGCTTGCAGAAAGGAAGCAAGGTCGGTCTGATTCGCCCGGTCGATCTGCGCTTGGGTATAGGTCATGGAAAACACCTCATTTCAGCTTCGGGCAGTATTTGCAAACGCCGTGTTCACGTTCGTACAGCGTATAGGGGCAGTCCGCGCACTCCGGCGGGTATTTCCTCTCCACAATGGGCAGAAAGCCCAGCTCCTGCAACAGTTCGATCTGCCGGTCGGTGAGGGTGGCTTCAAAAGCAAGGCATTTCCGGGTGTGCTCGTCCGGCTCGATCAGCTCGGAAAGCGGTCTGCCGTCAGACAGCGGGTCGCCGCTCAAAATGCGCTTTGCCGTCCTGCGGATGGGGTTATATTCCTTCTTCCAGTCGTATTTTTTCATAGGGTCATATCCTCCTTTTTGTGTTGTGTTTGGGGTCGATTTTGGAGCATTTGTTCCTCTGTGCGCCCTTTGTTTTGAATGGCAGTATCAATACACGACCTGACCTTCAAAAGCCTGTGCAGGTCGTCCCTGACGGATTTGAACTCGTTATAGGTTTCCTTATGCTCCCATTCCAGACGGTCGTATTCCGCAGACAGCTTTTTCATATCCACCTTGCCGTCCGGGAACTCGGCGGTCAGCTTGCGGCGGGCGGCGTAGAACGTTTTCAGCTCGTCGGCGTGTTCTGCCTTGTACTTGGCTCTGGGCTTGTCAAACTTGATTTTCTGCAAGCCGGCGTACACGGGCTTCAAGCTCTGAAAAGCGGCGGAGCTGTCATAGAGCTGTCTAATCTCCTTCATGCGGGCGGTCTGCCCGTCCAGCGTTTTCTTCAAGCCGTCCACGTTCTCCCGGTGCGCTGATACACGGGCTTCAAGGTCGTCGAGAGTGTACAGTTCGCAGGATTGCAGATAGCTGACCGTCTCGGAAAATTCCTTGAGGTTTGCGACCTTGCCGCTTCTCGAATAGGATTTTGCACCGCGCATGGCGTAGTAGGCGTTCAGCAGAGAAGCAAGGTCGGGCGATTGCGGCTTGGCAAGCTCTGTGCGAATCTCCTTTACCCAGTCCAGCAGAGAGGACAGCCTGTTCCTGATTTGGCGAATGAGTGCATTGGTGGCTTTTATCCAGCGGTTGAACTCGCCCTTTTCGGTGCGTATGCCTTTCTTCTCCATTGCCCGGACGGTTGCGCCCTCGTGGACGGTGGGAAGAAGCTCCACGCCCTGACGCTCATAGCTTCGGTGGTCGATACGAACGTCAAGCTCCTTTTCCGCAAACTTGGCGTTGCATAGCTCCGCCCATGTCTGCCGCCAGTATTCCAGCGTTTCGGGACTGCCCCAGTCGGTAGTGGGAACGGCGTTGAAAACAAACTCGCCGTTCTGGTCTCGGATACGGTTGCCGTCCTCGTCCAGCTCATACACCCGGCGTTGCTTTAGCCCCCATTTGCCGTCCTGCTCGATGGGGCGGATAGGGCAAAGCACATGAAAATGCGGGTTTGGTATGCCGCCGTCCTCCCGGTCTGGCTGGTGTACGGCGAAGTCAACCACCATGCCCCGGCTCACAAAGTTCTCCAATAAAAATTGCCTTGCAAGAGCGATGTTTTCCTCAAGGGAAAATTCATTCTGCAAGGCAATGTCAAAGCTGTATGCAAGCTGGGCGTTCTTTCCACGCTCGGCTTTTTCCACGGCGTTCCATAGCGTCTGGCGGTCTGCGTATTCGGGCGGTGCATGGGACGGCAGGAGAATGTCAGAGCAGATCACGCCGCCCTTGCGGGTGTAGTCGCTGTATTCGCCGTAATACTCGCTATACAATCGCTCCCCGGCTCGGTAGGCGGCAGAAGCGATAGCGGACTGTCCTGCGCTTCGCTTAGTCTGCGTGACGCTCAGATGAAATAGTGCCATCGGCTTTCAACTCCTTTTCTCTGTTTGCTTGGCTGATGTGGGTAATCGCCATGTGACGGACGGCTCGCTGGACTTCGGACAGGGAAAAGATGTGTTCCATCAGCTCTGTCATTTCGGTGCGTGTGAGATCTTTGACCTCCGGGGCAAGGCTCTCAATCGTGCCGCCCAGATTGCAAAGGCGGTGGGTGCGCTTGGTGCGTTCGCCTTTCTCCAGATATTTCTTTCTGTTCTCCAAACGCTCCAGCTTGTGCTGTTCCTGCACAAGCTGCGTCTCGGCTCGTTCCTTTTCGGCTCGAAGCTGTTCAAGGGTTTTCGGTTTTGCCATTGTGATTGACCTCCTTTTTGATTTTGGGGATAAAAAAGACCGCTGACTTTGCGCGCATAGGGCGCTGGTCAACGGTCTAATTTTCGGTGTTCTCTTATTTGCTTTTTAAGTCAACTGCGTGGGCGGCACAATGTTTCTCAACTTCGCGAAACCACGTTTCGTACCAGTACCAAGTATTTGCAACAAGTACCCCATAGCTAAACTTAGGATTTTTTGCATCACGAGATTTCCACAGCTCAGTATGCTTGTTGATGGAAAACTTATCGTAGCCCTTTTCTTTCATTAGCTTGACAATTTCACCAGGGAGATATTTCCGCTTTTCGGTTTCTTTTATGACAGCGTAGGTTTTTTCCAAGCCCTCTGCAAGAGGCGAATCGCTTTTTACAAACTCAACAACTTGGTCAGCCTGCCCCGGACGTTTTGCGCTTATAGGGACAAATAGAACACGGTAAGCATAACGAGAACTTCGAAGGGCTTCTTCTGAAAGCACATTCTCAAAATCAACGACAAAGTTTTTGACATTACTGGTGATGTGCAAATTGTCTTGCAGGTTTTCACGTTGATCTGGCGAAAGGGGGGAAAACTGAATTGCAAGCGAAAGCTCTTTGCTCAGGTTATATTTATTGCCAAAGAGTTTGCACATATAATAGTCGAAGTTTATCGCGCAAGCCTGTAATTTTGCGCTTAGATATTCGTCAATTTTATCCGTCATCTGGTGTTCAATTTCATGCCGCACTCCAATGAGAAACCGCAAGTTCATTGTAGTTTCTGAATCCAATGGGCAAGCGGCATCATTTAGGCATCGCTCTAACTCCCAGTGCTTATACGCGCCGTATTTGGTCTTGTCATAGGTTTTCTTTTTGCCCGCTGTGCGGTAGTACCGATAATCAACGTCTATGCTTCTGTAATAGGCGTGAAGCATATATGTCCAGCCAATTACCGTTAAAGTTATAAATGCTTCTGCCTTAAATGTCACTTGAGGATTATTGTATAGCTGGACGGCGGCAAGCATCGCCTCACGAGCTTTTTTAACAAGTTCCGTTTTGACTGACTTGACTCTTCTCTTTCTTGCCATATAACAAACCTCCGCAATGCTGCTACTCAAACTTGCTGGCGGCGAACGGTTTTCAAACCGTTTGCGGACGGCAAGTACACAAGGGATAGACGCTTTAGCGTCGCAAGGGAGTGTAGCTCCCTTGGCGGAACGAAGTGACAAAACATTCTCGGTCAGACAGTTTTTCTCTGCTGACCGGGAATGAAGCTCCGCAGGACGCACGATACTCCCGTTAGGAGAGTATAGAAGTGCGCCCTTTAGTTCCTAAAGGGACTTTTGACACCTCCATTTCTGTTATTAGCTCTCTCCCATATCACAATTATCTGCCCACAGTTCGCACTGCTCGATAACCGTTTTCGTTGCTCCCTCCGCTTCATTGGGCGGATACTTGTATTTGCGCAAAAGGCGTCGGACGATGTTGCGCATCTTCGCTCTTGCAAATTCTTTTTTGTTCCAGTCAACCGTTCGGTTTTTCCTGAGTGTTTCGGTAAGTTCTCTCGTCAAAGCGATAAGCTCATCGTTTGAGTAAAAATCCTTAACCGCCTGTGGCTGAATCAAAGCATCATAAAATGCCTTCTCCTCCTGAGAAAGGTTCAAACTGTTTCCTTCCTCTTGAGTCTTACGCATTTCCTCAGCCATACGCAATAGTTCATCGATGACTTGCTGGTTGGTCAGCATCCCGTTCAGATACTCGTTTAACGACCGCTGCATAATCTCGCTGAATTTTTGGCTCTGTACAACGTTTGTTTTTCGGTACAAGCGAATTTGTTCTTCAAGCAATTTCTTTAAGACCTCAACGGCAATATTTTTATGCTTCATCTTCGCAACCTCTTCGAGGAAGGAAGGGTTGAACAGGGAGTAGGTTTCGCCTGTATCTTCAAAGAGATTGATTACGCCGTCACTTTTAACGCTCTGCTTGATAAGTTCATTGATACGCTTGTTGACCTCTGGCAGAGAAATTCTCCCTCCGGTCGGGTTTACAATGCGAGAAATCATTACACGAACCGTTTCAAAGAAGGAAGCGGTGAGGCGTTCTTCTTGAGTTGCAATGGATGCACATAATGATAGAGCATTCTTCAACAGCACCGCCTGTTTCAGGAAATCCTCCCGGTCCTCTTCCTTAGACGGTTCCATGAGGTAGTTGACAGCTCCAAGCATTGCGTCCGCCATCTTCCGATTATCGCCGGAGAAGAAATCCGAATAATCGTAGCCGTACAGCAAATCTTTGCAGACCTGTAGCTTCTCCTTAAACTTTGGATACGCCACTTTGTTGATGTCGGGGTCGCCGTAGTTGCGTCTGTCTCTCTTGGTGTAGTCGTTCATCGCTTGTTTGAGCGCAGCGGCGATGCCGATATAATCGACAATCAGCCCACCTTCCTTATCTTCAAACACACGGTTTACTCTGGCAATCGCCTGCATCAGGTTGTGACCGCTCATAGGCTTGTAAACATACATCGTTGCAAGGGACGGCACATCAAAGCCCGTCAACCACATATCAACAACAATGGCAATCTTAAATTCGGATTCATCGTCCTTAAACGCCGTTGCAAGTTTATCTCGATACGCCTTGTTTCCGATAATACCGTGCCATTCCGTTGGGTCTTTCTTCCCTTCGGTCATTACCACTTTCACTTTCTCATTCCAATCAGGACGGAGGGAAAGAATCTTCCGATAGATTTTCATGGCGCATTTACGGTCGTAAGCAACAATCATCGCCTTGCCCGTCAGAAGATTTTCTCGTGTCGTTTCATAGTGGGAAAGGATGTCGCAGACAAGCGAATCGATTGTATTGTCGTTGCTCAGAACAGCATCCAAACCGCCCAACATTCTTTTGCTCTTTTCGATTGCTTCAACTTCTGCTTCTTCCGCAAGCAGCTCGTATTCAGCATCAATCTTTTTGAGCGTTTCTTCATCCAGGTTGAGCTTCACGACACGGCTTTCATAGTAAACGGGGCGGGTCGCACCGTCTTCCACAGCCTGCGTCATATCATATACATCGATATAATTGCCGAACACCTCTATGGTGTTATGGTCTTTATTTGAAATCGGGGTTCCGGTAAAGCCAATATACGTAGCATTGGGCAAGCTCTTTCGTATTCGCCTTGCAGCACCTACAATTATCTTAACCTCGTTTCGCCCATCTTCGTTCTTAACAATTCTTGTTTTTTCAATCAATCCATATTGGCTGCGATGCGCTTCATCCGCCATAACGACAATATTCTTTCTGTCGGTAAAAGGCTTTTCCGGGTCAAGGAATTTGCCCATCGTTGAAAAGAAAATGCCGTTGGCGAGCCTTCCCTCCAAGAGGGTCTTGAGGTGTTCCTGACTTTTCGCCTGAACAGGTGTTTGACGCAAAAAACTACGGCAATTAACGAATTGCTCGAACAGTTGACCGTCAAGGTCGTTGCGGTCGGTTATAACAACAAGAGTAAGGTTCTTTATGCTTTGCCTGAGCAGATGAGCATAGAATACCATTGACAGCGATTTCCCGCTTCCCTGCGTATGCCAAAAAACACCGCCCTTTCCATCGGTATCTGCGCCCTTTACAGTGGATTCTACGGCTTTCCTTACCGCAAAATACTGATGATAAGCAGCCAGTATCTTAAACTTATCCAACCCTTCAACGGAAAAACAGATGAAGTTTTTCACGATGTCAAGCAGCCTTTCTTTATGAAACAAGCCTTCAAAGAACGTCCTGTAATCGGCGAATCTTGTGCTTTCATAGCTGCCGTCTGTCGTCTTCCATTCCATAAAACGGGATTCATCGGATGTAATGGTTCCCGCCTTGGAAGTTGCCATGTCGGATATTGCACAGATTTGGTTAAAGGCAAAGAACGACGGTATCAGCTGCTTATATCGTTGTATTTGCAGATACCCCTCGCTTGCGTCCGTCTGTGAACGGGAGGGGGATTTCAACTCTATAAGCACCAATGGGAGTCCGTTAATAAACAGCACGATGTCCGGTCTGCAATTCTCTTTTTCAATGAACGTCCATTGATTGGCGCATACAAAGGAGTTGTTGGTAACATCCTGATAATCTATCAGCCGCACGATCTCCGTGTCCTGCTCTCCGTCATGCCAAAAACCAACCTCCACGCCGTTCTGAACGAAATGAAGGCATCGCTCATTTGTATCCTCCAACGATGCGTTCGGCAGATCCAGGAGCTTTTCAACCGCCGCATCGATGATGTCCTGCGAAAGCTCCGGGTTAAGCCGTTTCAATGCCGGATATAGTTCATCCAAATAGAGCGGAACCTTATAGTCTCGCTCCACGGCATACCCGCACACATGACGGTAGCCCATATCCTCAAATTGCTCTATGAGCAGTTGCTCATAAGCTTCTTCATCGAAAATGTTCGGCATGGTTTCAACTCCTTTATCTTTGTTTGGTATGTAAACAATAATTTAGCTGATCTCCTACAAACGGTCTGTCAAGATCGCTTCGGTAATACCAGTTTGGTAGCAAATCAGGGATTCCTATCGGATATTTGCTCATATTCAAGAGACAAAGTAGCTGTCTCCGAACTGAATGTCAGCACCTACTTCTCAACGGAGAATATGCTGCCGGGAAAAGCTGGCTCAACCGAGGCTACAAGCCTCCCAACTACACCGCAAACAACCGCTTGCCATAAAGGTGATACGCTGATTTCCAACATTCGTCCTTACTTTAAGAAGATTGTCTACTGTGCGGACAAATGCGGCTGCTCGACTGATGTTCTTTGCTTCACACCAAGTCAGCCACAATACTCGGCGTACCTATTCAGCACCCTATATGCTGACAAGTTCTTCGCATTTATGGTTGCTGGATCGAAAGGAACGAAGATGCCTCGTGGAGATAAGCAGCAGATTATGACATACCCTGTTGTTCTGCCATCAGAGGCAGCGTTAGGCGACTTTAATGCCATTGCTTTACCGCTTATTGATCAGATTTATTCTTATAGGGCTGAAAACAAGCGACTTTCTTTACTGAGAGATACACTTCTTACCAAGTTGATGTCCGGTGAGATCGATGTCTCTGACGTCCAGCTCTAAGCCGCTAAATTATTGTTTATCCCTGTATTCTGTGTTATTCTCCTATCCATGCTACCAAGAACATCTGCAATCTTTTTCTGTGTAGCAAGGTCGGGAATTTCAATCTCCAAGTCCTCAATATCAGACGGCTTGATTGATGGATAGGCGGATGTGCTTTGCTCCGCAATGGCATGAAGTGCCTCCACAAGAGTAGCTTGCGTAAGCAAGTAATAAAGGAAGTCAGCATCCAGCACATTAGCGTCAACATCAATTACCGCAAATCCAGTTGACACAAGAAAATGCTCCGGCTGCGACTTAATAATTCCAAAATGGCGCTGATTCGGTCGTACCGTGGAATAGATGATGCTGTCTTTCTTAACTTTTCGTCTTGCCCGACTTGGGAGCTTTTCACTTCTTACATCGATAAACTGAATGGAATCAATTCTGTTATTGGTAATGTTGCCTGTGTCCAAATAGTTGACGAAATCCCACTCCTCTTTGGGAGAGTATGAATTCGCATTCGTTTTACAGGCGTCGCCTAATCTGATTTTTCTCCGTGCTTCCATCGTTCCACCGTCCTAACCTATATATTTCCTGTGAGCCAATTTCACGTTGCTCTGTTTGACCATTGCATATTGCAAAGTCGTATCTATTCGTTTATGCCCCAAGAGCTGTTGAAGCTGCTCTATAGGCATTCCCTTATCTATTGCCATTGTCGCCAATGTCCGCCTGAATTTATGCGGATGAACCTTTGACACGCCCAGCCGTTTTCCCAATTCCCGCAATCGTGTTTCCACCCCTCCGATAGTCAGTCTGCTATGTGGTGCTTTCAGCGAAACAAACAGGGCTGCGTTCTCGTCCGTTCTGCTGTCCAAATAGGATTGCAGATGAAGTTTGGTTCTTGCGTCAAAGTAAACCATGCGCTCTTTATCTCCTTTGCCAAAAACCGCACACTCCCGTTCGTTAAAATCAATATCTTCACGATTGAGCAGCACCATTTCGCCGACACGCATTCCGGTGGAGGCGAGCAGGTCAATCATGGCAAGATCTCTCATTTCGGAGCAGCTATCCCGCATCAGCTCAAGCGTTTCATCCGAATAAGTCTCCTTGATGTTGCTTGCGGTTTTGACCTTATGTATCCGACGCACGGGACTTTTCAGAATATAGTCCTCATCCTCCAGCCACGAGAAGAACGAGGAAAGTATGCGCCGGATGTTGTCAATCGTCACCTTGCTTGAACCCTTTTCCTTCTGGTAGGCTGTCAAATAGGTGCGCAGGTCGCCTGTGACTATCTCCTGCACCTGCTTTCCAACCGTGTCAAGCATTGCGTTAATGGTTGAACGGTAGTATTTCAGCGACTTCTGCGAACAACCTTCAACCCTTTTTGCCGCAAGGAAAGCCTCCATCAATTCCGTGTTGTCATGGCATTTTTCCATGCTCTCATCCTCGCACAGGGTTCTTTCCAGCACCCGCTGCAACTGCCTTAATTGTTCGTTGTTCAAGAAGGGCAGCATCCCTTGAACAATCCTGTCTGCTGTACTCTGCTTCATAGTTGCTAACTCCTTTTTTAAGAGAACAACTAAGGGCGGCAGTCCCTTTATTCTTCCTCCGCCGCAGAGGATTCTTGCTCATTATTCTTCCGGGAGGATTTCCTTTGCCTTTGCCGCTTCCTCCAGCTCCAGCATATACTTATCAAAATCGGAGAGAAACAGCTTATCCTGAATCACACGGTACTTTTCAAATTCCGTTTCGGCGTGAAGCTTGGCAATCTCAGCAGAAACCTTTCCGGCATCCTTCAAAAGCCCGTATTCAAACATTTGAATAAAGCCGTTCAGCCTTGTTTCCCAGTCCTGCATGGTGAGGGGAATGTGCCGCAGGGTCATGCTTTCCGCAAAGTCCAGATAGGCAGATACCATGCGGTCAAGCTGCCCGATTTCAAATTCGGACAGATAGTTCTTTGCAATTGTCACGTCGCTCTTCTTAATCTTGCCGCCGGGGGCATCCGCCCATGTAGTAAGCCCCATATGCTCCTTGCGATGGTCGGCTCGCTCCACGATAAGCTCGGCTGCGGTGTGACCGTGGACGGCAAAGTGCATTTTGTTCTGAACCGTTGCGTAGAACCGCTTGGTTGCGGCGGCTGTTCTGTCATAGTCGATAGCTGTAGCGTAAAGGTCTGTAACCTTCTGGTAAAACTTTCGCTCGCTTGCTCGTATTTCCCGTATGCGTTCAAGCTGTTCGTCAAAGTATTTTTCCGTAAGGTAGGTTCCTCGCTTGATGCGTTCAACGTCCATGACCCAGCCTTTTATGGTGTAGTCCTTTGCTATCTGATTCACCCACTTGCGGAACTGAACGGCTCGTTCGGAGTTGACCTTAAACCCGACGGCGATTATCATCTCCAGCGAATAGTGGTTTGTGTTGTAAGTCTTGCCGTCATCGGCAGTTATCCGAAATTTTCGGATAACTGAATCCTCCTGCAATTCGCTGTCCGCAAATATCTTTTTGATATGGTAATTAACGGTGCGGACGTCCACATCGTACAGTGCCGCCATCAGCTTTTGGGTCAGCCAAATATTTTCATCCTCATACCGCATCTCAACGCTGGTTTCTATATCTCCCACGGAAGCGACGTAGGTCAGATATTCGGCGGTACTGGAGCGAATCGTGATTTCTTCCTTTTTCTTTGCCATCGGGTTCTCCTTTCATTGATAGCTGTAAACAATAATTTAGCGGCTTAGAGTTGAATGTCAGAGACATCAATCTCGCTGGACATCAGCTTAGGGAGAAGTGCGTCCCTGACTTCTGCAAGTTTGTTACTTTCTTTTTGATTTGACACAATGGCAGCAGTCATAGGGGCAATGATGGCGTTAAAGCGATCCAGTGTTTCGTTATCAGGGAGTAGTAATTCCATAGCCTTAACTCGATCTCGTGGCAACTCCGTTTGACCAGTACTACCAGTATGAAGGGACTCTATTTCTTTCTCATGAAGAATGCCCCAAAAGCCGATGTAGAAAACCAAATTTTCTCTTGCCGGGCGAGCAATCGTAACGTGAGAATCGACTGTGAGATTTTTCGGTTCAAACCAAATTTGTGCCACTCGGCCCAAGGTGCCATCTCCAGTGGAGTTAATAAGCAAATCTCCAAAACGAAGCCACTTTTCATTGATAGCCTTTGGAATGTGAGTACGAGCCAAAGATAAATCAATCATGTGGTTGCGGATGCACTTTTGGTTGATTACAATTTGGTCAGAAGAATCAGAGTATTTGGGGGTAATTCCTCGGCTTACTAACGATGTAATGTCATCCAGAACATCTATTTTCCATTCTTTTGGCGCACTGCCACCAAAAGGAACATAATCAACAAACCAAGACTTAAAAAAAGCCTGAGCTTGCTGCTCTAAATTATTGTTTATCCTCCTGTTCAGCTCAATTCTATCATCGATAGACCGCAACAACGATCCTATTTTCTGTTGTTCATGCAGTGAAGGCACGCAGATTTCCAGATTCTTCACAACGTCAGTTTGAACACGCTGCCTTCCAGAAGAACCAACCATTGATTTTATTGCCGGTTCTCGCACTGCGGGGCTACATATCAGATAGTAGAGGTAGTCTGGATCTGCCATATCTGCTTTTGCTCTGAAAACAATATATTCAGTCGAACCAAAGCCGACTTCTCCTTCATCAAGAAAAGAAATCTTAGCCGTTTTCCCGTTTTCAAGGCACGGAGTAATCCTCGCCATGACAGTATCTCCGTTGCGGAATTTTGTTCCTCCGTTATATGGCTCTATTGAGTATTCGGTCACATCACGGCAGAACGGCACGAGCTTATCCATCGGCACTTTTTTAGCAACAGCCCCTCTTTTTATTTGTTCTGCTGGGTTGAATATGGCAATATCTGAAAGCTTCATGCTTTTCCATTCATATCTCATACCCAATCGCCCCTAACTTTCTTCGTATTTCTTCCTCCAGCTCATGAGACTTTGCGAACATTTCGCTTAACTCGGAAGTCAATCGCTCCATCTTTTCCTCAAAAGGCTCCCCATCTTCCGCTTGCTCTTCAATACCGACATAGCGTCCCGGAGTCAGGATATAGTCCTGTTTGGCAATATCCTCCGTAGTTGCAACTTTGCAGAATCCCTGCACGTCCTCTAAGGTTCCGTTCTGGAAGGCTTCAAAAGTGGCTGCAATCTTTTGAATATCTCCGTCCGTAAAGTCGCGATGCTTGCGGTCAACCATATATCCCATCTTTCGGGCGTCGATGAACAGCGTTTTTCCTTTTTGCGCCTTATCCTTGCTGATAAACCACAGCGTGGCAGGAATGGTCACGGAATAAAAAAGCTGCGTCGGCAAAGCTACGATGCCTTCTATCAAGTCCGCTTCGATAATATTCTTGCGAATTTCACCTTCTCCGTTCGTTTGTGTGGACAGTGCGCCGTTTGCAAGCACCAACCCGATTTTACCGCCTGGTGCAAGGTGATAAATCATATGCTCTATCCATGCAAAGTTGGCGTTACCCTCCGGCGGTACGCCGAACCCGCCCTGCTCCTTAGAGCGGAAACGGGGATCGCCCTTCAATTTGGAAATAGGGAATGGATGATTGTTAAAGGGCGGATTTGCAAGAATGAAGTTTGCCCGAAGCGTCTTGTGAAGGTCGGTGGTATAGGTATCGGCGTGCCGCTCGCCAAGGTTTGCATCTATGCCGCGAATCGCCATGTTGATTTTTGCCATTTTCCATGTGTCAGGATTGGCTTCCTGCCCATATACGGCAATCAAATCCTGCGGGTCGATCTCCGTCCCATCGCGGCGCTTGTTGGCATGAGCCTTGATGAACTCAGCGCTTTGCACAAACATACCGCCACTCCCACAGCAGGGATCGTACACACGGCAGTTTTCAAAGGGCTTTAATATGGCGACCAAAGTTTTAACGATACTTGCGGGCGTGTAGAATTCTCCGCCGTTCTTGCCCTCTTTCTCAGCAAATTTGGAAAGGCAGTATTCATACGTTCTGCCCAATAAATCCTTTGATTTTCCGTGTTCGGTCATGTTGATGTTGGTGAAAATATCAACGACCTTGCCCAACACAGCCTTATCCAGCTCTTCGTTGGCATAATGCTTCGGCAGTACGTTCTTAAGGGGAGGGTTTTCATCCTCAATGGCTTTCATGGCGGAATCTATGACCTTGCCGATTTGCGGAGTATGTGCCATCTCCGCAATTTTACTCCACCTTGCCGACTGAGGGACAAAAAACACGCTGTGTTCCAGATAATTGTCCTTTTCTTCAAGCTCGGAGCGAATGTATTCCTCGTCTGTTTCGCCCTCTGCCCGTAAATTCTCAATAATCTCCTGCTGACAGTCCTCAAAAGCACAGGAAATATAGCGCAGGAAAATCAGACCGATAATGATGTTCCTGTATTCAGTTGCAGGGATATGCCCCCAAAGCACACACGCAGCGTCCCACAATTCCTTTTCAAAGCCGATGTTGGCATTTGTTTTTTCAGCCATTTATACTACCTCCGTCTTTTCGGGGAGGCTGTCCACAAATTCCATAACGTCCCCGATGCCCACGCCCAAAGCTTTGCAGATTTTTTCCATGCTCTCCATAGACAGATAATCGTCTCTGCCGAGTTTGGCAAGGGTACTGCTGCTAATTCCGGCAAGCTCTTTCAAATCGACACGTTTTAGCCGTTTATCCAGCAGAAGCTTCCATAATTTTATATAACTAACTGCCATCTAAGCACCTCCCTACAACATCTCCTTTATTGTATCACTAAGATGTTAAGTTTTCAAGGCGAATGCCAACGTAATGTTCGAAAATGCAGATATTATATTCCACTATAGCTAAAGTAGGTTTCGCTTCACGGGTCGTTTGCTTTCATTACCTTATTTCTCGCAGTATGCAACTGTAAGCAAGGCGATTTCTCCGGCTCTTGGCTTGGAGAAAACGGCGATTTTCAAACAGAAAACGCTCCGGCGATACATTCCTCATTCGAAGCGTTCCTGTTGGCTGTTTTCAGTTTTTTCCGGCTCTTGACCGTCAATCATAAATCAGCTCGTTCAAAATGACCTCATCGGCGCAGTGCCGTGCCTGATTCATCAGGCTTGCCCAGCCCAGCGGGTCTGTTGACTTCATTTCCTCTTTGATTCCCCATTCATGGACGATTTGCTCCATCATCACCTCAAGACGCTGCTGCGCCTGTTCGTTTATATCGGCGCAATGGTCAAACAGCGTTCCACGGGCTATATATCCCGCATACAGCGCAGGGCGGTATTCCTTGAGATACGCTTTTCTCATTCGCCCATAGTGTCCGATAGGGCGGTCGTTCTGCGGAATCTGCCATTCGGGGATGTAGTAGTCTCCGCAGAGGATATAGTCGATGCCGTTTTCATGGATGCGGTCTTTCAGTTCGTTCATGCGGTCTGCTCTCCTTTCTTCGGTTCTCGTGCGGGAAGCTGGCAAACGGGAATGAACACGCCCTTTGCAATGTCCTCAGCACGAATGGCGGCTTTCTTTGCGTCGATGTCGGCTTTACGTTTGTCCTTGATTTTGTTCTCGTAGGCTTGATGTTTTCCGCTGGCTTTGCGCTTCAAGTAGTTCTGATGTAGTCTGTCCTTGCGTTCCTCTTTCTTGCGGCGTTCCTCCAATTCCTCCGGGGTCAGCGCCGCTTCTCCGAACGCCGGAGGGACGAACCACCCGACGAAGTTGAAGTAAATCTCCACCTCCTGCGTCGTCTCCCGGCTGCCCTTGCGGTCGCGCTCATGCACAAGGATTTTCTCGATAAACTCGTTGAGCATGGCAATCGTCAGGTTATCGAAGCTCTCGTACTTGTCAATCAAAGCGATGAAGCGGTCGGCATCCTTTTCATGATTCTCGTAGCTCTGTATCGCCTTTTCCAAAGCGGAGACCTCCGCCGTCAGATTGGCTTGTTCGCTGTCATATTGTGCTCCTAAGGTCTGGTATCGGCTGTCGGATAATTTACCCAGTGTGTTGTCCTCATAGATCTTGCAGAGAAGGGTTTCAAGCTCCGACAAACGCTGTTTTGCTGTGGCAAGTCGCGTCCGCTGTTTTCTTATTTCTTTCGTCTGTCGGCCGGAATGTGCTTCCCGCACCACACGGACGAACTCTGTACGGTCAAGCTTTGCATACTCCGCAATGGCTTTGAGCATATCGGAAATGAGCGTCAGCACAACGTCCTCATTGATGCGGTGCTGCGTGGAGCAGAGCTTTCCGACCGGGATTTTACTGTACTGCGAGCAGGTATATTGAGAGATGCGCTTGCCGTTGTTGGTGCGATGGACGTACATCTTGCCGCCACAATCGGCGCAGTACATCAAGCCCGTGAGGGGAGCGGCTTCGCCCCAGCCGTTGGGGTAACGTTTGACGCTTCCCCGTATCTTCTGTACAAGGTCATAGGTCTGCTGGTCGATGATGGCTTCGTGGGTGTTCTCGAAAATCGTCCACTCGTCCTCCGGGACGTAGTGGCTTTTCTTGTCCTTGAAGTGCTTGCGGGTCTTGAAATTGCAGGTATGCCCCAGATACTCCCGCTTTTTCAGGATGTGAACGATGGTGGATGAACCCCAGCCGTACACGTCCTTGAAGGTCTTATTTTTGTTCACGCCCTCGTCGTGCTTCGCAAAGTGTGCTGCCGGAATGAGTATCTTTTCCTCTGACAGCTTCGATGCAATCTGATACGGACCGTAGCCGTCAATCGTCATGGCAAAGATGCGCTTGACAATCTCGGCGGCTTCGGGGTCAACAATCCACTTGTCTCTTGTTTCGTTCCAGAGATAGCCGTAAATGACCGTGCCTGTGACGTGCTTGCCGGACTTGCCCTTAGCCTGAAATACGGATTTGATTTTGCGGCTTGTGTCACGAAGATAGTATTCGTTCATGATGTTGCGGAAGGGAGTGAAGTCGTCCTCTCCACGGAAGCTGTCAACTCCGTCGTTTACGGCAATCAGGCGAACGCCCTTCTGCCGCAGCAGTTCCATGACCTGTCCGACCTTGAGGTAATCCCTGCCGACCCTGCTCATGTCCTTTACATAGATGCAGTCCACGTTCCCGGCTTCAACTTCCTCCAGCATTGCCATGAATCCGGGACGGTCGAACCGACTGCCGCTCACCCCGTCATCGGTGAAATGGCGTAAACAGGTGTGTCCATTCCGCCTTGCCGTTTCTTCCAGGTATGATTTTTGGTTCGATATGGAATTGCTCTCGCCCTGCTGGTCGTCGTCACGGCTCAATCGCTCGTAAAGAGCAGTGATTTTTTCGGTTCTTCTCATAGCTTGCGCTCCTTTCATGAGTGTTGGGGTTATATTGTAAGATACTTCTCAATCACCTGATAGACCGTGGAAATCAAGTTCTCAAAATGGGAACTTGATTTTGCACTCCCCGGCAAATCCTGTGTGTTCTAAGAGACTTTCAATCGCTTTGATTAAGAAGTCTCTTAGAGCATACAACACCCGCCGCTAATTTGTATTTTTTATATTGCCGCACGGCGAAATGATTCGGCTCACGGCTTGCCAGCTCCTTGAAGGCCAGATCCACGTTGTTCTCAAAGGTCTCATCGTCCTCGCGCACCTCCATGGCGTTGATGAACTCGATGAGCGTGGCGAAGTTCTGTTCCTCCTCGGGGGCTTCGTAGTGGATATAGCCGATGAGCGCCGTGTATAGCAGCGTCTCGGCCTTCTGCCAGAAGTCGTCCCCGGATTTCCCGTCCCCCTTGGTGTTGGCGATGAGGGTCGTGACCAGCTTCAGAATATCCTTCTCGCTGTGGATATACGCAAAGGGGTTGTAGTGGTGGGACTTCTTG
>ERZ1026860.430-NODE-430-length-29009-cov-13.585446_pt1 | contig 29009 bp, 30 predicted proteins | sample MGYA00380160_ERZ1026860 | MGnify/ENA primary metagenome ERZ1026860 (study PRJEB33269, sample SAMEA4719796) | human gut metagenome | biome: human-associated habitat; feature: organic feature; material: feces | place: Cameroon | collected 2013-10 ... | reverse complement strand
ATGTTACCACACACCCTCTTATTATTAATAGCAAGAATTCATAGAATTTTCAATAATAATCTAGAATTTATTATATTTTTTTCAGCACTATCGTAATACTATGATGATACCAAAACAAATAGGAGGTATTTTTATGAGAGGCGTAAATTTAGGAAACTGGCTTGTTCTTGAGAAATGGATGAATCCATCCTTTTTTCAGGGAACTGATGCTGAAGATGAAACATCTTTCTGTATCAATCTGTCTGAGACAGAGAAACGTGCAAGATACGATGTTCACCGAAACAACTATATAACCAGCAGGGATTTTGCCAACATTGCTGCTATGGGATTTGATTCTGTCCGAATTCCGGTGCCTTTTTTTCTGTTTCAAGATGTAGGTCCATACGTGTCCTGCGTTCAATATCTGGATCGTGCATTTGATTGGGCAGACGAATATGGTCTGAAAGTTCTGGTCGATCTCCATACTGTCCCCGGTGGACAAAATGGAACTGATAATTCCGGAATCAGTGGAATTTGTATTTGGGCCAACCATAAAGAATATGTAGACTATACCTTAGATGTTCTGGAAAAAATAGCGGAAAGATACGGACAACGAAGCTGTTTATACGGAATTGAGGTTCTTAATGAACCAATGTGCAGCGATACTCCAACTGCAGCATATATGAACATCGAGATGATCAGTCAGCAATATCCCCCAGCCAAACCGGAGTGGGCAAAAGAAAATTCAAACTACTCACTTGAATTTCTAAAAAAATATTACAGAGAAAGTTATCTCAGAATCCGCAAACATATGACAGCTGAAAAATGCGTTGTATTTTCAGATGCCTTTTGTATCAATATCTGGAGCCAATTTTTCCAGGAACCGGAATTTGAAAATATTGTACTTGATACACACCAGTATCTGACACTTGCGGAAATGTTGGATCCGTCACCTAACACTCTTCTGAAATACCAGAATTATATTGCGAAAATGAAAGAAGAACTACACATTGCTTCGCAAAAATTTCAGGTTATTGTAGGAGAATGGAGTCTTATCACTTCACCTTGTGACTATAGTAAGATGACCAGTGATGAAAAATCGGACTTTTTTCAGGCATTGTCTTCGTCTTATCTTGATGCACTTAATGAATGCCAGGGTTCTTTTTATTGGAATTACAAGCTGAATCATACGAATCCATCTTTCTATGCCTGGGATGTACAAAGATGTATCAATAATAAATGGCTGAAATAAAATGGGGAGGAAATGAATGATGACAGATAACTATAGGCTAAAAAAAAGTAAAATTGTATTATGGGGCTTACGTAATATTTCTACTATGACCGGATTTGTTGTTATATCCTATGTAACCTACTTTGCAACAAATTTTCTCGGAATCTCTGCTGGTGTAATAGGGTCTCTTCTACTGGCCAGTAAATTGTTTGACGGTATTACTGATTTGATCGCAGGCTATTTTGTGGAAAAAACCAACACCAAATTTGGAAAAGGACGTCCTTATGAGCTTAGCATTATTGGAGTATGGGTCTGTACTGTTCTTATGTTCGCGGTGCCGGATATTGGATATATTGGAAAATGCATCTGGGTTTTTCTGACGTATACATTGACCAATTCTGTATTTTTCACATTGCTCAGTGCCGCTGAGCCAGTGTATATGATGCGGGCAATTCCTGATAAATCCCAAAAGGAATTTACAGCGACCCTTGCAGGCCTTATAGGGGTCATCGCTACAGCTGTTGGCTACACGCTTTTCCCTGTTATGATGAATTCTCTTGGTAAAACCCAGAAAGGATGGATTCTGATTGCTTTGGTTTTTGCGGTTCCGATGATTTTTGTAGGTCTCATTCGTTTTATTTCTATCAAAGAAGTGATTCCATGTACAGTCGGTGAAAATAAAGAAAAAATCAATATCAGTGATATCTTGGCTTCTTTAAAAAGCAACAAGTATATTTATTTACTGTGTGCTGCCCTCATTCTTACAACTATTGTAGGAAACATTGCAACTACAGTAAATACCTATTATTTCAATTATGTTATTGGCAATGTGGCTCTCTCCGGAGTTATTGGTATTGTTTCTCTGGTTACACCTTTTGTTATATTATTGTTTCCGTCGTTTTTAAAGAAGATATCCTTATCCAGACTCGTATCTATCTGTGCTGTAATTGGTATTCTAGGATGCATGATGCGTCAGTTTGCCGGAGAAGATCTCTTGTTGATTCTGATTGGTTCAGTTCTTATGACAATTGGAACTCTTCCTTTGTCCGTATATAGTATTGTTATGGTCAATGACGTTATTAATTACAATGAAAAAATAACCGGCCAGCGTGTGGAAGGTATTTTAAGTTCATTTTTGTGTTTTGCACAAAAAATCGGAATGGGCTTTGCTATAGGCGGAGTTGGTCTGATTATGGAAATAAATGGGTTTGTCAGTTCCAGTTCTGGGGATAATGTTCAGCAGCCAGCAAGTGCTATTAATGCAATCGTATCTTTGTTCGGAGTCGTACCTGCTGTTCTATTTGTTGGAGTAATTATTCTTATGCATTTCTATAATATTGATAAAAATATTGTAAAACAATCTGCATAATATTTTATTCCAGACGGATACATTGCCAGGCGTATCAGGAAAGAAAATGGAACTGTGTATAATGGCTTAATGATTCCGAAAGCCTATGAATATGATTAGGAGGTTTGCAAATGATTCAAAATCCGATTCTTCCGGGGTTTCATCCAGATCCCTGTATCTGCCGAAAAGGTAATGATTTTTATATTGCAGTTTCTTCTTTTGAATGGTTTCCGGGTATTCCGATTTACCATTCAAAGGATATGAAGCACTGGGAATTATATTCCCATGCACTTTCAAATGCAGATGAACCTGATTTGAAGAAACTTCCGAGTGCAAAAGGTATCTGGGCACCTTGTCTTACCTATTGTGAAACAGAAGATTTGTTTTATGTTGTGTATGGTGTTATGAATTCGATGAATGCCAGATACTTTGATGTAGATAATTTCCTCATTACTGCCAAAGACCTAAAAGGTCCGTGGAGTGAACCAATCTATCTTCACTCTACCGGATTTGATGCATCGATGTTTCATGATGAGGACGGTCGGAAATATATTGTTGCTTTGGATTGGGAAACCAGATTAGAATATGAAAAACCGGGGCCTATCAATATCGTAGAGTATGATCCCGTCAAAAAAGAAATCATCGGAATGCCAAAGCCTTTCTGGCGAGGCGGAACTGACAGAGGATGCATCGAAGCTCCGCATTTGACAAAGCGTGGTGATTATTACTATATCATGTGTGCGGAAGGCGGAACCGGTTATTATCACAGTGTCACCATGGGGCGCTCAAAAAACATCTGGGGACCCTATGAGCCGGATCCGTGCAATCCAATCTTAACATCCTCTCCGGTAAACAAGAATGAGCGTGCCAACTGGGATCATTTAAAGCCACACTATTATAACCCTGACAGTAAACTTCAAAAATCCGGTCATGCAAGTTATGTGGAACTTCCGAATGGGGAAACATGGCTGGTTCATCTTACAGCCAGACCATTTACACCGGAGCTTCGCTGTACCCTTGGACGTGAAACTGCAATCCAGAGAATGAAATGGACCGATGATGGCTGGCTTCGTATGGAAAATGGCGGTAATCTGCCCCAGGAATTTGTACCGGAAAGTTCCTTGCCTGAAGTTTCTGTGAACTCCTTACCTGACCATGATGATTTTAACTCCAAACAGCTTGGAATCGGATACTATGCTCCGCGTATTGACCCTTTGAGTTTTGTAGATTTGAAATCACGTCCCGGTTGGATCAGGCTTCGCGGTCAGGAATCCGGATGTTCGTTGAATAAAGTAAGTCTTTTGGCACGAAAGCTAACCAGTGTAAAGGCTACGATAACAACAAAGCTTGATTTTACACCTATCCGTTATCAGCATACCGCAGGACTGATTCTATATTATGATAATATGAACTTTATCTATCTGTATAAATATTTTAGTGAGACGCTTAACCACAGTGCAATCTCTGTACTTCAGGTAGAAAATGGAGTAAAAAAGGAATTTCACGATGCCAGAACGTATACTCAGGATGGGCAGGATATTTGGATGCGCCTTGAGATAAATGGAAAAAAGTCACAATTTAAATGGTCTGTCGATGGCAAATCATATACTACGATAGGGCCTTGCTTTGACACCTCTATTTTCTCTGATGAATACTCTAACTTTGGTGAATTCACAGGCTCTTTTGTCGGTATTACCTGCGGAGACCGTATGATGCACAAGCATACAGCAGATTTTGACTTTTTTGATTATAAGGCTGATGAAAAGGCCAATGTACAGTAAGGAAAAAGGGGCTGTCTATTTCGACAGTCCCCCATAATATAAACGATCGGCTTACGCTTGCGCCGTTTAACTTTGTTTGGATCATACTCTTTTCGCATCTTGCTCATCAGGCATTACCCTCCGATAAAGGTGATTGCGCCAAAACGCCCCTGGAGATAACCCTTCCGTACATTTTCACCTTTTCGTGGCGAAAAAGATGCCAATGAGTAAAGCTCTGTCGCACAAATCTCATCATTTTTTCAGCAAACCAGATTTGATCTCTACGGAAGAAATTCAGGTCGAGCAGCATTGCGTCATGTGTTGTAAAAATCAGCTGCGCTCCCTTTGTATTGATGGCCTTATCCTGCACCATTTCAATCAATCGTCTGGTTAAAAGAGGATACAGACTATTTTCAATTTCATCAACAACTAAAAGAGCTCCGTTTTCAAGTGCCTGCAGCCATCCACCAATACGGGCAAAAAAGTGTTGCGTACCAGCAGATTCCTGCTCCATTAATAGCTGAAAGTATTCTGTTGCACCATCCTCGTTAATAATTCGATGTGTTGTCGTAATGACTGGGACTTTGCCCGAACTGTTCTTGATTGTAACATCGGTAAGCCCAAGATCGGCAAGCAGCAATTCTTTTAAGATTCGAGCTTTCTTATCATCGCTGCTGACAATCTGGGAAACGGTTTCTGATGTGGCGGGCTCTTCCTCCATCAGGAAGGTCAACTTTTCCAGGAACCACCGATACGCATTTTCCGTAGTTTCTTCGGGTCATTTTACCCTCCATACATTATTTTCAGTATGTAAAAGGGCGGCTCACCGCCGCCCTCATCGTTAATATTCTGTGCTCAACAGAAAATCTGCAATGTGCATACTCTTGATTCCCTGGTAATTGCCTCCGGCAAATTCATCGGTCCTTAAAACATACTTCGGATAGTTATCCCGAATTTCCAGCAGTCGTTCATATTCACGCTTTTCTGTTTTTTCGGATTTAATCTCCTGCGTAACCTGCACATACAACCGGTCATTCTGCTTCTGCGCCACAAAATCGACTTCACCATCCGGCGTTTTTCCAATCGTCACGGTATATCCTCGTCTGCAAAGTTCCAGATACACCACATTTTCCAGACTGGAAGCGACGCTGTCCGGTGTATAGCCCAGCACACTGTAACGCAAAGCAGTATCGGCAAGATAAAACTTCTCCTGCGTTTTCAGAATCTCCTTTCCACGCAGGTCATAGCGAGAACAACGATGAAGGAGATATGCTTTCTCCAGTTTTTCCAGATAGCTGTACACCGTTTCATTGTCGATAGAACGATGCTCTGATTTCAGATAATCAGAAATTGACTTTGCCGAGAATGAATTTCCCACATTCGCAAATGTGTACCGAACCACCCGTTCCAGCTGGTCGATCTTACGAATCTGGTTTCTCTTTACGATATCTGAGAAAATCGTGGAATTATAGATATCCCGAACAATCGTATAAACCTCATCCTGTGAATACTCTCGCAGGTGTGTTGCAGGGAAGCCACCCCGGCAGATATAGTCTGCCAGTTCAGCATGGATATCCTTTACCTGTGTATACTGCTTTTTGAATTCCAGATACTCCTGAAACGAAAGCGTATAGATACGGAAGGATACATATCGTCCGGTCAGGTACGTCGCTATTTCCGAAGACATCATTCTGGAATTGGAGCCTGTCACATAAAGGTCAACATCATAATCCGTTGCCAGGGAGTTTACTACTTTCTCCCAGCCTTCAATTTCCTGAACCTCATCCAGAAAGAGATACGTTCTCCCAGTTGGGTTGAGCTTTTCTTTGACAGCTTTGAACATATCCTTTGCTGTCGTATCCTCATAATCCATGGAATCGAAACGCATACTGACAATCCGCTCAGACGGAATGCCCTGCTCCTTTTGCAGCTTTTCCATGATCATTTTAAGAACTGTGGATTTTCCGCAGCGGCGAACACCCGTCAACACTTTTACAAAAGGTGTGTCGGTGTATGCCATAATCTTATCGACGTAGAGCGGTCTGTTTATCATAGGAACCACCTCCATGGTTCCATGATACCGCAAGCACGCAAAAAAATCAATAGGTTTTGCGGTTATAAACCGCAACTCCTATTTCAAATATTTTGTTTTCGTCTGCCTTTTGGAATTTTCCCACCAGTCCTTTTTCAACAGGCAGGTCGTACTCCTCTGACGCTTCAATCACTTCTCCGTTCAGTAAATGGATACGATAAATCTGGTAATATTTTTCTTCTTTCTTCATTTCTATCATCCTTTCCTTGTTGATAATTTTAGGCATAAAAAAAACGTCACCAACTGTAAGTGACGATTTCTGAAAGTTATTTTGTTGCTATCGAATGAGCCAACTGTAATCCTTACGGCAATCTAAGATATACTCCACATACACCGTATCATCTTGTATTTGATAGAGGACAAGATACCACTTCTCAATAAACATCTTGTGATATTTATTCGGTGTGATATAGGGTTCTTCAAAAAATGGAAAACGCTGCGGCATCTGGCAGAGGTAACGCATAGCGGTCATAATCTCTTTCTTTTTTGCCGCTGCTGCTTCTTTGTTGACCTGTGCCATAAAACGGATATGTGTTCCCAACATCCTCTTTGCCCTGTCAGAAACAATGACTTTGTATCTCCTGCTCTCTGTCATACGCTACACCTCTGCAATCACATCATCAAGGTAAGCGTCCAGTTCATCAAGCGTACAGCCAACTCTGCCTGCCATTCTATCTTCCTCTACTGTCAAAAGTTCCTCACGCAGCTTCAGCATTTTTTCCCTGCGGTTATAAGTCTCAATATCCATAACGACTAAATCTCCTTCACCGTTCTTGGTAAGGAAAATCGGCTCTGCGGTCTTTCTGCACATATCGGCAATCTCGTTGTAATTCTGGCGGATTGCTGCGGATGGACGAATATTCATAACAAAATCTCCTTCTCGTATATTAGATAGTAGTATTCTACCCATATTATACTCATTTCATACAACTAAGTCAATGCGCACAGAAAAACTTTGCATCGTAAAGTGAATTTTTAAATTCCAGTTTTGTCCCCTTTAAAATGCCAATTCTGGAATTTACTCCTGCACATAGTTTTTGATACAATCTCATATGGTTATCTGTCTGTTGGAAAGGATTACCATATGAACGAACATAACCAAAAACATTTAACCCTGTCCAACAGGACATATATTGAACAGGAACTGTTGCAAAAAAGTACATTCTCCTCCATTGGAAAGAATCTCCACAAGGATCCTTCTACCATATCAAAAGAGGTTAAACGCTACTCAAAAACAGTCCCTGCAAAATATAGCTATAAATGCAATCGTTTTCGTAAAATCTTACCTATCTTTATAGGGGTTACGAGATTTCCGCACAAAAAAATACCCAGAGACTATTTTCTCCGGATATTTCCTATTTTGTGGAAAACTCTGTGATTACATCGTCTTCCATTCTTATATATCTTGGATATTTTTCTTCTTACTAACCTATGTCTGCTCCTGTAACTCAGATATCAGCTGGAAGAAAAGATTTCCTTCCGTAGATGTAATGGGCAGATATCCCACTTCATCCACCACCAACAGGTTTGATTTCTGTATCCGATTCATTTTAGCTTTACTACGGCGGTCAATTTCATGCGTCCGTAGCGTCTGCATCAACGACTGCATGGTTGTGTAACTGACCTTATAACCTTCCTCGCACGCCTTATAGGCAAGCGCAATGGCAAGATGTGTTTTCCCTACACCGGGCGGACCGGAGAGTATAAGGTTATAAATACCATCAATCCAGTTTAGTTCAGCCAGCTGATTCAGCTGTTTTTTCGTTATGGACTGACAAAAGGTTAAATCGAAATCTTTTAAATATTTCTGATAGGGGAATCCTGCCTCCTTTATTCTTCGTTCTTTTGCCTTGTTCTGACGATGGCGGATTTCACTGCCAAGCACGTCTTTCAAAAACTCTGTATAGCTTACTTCGTTTCTTTCTGCCTCATGAATCAGTTTCTCCAATTCATTCTTTGTATGTATCAGGCTGAGTGTAGTTGCATATGTCCTGATTTCCTGTAGATTATCCATTTGCGGCACTCCTTTCCATTGCATTCTCATAAACGCTTAAATCTCTAACTTCCACGTGATTTCCACGGTATTTTTCCGGGAGTACCGGTCCTGTATTCTTTTTTATTTTCTGCTTATCTGAAAGTACCTGCTCCAGATAAATGATGCTTGATTTTAAATCACTGGCAGAGTAAAGTTCCTTCTCCGTGCAGTACCGGAGACCACGCTTTATGGCTTCCGCATTCCATTCCTCAAATAATCTACGGATTACCCCTAACTGGTCACGATAGTAGCGTGGCTTCGCTTCATGGATATGCTCCAGAAAAGGCTGCACCAGCTCATCGTTTTCGAACAATTCATGAATGAGACGTTCCTGCTCCAGAAGAGTTTTTCTTTTATCCCGTTCCACACGTTTCTGTCCAATCAGTTTTCCTTTATCGTGACATAATGGGTGGGTAGCATATCTTTCGCCGGTCAGACTATCCGTAATGGAAATAGTTTCATTTTCCACCACCATATAAACCTTTTTGCCGGGACAATAAGTTCCTTTGGGTACACGATAGCGGTTCCCTTTATATAAAACGATGTTGTCTTTTCTAATCTGATAGGTTATACTTTCTGTGACAGCACAGAAAGTGTGATTAGATACTGGTGTAAGATATTCCTTTTCGAGGGTGAATACTTGTGCCGGTATCTTTTTTGTTGTGCCATGTTCTTCGGCATTTCCGGTTCTCTCAAGCCATGCCATGCAGTCTGCATTAAAGCTGTCAATATCTGTGAAAATCCGGTGCTTGGCAAAACCATACTTGGCATACTTTACCACATTTTCTATTTTCCCTTTCGATTCTGGATCCGCACCATGACATAAAAAGACCTCGAATTTCACTTCATCTACATAACTTTGAAAACCCTCTGTATAAATGATGTCTCCGTGATTCTCGCTGACAGCAAGTATCTTATCCTGGTCATAAACGATTTCCCGTGGTCTGCCACCATAGAATTCAAAGGCCTTCCTATGGGCTGTCTTAAAAGTGTCTGTCGTAAATGGACGTTCCTGCCATAGAATAAACTTGTACCGGGAATGGGTCAGAACCATTGCAAAACAATAGACCTTTTTCTTTCTTCCACTAACGGTTTCTAAGCTGATTTCTCCCATATCTACCTGAGCCTGTTGTCCCATCGGTAGCTCATCAACTGCTTCGTACTGTCTTGATGATACAGGCTTTTTGATATCGTATTCCTCACGAATTGCCTGTACATAACTACGAAAAGCACGTTTTTGAAAATTCAATGTTTCCAGACATGTCCGTTCCTTAATCCAGTCATAAACCTGTGCTGCAGACATGTCGGATATTTGGTAAGACATTCCAATACAAACTCTTTGTATTTGTCAGCCTTTTTCCTGCGCGTTTTCGAAGTTTCCTCTTTGGCTGCATATTCACTGGGGGACATATCCCAGTAGGTACTGACTGTTTCTCTGTTAATATTCAGTCTTCGCGCAACCTGTGTTTTCTTGAGCCCATTATTTTTAAGCTCATCGATTTTGGTATAAATCATCCAATCAATCATCCTTTCTTTCACCTCCGAATGACAGTATAGCATCATCCGGTTAAGGCTTGATAATTGCTGGAAATTAATTGCCAAAATCTGCTGGATTTAGTTTACCACTTACATGTGGCAGGTAAATAATACTATGGTCTTTGTACAACCCCCAACTATAAAACAGACATCTTCTCTTAAAATCAAGAAATGATGTCTGTTTTATGAATTCCGTTAAATACTCTTCTGATACTCCTCGTTTGCGATACGTGCCTGTTCCTTATTAATCCGCAACTGTTCAAATAATCCTTGGTTAGCAGACATCGTCAGTAAAACAAATAGCAGAATACCTGTCATAATATCCCTGACCGTAGCAGGAACCCCCATCGCAACAAATCCATTAGAAATCAACTTCATAGTAAATGTTCCAACATAAACAGCAAAAGTCATATTACAATATCGTGCTAGAAAATTTGCCAAAAATACACCCATAAATGAATCCATCATAATAGTCATGGATCCCAAAGAGGTTACATTACGTACCTCTCCACTCGTTGAAACGTATAACACTGCTGCCATACCGAGAAAAATCCCACCAATTGCAAAACTTACAAACTTAATTTTGTCATTATCGAGTCCTACATTAATTGATATTTCTTGGTTATTACCTAACGAGCGTAAATTATGGCCAAATACGGTTTTATTATATAAGATATAAAACACACCCATCATAATAACCAGTATTATAAAGCAATAAGGAAATCTTGACAAATAAGTAATCTTATTTGGAATCACTACCCCACCGTTAAATAAAACTCTTGGAATGGCCTCAAACACCAATACAAGCCCAATGGTTAACACAAGTGCTGGTACCCGCATCTTGTTATAGAGAAATCCAGTAAGAAATGTTAAAGCTAAAGAGACCAACAAGCACCAGAAAATTAGTCCAAATAATCCCATGCCTGTAAGATTCGCCAGATTGCCACCCACAATAGCTGCGCAAAGTACCACTCCTCCAGAAGCAAAGTTCATACATCCTACTGTCATATTTATCACAAGAGACAAACAAATCAATGTAGGCATTACAGACTGACGCAGAGTAGTTACCACTGTTCTCCAACTAGCAATCCTTCCATCTGAGAGAATAACGAAAATGATAAAAACGGCCATGGGAAAAATTAATGTTTTCAATACACCAACTACCATTTGTCTAATTTTAGTAATATTCACATCTATCCCCTCCTTATTAGTCGGTTATTTTTTATAAGATTATCGTCATCTATAATTGATGCTGAATGCTTATTTTTCCATCAATTCCTTATGTCTTTCAACAATATCATCAATACTAAAATCATCCGACAATTTCTTGAAATACTCAAAATCAGCATTTTCGTTGAAATAGTGAATCATATTTGCTACTTCACCGATAGTGTATACTGGAGTCGTACCATCCACATAGATATTGTATTCTTCGTATTGTTCCTTACTATTTAGCTCAGGGAAAGGACGTACAAGGGACTGAGCTGTGTCCGGGATAATCCTGGTTTCATCAATCAAATAGTTATATAAAATGGCAAATCCAATCATAGAAGTTCCATACTGCCCACCGGCAATCCATTTCAACACTCCATTATCAAAATATTCACCAGTACTTTCAGTAACCTCAACGGTAGCATATTTGACTTTCCCTACTAATCCTTCATTTAATATTGCTTGATAGACATTTTCTCCTCCACCTGCAACAAATAGACCATCCATTTCCGGATAAGACGCTGCAAAAGCAGCTACTGCATCCCCAAACAATCCAAAACTATAATCATCTGCTAATAGTGTGGCATCATCCTTCGAATTTATAAAATCAAGAAATGCATCAGCTCTCAAATCATACATTTTAGCTAAACCTTTTGTCAAACTTGCAAGGCAAAAATTTCTTGCTCCAGCCTCATAAAGTGCCTCAGCAGCCTTAAATCCTGCAGCGTAGTCATCTTCACACACCGCTCCTAGGAAATTGTCGTAAGTCGACATCTCTTTCGCCATTTCCTCAGTAGTTGGTTCCGACATAACCATAACCATTGGTACATTTCCAGCCTTTTTACATGCAGAGAGAATTGCTGGTGTTCCTCCACACATAATAAGACCATCCATTCCTGATTCCAAGGCACTTTCAACCTTTGACAAAATTTCCTCAACAGTCCCTCCCGTTTCCAGAAAAACAAACTCTACGTTAAAGGCTTCAGCTAAATATTCCAACGCATATTTCATTTGTGAACCGAGCTTATCTGTATACTGCGGATACCCCACGCCAATTTTAAACCGTGGCAAGCCTTCTTTAAGAGGTCCCTCCCAGTCAGTGGTAAATTTCGATTTATCTGTTCCAATTTTACCATTACCATTATTTTTACAACCTACCATTGTACTCACCATCAAAATCATTACCAATAACATAGCTATAGTTTTCTTCATTTTCATAAACCTTCCTTTCTGCAATTAAATAAATTAAACTTAAATTATGAAACCAATTTTCCTCTGCTACGATCATAGCTAACACCTACAATAATCAAGAATAGAAGCCCTTTTACTCCATTCACCTGTGCTGGATCAAGTCCCCATAATGCTAAACCATTTGCTAGAATCGTCACCGTTATAGCACCGATAATAGCTGCTTGAATTTTGGAGCGATCCCCTCCTGTCATTGGAAACCCGCCAAGTACAATGGCTGTCATGATTTCAAACTCTAAGCCACTACCAGACTGAGCAGTCACATATCCAGTACGGAACATTTGAAAAACAGCTGCAAGTCCAACACAAGTACCCATGAGCACATATGCAATCAACATAATCTTCTTTGTTTGTATACCACCTTGTGAAGCTGTTAAAATATTTCCACCAATCGCCCTTTCAGATTTTCCCAAACTAGTGAACTCAAACAAATACACTCCAATTACAATTACACTAACCAGTACAATCACTTTTAGTAGCATATTATTCATGTATTTGTATTCAGCAAAAGGGATAATGATTTCTGACTTTGCAACTGTCGTAGAGAGAATACCAGTTGCAATTGAACGCATACACAAAGATGCTACAAAAACCGGTACTCGTGCTAAAATAGATGAGCCTGCAACCAGTACACAACAAAACACTCCCGTTAAAATTGTTATTAAAAAAGCGAACCAAATCGGAGCTCCAGCTTTGATAAATAGCATAGATCCCGCTACCTGTGCTACACCACAAGTCGCACCAATAGAAAAATCCATACCACCATGAGCATATACAAAGGATGCACCTACTGCTATTATAACAAGTGTAAAACATTGATTAATCAGATTCTGCAGGTTACTAGAACTTACCAACTGTCCTCCAGTTATAACCAAAAAGAAAAGAAAAATAAATACCAAGCCAGAAAAAGGTAATATATTCATCAAGATTTTTCTTCTTCGGTCCTTTTGTTCCAATTCCAACTGAATTTTAAGATTTTTATCAGCCACTTGTTCCATCTGAATTCCTCCCTAGAAATATAAATAAATTTACCTACTAAATCATGTATTGAATCACATCGCTTTCCTGCAAATCTTCATTTCGCTGTAATTCAGCCTCTATCTTTCCATCCTTAATTATTAGCATCCTATCACTCATTCCAATTAATTCTGGTAATTCCTCCGATATCATAATAATTGCCTTACCTTGTTTTTTCATTTTCATCATCAATTTGTACATATCCGCTTTAACACCTACATCAATTCCACGCGTAGGACAATCAAGTATCATGATATCACTCTCTTTTGCCAGCCACTTAGAAAAAACTACTTTTTGTTTATTACCACCAGATAATTCACTGCATAATTGATTTTCATTACGACATTTAATACTCATTGTTTCTATCTGTTTTTTAGCCATTCTCCTTTCTGCTGAAATCGGAATAAATCCAAATTTCTTTGATATATTTCCAAGAGATGGAATAGAAATATTACTTTTGATTTTTGCGTTGAGTATTACGGCTTCCTTATCTCGATTCTTTGAAACATATGCCATTCCATGATTTACTGCTTGGTTTGGATTAGTAATTGTGATATTTTCTTTTACCAGTTCAACATTTCCTGTAATAGGTTTTTCAATTCCAAACAATACCCTCCCAAGTTCATGCATCCCACAATTAGACAGACCACCTAAGCCAAGTATCTCTCCACGATGAACTTCAAGGTCAATATTTTTAAAATACGGATACAGTGTGACCTGTTTTGCACGCAAAGCTATTTCACTATCACATGAGCTGTCATAATCTTCTCGGTAATAACTACTACTTATTTCCCGTCCAACCATCAGCTTACGCATCGTTTCCACCGCCATCTGTTTCCTATCCAATGTGTCAATAATTACCCCATCCCTCAATACCGTGATTGTATTGCACACATCCATTAGTTCATCCAAGTCATGTGAAATAAATAATACCGCTTTATTTTCCCTATGTAGGCGTTGAATCAGGTTATAAATAATTTTTCTTCCTTTTTGTGCAAGTGCAGTTGTTGTTTCATCAATAATCAATAATTCAGGATTACCAACCATAGCTCGGGCTATCTCAACTATTTTTCGGTCTTCAAAGTTATACTGATCAATTGACTTTGTTGCTTCAATATCTGATGCTCCAATATCATTAAGTATTCTCTGAGCCTCCATATTAATCTTATTCCAGTCTAACAAACCATACCGTTTGAACTGCTGTAATCTGCCTGCATATATATTAGAAGCCACCGTAATTCCAGGGATAGTACCCATCTCCTGAATGATCATACTCACCCCTTTATTTTGTGCATCTACCATATTCTTTGGCCAATAGTTTTCTCCGTTCAGAGTAAATGTTCCTTCATCCGCTAGTTGTGCTCCGGCAATAATAGATGTGAATGTAGACTTCCCAGAGCCATTTTCTCCAATCAGACCACGTATTTCTCCGCGCCTTACCTCTATATCTACATCAACCAATGCTCTGGTAGGGCCAAATGCCTTACATACTTTACTTGCTGTTAAGATTAATTCATTATATGCCGTAACTACCACCTCCTAATCATATAAAAGTTATTCTACGTGTCCTTCCTCATCGATTCCTCCTAAGGAGTACACTCGAATAAAACCTCGCTCTTGGGCCAACTGAACTGCCAAATCTGCCTTAAATCCCATATGGCACACAAATATTATAAGCTCACTTTTTTCTTGTGATTCTAGCCATTCGTACAAAAAATGAATAGGTACATTTATGCTATTTGGTAAATTGCTCTGTGCATACTCATTTTCAGAGCGCAAATCCACTAACAGGCCATCGTTTTCCCTCAACAATTTTCTCATAAAGGTCATTGATACTCTGTATTGTGCAACATGTTTCGTTGAAATACTATAATGTGTTCCATCCACAAAAAAAACTATTATTGCTTGTCCATTTATAGACGCATCAATTACTTCTTTACAACTCACTTGTAGAATACGTACACACTTTGGGCAACTTGGTAATGTGATAATCTGTCCATTCTGAGATACCAAAAAAATTTGTCTTAGTATTTCATCATACAGAATTCGTATCACTTTGCCAGAAGGACGCATCACACCATGCCCTGGATACTGCATAGTTAGCAAACGATGTTTCCATACTCCTCCTTTTATTGAGAAAAAAACATGAGGTTCCCCATTCTCGTCCACCCCGGCCACATAGAACGCTCCTTCAACAACAGCTATTGCCGTAAAGCTGCACATCGGATAGTAACCAGCATATTGCTCATTAAAGTTAAAGAATTCCCAATGTCCTTTTTGCTCTATATACAACTGCCCCTGTGCAGTACGCCCTATATATTGTCCAAGTTCAGATGGCCCACAGACTTCAATTAATAATTCCTGAGTGCTCATATTTACTTCCCCTTAATTATATTTTTACATCAGCAACTAATTTGTCAAAATTGTAAAATATTTTTTATTTCACCGCTAAGGAAACAGCACCAGTTCTGGAAAAACCATTTTCACTTACAGTGGCAAAAATTGTGGCTATACCAGGCGCAATCGCCTCTAAAGTACCATTACCGTTAATTATTATTACTGAGCTGTCTGAGCTGGAAAACTCAGGTTTATTATCTTCTGTATTAAATTTGGTAGCATCTTCACGAGTAACCACGACTCCTACCCTGCTGATTTCTCCAACTGAATATATATACTTTTCAGGTCTTAATGACACATTAAAAATCTTAGCATTCCATTCTCCTGTAATTTTAATTTGTTTTTCAAATCTAAAACTTTGTGAATTGCATCCAATCATAATAGTATAAATACCAGGTTCTACTGCAAAACATCCTCTAAAATTATCCCAGAAAGTAACATCATGAATATCCACATTCAATTCCACCGTTTTTGTTTCTCCAGGTTGCAGCCAAACTTTAAAGAAATCCTTAAGCTGTTTCAATGGTTTATTATCTAATTCTCCTTCCTGTATTTCCTTACGAATATACAGTTGTACCACTTCCCCGCCATAATACATTCCAGTATTGGTTATATCAACGCAGACTTTCATTTTATCATTGGCATCATAGCAATCAGCATCAATATAAAAATTACTATACTCGAAGGATGTATAGGACAGTCCATAACCAAATGGATAACGTATATTACCATCAAAGAACTGATATGTTCTTCCTTTTCCTGTAGATGTATCATTAGGTCGAATCCCATATTCGCTGATATGAGGAAGGTCTCCGTCATTCATGTACCATGTTTGTGTTAACCTACCACTAGGATTAATCCTGCCAAAGAGGACTTCTGCAATTGCCTTACCTTGAGCTTGTCCAGCATATACTGCATACAGAACTGCAGGTACTCGACTAATAAAATCTCCTGAAAATGGTCCAGAAGTCACCCCCACCACTATGAGATTTGGATTTACATCATAAAGGAAATTAATTTTGGCATCCTGGTGATAAGGGAGGGATGTAGTCTGCCTATCAGTCTGTTCACCTGTGTCAGAAGCATCATTACCAGCAATTACAATAACAAGATCAGCCTTCTCTGCCGCCACCGCTGCAGCTTCCATTAACTCATCATCAGACAAACCTTCTTCCATATCATTTACTGGGAAACGCTCTGGCACATTACATGTTGGATAGCTGATATCCATACCTGGTATGAACGCCTTTAAGTCATCCTCTTTTCGGGAAGCATTTTGAATTTCCATGATTTCTTCTAGCTTAGAACGACCGATATTCCATCCTTTTTTATATACAACTTCGATGCCCAATTCTTCTGCTACCGCTGAAATTCCCGCAAGTGGAGTATCATTTTCAACAACACCAATAACACTAAGTCTATCAGGTGAATAGCCACCAAGCTGTTGGTAGATGGCATTGGGACCAACAACAAGAATGTTTTTGTACTTCTTATCATCCAATGGTAATATACCGTTATTCTTCACCAACACAAGAGATTCTCGTGCGGTGTCCAACGCAATCTGCTTATTTGTATCGCTACAGATATAAGAATCATCAATTGAATAATATGGTGTTTTTTCCGGTTCATCAAATAACCCCAGACGAAATCTCATCAACAAAACGCGGTACAACGCCTGATCAATGACATCTTCTGTAAGCATACCAGCTTCATATGCTTGTAATAAGTAAGAACTATACTCATAACCACAAGCAAGATCCGTGCCTGCACTCAAACACCCAGCTACCGTTTCTAGTATATTTTTATAATAAAGCTGTCCCATCATACCCATACCGGGAACATTCTTAGCATATGTCATGGAAATGGCACCACAATCTGAAACAACGAAACCGTCCATTCCCCACTCCTCGCGAAGAATATCATTTAACAAGTACTTATTGGCTGGAACCGGAATACCATTAACCCGATTTAGGGATGACATGGCACTATGAACTATTCCTGCCTTAATTGGTATCTCCCAAACTTTAAGATAGTACTCTCTAAGTGTGGCTTCTTCAATATTAGAAGATCCAGTATGTCGGTTATCCTCACTATTGTTTGCACAAAAATGCTTTGCACTACAACAGCTTTTCATATATTTTTCATCATCTCCTTGAAAACCTTCAATATAAGCAGTTGAAAGTCGACCGGCTAAAATTGGATCTTCACCAAAGCATTCATCATTACGCCCCCAACGTGAATCACGTCCTAGATTGATAGTTGGAGCCCACCAATAAAGCGAATTCCCTGTAGTTTTTCCTTGCCTTATCTTTTTATTGTGATAAGCACGTCCTTCATCAGAAATAACACCTCCTGCTCGCTTTAAAAGATCTGGATTCCATGATTGGCTCATTGCAAGACAAGCTGGCAAAGAAGTAACATCAATTTTCTCGTCCATGCTAGGACCAATGATAATACCATGAGAAGCCTCACCCCAATAATACATTTCTGGAACTCCAAGATGTGGAATAGCAGCACTTAAGTTATCTAGCTGAGTCACCTTTTCTTCCAACGTCATATGCGCTACGAGATTCATAGCACGTTCTTCAAATGAACGTGCTTGGTCTTGATATGCCTCCATAAAAATAATCACTCCTTTCATCATTATTTTAACTTTTTTATACGTTTCTTACACTTAGCTTTTAAATGGTTGTTTTCTATCCTGTTTCATAATACTGGAATTTCAATAATAGCATCATCCATCCCCTCACAGGAAGCAGTCAGCTTAGCCACTCCCTTTTTATCTCCAGCTTGTAGGATTGCCATCATTCGACCCAAAAACGTTTGATGAATATTGTCAAGATAACATTCTTCCATTCTCGGGTTAGCAGAACCACTTCCTTTTAAAATCGCTGGACCTTCTATGGATAGCGTAATTGTTTTTTGGGTAGCCGTATTTAGAATTCCATTTTTATCACGCAGTTCAATATTGACATAACACAAATCATCCGTATGTGCATGCAAATTCTCACTCTCTTTTGTTAACCAAATTGTTGGTTCTAAAGCGGTATGAATACTATAACGACCAGTCTCTTTTCCCCTCATATAGGCGACAGCTTCCACTGTACCATCTTCATATGTGACATCCCATTTGCAATAATACTTTTTCTCATCACCTACAGGTTTTCTGCCTTTAGATATATCATTGATAAATAATTCTATCTCCTCAGCGTCAGAGTAAACCTCTACCACAATCCTCTTACCCAGATAATCAGGAAAAGTCCAACTGTTTATAGCATCTGTCATCGACCAATTACTAGGGTAGTATTTCTGCCCATATCTTTCAGGTCTCTGCACAGCGATATATGGAACATGATTTCTTCCACCCCAAATTATTTCACGCCAATAAGAAACGGGCAATCGATATCCCGTCAAATCAAAATCACCACAAAAAGCCGCAATCCATGGCCATTCCCCCATAAAGCTCCCTGTTTTCGAATCTTCGTATTGAATCCGTCCAATTCCAGCTTCCCCTAGATAATCCCACGCTGTCCAACAGAAGTCTCCAATTACCCATGGATATTTCTCGACAAGTGCCCAGTTTTCATCCAATTTAGCCGGACTAGTCTCAGATCCCACAAAGATACGATTAGGAAAATCCTTATGATCTATCTCATAACGCTGCGCTGTATAATTATAACCTACAACATCCAGCATATCGCAGGATTCCTGAATGGCAATTGAAGCAATAGGATGGCTAGCAATAATCGGCCATGTGTCCCCCCAATTATTCATGAGATCATTTATCTCACCTTCTGGTATATCCTTAGGTTCAAACTCGCTAAATTCGCCAATTTGTTTTAACACAGAAAGCAAGGCATTTATACTATTGGTTATATAGCGTGTATTATCAATAGTGCGAATTGTTTCAACAAGCTTACGTCCTATACCCGCACTTAAATTTGAACCAGTTTGTGGAATTTCATTGCCAATAGAATATAATATAACACACGGATGATTATAGTCTTTACGTACCATATTTATGAGATCCTTTCTCCACCACTCTGAAAAATAATAACCATAATCATAGGAATTACCTTTGTTACCCCACGTATCAGTAAATTCATCCATAACCAACATACCATACTTATCACAAGCTTCAAGCAATCTCTTTCCCATTGGATGATGTGCCATACGCACGGCATTATACCCAGCCTCTTTCAACTTACGTATACGTCTCTCTTCTGCATTTGCATATGTCGCCGCTCCTAAAAAGCCATTATCATGATGGATACATCCTCCCTTTAATTTAACGCTCACACCATTTATACGTAAGCCATATAGGTTATCCAATGTCAGTTTACGAATGCCAAAAGTATTCTTCGAAATGTCAAGAACCTTTTCTTCAACCTCAAGGCGACTCTCACAGGTATATAAATTAGGGGAGTCAATATTCCAAAGTCTCGGTCTTTTTATATATATGCGCTGCCTCAATCGACAATCTTCTCCACTTAGCAAGTTAAATTTCATTGATGTCTCGCTGACGATATTTCCTTCTGTGTCACATATTACTGTAACAAGTCGAGCACTTTGATGTCCTATAGATTCATATTCAATATCGGTCTCTATCGCAAGTATTGCAAGTTTCTGTTCAACGTCCACTGTTGTTATACGTACACCGTCAAGTTTAATATGCAATGGTTCTCCCATAATCAGTTTTACATCCCGATAGATACCATTGCCAGAATACCAACGTGCATTGGGTTGCGCTGAATTGTATACCGCCACTGTAATAGTATTGTCACATCCATAATTCAAATAATCACTTATTTTGACGTAGAAATTACCATACCCATATACCCACTTACCTGCAACCTCTCCATTAACTTCGACCACTGCATTCATGTATACGCCTTCAAACTCTAGATAAATAACTTTTCCTCTGTCCTCCTCTGAGACAAAAAATTTTTTTTTATATTGGCAATCTCTAGGAGAAAAAAAACCGATTGCAGCTCCCCCAATACTACTAGGTGCTCGTTCCGATTCAATTAAAAAATCATGTGGTAAATTGATTGTTTTGTATTCAGATTTTGTACCAAACATTGCCGTGCTAAGCGAATCATTAAATCCCGTACACACTTTCCAGTTTTTATTAAAGTTTTTGAATAACATACTATTTTCCTCCCTAAAATGTAATTGTGAACTCTTCAAAGAAGTCACACTAAAAGAGTTCAAATTACACTAACTTTGATGACAGTATCTATGATCCAGAAAGAATGCTTGATACCAGAGTCATAGAGGAGCTCTCAAAATGCGAATGGATTGACCACGGCAAAAACCTGATTATTACTGGTAAAACCAGTTCAGGAAAAAGTTATCTTGCAAATGCACTTTGTATTAGTGCACTTCGTCAATTCAAAACTGTCAAATATATCAAAGCCAGTCAGCTCATCAATGAGTTGTCAAAGGCTGAAAAACTGGATAATTACCAGGAAGTACTTAACCAGTATGCAGCATACGACCTGCTTGCTGTAGATGATTTTGGGCTGATGAACTTGGATATTAACAAATGCCGTAACCTCTTTGAGGTATTCGACAGTAGGGATCCCCACAAGTCCATCCTTGTGATTTCTCAGATTCCGGTAGCTTCCTGGTATGATATGTTCCTTGAACATACATATGCCGAAGCATGTCTAGCACGCCTTCTCTCTGAGGCATATCGCCTTGAAATGAATGGCCGTAACATGAGAAATATAGAACCTATTAACAAGCAGCCGTAAACGGCTGTCAAAACACACCGCTGATGCGAACCTCTTACACCGCTATCGCGAGAAAGGGGTTCCGTTTAAGCGAATTTAGCAATACGCAGTTCGGAAAAACCTATCAGGATTATTTCAACCTGTACTACAAGGGGAAAAGCTTGTCGGCGTACAGGAACGGTCCGATGTAGTACAGCGTGAGCTGAACCTCTGCGGATACTTCTGCATCATCACTTCGGAAAAGATGACAGCAGAGCATGCGCGTTCAGTCTTCAGAAGCGGTTTCAACAAAAATTTTTATTGAGTTTATAGCATTGATCGTTCGGAACAGAATCTATAATCTCCTGAAGGAAACGATGCAGAAACTCGATGGTAATCCGAACTATCTGACTGTTCCAGCCGCGCTCCGTGAACTGAAAAAGATCGAGATGGTGCGGAGAAACAATGGCAACTATATCCTGGACCATGCAGTAACCCGCAAGCAGAAAAACATTCTTGCAGCTTTTGGTTTAGATGAAGACACCGTCCAGACCAATGTGGCTGAGATCGCCAGCTGTCTTGCAGGCAATCAGTCGCTGATAAACAGCAAACGGAAGAAGGCTTAAAGCCATGGCAAGAGTCAAATCAGTATCATCCATCGATGCCGAAATAGCTAAAACCCAGGAAGAATTAGCGAAGCTCAAGGAAAGATACGATAAAACTGCCTCCAAGCTAGAACCGCTACAAGAGCAGAAACGTTCATACGAAGTAAAGCAGATCATGGATGCCTTCATCAAGAGTGGTAAAAGCCTCGATGAGGTGATGACCTTCCTGACTCCATGAGCTATAATCATGTGGTCAGAATGGTTTTAGTGTAACTTTTATGAAGAGTTCACAGTAATATATTATTTTCAAAATAATGTTCGGCATTATTACAATTCCCATCACGTGTCGTCAATTTATTTAATTATTATTATAATTTATTGTGCATAAATTTCAACAGTCAATATCCAGATAAATGCACACTAATCGACATAATCACTTTAAATATCTCGTATTTAATGTAAAATCTATGCAAAATGAACAATTGCTTAAAACAAGCCACCGCACACTGTTAAGCGAAGGCAATTGCCTCTATTTCTAATATAAAGTGCAAAATAAGAAAAAGATACACCCTCTGCAGTTTCTCTACGCACTAAACCCTCCGGAGAATAAACATATAAATTAGCATATGGGCATCTTTCTTTGTCCTCTTTCTTTTACTTAAAATACTCTAATGATCTGAGACCTACAAATTCAAAACCAGCAGCTTTAAATCTTATTACAATTTCTTAATTTTCAGTTTATAAACTCTTCTTAGTCCAATTATAGCTAGTATTACAGATACAATGTCTGCAAGTGGAAATGCATACCAGACTGCATGCAAATCCAAGGTACATGCTAAGATATATGCAAGCGGTAGAAAAACTCCAAGTTGCCTTACAATTGAAATAATGAGACTTAACATACCTCTTCCTAAAGCCTGGAAAACTGTACTACATACGATACAGAATCCCGCAAACACAAAACTAATACTAATGATTCTAAGTGCATCTATACCAATACTCATCATATCAGGCGTTGCATCAAATAGTAACAATAACTTACTAAAACTTCCCACACCGATACGGTGTGTTGAACCCGGTGAGTAGATACGCTCCTTACGAGGCGTACCCCTACATAGATCCGAACGTGCGATTTTCCCGCATTCGGCTCCCTACAAAGCGAATTGTTCACTTATGTCCCATATATACTGACATATATCCTCGGTTTTGCTAGTGGATAAACCTTTAACATATTCAATAAACATCTGAAAACAAAGGATGCTCCCTGGAAATATCAGGAATTAGCAGATGCTATGATGGATATCTGCAATGAAGATGAATGCAATGATACTTATGGTAGAATTCGCATGTATCAGGCATTACAGCTTAAACAACCGGAAGGTGTGCACATTCCAGGCGAAAGAACTGTTTATCGTGTTATGGAAGAAATTGGCCTTAATCATAAACCAAAGCGTAAGCCTAACGGCATTACAAAGGCGGATAAAGAAGCCCACAAATCAGATGATTTAATAAAGCGTGACTTCGCAGCCGGAAAGCCTCTTGAAAAATGTGTTACTGATATGACCGAAATAAAAGCATCCGATGGAAAGCTGTATGTTTCAGCAATTTTTGATTGCTATGATTTAGCTGTATTGGGGCTTGCTATGGATACAAATATGAAAGCTACCCTTTGTGAACAAACATTAGATAATGCATACAAAGCGTATCCAATGCTCCGGGGAGCTATCCTTCACAGTGACAGAGGAACACAGTAGACAAGTGAGTTATATCGTAAAGCAATCAGCAAATATGGCATTCTCCAAAGCATGAACAGTGCTGGTGGCAGACACCACAACAATGCCAGATGCGAAAGCATGTGGGCAAGATTCAAAGAAGAATTACTTTATGGACGTTACGATACCACTTCAATGACAGTAGAACAGTTAAAAACACTCATCTGGAGATATTTCATCAGCTATTGGAATAACCGAAGAATCTGCTCTGCTAATGGTGGCTTACCTCCGATGATTAAGCGTCAACAATACTACGATTCATTACAGGAGGCAGCATAGGTCGAACATCCTTGAGAAAAAAGTGTAAACCAATATTGACAATATCAATATTTTGCAGATTCCTGTATCTGCTCAAACACTGAATTATTCATTCCACAGTCCCTCCTCAAAGTTAAATCTGCTAAAGCCAGAATCATACTTAGGAGGGTCAAGCTGTTGAATCTGTACTTTTACAGGTGCTGTTGGCAATTCCTCAGGCTGTTCAGCAACATACTGATCCTTGCAAAAGCTATCACGGCGGCTCCATGTTACATCATGAGTAGTAAGTACTTTGGTCATCTTGGAATCGTAAATATAGAGAACGTATCCGTCTCTTTTTACACGGCAGATTTTTTCGGTATACCAATAAGGAACACCAAACCTGCGACCCTCAAAGTTTACAAAACCGTCAAAGGAAATCTTTCTTTCCGGCCATAGATAGTAGGATAATTCAACTGTCTCACAGAGCGAACTTGCGTGCTTCATACACTGGTGAGTATGCTTATCATTCGGAACACAATCCACTGCCCTATGATAGTAGTCATTCTGTGCATTACACCATCTGAGAGCCTCATAGTTCAAATCTGTAATCTCTGTGAAAACGCGTCCCGGCAGAAAGTTATCTTTTACAAAGCGTACCAGACGCTCCACAGCACCCTTGGTAAATGGATGTCTTGGTTTACACAGTTTTGTTTCAAAACCGAGATTGCCCATAAAGAGTTCATAATCCTTCTGCCAGATTGGATGTCCTTCACCATCACGCCTGATTACAACACTTTTCATGTTATCAGTCAGAATGTAAGAAGGGATTCCCATATACAGGAATGCATGAATCATGCCTATAAAAAGATTTTCCTGTTTTGCATTCGGAAAGAATTCGATGTAACGCTGTCCGCAACAGTGGCAGATCATAGCAAAACAAGCCACCTTGAAGGTATCCCCGGTTGCCGTTTCGACTTCTACAAAGCCCCACTCCATCTGATAAGATTCACCCGGATTGGTGTGATAACGCTGTCCCCGGCTCCCCTGTGGTGCAATAATCTGTCTTTTAGGTGGAATCAGTTCCTTATGACTGGAAATGTAATCTTTAACAATTGTAAGACCACCTGTAAAGCCGTTTTCTTTAATACGATCAAAACATACCGCAGAATTCGTGATTCCTTTTTGGAGCAGGCTGTCAATAATACCTGTAAATCCTGTCAGAAGAGTAACTTCCGCTTTCCTGCCTGTAAGGGCATGTGGCTGATCTATAAATCCCGTAGACTTGATTCTGCGAAGCTTTGCATGGGTGATTCCGGTTCGACGTTCCAACTCAGCCAGGTTGACTTTATTAATATCGAACTTTTCACCCTGTTCCTTCTTCATTTCGTTAAGTGTTTGTGCTATTATTTCAGTTAAGTCATTGTGTTTTTCTCCCATTGTGATTTCTACTGATGTACTGGCATACATCATTTTAGAACACGAACCGGAAAATACAATGGCTTTTTCTAACTGACTAAAATTGGTTGTTTGTCGCCGCCCCTAATTGGTTAAATCCAAGCGACTGTGGGTGGTTGATATCTCCCGACCCTAACATTATTACAGTTCCCATCACATGTTGACAATTTATTTAATAGCTATTATTATAATACATAAAATTCAACCATCAATGATGTAATGAATGTACAACTATCGCCACAATTGATTTATATGTCTCATATTGGGAGGAATAATCTATGCAAAATAAACAAATACGCAAAACAGACCGCCGTACACTATATACGCGTCAGATAATTCAAGAAGCATTTCTGTCTCTTTTAGAAAAAAAGTCCCTAGAGAAAATTACTGTCACAGATATTTGTGAACTAGCTGAAGTACATCGTTCCACCTTTTATCTTCACTATGCTGACTCCTTAGCAGTATTTGAGGCATTGGAGGATGAACTTTATGAAAAAACAATTAGTTACATTAATTCCATGGCAGATGTAGATAACCGGATAAATCTCTCTACTACTATATATGAAATGCTCTGTAACGACCAGATATTTGTTCGCATCGTCAATAACCGTTCATCACGGCTCATAAAACGTATTTCAGAATATGGTAAAAAGCTTGTTGTCAAGTCCTGCCTACAAGCCAAACAACTGGATTATAAAAAAGCCGAATTGCTCGCTACATATATGGTAAATGGCTGCATAGCCGTTTCAATGGAGTGGTTCACGAATGGATATAATAATCTAGATGAAGAAAACAGTTTTCTTAATAAAATTGTTACTGAAGGACTTTCCATAATTGACATGAAAGCCTTCAATCAAAAATTTTCAGAGGGTATCAAATTTTTTGCGTCTAACGAAGGCAATTCCCTCTGATTTGAAATATATATGTAGTATCGAAATTATTAATAAGCTGTTCCTGATACAACTATCTAAGAAATTTACAGTTATAATTGAAATATTGTAAAGTGAAAAACTTTATATAGTGTATAAGGCTATAGCAGTGAACAATTTTCCCCTATTATCACAAGAAGAAATCAAGACACTTGTTTCTTTCTTAGCATCAAAAGGCAGTAACTTCTTAGATGAATTACTTAATCTAGTAATGGCAATTCCAGCGGAGATGATAAAGTTTCTACCGACTGGTACACCAAGCCTTTCTATGTAAAAGGTACGGCCTACGATGGAACTGACCCGGACGGCGAGATGGTTATGCTTTACGACGGAACCGAATTGATCGTTTGGAACGGCGATAACGGCGATTATGGTTATTTTGATGGTGACACCTTAATGGCAATGGTGTTAGGGCGAGAAGGCGATAACATCAGCGTAATTTACAATGGTGAGCCGGTGGCAACGACCATGCAGCAGTATATGGAAAACGAGGTTGATTTCCTCGGCGGTATCATTTGGTATCTCGAAAATATGTCCGATTACTCAAATAAAGGCAGTGAGAAAATCGGCAATTTCGACTGCATTAAGTATGAGAGTGAGCCGGACGCGATTGGACTTAGCTACACATTTTGGGTAGATAAAGCAACGGGCGTGTTCGTTAAAGAACAAAGCACCATGACAAAGGATTGGGGTGGTTCCGACTTGGATGAGCCAACAATTGACATCTTGTATATTGTAGACAGCATTTCTGTCAGCGAGGTGCCTACCGTAACCTCGGTTTATACGATACCGACAGAATAACCCCCCCCACGGGCGGCCGGATTTACCGCCGACCGCCCGATTCTCAAAATTAAAAGGAGGAATGAGGCCATATGAAAAAAATTGCAATAGTCTTGTAGCTGCCATTTTTATATTCCTCCATCTAAAAAGAGCTACCCGAAGGCAGCCCTTACCAATTCACTATTCTCATTTTAGCATCCGTTCCCGGTAATAAGCCCCCTGCAAATAAACGGCCTGTTTGATGATCTCTTCCATATCGAAATAGACACACATGATGTTTTCGTACAGCTTCCACACATTAGATTCGCTGCCGCCCACCATTTCCATCAGTTGGTCTTCCATCTTCGAATGCTCAGACTGTTTTTCCTGATAAGCTGCCTCATCCACAAAATGATTCTCTCCATCTGTTTCCTCGTACCGCAAATCATAATAATCTTTCATAAACTGAATATCCTTCCAATCCCTCCTGAACTCAAATTGTCAAAACATCCTCTATGCACTCGCACAGCCGTTCCATCAATTCCATGATACCGCCCGCACCAACCGCAGCTGAGAACAGTCCCATCTCAATCAGGGTCAGCAGGAACACATCTGTCCAGCTCGCCCGTACCACCGAATAGATGCCGCAGCCAAGAACAAACAGCATGACCGGCGAAAGCACCCACAGGGATAACTGCATCAGCAGATTCCAGATAAAGCACAGAAATCGCAGCAGAAATGCAACCGGCAGCAACAGGATTTTCAGCATCAGCTTCAACAAAAAACATACGATCTTCATGGATTTCACCCCTTCGTTTTTCTTTTCATCTATATTTTACCGCACCCGCTTGCCAAACACCACGATGTCAACAGGTAGACCAAATAATATGTAACGGCACAGACCGTTTCATCTGTGCCATGTGCTGTAGAAATCCCGCACATTTGCGCCGTCAGCGAATAACCGAAAGCCTCTTCAGAATCAGCTTTTGCATCTCCCAGAGTTCATCCATTCGCTTCTGCAAATCCCAGATATCCTCCGCATAGATGCTTCCGGATTCATTGGCGCGTTTTGCGTACTGGTTCAGGTTGTTGCTGCATCGGCGAAGAAGAGTGGATACCTGCGCCACATCCGACGCCCAGCTGCTCAAAAGTAATCACATCGTCTTTTCGGTCGGTTGCCCGAAGTTTCTCCAATCTCGCCTCCAATCCTTTCCGAGTCTTTTCCATTTGTTTGATAGAAAACCGTTCGCCATTCTGGGATTTCATCTCAGCAATGGCATTTTCGATTTCATCAATCTGAGCAGTCAAAATCCGCTCCTGCCGTTCTGCGGACACCGGGATTTTCTCAAACTGAGAATGCCCAATAATGACTGCATCGTAATCGCCAGTGGCAATCCGTGCACAGAACTTCTTTCTGCGAGCAGTCTCAAAGTCCTTTTTGCTTGCTACCAACAGTTTTGCACTTGGATACAAGCGCAGGAATTCATTTGCCCACTGAAGGGTCAAATGATTCGGAACGACAAACATAGATTTCTGGCACAGTCCCAGCCGCTTTGGGCTGTGCTGCATCCAGCTGTTTGCGGATACCCTCAAGCTGCTCCCTCTCGGCTACAAGCTCCTGTGCCAGGGTGTAGATGACCTCCGGATGCTGAATCACCTGATCCAAAATGGAATCGC
>ERZ1026860.425-NODE-425-length-29135-cov-52.051891_pt1 | contig 29135 bp, 21 predicted proteins | sample MGYA00380160_ERZ1026860 | MGnify/ENA primary metagenome ERZ1026860 (study PRJEB33269, sample SAMEA4719796) | human gut metagenome | biome: human-associated habitat; feature: organic feature; material: feces | place: Cameroon | collected 2013-10 ... | reverse complement strand
TCTGCTTCTGCGGTGCGGAAGGGACTCGAACCCTCGACCTCCGGCGTGACAGGCCGGCATTCTAACCAGCTGAACTACCGCACCCTGCGACTTTGCATCCGTCGTTTCTGGTTGTCTTCCTGAATGCGGATGCAAAGATAGGCATTTTTTCTTTACTTGCAAACTTTTTTACTTAATTTCTATGACTTTTTTCGCCTGAGGAACTTCCTGCTTCTGAAGCTTAGGGATGTTGACCTTGAGGACACCATTGACAACTGTGGCGTTAATCTTCTCTCTTTCAACATCATCCGGAAGAACCATAGTCTGCTGGAACTTTGAATATGAGAATTCACGTCTCAGATAGTGTCCGTGCTTCTTTTCTTCATTGTTCTCCTCTTTCTTCTCCATATTGATGACAAGATCACCATTGTCGTCAAGACTGACCTTGAAATCATCCTTGGTCATTCCAGGAGCGGCGAGCTCAATGTCGTAGCTCTTCTCGTTTTCTAATACGTTGATCGCTGGAGCCGTGGCATTTGCCCTGACCATCCAATCGTTGTCAAAGAAATCATTGAAAAAGCTCGGTAACCAATTCTGGTTGTTGTACTTTTTTGATACTGGTAACATAATCAAATCTCCTATTTTTTTTGTTTTACTTTATCTTTTCACCCGTCCTTTCGGGCGGGACATCTAAGGTTTAATCAATCCGTATGCCGATGCCGTAAAAGTATCAAAAAGACGACAGTTTGTCACTTTCTCGTGACAAACTGTCGCATTTCGCTGTCATTATGTCGAATACAGCCTTAAATAGGCTTATTGAAGTTCTTGGCAAGGCCACCGGCGCTTGTCTCCTTGTAGAGAGAAGGAAGATCCTTGCCGGTCTGCTTCATAACCTCCACCACGTGGTCAAAGGACACACGATGCTTTCCATCAGAGAAAGCCGCGTAAAGGTTCGAGTCCAAAGCCCTCGTGGCGGCGAAAGCGTTCCTCTCGATGCAAGGGATCTGTACCAAACCGCAGATCGGGTCGCAGGTCATTCCCAAATGATGCTCCAACCCCATCTCGGCCGCATATTCAATCTGGGAAGGGCTACCGCCGAACAATTGGCACGCGGCGGCGGAGGCCATAGCGCAGGCCACACCGACCTCGCCCTGGCAACCGACCTCGGCCCCGGAGATGGAAGCATTCCGCTTGACGATATTCCCGATCAGGCCGGCTGTGGCCAAAGCGTGAAGAACCCTCGTGTCCTTGAACTCGTGTCCTTTGGCAAGATGATAAAGCACGCCAGGGAGCACTCCGCTTGATCCGCAGGTCGGAGCCGTGACGATGATGCCTCCCGAAGCGTTCTCCTCGCTGACCGCAAGGGCGTACGCATAGACCAGCCCCCGGGTCTGGAGAGTCTGCTTGTAACCCGTCGCCTTCACGTAATACGTAGGAGCCTTTCTCGGCAGGTTCAGCGGTCCCGGAAGAACCCCCTCGTGGTCTATTCCCCTCTCAACGGACGCTTTCATAGCCTCCCACACCTCCTGAAGATAGTCCCAGATGTCCGGGCCTTCACAGAGGTCCACATATTCCCAATAATTGCGTCCTTTGTCCTCGCACCATTTCTGGATTTCAGCCAGATGGTTCATCTCATAGACATCAGGAGTCGAGAAACGGTCGCCAGGCTTGCCCTCGGACAACGCTCCCCCACCCACGCTATAGACAGTCCACTCATCAGTCTGGTTGCCTTCCGCATCAAAAGATTTGAAACTCATCCCGTTAGGATGAAATGGCAGGAATATCTCCGGCTTCCAGACGATCCGCACAGGGGCGATTTTTTCCAGCACCTCGGTGATCGCCACATCCGTCATATGCCCTTTCCCGGTGGCGGCAAGGCTTCCATACAGCGTCACCTCGAACGAAGCTGCGTCCAAATGCCGCTCCGCGAAGTCCTTCGCCGCCTTGTTCGGCCCCATAGTGTGACTGCTCGACGGCCCCTTGCCTATCTTGTAAAGTTCCTTAAGTGATTTCATAATTCTCGTTTATTCTCCTCAGGACGATTGATTTATGAATATACCAACGCTCCCCTACCGCGACTTCACCGCCTGGACAGCGCACTTCTGGCAAAGACGGGCATCCTTAGGCGTGATGCTATACTCCGTGTCACGCAGCAGGTAGCTGTTGCCAAGAACGGATTTGCCAAGAGTAGGCTTGATCAGAGTCTCGAACCACGCACAGGCGGCGATGTAGCGGCCGAACTGCCGGGTCAAATGATAACCGTCACGGGTAAGCTGATAGACCTTGCTTGTCGCAGGGACATCATCCTGATTGTTAAGGCGTGTCCTCCGGGCCAGCTGCACAGCGTCACCGCTTGGGATCACAACCGGAAGATTGAACTCCTTCGAGGCCTTCTCAACGCATTCCACAATGCCGGAATACATCTTTTCCTGATCATTGCCGTACAGCTTGAACATTCCGTGCTCCGAGTTGGAAGCGTAGGCCCAGGTCTCGTGCCAGACCAATGCCGCGCGAGGATTCAACGCCTCCTTCCTTATGATATTCATCAACTGAGGAATCCATTCCTGATAGGTGTCGTACAATCCAGTGCGACCGGAAGTCTCCTGCATAGTGATGATGTCCCACGGCTCGTCCTTAAGCCCGTCCAGCATCGTGGCGTTCTTGCGTACAAGCGTCCAATGGTTCTTTGTGGACTTGGAATAAGTGTAGTTCGAAAGTCCTTCCGAATATTCCTTGCAATGCCTCTCCAACGAGCAGCCGCCTATGTAGAGCCTTCCCACTATCACATTGTGGATTCCGGCAGCCTCCAGAAGCCCAGGAAGATATTCCGTGCCATCGTCCGAAAAGCTGTTGCCCACGGCAAGGATCCTGAGCGTGTCAGGATTCTCCGGAAGCGGATAATTGACATAGCTTTCCTGAGCCTTCAGCCCCAGGAAAGCGAGGAATGTTAAAAGAACTGTAAGAAAATGTCTCATCATTTTATGTGTTTTGGCCACAAAGATACTACTTTATTCAGAAAGTCAGTCTGAACAAGTCGCCCTGAGACTGAACAAAGAGGTCTCCCTTGTAATAGGCACAGTCCTCTAACTCGCCGAAGGTGGCTTTCGTCAAATCGATGACATTCTGCATGGTGCGAGTGTTCAGATTCCAGACGTAGAGGATCGAAGGCTGCTTCTCCTTGCCGAAACCGGTAGGCATGAAAAGCTGGCCGTTCTTGATGAAAAGGCCCTGGCCGATCGGATTGAAATGAGTCTGGTAAGTGTCCTCGATCAGATAATTCTCCAACAGATCATCCTTTGTCAGGATCACGAGGCCGTCCGTGGACTCGTTCAGTTTCGGGATGCGGAACTTCACGATGCGGTGACGGTTCAGGGCGTTGGTGTTGTCAACGGTGTTGCCGTAGCCATAAAGGTAATTGTTGTCCGGATCGATGACCCACTGGAGGGCATAGCCGAAAAGATGGTCGGTGTCCTTGAAGTAGATCGTCTGGACCAGTTCTGACGATTTCAAGTCATTGGCGACCCTCTCGACGTAAAGCACGTCCTTGCGGCCGTTGATCGGATTCCTGTTGCACTGGCTGACGTACAGAAGCGGGAAACGGTCCTCCTTGTCATAGAACGTGCGGCCGAATGTGGCCACATTGGCATGGTTCACCTTGTCGTAGCTGGCAAGCTTGAACGGTTTGCACTCTCTTGTGATCTTCTCTCCGTCAATCTTATAGACGGTCAGCCAACCGGAGTTCTGGCAGCTGAAGATGTAGTCTCCCCAGATGTCCATCCCCTGGTAAGCCTCCTTGTCGGTGCCCTGAAGCTTGAGCAGATGGTCGCACTTGAACGTGTGCTCGGTAAGGTTCACGGGCGCTCCGGTGTAAGTGTACTGTCCGGAGGTCGCCGGCTGCGCCATCAGCGCCGCGGGAAGCAGCAATGACGCCAAAAGAATATATCCTTTCATATTCATAAAAATTTGATGATTTGATTTCAGTCCGGCATTCCGCCCAGAAGGTCGCCCAGATAAGGCAGAAGGGTGAACAGCAGGAAGGCTTTGTCCTTGGCCAACGCCGCCCTAAGCTGCTTCAACGCGGAATATATGTGGTTCTCAACGGTGCTGAGGGAGATCCCGAGCCTCGCGCTGATGTCCTTGTTCGGAAGGTCTTCGATGTAGCTCATCATGAAGACCTCGCGGCACTTGGGCGGCAGGCTGGTGATGGCATCCTCGAGATTCTTCCTCAAGTCCTTGTCGAACAGGTTCCTTATGACAGGATTGCGCTCGGGATCACCGCCCTCAAGGCAGAGAACCGCGATCCGGGCATCATTCCATTCCTTGTACTGACGCGACAGATTCTCTTTCCTAAGATAGTTCATCGCCCTGTTATAGACAGATTTCATAAGATACCCCCTCGCCGAAGTCCCTTCCGACAGTCTCTCACGGTTCTTCCAGAACGAGAACAGCACATCCTGCACAGCGTCATCCGCCCACTCCTCCGGCAGGAAGATCCTGGCATACGACATCAGCACAGGCAACTCTTCCTTGCAGAAGTCGTTGAAAGCCTCTCTGTCGCCATTCTGTATTCCGGTTATTAATTCTGTACGGTTCATAAAAAGCCTTGGTGAGCGCAAAAATAGTCAATAAAATCGAATCATAAGTCTCGACAAGGACAAAAAATGCCTTTGCGGAAAATAATCACGTTTTCATTAGGTGATTTCTTCATAAAGTGTGTATAATAATTGACAGACATAATTAATGCGATCAGAAAATGGAAATTCCAGAAGAGATACTCAGGCTCGTGCACCGCTACCTCAGCGGAACCGCGACCGACGACGAGAAATCCGCCCTCGTCGAGTGGCTGGAGGCAAGTCAGTCCAACCGGGAGGATTTCGCCGCTTTGTCAGCGATGCGCAACGCCTCGTCGGCCTTGGGCGGGGACGACGCCACAGACAAGATGCTGTCCCGCCTCAACGCAAGGATAGACGCGGAGGAGAACGGAAGGATATTCACCGTTCAATCAGGGAGAAGCCGGAGGCGCAGGGCGACCTGGCTCGCAGCCGCTTCCGTGGCCGCCGCGCTCGTCATCGGAGCCGGCACCTACCGCCACTTTCAGGCGGACGCGGATTACTTTCGGGAATATTCCGCATTCATGAATATCTCCGACGACGTGTCGGCCATGATGCTGGATGACAGCACGAAGGTCTGGCTGAGCAGGAACTCGTCGATCCTGTACGGTTCCACCAAGGACCGGTCCGAACGGATCGTGAAACTGACCGGCGAGGCCTATTTCGATGTCCACAGGGACACGCTCCATCCTTTTGTCGTAAAGGCGCGGGGAATTGAAGTGAAGGTGCTTGGAACCGCGTTCTGCGTCAAGTCGGACAGCGAGGCCGGCAAAGTCTCGGTACTTCTTGAAAGGGGATCCGTCAGGCTGCAAAGTCCTGAAGGTGTAGGACTTGTAAGGCTGTCCCCGGATCAGATGGCCGAGTTCGACGCCAAGACCGGAGACATCGAGGTCACCCCTATGGCGGCCGAACCTTACATCGTGCAGCATTACAACAAGGTGACGCTCCAGCAAGTGTCGATCGACGGCATCATCTCGCACATCGAGCGGATGTACGGAATCAAGGTCCAGGCCTTGTCACCGGTGGACACCACGAAGAAATACAACCTCAACTACAAACGGACCGATGACGCCGGCGAACTCATGGAGGCTGTCGAGGAACTGACAGGAGTGCGCCTGAAGGTCATCGGCAAGACTCTGGATAAAGACTAAGTACCAAACATAATAACTACTCAAAAACATGAGACAATCAATCTATTTAAGACTGGGTGTCCTTGCGGTGGTTCTGGCCACGTTCTTCGGCCTCGCGCCGGGTTCGGCGGCCCAGACAAACACCGGGAAGACCTACAGTTTCAGTCTGACGGTAAAGTCCGCCACTGTGAAGTCCTTCACCGAAGAGTTCACGAAGAAGACTGGAATCCTGTTCTCCTACGAGTCAGCCTTGGCTCGGAAAGAGATGGGAGACATCAGCATCAACGCCAGGAACGAGTCTCTGGCGTCCATCCTGGATGACGTTTTCGGACATCAGGTGTCCGGATTCCGCTACAAGATGACAAACAGCACGGTCGTGCTGACCTACGAGCAGCCGGCGGCCAAACAGGGAAATGTCATCAAGGTGACAGGAACGGTGAAGGACTCTTCGGGAGAGCCGTTGGCCGGAGCCGGTGTCCTCGTCAAAGGCACGACGATCGGCACGAACACTGACCTTGACGGAAAGTACTCCATCGAAGTCAACGCCGACGATGTCCTGGAATATTCATTCATCGGTTTCAAGAATCACGATGAGAAGGTCAACGGACGCGGGGTGATCGATGTGATGATCTCCGAGGACGCCAACGTGCTGGATGACGTCGTGGTCGTCGGCTACGGTACCCAATCCAGGAAAACCTTGACCACAGCCATCTCCAAGGTGGACGGCAACAGCATCTACGCCGCACCTGTCTCCTCCGTCGGCGACGCTCTCAAAGGAAAGGTGACCGGCCTCAGGGTGGCCACGAACAACACGGTCTCAGGTAACGCGCCACGCTTTCTGATCCGTGGAGGTTCCTCGATCACCTTGAGCAACGACCCTATCGTCATCGTGGACGGCGTGACCAGGGACATGGACGACCTCAACCCTAACGACATAGAGTCCATCGAGGTCTTGAAGGACGCAGCCTCGGCCGGCATCTACGGAGCCCGCGCCTCCAATGGTGTGATTCTCGTGACGACCAGGAAAGGCAATTCATGGGAGAAGCCACGGATCACTTTCGACGCGCAGGTCGGCTGGTCCTCCCCTTCCCGCGGATGGGATCTGATGAACGCCAAGGAGTCCCTGTCATTTGTCCGTCCCGCGATCGCGCAAGGCCCTAACGGCCAGTTGATTCTGGACGGAGCCAACGCCGCGGGAACAGGCAACAAGAGCACGGACATCTACACGACCAGATACATGGAGAAAGGCGAGGAGCTGCAGTCCGGCTGGCAGTGGATGTACGACCCGATCAATCCGAAGAAGGTGCTGACCTTCACCGACACCGACTGGCAGAGCCAGTGGTTCACCAACGCGCTATGGCACAAGGAATATGTCGGAGTGAACGGCGGTTCACAAAACATGAAGTACGCCGCCTCGGTAAGTTACCTTCAGGATGACGGCATGGTGGCCATGAGCGGCTACAAGTTGTTCACTATGCACGGCAACACGTCCTTCAACATCACCAGGAACCTGGAGGCGTCAACGACTTTCGACTTCTCAAGGTCAGTGAAGAACCCGCTCACCGGCAACTATTTCAACGCCATCGGACGAGGCCTCATGATGAGCCCTGTGAACAAGGAGTTCTACGAGGACGGAAGATGGGTGACAGGCGGAAGCAACAAGAACCAGCAGTCAGCGTCATTCTACGATGCTTTCTACGACAGGGAGATGGCCCAGAACCGATTCGGTGGCAACTTCAGGCTCGTATGGAGCATTTTCGACGGCCTCAAGGCCACAGCCCAGTACGCCGTGTTCGACGACAATTACCGTGGAAGCTACTACGCCTACGGCCAGATCGGCGACACGATGAACTACATCTCCACGGACCGTTCCACAACAGAGACCAGGACAGAGACGCTGAAGGATTCCTTCACCGCCTACCTGAGCTACGACAAGGAGTTCGGCAAGCATAACATCAGCGCCACCGCCGGCTACGACTATATGTCATGGAGGTACTGGTATCTTACCGCCAACGCCACCGGCTCAGTCTCCGACAAGGTTCCGATCCTGGATTCCGGAGTCAACTTCACGGCCTCCAACCAGGACACCAAGCAAGTGCTCATCTCGTACTTCGGACGTGTCAACTACAACTACGACAACAGGTACATTCTCTCGGCCACGGTCAGGACTGATGGTTCCTCCAAGTTCGCCGAGGGCAACAGATGGGGATTCTTCCCGGCCGGATCGCTGGCATGGATCATCTCCGAGGAGCCGTACTGGGATGTGGACAAAAGCGTGATGAACACATTCAAGTTCCGCGCGTCCTACGGCCAGACCGGTAACAACGGAATCGGGCTCTACGACACCTACGGGGCGTTCTCTTCGTCTCTGTATGGCGGGCAGTCAACCCTTCTGCCTTCCACGATGCAGAACAAAGGCATGAAATGGGAGACCACAACCCAGTTGGACCTTGGTCTTGACCTCGGATTCTTCAACGACCGTCTCCGTCTCGTGATGGACTACTACAACAAGAGGACGGACGACATGCTCTTCAGCATCACCCTTCCAGACACAGGATCTCTCGGCTCCGTGAAGGCGAACGTCGGAAGCGCAAGGTTCTACGGATTCGAGATCGAACTGAACTCTGTCAACATCCAGACCAAGAATTTCACTTGGAGCACCGGCCTGACATATTCATTCAACAAGAACAAGGTGCTGTCGCTCCCGGATGAGTACAAGTACACCGACCTCAACGGCAAGGACGCCTGGAGAATCGGTGGCTACACAATGTCAGAGAGCGGCGAGCGCTTCGGCGGCACGGCTGTCGGAGAGCCTCTCGGACGCATCTGGGGCTACAAGATCTCACATATTCTCCAGAATGACGCCGAGGCCGCGGCAGCATTGTATGACAGCCAGTCGCACGGCTACCGCAGGTCCGACGGCCTGTCCATCCAGGGACGCAAGGACGCCGGTGACTACGAGTGGTGCAACCGTCCCGGCTCCAAGAAGACGGCCGACGGCAGGGAGCAGATCGACCAGGAGGACATGTACTGCCTCGGAAACGTGATGCCTCACTCAATCGGCGGAATCATGAACACATTCAAGTACAAGAACCTGTCATTCTCGTTCTACCTTGACTACGCCCTCGGTCATTCGATCTACAACTACATGAAATCACGTTTCTTCCAGAGCACTTTGGGCAACTGCAACTCCAATCTGGACAAGATGGTCTATGATTGCTGGCGCTACCCAGGAGACAACAACGCCAAGTACGCGAGATTCTTCCCGAACGACCCTGACTATGGCAACAGGAACTTCTCCCGTGCCTCCGACTTCAACGTCGAGAAAGCCGACTACCTGTGTCTGCGCGATGTCTCCCTCTACTACGACTTCCCGGAGAGATGGGTCAAGAATATGTGGATCAAGAAGTTGACTGTCGGAGTTACCGGCAACACGCTTTACTACTGGACAGGTGTCTCCGGCTCGATCAGCCCTGAGACCGGCATGGGAACCGGCTCGGGAGACTCGATGTACTCATCCGTGTCCACCGGTGCGTCCGCCAACTCAAGCATCGCTCCGGCGGCGAGAAAGATTTTGTTCAATGTCAAGATTACCTTCTAATTATGAAACACAAGAGCATTCTGAAATATATTCTGATGATCTCGGCCGCCACTTCGATGATGTCCTGCAACGGGGATCTCGATGTGATGCAGGACAACAAGCTGTCCGCCAGCAACATGTGGACGACATCCACTGACGTCATCCAGTCCACATACGGGATCTACGAGCGCATGCGTTCCAATTTCATTGACGGCTACATCAACGTCTTCTACTGGGGCGAGGCGCGTGTCGGCAACTATATGTGGGGTCCAAGCCTTGAATCCAGGGTTCAGGACAACGACATGATCTCCGTGCGCACCAGCACGATGAACGCCTCCACGAGATCGACCGCCTGGTCAGGACTTTACACCACCATCGACCAGGCCAATGCCGTGCTCAAGTACGCCGACAAGGTTGACATGACCGAATCCGAGAAAGGATTCGCGATCGGCCAGGCTGCGTTCGCAAGGGCATATTGCTACTTCTGGGCAGCCAGACTGTGGGGAGACGTTCCGCTGAACCTCGTACCTATCGAGTCCGTGAACCAGCCGGAGACCTACCCGGAGCGCGCCCCTAAGGCTGATGTCTATGCCCAGATCGGCAGGGACATCGAGACAGCGGTGGCCAACTCCGCCTACCTCGGAGGAGACAAATACTTCGCGACGGCAGACGCTGTGAACATGCTGAAAGCCGAGTACGGGCTTTGGATGTACACGACACAGGACGGTGGGGATTCGTACCTGAACCTTGCCGCGGAGGCTCTGTCAGCGATCGGGATCTCCTCAGGAAAGCTTCTTCCAAAATATTCAGAGGTGTTCAGCCGCGATCACAAATGCAACTCTGAGGTTGTCTTCGCCCTCCTGAACGACCAGAAGGAGAAGATCACCGGCGGTTACTACAGCTATTTCTACCACCCGACTAACCTCATAGCCGCGCAGTACAGGAACAAACCGGTACCGGTGAGCTCAACACAGTGGTGGTGCTACTCGCAGGAGTTCATCGATGTGCTGAACAAGAGCAAGGCCGACCACAACGACTCCAGAGTGGAGTGCAACCTCGGTGAGGGTGAATATGGTGCCTCAGGGCAGACCCTTACCTGGCCGAACAAGTTCCTCGGAGACATGTCAAAGCAGCCCGTGATCAACGACTGCGACCTTCTTTACTACCGCTACGCCTACGCTGTGATGATGGACGCGGAACTGAAGTACTACAAGAAGGACTATGCCGGAGCTCTGGCCTCTCTGAACATCATCGCTAAAAGGGCCTACGGAATCGAGGACTTCTACAAGACCGCCACAAGGGACGCCGTCCTGGAGGCACTTGTCAATGAATATTTCCTCGAGTTCCCTGCCGAAGGCGTCATCTGGTGGCCGCTCATCCGCCTGGACAAGATCTGGGACTACAACCCGGAGCTGCTCGCCAAGAAGCAGAAGAATCCGAACATCCTGCTCTGGCCTATCTCCAAGTCCGCAAGGAACAAGAACCATAAACTGACCCAGACGGAAGGATGGGACTAATGATCTTACTTAAATGACTATTATCATGAGATTCAAGAATATATTCATGTACGCCGCCGCTCTTTCAATGCTCGCGTTGTCAGGTTGCGCGGAAAAGACAGACCCGTCCGAGATAGATTCCGCCACAAGAATCGCACTGTCCAAGGATATTCCTGTGTTCACCGCCAGCGGTAACACCGAGGACGGCGAGGACGCTTACCGCGCCATCGTCACGATCGTGCAAGGCGACAAGATCAACGGCATCGGTTGGGACTATTCCCTTGAGGATCCGAAGCAATGCGCCGAGGTGAGTGTCACGGATGTCTCCGAGGACTTCATCGGAACTTACGAAGGTGATTCCAGAACCTACACAGGGAAAGGATTGATAGTCAAGATGAAGGCCAATCCTGAATATAAGAGGTCATTCTCGTTGACAATCAAGGCAGCCGACGGAACCGAGCGCGCTTTCGAGTTCACCCAGAAAGGCGAGAAGGCTGACGCCGCCGTGTCCACTGACACGAAAGATGTTGAGTTCTTCGCCGAAGGAGGTGAGCAGACAATCAGCTACACGACCAACATGGGGGACGCATATTCATTCACCGTGGACTACGAAGGTGAGAGCAAGGACTGGCTGTCCTGCGAGGCCACCGAGGCTGGATCCGTCAAATTGATCGCTTCCGGATGGAACGACCATGTCAATGTCCGCAAGGCCGTGCTCCACATCACCGTAGGTTCGGCAGAGACCAGCATGGCATCCGTGGATGTGCCTGTGACACAGCTCGCGGCGGACATATATTACTTCATGTACGGTTCATCGGCCGCCGGCCTTGAGATCGACAAGGCTTTGCAGATGACAAAGGAAAGCGAGGGCATCTACAGCGTCAAAGCCTACTTCATGAACGCAAAGGCTGGGGCCAACACCGTGATGTTCAATCAGGATTCACGTGTGCTGTCATACCCTTGCTACGCGCTTGCGAAGGATGGATCCGTCACCACGATCGAATCCGCCGCGTCCGCTATGCCGGAGGGCCCGGAAATCGATGTGGACGGTCTGCGCTCCCTGGTGGTGAACTTCAACGAGAAGACATGGAATTGGAGCAGAATCTCGACGCTGAACAGCATGCCGGACTCCGAAGTGTCCAAGTACAAGACAAAGGCCTTCGTTGCCAGAGACGGTTCCATGAAGGTCTGGATGGTCGAGAACATGCGCTGGAATGGTGGCGACATCAAGCCGAGACTCGGCTCTCCTATGATTCCGTCCGCGACAGGTGTCGGAGCGAAAGGCACAGGTGGTTACGGTGCGAGCGCATTCCCTTCATCCTGGGACGATCCGAAACTGAACATGGCCTACGAATGCACCGAGATAGGAGGACAACTCGAAGGAAGCGATGAGCGCGGCCGAATCTACGCGTTCTCCGAAATCGTGACAGGCGTCCCGACCAACGGCATCGGCTTCGCCCGTAACGAGGTGGTGCCTAAGGGATGGACCGCCGGCAGCGAGATCACCGACGCTGTCGGAGACAACTACACGATCGAGTACCTCAACAACAAGTCGGCTGACACATTCAGCGGCGACAACACCACCGACGAGAAGAACCACCCGACCCTCAAGATGCAGATTCAAGGAATATGTCCTTACGGTTGGCACATCGCCAACGCCTCCGACTGGCTTGACCTGGCATACGCCGCAAGCAAGGCGTCAGCCGGACACTCTTATCCTCTGAGGGAGGATCAGATCACCTACAAACAGTTCACTACAGCCTCGGGCACAGCCGTCAACAACAATCCGGTCTCACCAAGAGGTATCGGCAACCTCGCCGCATGGCTCAGGAACAAGACCTGGTGGTCAGCGGCGGTGTCAGACGGAGCCGACGAGTTCGGATTCGAGTACTTCCCGCTCGGTTGGCGCTACATGACCCAGGGCTACCAGTGCTACGGTGTCAGGGCACAAGTGTGGGTACCTCTGTTCTTCTCGGACAAGGCTCTTTACAGAATCAATGTGATCCTGGACAACACTGTGACCTATGCCGAGATGACAAACATCGACAACGGCCAGGCCATCATGCCGTTCCGCTGTGTCAAGAACTACAAATAATCAAAGATCAAGAATATGAGAATTAAATCAATAAAACTGATTTGGTCATTTCTGGCGGCAAGTCTCCTGTGCCTGTCATCATGTAGCAAGGACGAACCGGATCCAGGGCCTGTGTGGCCTGACGATCCGGGTGAGACGCCCGGTGAGGTCGCTGACAAGCCTGCTGACTGCGGCAATATCGTCGTAGCCCACAGGGGTGGAGCGTCGGAAGCCGGCATAGCGTTTCCTGACAATTCCATCGCCTCGTTGCAATATGCGATGAGCCTAAAATGTTACGCTTCAGAGTGTGACATCTACTGGACAAAAGATGACAAAGTGGTCGTCGCCCATGCTGACGGCGACTACAGGATCAACGGACTGCATCCATGGGAAGCCACCTTGGAACAGATCAGGGCGGCCGGAAAACTGGCGAACGGCGAGACGGTTCCTGATCTGGAGATGTTTCTGGACGAGGTCATGAAGGCAGGAAGCTGCACAAGGCTCTGGCTGGACATCAAGAACATCAGCGGAATGTCGGCGTATCCGATCAACGCCTGCCGCAAGGCTTGCGAGATCATCAAGGAGAAGAAGGCACAGAATTTCGTTGAGTTCATCTGCACGTCCAACGCAACCGTGATGGCTTCGTCATATTCATACGCCACCGCGGTTGGCTCGAACATCGGCTGGATGGCCAACAAGTCCGCCTCAGAGTACACCCAGAGGGGCTACAAATGGGCGAACCTTTCCACCGAGTTCATGAAGCAGGGTGGAGGAAACCTCACGATCGAGGAGTTCAACAAGGCCGGTGTGGACGTGAGCGTGTTCAACGCCGATGACGATGTCACGATGGATTACTACATCGCCTATGCGTCTAAGATGAAAGCCATCTGCACCAACTACCCTAAGAAGTTGTTGTCCAAGATGGGGAAGTAGGTTTCGTGCCGCTGAGCCTGTCGAAGCGACATTCCAACAAAAAAGAGGAGCGGCCTTTCGGTCGTTCCTCTTTCTTTATCGTCATCCGCCCCATTTGATGAGCGGACATATTCATTATTACTGCTCGTCAGGACCTTGATCGTCCGGACCATTCTGCGGACCCTGTGGACCGGCCTGCGGGCCGTAAGGGTTCTGAGGCCCCTGCTGGGCACCGGCCTGTGCGGCGCGGTTCATGTCCTCTGAGGCTGCGTTCCAAGCCTTCGTGAGCTCCTCGGTGTAGCGGTCGATGTCAGAGATGTTCTGATTCTTGACTGCCTCCTTGAGGGAGCCGAGGGCTGACTCGATGGCTGACTTCTTGTCAGCAGGAATCTTGTCGCCGTAGTCCTTCAGGTTCTTGTCGGACTGGAAGCAGAGAGCGTCGGCGTTGTTGATCTTGTCAACCTTCTCCTTGGCCTCCTTGTCGGCGGCCTCGTTGGCCTTCGCCTCGTCACGCATCCTCTGGATCTCATCGTCAGACAAACCTGATGAAGCCTCGATCCTGATGTTCTGCTCCTTGCCTGTGGCCTTGTCCTTGGCGGACACGTTCAGGATACCGTTGGCGTCGATGTCGAAGGTAACCTCGATCTGAGGTATTCCCCTCGGAGCCGGAGCGATTCCGTCCAGATGGAAGAGACCGATCTCCTTGTTGTCCTTCGCCATAGGACGCTCACCCTGAAGCACGTGGATCTCGACTGAAGGCTGGTTGTCAGCCGCGGTGGAGAACACCTGAGACTTGTGGGTAGGGATGGTCGTGTTGGACTCGATGAGCTTTGTCATCACACCACCGAGGGTCTCGATACCGAGTGACAGCGGAGTGACATCAAGCAGAAGCACATCCTTCACATCACCTGCGAGTACGCCACCCTGGATTGACGCGCCGATGGCCACAACCTCGTCTGGGTTGACACTCCTGTTAGGCTCCTTGCCGAAGAACTCCTTGACAAGTTCCTGTACCTTAGGGATACGTGTTGAACCACCCACGAGAAGAACCTCGTCAATATCGGAAGCGTTCAGACCGGCGTCCTTGAGTGCCTGACGGCAAGGCTCGATAGACCTCTGGAAGAGGTTGTCGCAAAGCTGCTCGAACTTGGCTCTGGTAAGAGTCTTCACAAGGTGCTTAGGAATTCCGTCAACCGGCATGATGTAAGGCAGGTTGATCTCGGTCGATGTCTGGTTGGACAGCTCGATCTTGGCCTTCTCAGCGGCTTCCTTCAATCTCTGAAGAGCCATAGGGTCTTTCTTCAGGTCGATTCCGCCGTTCTCGTTGGCGAACTCCTGAGCGAGCCAGTTAATGATCTCCTGATCGAAGTCATCACCTCCAAGGTGTGTGTCACCATTGGTTGACTTAACCTCGAAGACTCCGCCACCAAGCTCAAGGATGGAAATATCGAATGTACCACCACCAAGGTCATACACAGCGACCTTCATATCCTTGTTCTTCTTGTCAAGACCGTAAGCCAAGGCTGCCGCCGTCGGCTCGTTGATGATTCTCTTGACATCGAGTCCGGCGATCTTGCCGGCCTCCTTTGTGGCCTGACGCTGTGAGTCAGAGAAGTAAGCCGGCACAGTGATGACAGCTTCGGTGACATCCTGACGGAGGTAATCCTCAGCCGTCTTCTTCATCTTCTGGAGAATCATCGCTGAAATCTCCTGAGGTGAATAGAGCTTGCCGTTGATGTCAACACGCGGAGTGTTGTTCTCACCTCTTACAACCTTGTAAGGCACTCTGGCGATCTCCTTCTGAACCTGATCGTAAGTCTCACCCATAAATCTCTTGATGGAGAAGACTGTGTTCTGAGGGTTCGTGATGGCCTGACGCTTCGCAGGGTTACCGATCTTTCTTTCACCGCCATCGGTAAAGGCGACTACTGAAGGGGTGGTTCTCTCACCCTCATTGTTGATTATGACGGTAGGCTGGTTGCCTTCCATAACCGCAACACACGAATTCGTGGTTCCAAGGTCAATACCAATAATTTTTCCCATATTCTTTAATCTCCTATTTTTTCTTTTTGTTTCCGCCCGGCTCCGTTTCCGAACCCGGACGCTTGGGGTATTATCGAATGTTATGCCATTTCCTCGAATATGTCAAATTGGCAGATGAGCCCACTTTTGGCAGGACATCAAGCGATCCGCCAGCGACAGAACGTCACTTATTCCCACTCAAATATACCGATGACCGCGAAGTATTTTTGTCAATATGGAATATAATGACTACATTGCTTATAAGTTATCAATAAGCAACCTGTAATGAAACGAACCTTACTGATCGCGCTTATGCTGCTGGGAGTCACGGCAGTAGCGCAAACCAGACAGCAACGGCTGACAGAACACGTCTATTACCTCGCGGCGGACTCGCTTCAAGGGCGCAAGGCCGGAACTGAATATTCCCGGAAAGCGGCCTCATATATTCAGAGGCAGTATGAGGAAATCGGGCTGAAGCCATTCTTCGGGGATTGGTTCCTTTTTTTCGCGCCGGGTGGAGAGAATTCGTCCATCGGTGCCAAGTATGTGGATGTCGTCGGTGTCATCGAAGGCAGCGACCCGAAACTGAAGAATGAATATATCGTCTTAGGCGCTCATTTCGACCATCTCGGCGTGCGGAAAGGGAAAGTTTACAACGGGGCGGATGACAACGCCTCAGGCTCCGCCGCTCTGATCGAGGTCGCAAGGGAACTCTACGCCAGGCGAGACAGCCTGAAGAGGAGCGTGATAATCGCTGCGTTTGACGCTGAGGAGCTTGGGCTTTGGGGGTCAAAGGCATTGGCGGACACGTTGGTAAAGGCTGTGGGCCAGGACAGGATCAAGCTGATGATGAGCCTCGATATGGTCGGCTGGTACACGGCCTCAGGAAAGTTGAGACTGGAAGGGGCGGCTACCATCAAGGATGGGCAGAGGATTCTGACGGAGGAGGCCAACAAGCTGTCGATAGTGGTCGATCCCGTCAAATTCGAGAAATCCGTTCTCACCGCCACTGACACAGAAGCCTTTGCCCTGAGAAAAATCCCGACGCTTGCGGTGACGACCGGACTTAAATCTCCATACCACAAACCAGAGGACGATGCTGAACTCATTGACTATGGCGGGCTTGACATTGTGGCCGGCTACATCTCTGATGTGACATTGGCAATGGCCTCGGATCCATCGTTTGAGAAAAGCGGGCGTGTGGCCAGAAAACATTCGTTGAACGCCCCGGCGGTCGAGTTCGGTCTGGTGGCATCGATTGACCGGACGAACCTGAATTTCAGCAAGGCGGCGTTCGTCACCAAAGAGGGCTACGGATGCAGCGCCGGAATCCAGATGCAAGCCAATTCGGGGAGCTTCGGATTGAATGTCAAGGGACTTTATGAATATGGAAGTTCCAAGTTTCCTGACGATGCTGATCCATATTCATCATTCGTCAGGTTCCGCCATCAGGCTGTCGCGGTACCGGCCACGGTTCTGCTTCACACCGGCGGGGCTTCATTCAGAGGATTTGTCGGGATAGGCGGCTATTACTCACGCATTATATGGAGCAACGTCGAGGATTTCACATTAGCCGGTAAAGTTCTGGATGTCAACAAGAACCAATACGGATTCACTTTCAGCGTAGGATTCATCGCCGGCCCGATGCAACTCAGCGTTGACGGCAGGTACCAACTGAACAACGCCTTCAGCGGTAATGAGATCAAGGCCCGCTTCCAGACATATTCAGTCACGCTCGGGTATATCTTTTAGAATGAAAAAAGCGAGGACAAAGGGTTATCCAATGTCCTCGCTTTTATGTTTTTCTTTACAGTCTTACTCTCCGGCCTCTTTCAGACGCTCGGCGTTCTCGGCGATCTGGAGCTGATTGATGCACTCCTGGATGTCACCGTCCATAAAGACAGGGAGGTTGTACATCGACCAGTTGATGCGGTGATCGGTCACACGGCCCTGAGGATAGTTGTACGTGCGGATCTTCGCCGAACGGTCACCGGTGGAGACCATAGTCTTGCGCTTGGCACCGATCTCGTCGAGATATTTCTGATGCTCAAGGTTGTAAAGACGGGTACGGAGCTCCTCGAAAGCCCTGTCCTTGTTCTTGAGCTGGGAGCGCTCCTCCTGGCACTGCACGACCAGACCTGTCGGAAGGTGGGTCAGACGCACGGCTGAATATGTCGTGTTGACTCCCTGGCCACCAGGACCAGAGGAACAGAACAGGTCAAGGCGGATATCATCCCAGCGTAGATCCACATCGAACTCCCCGGCCTCAGGGAAAACGGCCACGGAAGCGGCCGAGGTCTGGATTCTGCCCTGAGTCTCGGTCTGAGGCACACGCTGCACACGATGCACTCCGGACTCATATTTCATAATGCCATAGACACCCTCGTCATTGGAGGAAAGCTTGAAGACAATCTGTTTGTACCCACCGGCAGTACCCGGAGTCTCGTCATTGACCTCCAGTTTCCAGCCGCGTTTCTCGGCGTACTTCGAGTACATTCTGAAAAGGTCGCCGGCGAAGATGGCGGCCTCGTCACCACCGGTGCCGCCACGGATCTCAATGATGGCGTTCTTGCTGTCATCCGGATCGGCAGGGATCAGGAGAATCTTGATCTGCTCCTCCATCTCAGGGATCTTCGGCTCGATCTCGGCGATCTCTGCCTTGGCCATATCCCTCAGGTCCTCATCCTTCTCATTGATCATTATGTCCTTGGCCTCTGCCAGCTCATCGACCATCTTCTTGTACTCAAGACCGGCCTTGATGATCGGCTCAAGCTCCTTGTAGTCCTTGTTGAGCTGGACATATTTCTTCATATCAGCGATCACCTCAGGATCAGCAAGCTGTTTCTGAAGCGACTCGTATTTGTCCTGGAGAGCCAGGATCTTGTCCACTAATGTATTCTCTGCCATATTCAATGGTTAATTTTCTTCAATTCCGTTTTTTTGACCGGGTATATTCCTAAATCGACTTGAGGTAGCAGCGGCGGCGCATAAATAACTCGTGCTCGTACTTGCCCCAGACATTGACCGCGCCGTTGGACTCGATCTGCGGGTTCGAGATCGCCCATTTCGTGCCGGCCTTGCGGTACTTCTCCGACATCGTGCAATGGTAGATCGACGAGACACCTGTGTTCTGCCACTTCGGCACGGCTCCGTTGATCATCAGATCGACAGTGTCGTACTTGTACATAGCCTTCAGCAGATGGAACCAGCCGAACGGAAACAGATGGCCTTTCGCCTTCTGGAGAGCCCTAGAGATCGTAGGGAAAGTGATCCCGAATCCCACAAGTTCCTCATTGTCATCGAATATTATGCTGCTTGTCTTGTCCGAGACAAACCTCAGGACCTCGCTGGCCTCCTCGTCAATCTCTTCCTTTGTGAAAGGAATGAAGTTATAGACAGACTTAGCGAAACTCTCGTTATAGACATCGAAGAAGTACCTGACCATCTTCTTGTCCTTCTTGAGTTTGTCCAGACTCCCCTCGTGCAGGTTGTACCTCTGCTTCAGAAGTCCTGCGATCCTCGTGATCTTCTCCTGAAGAGGCTGGTCCGCGGCGATCTTGTACTGCACCCAGTCACACTCCTTCGCATAGCCAAGAGCCGTGACGAAGTCATTGTAGTACGGATAGTTGTACAGACAGTTGAACGGCGGGATGTTCTCATAGCCCTCGACCAGCATTCCCTGTTTCCCCAGGGTGTTGTAGTACAGAGGTCCGTGGATCTCATTCATTCCGTTTTCCTTGGCCCACGCCTCGGCGGTGCCGAGAAGAAGTTTGGCCACCTCGAAGTCATCGATCGTGTCGAACCATCCGAAGCGGGCTCTCTTCTTGTCATAGAGCGCGTTATAACGAGGGTTGATCATTCCGCAGATACGTCCGACAACAGTCTTGCCATCCACAACCATCCACATCTTCCTTTTACAATAAGAGAGAGTGGAGACCTTGGTGAGGGATTTCACTTGGTCGCTGTGGAGGGCGGGAACATACTGAGGACAATCTTTGTAAAGCCTGTCAGGGAACTTGATGAAATTCATCAGGTCCCTTCTACTCACAACCTCAACTACTTTATAATCAGGCATAAAAATCCATTCTACAATATTCCTTTCGCAGGAAGACATCGACAAATTTAAGAAATAGTCTTGTTTTGGACAAATATGAACCGCCAAAGTTTAAACCGGAGAGTAACATTATTTGTTCAAAACAAGCCGTAAAGACCGCTCAACCGCCTGAATATCTTCAAGCAAGCCTGAATCTACAGCCCTTTGGCCTTTCCTTCGTCCCAGATCTCGTCCATCTCGGCGAGAGTCATCCAGTGAAGATCCTTGCCCTTGCGGATCGTGTTCTCCTCCAGATAGGTGAAGCGGCGGCGGAACTTGTCGCAGGCACGGTTGAGGGCCGTGTCGGGATTGAGGCCGTAAAGCCTCGCGGCGTTGATGGTGGCGAACATAAAGTCCCCGAGTTCCTCCTCGGCCCTGTCTGTGGCGGCTTTTCTCTCCTCATCAGTGGCGGCGGAATCCATAGCGTCCATCTCGGCCTGAAGCTCCATCTGCTCCTCCTTGACCTTATCCCAGACCTGGCTCTTCTCCTCCCAGTCGAAACCCACGCCACGGGCTTTGTCCTGCATCGAGAACGCCTTCAGGATCGGAGGCATCGCGTCCGGAATCCCGGAAAGGATGCGCTTGTTGCCGCCTTTTTCCTTGGCCTTGAGCATCTCCCAGTTCTCGGAGACCTGCTCGGCGTCAGCCACCTTGGTCGTGGAGAACACGTGGGGATGACGATAGATCATCTTCTCGCAGAGCTTGTCCATCACATCGGCGATGTCGTAGCGGCCCTCCTCCTCGGCGATCTTGGCGTAGAATATCACGTGAAGGAACACGTCCCCGAGCTCTTTCTCAAGCGCGGCGTCATCCTTCTTCATCACGGCGTCACTGAGCTCGTAAACCTCCTCGACCGTCATAGGCCTGAGGGTGTCGATGGTCTGGGCGTGGTTCCACGGACACTCGGCCCGAAGCCTGTCCATCACGTCCAGCGCCCGCTCGAACGCCTTTAATTTCTTTTCCTTATTAATCATATCCTGCAAAATTACTAAAATCTTATGAATATGCACACAGCGTTTCCTACAGTGCTTCGGGTGTAAAACACCGTCTTTCTCACCCGAAACCGGAAAAATCGACACTACCGGGTGAAAAACAACCCTTTCCACTCCCGAAACGGACAGACCACGAAAGTGGCTATCGTATCAGGAATTTGAATATACTCCCAAAAGCACTATCTTTGCCGCCGCAAACATATTAATAACAATGAAAGAGATTCATTACGTTTCAGCCGATGAGGCGGTCAAGGCCATAAAATCGGGCGATCATATTCATTTAAGCAGTGTGGCGAGCGTGCCGCACATTCTTGTTGACGCACTTGTGCGCAGGGCTGAGGCCGGAGAGGTCGAGGACCTGCATTTCCACCACTTCCACACCGAAGGGCCGGCTCCATATTCAGATCCGAAATATTCAGGGATCTTTTTTGAGCAGGGGTTCTTCGTAGGGCCGAACGTGCGCCCGAACGTGAATTCCGGGTACGCGGACTATCTGCCGGTGCATCTGGGTGAGTCTCAAAAGCTTTACCGCTGCGGTGCCATCAAGTTGGGAGCCGCTTTGGTGCAGGTGTCCACTCCGGACGAGAACGGAATGGTGTCACTGGGAACTTCGGTGGATTGCTCGCTGGCGGCCATCGAGACAGCCCGTGTGAAGATCGCTGTCGTGAATCCGCACGTGCCGTTCGCCTACGGAGACCTCGTGCCGATTGACACTTTCGACTACCTTGTCAAGGATGACACTCCGCTGGTTTCCAAGGATTTTGCCGAGCCGACACCGACTGAGGTGCTGATTGGAAAGAATTGCGCGGAACTGGTGCCGGACGGAGCCTGCATCCAAATGGGAATCGGTGCCCTGCCGAACGCTCTGGCCGCGCAACTTGCTGACCACAAAAATCTTGGTGTGCACACAGAGATGTTCGCGGACGGGATCCTGCGCCTTATAAAGAAAGGTGTCGTGAACGGAGCGAACAAGAAGATCGACAAGGGCAAGATCGTCGCTTCCTTCCTTCTGGGCTCTCAGGAGGTATATTCATTCATCGACCACAATCCGGATGTGCTGATGAAGGACATCAAGTACGTCAATGATCCGTGGGTGATCTGCCAGAACCCAAATATGATGGCCATCAACTCAGCCACAGAGGTGGACCTGACGGGCCAGATCTGCGCGGACTCGATCGGAACGAGGATATTCTCAGGAACCGGCGGCCAACTGGATTTCGTGAAGGGTGCGTCGATGTCCGAGGGCGGAGTGTCGATGACGGCGTTCGCTTCACGTACCAACAAAGGCAAGGCGAAGATCGTCCCGTTCCTGAACCCTGGAGCCGGTGTTGTCACCCCTCGCGCCGACGCTCACTGGATAATCACTGAATATGGCGCCGTGGATCTGTACGGCAAGTCGCTTCAGGAGCGCGCCAAGCTCCTCATCAGCATCGCCCACCCGGACGACCGTGAGATGCTGGACCGCGCCTCGTTCGAGCGCTTCGGGCCGCACTGGCACGTGGTGAAGATCTAAACAGCAGCACTATAACCTCATCTCGTCACCGAAGAATTCCACGCAGCTCTCTCCGGTGACGTTTTTGTCTCTTTTCGTTGCCCAAGGGATCCGCACGACACCCTTCGGCGGCACTTTTGCCCCTTTTCGTTGCTCAAGGCTCCCCACGACACCCTTCGGCGGCACTTTTGCCCCTTTTCGTTGCCCAAAGGATCCGCACGACACCCTTCGGCGACACTTTTGCCCCTTTTCGTTGCTCAAGGCTCCCCACAACACCCTTCGGCGACACTTTTGCCCCTTTTCGTTGCCCAAAGGATCCGCACTGCACCCTTCGGCGACACTTTTGCCCCTTTTCGTTGCCCAAGGCTCCGCACGACACCCTTCGGCGACACTTTTGCCCCTTTTCGTTGCTCAAGGCTCCCCACGACACCCTTCGGCGACACTTTTGCCCCTTTTCGTTGCTCAAGGCTCCGCACGACACCCTTCGGCGACACTTTTGCCCCTTTTCGTTGCCCAAGAGGGGGGACGTTAATGTAGCTGAGATGATTGAGTGGAATGAAGTGATTACTCTCGGCGGAGAAGTTTCCAAGAGAGGACCGGGATCAGGAAACTGAGGAGGCAGGCGATGATCCAGAAGACTGAGACAGGGGCGAAATTGAAATCGTTCCCGTCTATCATTATGCCGCTGACGATGTTCTGGATTCCGGCGGCGGCATAGCTGGCCAGACCTACCATACCAAGTGCTGCCCCGGTGGCTTTGCGCGGCACGATGTCAAGAGCCATCAGGCCTGCGACAGTGCAATAGACCACACCGATCGCCAGACTGAAGACCGACACGTAGATGATATTCAATGAATATCCTCCGCCTGTGAAAAGAAATGCCCCGAGCGACAGCAGGCAAAGCAGTCCGGAAACCAGCACGGGAATGAAGCGGTTCCCTTTGAAAACCTTGTCGGAAAGCCATCCGGCAAGCACTGTACCGGCTATTCCGAAAGCCTCCGAGAACGCTATGATCTGGGTGGCGCCGGCTAGGGAAAAGCCTTTGCCCTTCTGGAGGAACAACACTCCCCACTCGCTGACAGCGTGCTGGGTGATGTACACGAAAGCGCTCGAAAGAGCGATTATCCATATTCCCGGGTGACGGACAACCTTTTTCTGAAGTTCCTTGATTGGCATCGAGTCAGCCTTCTGAGGCTTCTCGCCGGCCAGTTTCTGAACTGAAGGAAGGCCACGGCTTTCCGGAGTGTCCGAGACCATCAGAAGGATCATCACCGAGCCGATGACTCCCGCCACAGCGGAGAAGATGAATCCGCACTCCCAGCCGATCCACCCGACAACGAGTCCTAAAACAAAGACCGATAGAGACTTACCCAAATATGGCGTGGCGCTGAATATGCTGTAATATGTGCCTCGGCGGTCAAGCGGAAACCAGCGCGAAAGGCTGATGACTCCCGGAGGGGCCCCCATCGACTGACAGAAACCGTTGACTCCCCAGACGACAGCGAACACGATGAACAGCAGCATCGTGGAAGTCCCCGTCCACCCTTGGAGCAAACCAAGCACACCCATCAGCAGATTGACAACGGTGGAGATCAGAAGCCCTGTCGCCATAAAACGGCGCACGTTGCAGTAATCAGCGATGAATCCGTTGGTGAACTTGCCGAAAGCATAGACGAAATAGAATGCCGAACCGATGATGCCAAGCTGTGCGGCCGTGAATATTCCTTCATCAATCAACGGCTGTTTGACCACGCTCATCGCCATTCGGCAGACGTAATAGAGAGCGTAAGCCCCTGTCACACCCCAGAAAGTGAGCCCCCGCAGACGCTTGTACTCCCCTTCTACCTTTTCTGAAGCTATCTTCTCCTCCGAAGGCTTCGATATCCTATAGAATGAATATAGACTCATAAATATTCAGAGACCATCCTGATCCGCTTGTCAAAAGTTGAATATCCTTCGTTCCAAAAAACATTCCTGACAGATCAAGGCAGCCTTTATATCCGCAAAGATAGCCTTTTTTTGTGTGGCAGACAACAGCCTTATTATCAAATAAATAGCCATCTTCGTGATGCGATTTTTGCGACCACGAAAACCATTATTCTCCTCACTATCACACAGTTAAATGCCACATTAATAAAATCTTTACCAACCTATTTTTTTAACGCTTACTAAAACCGAAAAAAAGTTCTAATTTTGTTCTATAAATATACAAGGCCGGGAGTCCGAAGGGTCATCCAAGACCAATTTATTATGGAACTTTAAGATTATCAAACCAATATGAAAAGAGGAATCGCAATAATGATGTTGTCGCTCGCGGCAGTGACGATGTCCGCGCAGAAAAATCCGGTGAAGTACAATTTCACCGAGGCGTCCGACCTGACTATGGTCGGCAAACTTATGACCGACACGCCTAATCCTTACCATAGGGTTGACACGGTGAGGTTCAAAGGATTCACACCCGGTGAGAACAAGCAGGTCAGAATGTCCGCCGGCCTTGCAGTGGCGTTCAAGACGGATTCCAAGACAATAACGGTCAAGACGAAATACCTTGACAGAGGATTCCCGACCAACACCGGAGGACTTGCCGCAAGAGGCTATGACCTTTACATAAAGAAGGACGGAAAATGGCTTTGGGCCGCATCCAAGGTTACGCACGACCAGAAACCGGACGACAACGTCGTGCTTATCGGCAATCTGGACGGTTCTATGCACGAGTGCCTTATGTACCTGCCTATCCTGAGCGAGGAGAAGTCCATCCAGATCGGTGTCAACGAAGGTGCTGTCATCGAGGCCATCGATAATCCTTTCCGTCACAGGATCGGAATATTCGGTTCCAGCTTCACGCACGGAATCAGCACCTCCAGAGCCGGAATGTCCTACCCTGACCAGCTTTCGAGGATGACCGGTCTCCAGTTCCTCAGCCTCGGATGCAGCGGCAACTGCAAGCTCCAGCCATATTTCGCGGACGTGCTCTGCGCCGCCGATGTGGACGCTTTCGTGTTCGACTCGTTCTCCAACCCGACTCCTGAACAGATCAAGGAAAGGCTGTTCCCGTTCATCGAGAAGGTTCAGGCCGCTCATCCGGGAGTCCCGATGATCTTCCAGAAGACCATCTACAGGGAGAGCCGCAACTTCAACACAGGCAATGACAAGAACGAAGCCCGCAGAATGGAAGTAGTTGACAGTCTTATGAATATAGCGGTAAAGAACTATCCTGACGTTTATTACGTCACCGCCACCTGCGCCACAGCACCGAACCACGAAACCTCTGTGGACGGAACACACCCTTCGGATTACGGCTACACACTCTGGGCCGAGTCCATCAGGAAGCCTATCGTCAAGATTCTGCGCAAGTACGGAATCAGGTGATCTCATTGGTTGCTGAGCCTGTCGAAGCAACTCTTCCCGTCACTTCTACAAGCTCAGTGACCGGAGTAACAAGCTCAGTGACCGGAGTGACAAACTCAGTGACCGGAGTGACAAGCTCAGTGACCGGAGTGACAAACTCAGTGACCGGAAAGAGTAATATTGACATTAACATAGAATGGCAAATCTGAAGTCATTGGCCAAGGACACGGCGATCTACGGCCTCAGCAGCATAATAGGAAGGTTCCTGAACTACCTTCTCGTCCCGCTTTACACCCACGTCATCGCTTCGTCAAGCGGTGACTACGGTGTCGTGACGAACCTGTACGCCTACACGGCCCTGCTGCTGGTGATCCTGACCTATGGGATGGAGACCACATTCTTCAGATTCTCCAACAAGGAAGGCGAGAATCCGGACAAGGTATATTCCACGATCCTGACTTCTGTGCTTGCAACCTCGGCGCTGTTCGCTGGGTTGGTAGTGCTTTTCATAAGTCCGATTTCCTCGGCCCTTGGATACGCAGATCACCCGTCCTACGTCTGGGCGATGGCCGCCACGGTGGCGATCGACGCGTTCCAGTGCATTCCGTTCTCGTATCTCAGGCTCAAGAAGCGTCCGCTGAAGTTCGCGGCTCTGAAACTGCTCTTCATCGGATTGAACATATTCCTGAATCTCGCTTACTTTGTGCTCCTTCCGAAACTGGGGGTGAATCCGTTCGGGATCTACGATGGCGGGCTTGACGTGGGTTATGTATTCTATATCAACCTGTTCTGCACGGCGTTCATCACACTATTCTTCTGGAAGGAGCTTCGCGGATTCAAGTTCGGATTCGACGGCGGGCTACTGAAAAGGATGCTTGGGTACAGTTGGCCGATCCTTGTGCTTGGAATAGCCGGAATCCTCAACCAGAGCGGCTCGCAGATCATATTCCCGTTCATCTACGGTGAAGGCTCGTCCGTTCCGCTGGGCATCTACGGGGCCAGCATCAAGATAGCGATGATAATGGCGATGATCACGCAGGCTTTCCGCTACGCCTACGAGCCGTTCGTGTTCGGCAGTGCGGCGGACAAGAACAGCAAGGAGATGTACGCCAAGGCGATGAAGTACTTCATCATATTCACCCTCCTTGCGTTCCTTTGCGTCATAGGGTATATGAATATCCTGAAGTTCATCATCGGCCGCAGCTATTGGGAAGGCCTGAAGGTCGTGCCGATCGTGATGGCCGCGGAGATTATGATGGGAATCTATTTCAACCTCTCATTCTGGTACAAGCTTACAGACCAGACACTTTGGGGTGCGTTGTTCTCCGGAATCGGATGTCTTGTGCTGTTCGGGGTGAATATCCTGTTCATCCCTAAGTTCAGTTATATGGCCTGCGCCTGGGCCGGATTCGCCGGCTACGGTGTCGCAATGGTCCTGTCCTACATAGTCGGTCAGAAAAAGTATCCGATCAACTACCCGCTCAAGGACATAGCAATGTACGTTTGCCTGGCCGTGATTCTGTATGTATGTATGTCCTGCGCCAACGTTCACCTCTCCACCTTGCCTGCCATCGGACTCAACACAGTCCTGATCCTCGCCTTCTGCGCAGTGATCATCAAGCGCGACTTTCCCCTCTCCTCCCTCCCCGTCGTCGGGAAATATTTCAGGAAACGCTAACGCCGCTACTCCTTGTTCACATCGTTGTGTGTTACCTTGACAGTAGCACTATCGATTACTTTTGCTTCAGTCATCGTTCAATTTATCCGCGACGGAATCGTTTTGCCGCCATAATGCTCCAGTCATAATCCAAACCTACTACCACGGGAGCGTTTAACTGCCATATTGCACCTGTCATCGTTCAATTCCACCATCACGAGAGCGATATGTGACATCTTTGAGCCCGTCAGAGGACATGAAGAATACCGCTGTCATTTTCCAAAACACATAGTCGGTCGCTGAGCTTGTCGAAGCGCCAGAACTTTCCACCACTAATACCATTAATGTGTGTGACGTCAGGGGAAAAAAGGCAAATGGCAGATTTTGCACGTTACCAAAATCTGCCATTTGATTTTTCCCCTGTCGTTCGTTAACACATATTTTTACCTCAGAGCCTATTTTACTCTAAAACAGTAATGATAAAAAACATAAACTTATGTTTCTTTATGCAGTTTTTTCTGTTTTTGAATATGAGAATGAAGAAAATAGACTATATTGCGGCCATAGTAAGTGCCGTTGATTAACGGCCATATATTCAAGAACTACTTAAACGTAAACGAAATGAAAAACAAGGAACGGAAAGAAGCCTACAAAGAGTACAGAACGTGGCCACGCTGGTACTACCATCTGACTTTCGATTCTCTTGAAAAAGGCCAGTTGTTCAACAATGATGAGGAATATGCCGATGGGATGAACGGGGTCGCCATCGGGCAGTATATTCACAAACTGTCAATCATCGCTTTCGTCTTGATGGTCAACCATTGCCATATTCTTCTGCACGGTTCGGGGAAAGATATCGTGAACTTCTTCATATTCATTAAAAGGAGGATAAATGAAAAGCTTCGGACAGATGGATATCCTCCGCTACCGAATGGATATGGCTTCAAACTTGTCAGGGTCGAGGACAAGAGGCAATTGGCCGACACTATCGTATATATAGCCAGAAATCCACTCAAAGCAAGGCCAGACATCACGGCCGGTGGGTATTTATGGGGTTCTACAAATCTGATTTTCAGTGAGATCAACAAACTCTACGAAAAGACTGAGCTCGGGAATATGTCCGGTCGGGAAATAATGAGGGTTCTCAAGACAAAGGTCGTTCTGCCAAAGAATTACCTTCTGAACAGATCAATGGGATTCATTCTTCCGGAGTCGTACGTGAACGTACGGAAAGCAGAGCAGACACTTCACGATTCGTGGAGATTCAGTTCAGATCTTATCCGCCACATTGACGCTTACATCAAAATCGCCGAGGGAATCGGAGAGATGGTGACATTGTCGGATGGAGAATTGGACGAAATCATCACGCAAATTCTCCGCAAGCGATTCAACACAAATTCCATCAACGAATTAAGCATAGACGACAGATGTCGGTTGGCCATCATTCTGAAAAAGGAATACCGGATTGATATGAAGCGCATCGCACGGATACTCAGGATAGATCTTCCGGTTCTTAAAGAATTGTTCGGATGACGGTGGCATATTCCTTAGTTTTCGCTCCCGTCATCGTAGTTTTTCACTGTCACGGGAGCATTATCGGACTTTATTGACACATTCGTGTTCGGCAAGACGAGAGGGGTAGATGAAGGTGACATATTCCTTGGTTTCCGCTCCAGTCATAGTCATTTTTTGCCATCACGGGAGCATTATCGGACTTTATTGACACATTCGTGTTCGGCAAGACGAGAGG
>ERZ1026860.424-NODE-424-length-29302-cov-9.896605_pt1 | contig 29302 bp, 24 predicted proteins | sample MGYA00380160_ERZ1026860 | MGnify/ENA primary metagenome ERZ1026860 (study PRJEB33269, sample SAMEA4719796) | human gut metagenome | biome: human-associated habitat; feature: organic feature; material: feces | place: Cameroon | collected 2013-10 ... | reverse complement strand
GCTCACAAGATCCTTAGTCTTGCTCGTCTGCCAGTTCCGACACTTCCGCTTGACTTACGCCACGAATGATATAATACCATCTAATGAGGTTTAGGTCAAGTGATTTTGCAAAAAAATATTTTTTTATTAAAATCCTTTTATCGGGGCAGAAATGATATTGACAAACTCCGCGAGTTAGAATAGACTAACCGCAAAGGGAGGATAAAATGATGTTTTTGGAAATCAGGGGAATTAAAAAGAACTTTGGCGAGGGAGACAGCCTTGTAGAAGTGTTGAAGGGGATTGATTTATCCGTGGAAAAGGGAGAGTTCTGTGTACTGTTAGGACCTTCCGGCTCCGGTAAATCAACCCTTTTAAACATTATAGGAGGAATTGACCGGGCGAATGAAGGCAGCATTACGATCAATGGTGAAAAGACAGAGGATATGAATGAAAAGCGTCTGACCATATACCGGAGAAAGCACCTGGGCTACATCTTCCAGATGTATAATCTGATTCCGAATCTTACCGTACAGGAAAACATTGAGGTGGGCGCTTATTTAAGTGAGCATCCACTGGATGTGGAGGAGCTGATCGGGACACTGGGACTTGAAAAGCATAAGAACAAGCTCCCGAATCAGTTATCAGGAGGACAGCAGCAACGCTGTGCCATTGGAAGGGCTATTGTGAAGAATCCGGATATTCTGCTTTGCGATGAACCGACCGGAGCGCTGGATTATAATACATCGAAGGAAATCCTGAAGCTTATCGAGACGGTGAACCAGAAGTACGGAAATACCGTTATTATGGTTACACATAATGATGCGATCAAAAATATGGCAGACCGTGTGGTGAAGCTCCGGGACGGACAGATCCGTAAGAACTACCTGAACGAAGATAAAATGAAAGCCGAAGATCTCGACTGGTAAGGAGGCAGATAATGAAGAACCCATTAAATAAGCGCCTTCCGAGGGAGATTAGGGGCGACTTTGGAAAGTATCTGGTCATCTTTTTACTACTGGTGCTCTGTATTGGATTTATTTCCGGATTTCTGGTGGCCGACAACAGTATGATCAGGGCCTATAATGAAGGATTTGAAAAATATAACATAGAAAACGGACATTTTCTGACAGAGCATAAGATGAACAAGGCGCAGAAAAGGGCAGTGGAGTTCCATGGAATCACTCTGTATGATCAGTTTTATGTCGAGCAGGAGGCAGATTTTGGTGCCAAAGTGAGAATTTATGCAGAACGGGATAGGGTGAATACCGTTTGTCTTATGAAAGGGGCTTTTCCTGAGAAAGAAAATGAAATTTCGCTGGATCGTATGTTTGCAGATAATCATGAGCTTACGGTCGGAGATGCAATTCTTCTTGCGGGCAAAGAGTATACCATCACCGGGCTGGTGGCATTGCCGGATTACAGCTGCCTGTTTGAAAATAACAGTGATTCCATGTTTGATGCGATGCTCTTTGGCGTGGCAATTGTTTCAGGCGATACATTTGCACAATTTACAGAGGATGAACTGAAATATGATTATGCCTGGAAATATGATGTCGAACCACAGAGTGAGGCAGAAGAAAAGACCGTTTCTGAGGATCTGATGAGTGACGTTAATGAAGAGGTGGCTCTTAAGGATTATGTGCCGCGGTTTGAGAATCAGGCAATTAATTTTACCGGGGAGGATATGGGCAGTGACCGTGCCATGATGATTGTTCTTCTTTATATGGTCATTGTAATTATGGCATTTGTTTTTGCCATTACGACCTCAAATACGATTGAGAAAGAAGCAAATGTGATCGGAACACTCCGGGCAAGTGGTTATACGCGGGGAGAATTGATCCGTCATTATATGGCAATGCCCTGTATTGTGACGCTGATCAGTGCTATGCTTGGAAATATTCTGGGCTATACCGTAATGAAAAATATCTGTGCCAGGATGTACTATGGGAGCTACAGCCTGCCGACCTATGAAACGGTCTGGAATGCAGAGGCTTTTTTGGAGACCACGGTGGTTCCTGTGGTACTTATGATACTTATTAATTTCTGGATTCTGTACCGGAAGCTGAAGCTGAGCCCGCTGCAGTTCCTGCGCAGGGATCTTTCCCGGAAGAAAAAGAGGAGAGCAGTGCGGCTTAATCCGTCACTGCGGTTCTTTACCAGATTCCGTATCCGTGTGCTTTTGCAGAACGCGGCCAATTACCTCATTATGTTTATAGGTATCCAGTTTGCGTATGTATTATTGATGTTCGGGCTTGTCATGCAGCCGATTCTGGAGCATTATCAGGAACTCATCACTGACAATATGATTGCGGACTATCAGTATATCCTGAACATGCCTGTGTCAGAGATGAATGATAAATACAAGCTGAAAATGCTGTTTTCAATGCTGCAGTTTGAACAGAATGTAGAGACGGAAAATCAGGATGCAGAGAAATTCAGTGCCTACACACTGCGTTCAACCGATGAAAGCTATATGTTTGAGGATATCCTGCTTTACGGAATTGAACCGGACAGCCGTTACGTGCATCTGTCCTTAAAGGAGGATGAGGTTTATATTTCCTCTGCCTATGCGGAAAAATTTGGTCTGCAGAAGGGAGATACGATTACGTTAAAGGAAAAGTATGAGGACAAAACCTATACCTTTACGGTAACAGGAACTTACCCCTATGAAGCAGGTCTTACTGTATTTATGACCCGTGATCATCTGAACGAAGTGTTTGATCTGGGTGATGACATGTTTGGCGGATATTTCAGCAACACGGAGATTAACGATATTGATGAGAAATATATCGGATCGGTCCTTGATCTTTATTCTTTGACGAAGGTCACCCGGCAGCTGGTTCTTTCTATGGGAGAAATGATGAAGCTGGTCTGCGGCTTTGCCATTCTGATCTTTGTCATTCTGGTTTATCTGCTCAGCAAAATTATTATTGAAAAGAATGCACAGTCCATTTCCATGACGAAAATCCTTGGATATTCCAGGGGAGAAATTGCACGGCTCTATATTCTGCCGACTTCGATTATGGTGGTGCTTTGTGTTCTTATAAGTATTCCGGTTACATCGTATGAAATTGGAATCATCTGGAAAGCCATGATGTCAGGCATGATGACCGGCTGGCTGCCGTACTGGGTGCCCAAACAGGCTTATATCCAGATGTTTGGCAGCGGTCTTGTCTGTTATCTTGTGGTGGCGGCACTGGAGCTGCACAGAATCAGCAGGGTGCCAATGGATATGGCACTTAAGAATGTAGAGTAAGGCGGGTGGAAAATATGAAACAGTTAAAGAATAAATTGCTTTATTGGGCAGTGATCGTTGTAATTGTCGGGATTATTGTGCTGACAGGCTGTCAGGCAAAGGGAACGGATGCTGATGCTACGGACGCTGGTACAACCGATGAAGCAGCAGTCGATGATGTAATGGATATAAATGAGGAACCGGTCGTTTATGAATATCACGAAAGCGGAATGGAAAATGATAAGGAAGAGTCCGTTTATGTGCTTGCAGCTCCGGATGGGACGCCAAATGAGATTACCGTAAATGTTGCCTTGAAAAATAACGGGTTGGATCAGAAACTCACCGACAAAACGTTTCTCACGAATCTGAAGAATAAAGAAGGTGACGAGGAGGTAACAGACCTTGGAGACGGCCGTTATGAATGGGAAAATCATGGAGAAGATATTCACTATGAAGGCACAGCAGAAGCGTCTGCAACACTTCCGGTTTCAGTAAAAATCACGTATTATCTGGACGGCACGGAGGTGGAGCCTGCATCCCTTGCCGGAGCGGATGGCAGGATTACCATGCATTTTGATTATACGAATCAGACCGGAAGCGTTGATGACTTTACCCCGTTTTTTGTGATTAGCGGAATGCTGCTTGACGGAGACTGTGCACGGAATGTCAGTGTGACAAACGGAGAAGTGAAGTACCTTGATGGAGATTATCTGATTTATGGCATGCTGCTTCCGGGGGTACAGAGTGCACTTTCTCTTGATACGATGGAGCTGTTAGAGGATGAGGATGTAGATCTGCCGGAGGAGATGGAGGTATCGTTTGATGCAACAGATTTTAAGCTTGATTTTACGGCAACGTTGTATTCCAATGGAATCCTGGAGGAGGACAATTTTGATGATATTACCGATAAGCTGGATGAACTTGCAGATAAATTTGCAGATGCATCCGGTGATACTGCAGATCTGAAAGAAAAGATCGGGAAGCTCAAAAACGGTGGCGCGAAGCTGCGTGATGGAGCAGACTCCTTAAGCACCGGACTCTCCCAGTTAAATGATGCGTTAGCCCGGATGGCTGCAGCAGATCCGGAAGGGTATGCTGCACTTTCAGCACAGGTGTCCCGGTTAACTGAAGGAAGTAAGTCCCTGTCTGCGGGAATCAGCACCTACACATCCGGTGTGGATCAGGCATGTGAAAGCATCGATGAAAGCACCTCTTCCGATGGAGAGGATACGGATTATGAAACAAAAGCGGAAGAACTCCGTACCTTATCAGCTAAGCTTAAGGCCATGAAAACGGCAGATCAGCAATACAACAATTTCAGCGGTCTGGAGGACAGAAAAACAGGTGGCGTTTCCTTTATTATTGAAACCGGGGAAATCAGCGCGGATACGGAAAGCAATTAGACAGGATTAGCGGTACATCGGAAGCAGGTAGAACCGATCGAAAAACAGAATAATAATGAATGGAAAGAACCATAGGAGATTGTTGGAAACTTCTCTATATTTTGGGAAAAAGATGCCGATATACTTAATAACAGTTCAATGTGTCAAAACGGATTTTGACGATCACTAATTCACTCAGGGAGGAGAGAAGCGTATGAACACAGTACAGTCAGACAGCTATGCAGCAAGTGCGTATGCACAGAACACCACCAAAACACAAAAAGAAGAAACCGGTGCCACCAGGCAGTCATCCCAGACGAAGAACTATGGAAAGACGATTGGGGAGCCGAAGCTTTCCGATGAAGCTGCGAAATATTATGACCAGCTCAAGAGCAAATTCGGCAATATGGACTTCATTCTTGTCAGCAAGGACATGAAGGAACAGGCAAAAGCGATGGCATCAAGCTTTGCAAACCCCAATAAGATGGTAGTTTTAATCGATGAAGAGAAGCTTGAAAGAATGGCAACCGATGAAGCCTTCCGTAATAAATACGAAGGTATTATTGCCAATGCGAAGAGTGGCCTAAGCCAGCTGAAGCAGAGTATTGGAAGCAGCCAGCAGGTGAAGGGTTATGGAATGCTGTTGAATGATGGCGGTAATGCATCATTCTTTGCGGTAATTGACAAGTCCCTTGCTGTACAGAGGGAGCGCATTGAGAAGAAGTCTGCCGAGAAGAAGGAAGCAGCAAAGGCCGATGCCAGGAAGCAGGAGAAGAAGAAAGCGGAGGAAAAACGGAAGGAAGCTGCCAGTGAGAAAGCGGATAAAACCCGGGGGGAAACCGGCAGGACATACCGTGATACCTTAAAGGACTACGGAATTGAAGAAGATGATGATACCATTATTATCACAGCGTCTTCCGCAGAGGAGCTGGAACGTCTGGTAAATGACTATTTCTACAACCAACGCAGCAATCAGGTGATGACACCGCAGGAAAAAATGGTAGGCCAGAACATGGACTTCCGTTTATAAGCAGGAGAAGCAGTAACATGGAAGAGACACGTATTACTACGAAAGAAATACAGAAAACGCAGGAACTCATTGATTTTATCAAAAAAAGTCCAAGCTGTTATCATGTGATTCACAACATCGCAGCAGAGCTTGAAGAGGCCGGCTACGAGCAGCTGAATGAAGCAAAGGACTGGACACTTCATAAGGGTGGCAGATATTTTGTTACCCGCAACCAGTCTTCCCTGATTGCATTTACGCTTCCGGAAGACACTATGGGAGGCTTTTTAATCTGTGCATCCCACAGCGATTCCCCGACCTTTAAGCTGAAGAGCAATTACGAAATGACGGTTGATGACCGTTATCTGAAGCTGAATGTGGAAAAGTACGGTGGAATGATCTGCTCCACATGGCTGGACCGTCCGCTTTCCGTTGCGGGACGTGTGGTCGTGAACCGGGGGGACGGTATTGAGAGTGTGCTGGTGAGTCTGGATCGGGATCTGTGTCTGATTCCGAATCTTGCCATTCATATGAACCGTCAGATCAACGAAGGCTATGCCTACAATGCACAGAAGGATATGCTGCCCCTGCTTGGCGAAGGGACAGCAAAAGGGAAGCTTAAGGAGCTGCTGGCAGAAGCGGCAGGTGTAGAAGAGGAGGCTCTTTTAGGCTATGATCTTTTCCTTTATTTAAGGGAAGACGGACGCATCTGGGGAGCAGAACAGGAGTTTTATTCAAGCCCTAAGATCGATGACCTGCAATGTGCATTTGCCTCGAAGGAAGCCTTTTTACAGGCGGAGAATACCGGAATGAGTAAGGTGCTTGCCATTTTTGATAATGAAGAGGTCGGAAGTGGTACGAAGCAGGGAGCAAAGTCTACATTTCTGTCAGATGTCCTTGCAAGAATTCAGGAGGGCCTTTCCCTTACTAAAGGAGAGAGTATCCGCCAGATAGCTTCGAGCATGATGCTCTCGGCAGACAATGGACATGCCCTGCATCCGAACCATACCGATAAGGCAGATCCAACCAATGCGCCGCGTCTTAACGGTGGTGTGCTGATCAAATATAATGCCAACCAGAAGTATACGACAGACGGCATTGCAGAGGCATTATTTAAGAAGCTCTTACAGAAGGAGGAGATTTCTTATCAGGAATATACAAACCGGAGCGACATTGCAGGAGGTTCCACGCTGGGAAATCTGTCCAACGAAAAGATTTCATTAAATACCGTGGATATGGGGGCTGCCCAGCTTGCCATGCATTCTGCTTATGAAACCGGAGGAACGAAAGATACGGTTTCTCTTATGGAGGGAATACGCGCCTTTTACAAAAGCAGAATTCAAATGGAAGAAGATGGCAGATATCGTTGTTACTAAAAAGATGTAACAGTCAGCCCTGCCCATTCATAAGCAGCCGGATTGTACGGATGGGCTGATAAATATACGTGTTTTCCGGCATGGCTGAACTGTTACAAAAAGATTGCAATAACGTAGGGTTTTTGTTAGAATAGGACTGGTCAGAAAGTTGATCAGTTCTTATTTGGTAACTATTCAGTATAGGTCGAAGCATTTACTGCCAAGACCGTAAGAAAATGATTCAGTAATGCAAAATCCCATCGCGAAGCCGAATTGGAATGGATTTTGCATCGTAACTGTGAAGGTACTGAACAGTTACCTTATTTGATTAATTAGACAGGGAAATGGATTATGCATAAGAAGAGAATGCGACAATGGATTACGTTGTGTATCGTGTTTGCGATGCTCTTTTCCGGGATGTACTTTGAAAAGCTCAAGGTAGATTCCCAGTTTGTTGCGTGCAATTTCCCGGATAATCCTGCGGTCATCCGGGCTGCAGAACCGACGGCTGTTGTGGCTCACTATCGCAAGCTGAGTCAGGAATACCGTTCGGTAGCAAATACCATGGAAATCAGTTCCGGGCGGAAGAACCGCTCAGAGTCTGTAGAACTCCAGCTTCTGTTGCTGGTGGCAGGACTCCTTTCCATGTGTGTATGGCTGGCATTCTTACAGGGCTGCCAGCGTCTTTGTCATGCTGCATACAGCAGCTTCTTTATTATTTCCTATATACATAATCGGGATGGCAAGAAACGAATCTGTGCGTGCTAAGGTACGGTTTAGCTGAATCTGCTGAAAATCAGGTGGATTTGTGAAGCGTACAGAGATTGCAACTGACTCATAGAAGGTCTATGGGTTTATTTTGGTATGCACATTATTTTGGAAAATGGAGGATGTTATTCATGGGTGAAATGATTGCAGCCGTAGTTTTTATTGTCATCGCTGTTGCCGCCGGCGTCTGGGTATGGTGGCTTGAGCGGTAAAGGTTACTATGTGAAAGGAAGTAAATAAAATGAATATTGGATTATGGCTTATTGTTATTGTTGGTGGTGCTGTTGGAATTCTTTCGACTTTATATTGCGTTATTTCTTTAGTTGCTGTTCTGGCATATAAGATTTACAGAAAGGTGGTACATAAGATTCCGCTGTGCAATTGAACTTGGGAGAGCAGCGAAGACTGCATGATCTGCCATAAAGGATGATCGATAAATTTAGTAATTATTAAAAATAGTCGTAACTATTCAGTACCCCATTCGTAAAACCGTTGCTAACGCAACGTAGTTTACTCATGTGGTTGCTTCGCCATATAAATTATGCCAAATGTCCTTACGAATGCGAGCATTCGACGTCCATATTGTCATAATTTGCATGGCTCTGAATAGTTACAAATAGTCAGGGTTTTCAAGGCTAAAAACTGCCGTTCCGGTTCTCTCCCGGAACGGCAGTTTTTGAGTGTGCCATGCATATGAGATAATGATCCGGTGGATCATTTTTGAGTAGAGCACTTAGCGAGTCATTGTGAGCCTGGTGCGAATCATGCAAGTACACCTGGCAAGGTATTGTCGAGCCGGCGAAGTTTGCCATCAGAAATGAAGCCGCCGTCTTACTGCATCACGAAGCCGCTGCATGGAGAGCATGGCGATTAAGGCAATGACAATCACACTGCATACAGTAAGTACGATCGCAGACCAGCCTAAATAGAGCGGCCGGCTGCAGAAACGATCAATCAACAGCTCCAGTGCCACGCAGAATACCGCAATTTCAGCAAAGATGTAAAGGGCTGCTGACAGGAATGAAAACCGGAAGGTATGAATCAGCAGAGTGAAGATCTCAGCCAGAATCGTAAGCAGTACCGTAACCGGAAGTGCCAGCTGGAAGAACCATTCACTGCTTCTGGTATTATAGGTAATGAGATAAAGGTAAATTCCAATTGAGATTCCGTCAAAAAGCAGGGAAACATAAATCGGAAATTTATTCTGGATAAATGCCGGCAGCAGGAATACGAACAAAACCAGACAGATGCCGATGATAAATAAGGACCACAGCGAGCGGGAATAAACGAACAGGTTTAAGGCCAGGCAGCTTAGTGAGGTCGCAAGCAGCACTACGATGGTAAACAGGAACAGATCCTTGCGTTTTACCGGATCAACCTGCCCTTTCACCGTGGGAAAAGGTGGCTCATAGGTGAGCCCCTCTAACTCATTAGGATTAATAACAGGTGTGTTGCATAAGGGACATTTCTTTAACGAAGGGTCAAGCTCGACCCCACAGTTCACACAGTATGACAATGTCAGGACTCCTTTCTTAAATAATAACCGGTTAGTCCCGGTTACTCTGTATGGTTACATGGACGCCGTCTTTCACGAGCTTACGGAAGAAGTAGCGTTCCACATCACTTTCGATGATGTTACTTGCAAAGTTAATGGTGAGCGTATCTTCAAAGCTGGCAATGGCACAGTTCGTCCGGCTCGAAAAGGGCTGTCCCATATAGATATCAAATTTCTCAATATAAGGCTTCATGTCGTCCGGAACCTTCAGGGCGCCCATATTGGTTAAACCGGCAGAAGAGTTCTTATCCTGCACGATACGATAGAACTGGCGTACGACGAAATCCTTGATGAACAGCGGAACCACACGGATGACCGGATTGCGCTGTGTACTGGCATTTGTTGTAATATCACCGCGCAGAAACTTCTCATTAATATAATAACGCATGTAATGGTGTACCTGCGTAATGATTTCCTCAAAGGTATAGTCACCGAGGCGGGGATCGATGGAAGGGTAAACCATCGTAATAAAGTTTCGAAGCGTCTTTGATGGGAAGAATCTCCGTAAGTTGACCGGCATGGCAATTTTCACCGGGTGAAGCCGGATATGCCATTCATTCTGCTGCTTCTGTAACAGGGCATAAAGCAGAACCGAATTCAGATATTCGGTCACGGAGGCGTTGTATTTTTTTGCAACGGCGAGCACCTCAGAGGTACTCATTGCTCCCTCAATGACATTAAAGGTATAAAAGGGCTCCTTCGTTCCGCGGACACGGTAGGTTTTTTCTCCCGGACGGGGAGGACAGACCTTGGCATTGGCGTAGCGCATATAAGCGTCCTCTAATTCTTCCGGATCCGGTGTTTCGTGAATGTCCTTAACGAAATAGCCGTTCGAAATCTCATGCCCAAGGAGGCGCAGGTAATTCGCGGTAATGGTGTTTAAGACGAACATGCCGCCTGTACCGTCACCGAGAGAGTGGTGCGCTTCTAAGGAAATCCGGTTCCCATAATAGTAAATTCTCATGAGATAACGGTTGTTTGCGCGGAAGGACATCGGCATACAGAAGTTACGGATGTCCGGCTGTACGAAAGGTCCGGGGCGGTGATTCGGTGTTAAATAACGCCAGAAGAATCCCTTGTGGATCGCTGTTTTAAAGATCGGAAACCGGGGAAGCGTCATATCGACCGCCTGCTGCAGAATATCCGGCTGAATCGGTTCCTTTAAAACAACAGATAACCGGTATACGGAGGAAAAGTCCTTCCGCTGGAGAGTCGGGTAAACAATTGCGGACAGATCCAGCTTGTACCAGACTTTCCTTTCATGCTTATGCAATTTGCTGGTGGCAACGTTTGATGCTGCCTGATTTTGACTTTTTTTCATGATTCAGTACTCTTTTGGTTTTCTGATAAAGCATTTTACAATCTTATTCAGTATACCACATTGTATGAAAATATGATATGATATCAGGGTTAAAAGTTCTAAAGTCGTTCGTGCCTGCACGATAAGACTTTTGACCTTGGGACCCGCCAAACATGAGAAAGAAGCGATTTACGTAGTAAATCAGCGGATTTCGAATGTTTGAGAATTGCGGGAGCTGCTTTGCAGCGAAGCAATTCGTGGATATCAAGTCAAGGTTAAAAGTTCAAAAGTCGTTCGTGCTTGCACGATAAGAATTTTGAACTTGGAACCCACCAAACATGAGAAAGTAGCGATTTACGTAGTAAATCAGCGGATTTCGAATGTTTGAGAATTGCGGGAGCTGCTTTGCAGCGAAGCAATTCGTGGATATCAAGTCAAGGTCAAAATAGGGTTAAAAGGTCAAAAAGTGTAACAGTTCAACTTATGAATGGGCAAGACTGACTGTTACAATGTGAACGAAAAGTAAGGAGGATCATATCCATGAGAAGAACCCCGAAAGAGAATATTAACCAGAGCTTTATTAACCTGATCCGCAAAGCTCATGGATTGATTGAAAATAGTGATATCGAGAAGCATCGTCATTCCCAGGATCAGATGGGAGCTTTATTTGGAAACAGCCGGGAAGTAGCAGTGACGGAAACCACCGTCGGATCAATGTACGCTGAGTGGATCCGTGTAGACCGCCCGCATTCAGGAAAGAAAATTATTTTGTACTGTCATGGCGGCGGCTACAGTACCGGAAGTCCGTTGTATGCCAGAACCCTTACCACGAAGCTTGCAAGCCAGCTCTCCATGGATGTGTTCTGCTTTGATTACCGTCTGGCACCGGAACATCCTTATCCGGCAGCGGTGGACGATGCACAGGCAGCATGGGATTATCTGATGCTGCAGGGTTATGGGGCGAAGGATATTTTTGTGGCAGGTGATTCCGCAGGAGGAAATCTGGCGCTGGCACTGGGACTGCGGTTAAAGAAACAGAAGCGGATGCTTCCGGCCGGCTTTGTGCTCATGTCTCCATGGACAGACCTCACTGTATCCGGCAAGACCCATGTGACGAAAGCTGATGTGGATCCGGTTCTGAATCAGAACTACCTGAATGAAATGATTGAAAATTATGTGCCACAGGCAAAGAAAGTGCAGATGGAAGCGGTAAAGCCTCTGCAGGAAGCAGGCACTTTACAGGAAGGAAACACTATACAGGCAGCAGGCACTTTACAGGAAGGAAATACTATACAGGCAGCAGGCACTTTGCAGGAAGGAAACATTTTACAGGCAGCAGATACTCTACGCGAAGCAAATGCTTTACAGGAAGGAAACACTATACAGGCAGCAGGCACTTTGCAGGAAGGAAACATTTTACAGACAGCAGATACTCTACGTGAAGCAAATGCTTTACAGGAAGGAAACATTATACGGGCGGCAGACACTTTACAGGAAGGAAACATTTTACAGGCAGCAAATACTTTACAGACGGCCGGAACGGAAAAACAGAAGCCTGGTGACAAGTCTGCCAATAAGGTGTTTGAAGAAATATTTGATACAGAATATTTACGGAATCCGGAAATTTCCCCATTATTTGGAGATTTTACGGGATTTCCGCCAACTTATATTCAGGTGGGAGATCTGGAAGTGCTGATGTCTGATTCCACCATGCTGCAGAAGAAGATGAGCGGCGAGGGGGTAGCAGTTTCTCTGGATACTTATAAGAATATGTGGCACGTGTTCCAGATGGGACCATTTAAGACCGCAGTGGAAGCTATTCACAAGTGCGGTGAATTTATCTATTCTGTGCAGTAAATAAGTTTGTGAATATTGGAGAGGCCGGTGGAGGTGATGGAAGGCGTTTGGACATAATCCGGTATAAAAAGGATTTTATGTCCAAAAAAATGAGAATAAAGATCTAAAACAACGGAAATATGCTTAAAAACAGCAAAATTCAGAAGAAATTTGGACATAAACAGTGAAATTTGAAGCTCATATGTCCAAAAGTAAAAATTATTTGGACATATTTTCTTATAAAGGTAGAAATATGTCCAAAACAGTATAATTAGAGTTGCCGCAGCGGGAAAATAACCAAAGCCGCCGTGGGAAATAACCAGAGCCGCAGGAAAAACAGGCCACCCCGGGAAAATAACCGGAGCCACCCTGGGAAAATAACCAGGCCGCCGCGGAAAAATAACTTGAAGAAAGAAAAAGGAAAACGGAGCCGGAGGCAGAATATTAGAAGTAGAGACTTGTGAAACGGTAGTTTTGGTAGTTTTACGAATGGGTTCGGAGTAGTTACAGCTTGAAGATAAAGGACGTAACCATTGAACATACGAGAAAATCTGGAACAACTGGAAATTGAATATTTAAGTCCCTATGCGGCACACAGCCGCAATTCGAAAGGGAGGCTTCGGGAGGAGGAGCAGTGTGATATCCGTCCGGTCTATCAGCGTGACCGTGACCGGATCCTGCATTCGAAGTCCTTCCGGAGATTGAAGGATAAGACGCAGGTATTTCTGACGCCGGAAGGGGATCACTACCGTACCCGTATGACGCATACCCTTGAGGTATCCCAGAATGCGCGGACGATTGCAAAGGCACTCCGGATGAATGAAGACCTGGTGGAAGCCATCGCTTTGGGACATGATCTTGGACATACCCCGTTTGGACATGCCGGGGAGCGTGCACTGAATGCGGTCTGTCCGTATGGATTTATCCATAGTGATCAGAGCGTGCGCCTCGTGGACATTCTGGAAAAAGGCGGGCAGGGACTGAATTTAACCATGGAAGTGCGGGATGGCATTAAAAACCATCAGACGAAGGGAATGCCCTTTACCTTAGAAGGACAGATTGTACGTCTGTCAGATAAGATCGCTTATATTCATCATGACATGGATGACGCGATCCGTGCAGGAATTCTGAAAGAAAGTGATGTTCCGAAGGAGATTGGGGATGTCATTGGATATACGACAGGAGAGAGGCTGGATCACTTTATTCATGATATTGTGAGTAACAGCTATGGTAAGGACGTTATTGTGATGTCGGAGCCGGTAGCAGATGCCATGAAAAAGCTTCGGGCATTTATGTTTGAAAGAGTTTATCACAATCCTGAGGCGAAGAGTCAGGAGGGCAAGGCAGAAATGCTGATCCAGACACTTTACAGCTATTACAGGCATCATTTGGAACTGCTTCCCGTGGATCTTATCAGGCTGCTTGATAAGGACGAGCCGGAAGAAAGGATTGTGTGTGATTATATCAGCTCGATGACCGATCGCTTTGCAATCGCCAAGTATGAGGAAATCTATATTCCCAAATCCTGGCCGAATGTGTAGGCAGATGAATCAGATTCCACATAGCCTGACACATTTGCTGTGAAAGGTGTAACAATGTGACTTTACAAAGGTGCGATGATGTATTATCCAGATGAATTAGTCGAAGAGGTCCGGATGAAAAACGATATCGTGGATGTCGTTTCCGGTTATGTGAAAATACAAAAAAAGGGAAGCAGCTATTTTGGACTGTGTCCCTTTCATAATGAAAAATCGCCGTCCTTTTCCGTATCGCCCGGCAAGCAGATGTATTACTGCTTTGGCTGTGGGGCGGGGGGGAATGTATTCAGCTTCGTGATGCAGTATGAGAATTTTACCTTCCCGGAGGCGGTCAAAATGCTCGCAGAGCGGGCAGGCGTGAATCTGCCGGAGGTCGAATATACCGAGGAGATGCGCCGGAAGGAAGACCGGAGAAGCAGGCTTTTAGAGATTAATAAGCTTGCGGCAACGTACTTCTTTTATCAGCTTCGCAGTGAGCGTGGCAAGGTCGGACTGGAATATTTGAAAAAACGTGAGCTTTCGGATGAGACGATCCGCCATTGGGGCCTGGGATTTTCCAATGTGACGAGCAACGATCTTGTGAAGTATCTAAAGAGTAAAGGTTATGATGACCAGATCATTCAGGAAGCGGGACTTGCAAGCTTCGATGAACGGTACGGTCTACATGATAAATTCTGGAATCGTGTGATGTTTCCGATTCAGGACATTAATCACCGTGTGATCGGTTTTGGAGGACGGGTGATGGGAGATGGAAAGCCCAAGTACTTAAACTCTCCCGAAACACCCATTTTTGATAAGAGCCGTAATCTGTACGGACTCAATTTTGCAAGAACCGCACGGACGAATAATATTATTCTCTGTGAGGGCTATATGGATGTCATTTCCATGCATCAGGCGGGCTTTACCCAGGCGGTAGCCTCCCTTGGAACCGCATTTACCGCAGGACAGGCGAACATGTTAAGAAGGTATGCCAGGGAAGTGATCCTTGCATACGACAGTGATGGCGCCGGAGTGAATGCAGCATTGCGGGCAATCGGAATTCTGAAGGAAGTGGAGCTTACCGGTAAGGTTTTAAATCTCGAACCGTATAAGGATCCGGATGAGTTCATTAAGAACGAGGGAGCCGAAAAGTTCCAGCAGCGGATTAACGAGGCGGAGAACAGCTTTTTCTTCGAACTGCGTATCCTGCAAAGAGACTATAACCTGAAGGATCCGGAATCGAAAACGCAGTTCCACCGTGAAATTGCAAAGAAGCTCTGCGAGTTTTCGGAGGATGTGGAACGGGATAACTACATTCAGGCGGTTGCGGACAAGTATCTGATTGGATATGAGAATCTGCGCAAGCTGGTGATGAGTTATGCGTTGAAAACAGGAAATGTACAGCCGGCAGTACGGCCAAAATCCGGCATCCAGCCGAAGAACACACCGGATGAAAACCGCAGGAAGCCGCAGAAGCTGTTTCTGACATGGCTTGTGGAGGAACCGCAGTTATACCCAAGGGTTAAGCAGTATATCTCTGTTGAGGACTTTACGGAGGAGCTGTACCGGAAGGTGGCAGAGAGATTGTTTGAGGATCTTGATAAAGGAGAAATCAATCCGGCAGCGATCGTCAGTCTGTTTAATGACATGGAGGAGCAGCGTGAGGTTGCAGGCGTATTTAATACAAAGCTGCAGGAAATTACAACGAAGCAGGATCGTGAAAAAGCCTTTCACGATATTCTGGTGGCACTTAAGAGAAACAGTTATGAATACTTTTCCAGTCAGCTCGGTGCCGATGTGAATGCACTCAAAAAGGCTATTGAGGGCAAAAAAGCGCTGGAAGAACTTGAGAAAACGCATATTTCACTGGATTAAAGCTAATAATGGTAATATTTAGTAACAAGGAAGGATGGAAACACCAATGGATGAAAATGTACAGGCAAAGTTTGAGGAAAAATTAAAGCAGCTTCTTGCTATGGCCAAGAAGAAAAAGAATGTCTTGGAATATCAGGAAATTGTGGATTTTCTGGCTGAACTTGCATTGAATGAGGAACAAATTGAAAAGGTCATCGAGCATCTGGAAAAGAACGGCATCGATGTGCTTCGAATTACGAATGATGACGATGATGATGTGATTGATGATGAAGAGATCATGCTGTCCGAAGAAGACGAAGTGGATATGGAAAATATCGACCTGTCTGTACCGGACGGAATCAGCATCGAAGATCCGGTCCGTATGTATCTGAAGGAAATCGGAAAGGTTCCTCTTTTAAGTGCTGAAGAGGAAATTGAATTGGCACAGCGTATGGAAGAGGGCGATGAGGACGCCAAGAAGCGTCTGGCTGAGGCAAACCTGCGTCTGGTTGTCAGTATTGCAAAGCGTTATGTCGGAAGAGGAATGTTATTCCTTGATCTGATTCAGGAGGGAAACCTGGGGTTGATTAAGGCCGTTGAAAAATTTGATTACCGTAAGGGATATAAGTTCTCTACCTATGCAACCTGGTGGATTCGTCAGGCAATCACCCGTGCAATTGCCGATCAGGCAAGAACCATCCGTATTCCGGTACACATGGTCGAGACAATTAACAAGCTGATCCGTGTCAGCCGTCAGTTGCTGCAGGAGCTTGGAAGAGAGCCGCTTCCGGAGGAAATCGCAGAGGAAATGAACCTTCCGGTAGAACGGGTGCGTGAGATCTTAAAGATTTCCCAGGAGCCGGTTTCTTTGGAAACCCCGATCGGTGAAGAGGAAGATTCCCATCTGGGTGACTTTATCCAGGATGATAATGTGCCGGTTCCTGCCGATGCAGCAGCATTCACCTTGTTAAAGGAGCAGCTCGTTGAGGTTTTGGGGACCCTGACCGAAAGAGAGCAGAAGGTACTCCGCCTCCGTTTCGGTCTCGATGATGGACGTGCCCGAACCCTTGAGGAAGTCGGTAAGGAATTTAACGTAACCAGAGAGCGTATCCGTCAGATTGAGGCGAAAGCACTCCGTAAGCTTCGTCATCCGAGCAGAAGCCGTAAGCTGAAGGACTACCTGGATTAACTAACGATTCAGGGTCTTACAAAAGTAAAGCTGTATAGCGGTGGCTTGGCAAATGGGATCCGGAACAGGGATGGTCCGGATCAGTGAAGGATGGAGAAGAAAATGACAGGGAAAACAGCAGGAGGTGTCCGTCTGTCGGAGAGAATGCTGGCAATTGCGCAGATGGTAAGTCACGGAATGCGTGTATGTGATGTTGGATGTGATCACGGCTTTATATCGATTTATCTTGTAGAGGAGGGGATTGCGCCCTCAGTGCTTGCCATGGACATTGGGAAGGGACCGCTGCAGCAGGCCCAAAGTCACATAGAAGAAGCAGGACTGCAGGATAGAATCCATACACGGCTGTCGGATGGCTTGACACAGTACCGGGAAGGAGAGGCAGACTGTCTCATTATTGCCGGAATGGGAGGTCCGCTCATGCAGGAGATCCTCTCAAATAAAAAGGTAGAAGATTTCAAGGAGATGATTCTTGCACCACAATCCGAAATCTGTGAATTCCGGAAATTCCTTGCAGATCACGGATTTGAAATCGTGGCTGAAAATATGGTTTTTGAGGATGGAAAATATTATCCTATGATGAAGGTTCAACTGCAGAGTGGGGGAGAGGTGAGCCGAAAAGTGTCCTCCATACCGGGGACACAGGATGAGGAAGTGGCTTACCGGTTCGGACCGCTTCTGCTTGCACGCAAGCACCCTGTTTTAAGACAGTATTTACATAAGGAAGAGCGTAAAAATATTGAAATTTTGAATTCGCTGAATGCTTATGAGGGGGAACGAATCAGCGCAAGGCGGAATATACTGGAACAGGAATTATTTTTTATCCGGAAAGCGCTGCAGGAAATGGAAGGAGAAGGCTAGTATGGCAAATATTACCATTGACGGGGTAACGAAGGAATACCCGGATGGACTGAAATACGAGGTAATTGCATCGGAATACCAGCAGCAGTATGATAACATGATTGCGCTGGTTCTTGAAAATGGCAAGATCCGGGAACTGATCAAGCCGGTACATAAGGACTGTACGTTGTCCTTTTTAACCTTAAAGGATGTGATCGGGCATAAAACCTATGTCCGTACCGCCATTATGACACTGATTAAATCGGTGTATGATGTGCTGGAGGATAAGGAAATTACGAAGGTAAACGTAGAATTTGCCATCGGTCAGGGCTATTACATCAATATCAGGATGGATGAAAAGCTGACCCGGGAAATGGTAGAGAAGATCCGGCAAAGGATGAAGGAGCTGGTGGATGCTGATCGTCCGATTATCAAGCGGTCTTATCCGGTTGATGATGCGGTAGAGATGTTCCGTAAGTACAAGATGTTCGATAAGGTGAACCTGTTCCGTTACCGCCGGGGATCTTCCGTCAATATCTATTGTCTGGACGGTTATTATGACTATTATTACGGATATATGCTGCCAAGCACCGGATATCTCAAATATTACGATGTCATGCAGTATGAGGAAGGTCTGTTACTGTTGATTCCGGGTGCAACCGAGCCGGATAAGATTGATTTCTTTGAGCCGAGGGAAAAGCTGTTCCATGAGCTGAAAACCGCGACCCAGTGGGGAGAAAGCATTGAAATTGAAACAGTTGGAGACTTAAATAATGCGATCTGCAGTGGGGATGTGAATGATATGATCCTCATGCAGGAGGCTCAGCAGGAACGCAGAATCGGTGAGATTGCGCAGGAAATCGTAAGGCGTGGGGATGTAAAGTTCGTGTTGATCGCAGGTCCGTCCTCATCAGGTAAAACCACGTTTTCCCACCGCTTATCGGTACAGCTCCGTACCTACGGACTGGTGCCGCATCCGATCGGGCTGGATGACTATTTCGTAAACCGGGATAAGACCCCCAGGGATGAGAATGGAGATTACAATTTTGAATGTCTTGAAGCCATTGATGTGGCACAGTTTAATGAGGATATGCAGCGCTTGTTAAAGGGAGAAAGAGTCGAGCTGCCTTCCTTTAATTTCAAGACAGGACTTCGCGAATATAAGGGTAATTTCAAGCAGCTAGGACCGGAGGATGTGCTTGTGATTGAAGGAATCCATGGATTGAATCCAAAGACCACAGCAGAACTTCCTGACGACAGTAAGTTTAAAATTTATATTAGTGCCTTGACAAGTCTTAACATTGACGAGCATAATAGAATACCGACGACTGATGGAAGGCTGATCCGCCGTATGGTAAGGGATGCCAGAACAAGAGGCGCCAGTGCGAAGCGGACGATTGAGATGTGGCCCTCCGTACGCCGTGGTGAGGAAGCATATATTTTCCCTTTTCAGGAAAGTGCGGATGTGATGTTTAATTCCGTGCTGATTTATGAGCTTGCCGTACTCAAACAGTACGCAGAGCCGTTGTTGTTCAGCATTCAGAAGGGAGAACCGGAATATTACGAGGCAAAGCGACTCTTAAAATTCCTCGAATACTTCCTTGGCATTGACAGTGAAAACGTTCCCAATAACTCCATCTGCCGTGAGTTTATCGGGGGAAGTCTTTTTAACGTCTGATAACTGATAAGCCATGCATCTGCCATTGACACACTTTCCTGGAAGCTTGCAGGGCTCATAATTAAATGATGCCAGGGGCAAAAGCCCCTGACTTTGATACCTACGGATTGCTTCGTGCTACGCACTTCCACAATCCTACCCAATATTCGCATATCGTGGGATTATCATCCCACTTCTATGCTCATATCGGGGCGGGTCCTAAGGTCTTTCACCCACTTATGAGCAAGCTCATGTGGGCTTAGACCTTTTGACCCTGGTATCATTAAATAGAAATATAAGCAGGACAGGTGATCGCGGCCGTATTTATACGGGTGAGGAAAGTCCGGGCTTCATAGGGCAGAATGCCGGATAACGTCCGGTGGAGGTGACTCCAAGGCCAGTGCAACAGAAATATACCGCCTCGCAGGAGGTAAGGGTGGAAAGGCAGTGTAAGAGACTACCGCCTGCCTGGTAACAGGCGGGGCACATGTAAACCCCATTCGAAGCAAGACCAAAACGAAGGCGCTAAGGTTTGCCCGACCAGCCTTCAGGTGGGTCGCTTGAGGCTATTGGCAACAGTAGTCCTAGATAGATGATCACTCAACGACATAACCCGGCTTATCGTCCTGCTTATTTTTTATAATAACGATTCAGAACCAGACAAAATTGAATCGTTATTTTTGACAAACAAAAAACCTCAACTCACATGACGGTATGAGTTGAGGTCTTATATTTTCGTTAAAAATCAGGTCTTCCGGTAATTAAGCCATCTTGTTAACAGCCTGAGCTAAACGGGATACTTTTCTGGAAGCTGTGTTCTTATGGTAAACGCCCTTGCTGGCAGCCTTATCGATTACTGTAGTAGCAGCAACTAAAGCTTCCTGTGCAGCAGCCTTGTCATTTGCTTCAATAGCAACAACAACCTTCTTAACGGCTGTCTTAACTCCGGACTTGATTGCCTTATTTCTTTCAGCTCTTGTTTGATTAACTAAAATTCTCTTCTTTGCAGATTTAATGTTAGCCACGATGTACACCTCCTATTAAAAATCGTAAGTTACTGAGATGTTTCATTAAAGCCGGACACGGACGTCTTAATGTAAACACACGCATATTATTGTAGTCGTATCCTGCAAATATGTCAATAACAAAACGAATAAAATATGATAATTTTGGAAAAATATTGTTACAGTTCAGCCATGCACAATCCTTTCTGCATGGCTGAACTGTAACAAAATAATCATGAAAAAATTTCGGAGGGCAGGAAAATGGAGCAGGTACAGATCCGGACGGATTTGGCTTTAGAAGCACGGGAGAGTGTCTCAGAGAAGGAGGAACATCTTCATGGGGTGCAGGTGGAGGAGGAATATAAGGAAGAAAGTGAAATCAGGATTACACGGGTAACGATCGCGAGTAAGAATGGGGCACGCCTTCTGGGAAAGGCAATGGGAACCTATGTGACACTGGAGGCTCCTAATATGGCACATCCTGACGAGGATTACCATGAGGAGATTGCCAGGGAACTGGCGGATCAGATTAAATCCCTGCTTCCGAAGAAAAAGGAACAGCTGAGTATTCTCATTGTCGGTCTTGGAAACCGGGAGGTAACGGCAGATTCGTTGGGACCGCGTGTGGTGGATAATTTGACCATTACCAGGCATATGGTGATGGAATTCGGAAATGCGGCCTATGAAGGCCGTAAGCTACCTCTTACCAGCAGCCTGGTTCCGGGCGTCATGGCGAAGACCGGGATGGAATCGCAGGAAATCATCAGTGGTGTGGTGGCACAGACCCATCCGGATCTCGTACTTGTAATTGATGCACTGGCTGCCCGTTCAATCAAAAGACTGAACCGTACCATTCAGATTTCCAATGCCGGAATTAATCCCGGTTCCGGAGTCGGAAATTACCGGAATGCCATTCAGGAGGAAAATCTGGGTGTACCGGTCATTGCCCTCGGCGTGCCCACGGTGGTGGACGCTGCAACCATCGTACAGGACGCTGTTTTTAAGGACTGTGGTATGGAGGATCAGGATTTTCTTGACCGGAAAGAAAAGATAACAGGCGCTATGGATGAGCTTTACAATATGTATGTCACAGGAAAGGATGTGGATTACGAGATCCGGCAGATCAGTCATATCATCTGTAATGCCATTCACCTGGCACTGGAGCTGTAAAACGCATGAAATTGAATGTTTAAGACAAAGCAAGCATAAAATACCCTAGTGGGGTGTGAAAGCTTGTATAGATTATGGAACAGTCATCTGGCCCGGAAGGGTATCATACAATTTGCAGCACTGGTATTGATTAGTCAGGTGGAATGGGCATATCTTCCGGTGGCGGGATATCTGCGGCAGATGGACAGCAGGGCTGCGCAGCTGTCTTTGACCGAACGCGCCATTGCCATGGAATCTGCCTATTACTATTATGGAGCATATTTGACGGCAGACTCGGAAGCGGTGGTAGTAGGAGTAAAAGACGCAGGAACGCAAGCTGCTAAAACAGAAGAATCTAAAACAGACGCAGGCGTAGCAGAAGCGGTGGAATCAGAAACGGAAGCAGCTAAAACAGCAGTGGATACCGCAGGAGCGGAGATCACGCAAACAGAAGGAGCAGAGACAGAGGATGCAGGGGGATCAGAACTGAAAGAACGGTCTGAACTGGCAGATTTGGAAGCAGAAGGTGTGCAGGATGCACAGGCAGAAGCCCTGGAAGAAATGCGGATTCAAATTGTTGATTCGGATGAACAGGGAGCTCCGGCAGGGATACAGATTCAGCCGGAGATTCAGGAAGGGATGTTGAAGGAGCAGAATCGTTCAGGGAATAAAAGTACAGAGATTCCACAAGAGGAGTATTTTAAGCAGATGCTTAGGGAGAACGGAATGGAAGACGTTGACAACAATTTAACTGAAAGTGAATCGGGACAGAATGAAGAGCCCGGTCAGGGGGAGGAAGAAAACGAAAGTTTCTCACAGGGAGCCTCTTCTTCCGGATTTGAACTGGCGGCGGTGCCCGCTTATACATATGATTGGACGAAGCAATGGACACAGGACGATTTGCGCTCCGAGTTCTTTGCAGTGGATGGCTCCACCAGTATGAAGGAAGAATATTTGAATGCAGAACGATTATTAAATGAAGATTTAATATTAAACAATGAAGACGAAACGCAGGGTCCACAGATCCTGATTTATCATACGCATGCAAGTGAAGATTTCGTGGATTCTGTTCCGGGTGACCCATCGACAACGATTGTAGGAGCGGGAGACCGTCTGACAGAGCTTCTCGAAGGATATGGCTTCCGTGTACTGCATGATACGGGTGTCTATGATCAGGAACGGGACAATGCCTATGAAAAGGCACTTCCGGCGGTAGAGCAGATTTTGAAGGAGAATCCGGGTATCGAAGTGGTGATTGACCTGCACCGGGATGAAATGGCGAATGACCGGAGACTTGTCATGGATTTGCAGGGACGACCGACAGCCCGTTTTATGTTCTTTAACGGGTTGAGCTATTTGCGCAGGCAGGGAGAGATCTCCTATCTGGAAAACCCTTATATTCTTGATAATCTGGCGTTTTCCTTTCAGGCGCAGGTGCTTGCCAATGAATATTATCCGGGACTCACACGCAAGATTTATCTCAAAGCCTACCGTTATAATATGCATTTATGCCCGAAAAGCATGCTGATCGAATTGGGGGCACAGAATAATACGGTCGAAGAAATCATGAATGCCTGCGATCCATTAGCACATGTTCTTGCCATGGTGCTCAAAAAGAGGTAAAATGATTACGATTCAGAGCCGGGACTTTTGACCCCGACATCATTTTATATGTGTATGGCGAAGTAACCACATGAGGTAAACTACGCTGTGAAACAGCGGTTTTACGAATGCGGTTCTGAATTGTTATCAGTATAATCAGGAAAGGTTTAGAATTTATGTCACATATTGATCAGAGCAAAATCCGGAATTTCTGCATTGTAGCGCATATTGATCATGGTAAGTCTACGCTTGCAGACCGTATCATAGAAAAGACGGGGCTTTTGACCAGCCGTGAAATGCAGGCACAGGTACTTGACAACATGGATCTGGAAAGAGAACGTGGAATTACGATTAAGGCACAGTCCGTCCGGACGATTTATAAAGCGCAGGATGGTGAGGAATACATTTTCAACCTGATTGACACTCCGGGACATGTGGACTTCAACTACGAGGTCAGCAGAAGTCTTGCTGCATGTGATGGTGCCATTCTCGTCGTGGATGCGGCACAGGGAATTGAGGCACAGACCCTTGCCAATGTTTATCTGGCACTGGATCATGACCTTGAGGTGTTTCCAGTCATTAATAAAATCGATCTGCCAAGTGCAGAGCCGGAGCGTGTAAAGAATGAAATTGAAGATGTGATCGGTATTGAGGCACAGGATGCACCGCTTATTTCAGCCAAGAACGGAATCGGCATAGATGAAGTGCTTGAAGCAATTGTACATAAGATTCCGGCACCCGATGGAGACCCCGATCAGCCGCTTAAAGCGTTGATTTTTGATTCCGTATACGATTCCTATAAGGGGGTCATTATTTTCTGCCGTCTGAGGGATGGCAGGGTTTCTAAAGGGACAAGCATTAAGATGATGGCTACCGGCGCAACCGCAGAGGTTGTAGAGGTTGGCTATTTCGGAGCAGGTCAGTTCATTCCCTGTGATGAACTCGAAGCCGGTATGGTAGGCTATATTACTGCTTCAATTAAGAACGTAAAGGATACGGCGGTCGGAGATACCGTGACAGATCTTAACAATCCCTGTGCAGAGCCGCTTCCCGGATATAAGAAGGTAAATTCCATGGTGTATTGCGGAATGTATCCGGCAGACGGTGCAAAGTACCCGGATCTGCGGGATGCATTAGAAAAGCTGCAGTTAAACGATGCTTCCTTAAGCTATGAGCCGGAAACCTCAATTGCCCTTGGCTTTGGCTTCCGATGCGGATTTTTGGGACTGCTTCATCTGGAGATTATTCAGGAGCGTTTAGAGCGGGAGTACAATCTGGATCTTGTAACAACCGCACCGGGTGTTATTTATCATGTACACAAGCTGAACGGGGAAATGATTGAACTGACGAATCCGTCCAATCTGCCGGATCCGACAGAAATTGATTATATGGAAGAACCGGTGGTTTCCGCAGAGATCATGGTAACAACCGAGTTTATCGGCTCGATCATGGAGCTTTGTCAGGAACGCCGGGGTAAATATCTTGGCATGGAGTATATTGAATCTACCAGAGCACTGCTGAAATACGAACTGCCGTTAAATGAGATTATTTACGATTTCTTTGATGCACTGAAGTCCCGCTCCAGAGGCTATGCTTCCTTTGACTATGAGTTAAAGGGATATGAGCGGGCGGAGCTTGTGAAGCTGGATATTCTGATTAACAAGGAAGAGGTTGATGCGCTTTCCTTTATCGTGCACGCAGACAGTGCCTATGAACGTGGACGGAAGATGTGTGAGAAGCTAAAGGACGAGATCCCGCGTCACATGTTTGAGGTTCCGATCCAGGCAGCGATTGGAGGTAAGGTCATCGCGAGAGAAACCGTCAAGGCTTATCGAAAGGATGTGCTTGCGAAGTGTTACGGTGGTGATATTACCCGTAAGAAGAAGCTTCTGGAAAAGCAGAAGGAAGGAAAGAAACGTATGCGTCAGATTGGTAACGTGGAAATTCCGCAGAAGGCATTTATGAGTGTATTAAAGCTGGATGATAAATAAATGGAACAAAATTTGAGCTTGTATCTTCATATACCATTTTGTGTACGGAAATGTCTTTACTGTGATTTCCTGTCCGGGTCGCAGAGTGCGGACGTGCAGGAGCAGTATGTAGAGGCACTGTGCCGTGAAATACAGGAGACATCGCCTGAATACCGGGAGTATCAGGTGGTGTCTGTTTTTATTGGCGGTGGAACCCCTTCGGTACTTCTGCCCGAACAGACAATACGCATTATGGAAACGTTGAAAAGCTGCTTTATCCTTACGGATACCTGTGAGATCAGCATGGAGATGAACCCGGGAACAGTGACACCGGAAAAGATGAAAGCCTACCGTGCCTGCGGAATTAACCGGATCAGTATCGGCCTGCAGTCTGCCAACGATGGAGAACTGAAAGCCCTTGGCAGGATCCATACCTGTGCGGATTTTCTGAAGGCCTATGAAATGGCAGTGGAAGCGGGCTTTACCAATATCAATGTGGATCTGATGTCTGCCATTCCGGAGCAGACACTTAAGTCCTATCAGGAAACCCTGCAGAAGGTATTGGCGCTGCAGCCACAGCCGGTGCATATTTCTGCCTATAGCCTGATCGTGGAAGAGGGCACCCCCTTTTATGAACAGGAGCTGAATCTGCCGGACGAGGAGACGGAACGCAGAATGTATGAAATAACGGATGATATTTTAAGAAATGCCGGATATCACCGCTATGAAATTTCCAATTATGCTAAAGCAGGAAAGGAATGCGTTCACAATAAGGTATACTGGCAGAGAGGTAATTATCTTGGCCTTGGAATCGGCAGTGCCTCCCTGATTCAGAATGTCCGGTTCCATAATATGACAGATATTTCGAGTTATGTAAACTTGATGCTGGGTGAAAATTCGATTGGAATTGAGATTGAAAATGCAAGTAAAGAGCATGGAGAAAAGTTTCAGGCTGAAAAGGACTGTCTGAAAAAAGGTAATGTTGAAAAAGACTGTCTTAAAAAAAGCAATGCTGGAAAGAACGATCTGAAAAAAGAAAATGCCGAAAAAGAGCAGGTGGAAAAACTTACTGCTGAAAAAGAACAAGTGGAAAAGGTTAATGCTGAAATAGAGAATGTGAAAAAAGATAATATTGAAAAGAATTCTGCGGAAGAAGGTAATACAGAAAAAAATAACATGGAAAGCGGGAATGCAGCCTGCCCAGATAAAAACATCATTGGAAGGGTGAAAAAATTAAGAGAGGAAGTGCAGGAGCTGCCGATTGAGGAACAGATGGAGGAATTCATGTTTTTGGGACTGCGGATGATGGAAGGAGTTTCAGAACGCAGGTTTTTTGAAAATTTTGGGAGACGTTTTGAAGAGGTATTTCCGGGGGTGATTGAGAAGCATGAGAAGCTGGGATTACTTGAAGTGACAGGAGAAGAGTTCGTTCATCTGAAACTGACATCACATGGAATTGATGTCAGCAATCAGGTTTTTGTGGACTTTATGCTGTGAAAATATTTTTGCTTATTGGAGATGTTGTAGGAACCGGATTTTTAGTTGCCAAGTATCTCTTATATCAGTATAATCAAAGGTGGTGGAAAGGTTACTGTCCGCACCGTCCGGCAGATAATTAAATTAGTGGGAAAGGCACTTGAAGACACCGCAGGTCATAGAATAATAAAAAAGACTTTGGTGGTGCCCTTTGAAAACCTTTCAACAACCTTTATCTACGGAACAGGAGGCACAATATATACAGCTTTTGCATGCGGATGATCCGGTACAGGCAGCCAGGGCGCGTGAGATTCTGATTGAGAAAAATTTACGTCTGGTGGCACATATTGCAAAGAAATATCAGAATGTGGATGAAAATATGGAGGATCTGATTTCCATAGGAACCATCGGATTGATTAAAGCGATAGAGTCCTTTGATGCAGGAAAAGGAAAGCTGAGTACTTATGCATCACGATGTATTGATAATGAATTTCTGATGCTGCTGCGCAGCAAAAAGAAAAATTCCCGTGAGGTTTCTCTTTTTGAACCGATTGGGACAGACAAAGAGGGAAATGAAATCAGTCTCCTGGATGTGATTGAGCAGGTGCAGGAAGATGTTGTGGAACGGATGTATGAAAGGGAGAGCATCCGGAGGTTGAAAATACTGATGCAGCAGGTGCTTACACATCGAGAACGTGAAATTATCGAATTGAGATATGGTCTACAGACAGGGACAGAGGTAACACAGCGGGAGGTCGGAGAACGCTTCGGGATCTCACGAAGTTATGTTTCCAGGATAGAAAAACGAGCGTTATTAAAACTGAGAGAAGGATTAAAAACTTATAACTGTGGAAGTTCCTGAGCAGTTATGAAAGCATACGGATAGGAGGAAATAATAAATGTCAAATATCCCTACAATAGAGGAACTGCTCCGGGATGCAAAGCGTGCGGGAGCTTCCGACGTACATATCACAGTTGGTATTCCACCGAAAATGCGTGTAAACGGGCAGTTAATCACGATGAACTATGACCGGCTTCTGCCGCCGGATACCCTGCAGATGCTGGATCAGTTTATGGATGAGCGGCAGAGAGCCATGTTTGACCGGGATGGCGAACATGATATGTCTTTTTCTATTCCGAATCTGGGAAGATACCGTGTCAATGCGTACCGTCAGAGAGGCTCTGTGGCAATTGCACTGCGGCTTGTCGGAACCCAGGTTCCATCACCTGAGGTGCTTGGTGTGCCGGAGTCAGTCATTGACCTGTATCAGCGTAAGAAAGGTCTGATTCTGGTAACGGGACCTACCGGAAGCGGTAAGTCTACCACACTGGCGGCGATTATCGATAAAATTAATAACAACAGGGAATGTCATGTAATTACGTTGGAGGATCCGATTGAATATCTGCATCAGCATAAGAAGTCCATGGTAAACCAGAGAGAAATCGGTCTGGATTCCCAGTCTTATGCCAATGCACTTCGTGCGGCCCTCCGTGAAGATCCGGATGTGATTCTTGTCGGAGAGATGCGTGACTTTGAAACCATAAGTGTTGCGATTACCGCAGCCGAAACCGGACACCTGGTGCTTTCTACCCTGCATACCATCGGGGCGGCAAGCACCGTAGACCGTGTGATTGACGTATTCCCGCCACACCAGCAGCAGCAGATCCGCGTACAGCTTGCAAATGTATTAGAAGCGGTTGTTTCCCAGCAGTTGATTCCCAAGGCAGATGGATCCGGACGTGTGGCAGCCTTTGAGGTACTGCATTCCAACCATGCCGTCCGCAATCTGATCCGTGAGGGGAAGGCCTACCAGTTGATGAGTGTGATGCAGACGAACCGTAAGCAGGGCATGATGATTATGGATGAAGCTATCATGCAGCTTTATTACAGCGGAGTGATCGATCGTGAAATGGCGATCCAGTTTGCTACTGATCCGGATGGAATGGAGCATAAGATTATCTGATGAATTAAACCGGAAGCATATGGAATGGGCAATTCTATGTGCTTCCGGCTTTTCTTTTTGGGTGGATAGAACTTATGTGTTTCCTGATATTATCTTTTTGAGGTGGATAGAATTTATGTGTTTCCGGATATTATCTTTTGGGTGGACAGAACTTATGTGTTTCCTGATATTATCTTTTTGGGGGATAGAACTTATGTGTTTCCGGATATTATCTTTTTGGTGGATAGAACTTATGTGTTTCCAGATATTATCTTTTTGAGGGGGATAGAATTTATGTGTTTCCAGTTGTTTTTCTTAAGGGCACAATTTATGTATTCACGGAGATGGATTGGACATAAAGAGCACTTCTGATAGCAATATATCCAAATTTGATAATAATTGATAATAATGGGAAGCTGAATGGTTGGCGAACGGTGGAAAATTGGATATATCATTGAAGAAAAAGCAGGAAAATATCCAAAAGACAGGGCGCTCGGAGAAGGAAGACATGAAATGGAAGTGAAAATTGGACATATATTGAAGAAAAATAAGGGAAATATCCAAAAGACAGGGTACTCGGAGAAGGAAGACATGAAATGAAAGTGAAAATTGGACATATATTGAAGAAAGAAAAGGAAAATATCCAAAAGACAGGGCGCTCGGAGAAGGAAGACATGCAATGGAA
>ERZ1026860.421-NODE-421-length-29437-cov-34.043973_pt1 | contig 29437 bp, 36 predicted proteins | sample MGYA00380160_ERZ1026860 | MGnify/ENA primary metagenome ERZ1026860 (study PRJEB33269, sample SAMEA4719796) | human gut metagenome | biome: human-associated habitat; feature: organic feature; material: feces | place: Cameroon | collected 2013-10 ... | reverse complement strand
CTGGTTCCCTATCCCGAAGCCCGCGCGGCGGCGGCGTAAAAAGAACGCCCGCGGCAGGTCGTTATCCCGTCGCGGGCGCAAGGCTGTCATCGGTTGATTGTTTCAAGCAAAAATGCTATAAACAGCAACAGATACGCAGCCGCTTTAAGATACAAAGAAGGCAAGTTCAACACCCCCTTTCAACCGTAAAGGTACGGCAAAACGAATATAACAGACAAAAAAGGCTTGTAAAACGAAAAACGTTGTGCTTATAATGAGGGCATAAGAGATACAAAGTGGGGCAATGTCCACACCTTCTTTCAGCCCGCGGAGTCGTTAACCGCGGGCGTTTTTTTTTGTGTTGACAAAGGGGGTCAGTGTAATTTATGATTCGTAGTATGTTCAAATAAGTTTTTGGATTTTCTTGCGGCGTCGGTTCGTTCCCGGCGCCGTTTTGTTTTGGAGCGCCGTTATGGTCAATATCCGTTTGCCGCATTTGTGGACGCCGCGCCCGTATCAGCGCGCGCTGTGGTCCTATTTGGAAAAAGGCGGAAAGCGCGCCGTCGCCGTTTGGCACCGCCGCGGCGGCAAGGACAGCCTGTCCCTGAACTGGACCGCCGTCGCCGCGATGAGCCGCGTGGGCGTGTACTGGCACATGCTGCCGATGCAGACGCAGGCGCGCAAGGTGATTTGGGACGCCATCGACAAACAGGGGCGGCGCATGATTGATCAGGCGTTCCCCAAAGAAATCCGCCGCAAATCCAACGACCAAGACATGAAAATCGAGCTTATCAACGGTTCCATTTGGCAATGCGTCGGGTCGGACAACTACAATGCCCTGGTCGGTTCCAACCCCGTCGGCGTGGTGTTTTCCGAATATTCCATCGCCGATCCCGCCGCGTGGGATTTCATTCGTCCGATTTTGGCGGAAAACGGCGGGTGGGCGTTATTCATTTACACCCCCCGCGGGCGCAATCACGGTTTAAAGCTGTTCAACGCCGCGAAAGACAATCCCGAATGGTTCTGTCAGCGTTTGAGCGTCGAAGACACAAACGCCATCGGTTTGGACGCCGTCGAAGCCGAACGCAAAGCCGGAATGGACGAAGACATGATTCAGCAGGAATTCTACTGTTCGTTCGACGCGGCAATCAAAGGCAGCTATTACGCCAATCAGCTGAACCAGCTGGAGCAGTCGGGACGCGTCGGCAAAGTGTCGCATATCCCGTCCCTGCCTGTTTATACGGCGTGGGACCTCGGCATCGGGGATTCGACCGCGATTTGGTTTTATCAAAACAGCGGAACGGACGTGAACGTCATCGATTATTACGAAAACAACGGCGTGGGGCTGGACCATTACGTCAAAGTTTTGAAAGAAAAGCCCTACACCTACACAAACGACAACATTTTTCCGCACGATGTTCAAGTGCACGAATTGTCCAGCGGCAAGAGCCGTTTGGATTTATTGGCAAGTTTGGGCGTGCGCGGACGCGTTTTGAAGCGCGCCAGCGTCGAAGACGGCATTTCCGCCGTGCGCATGCTGCTGCCCCGCTGCAATTTCGACGCCCAAAAATGCAAGCGCGGGCTGGAAGCCCTGCGCCAATATCAGAAAGAATTCGACGAAACCCGCGGCGATTTCAAGGCGCGTCCCCTGCACGACTGGACCAGCCACGCCGCCGACGCGTTCCGTTATTTGGCGTTGGGGCGAAAAGAGGACCGGAACGAAGCCTATGCCGCCAACCGCCGCAGGATGGAAAGAATTTACGATTACGACCCGCTGAACCCCCGTTCGGCGGGTGTTTTTTAGGAAAGGACAAAAAATGGGCTGGGGAAAAAAACTGCGTAAAGCAGTCAGAAAAGTTACGAATGTCGGAAGTTCCGTCGGCAAGTTTTTGGATAAAAGTTTGGGAACGGGACACGTTTTTACAACCGTGGGACAGGCTTTTGATTTAAATCCGGGGTCCCAAGCACTTGAGACGACGGTCGACGCCGCGACGCACACAAACGTCGCCAAAGAAAAGGAAGCCGCGCAGAAAGCCGCCATTGCCGCGCAGGAAACCGCCGCCAAAAACGCCGCCGACGCCGATTATTACAACCAAATCATGAAATCCCGCCGCCAGCAAATCGCGGACAACTCGGGGTCGCAGACCAACTTTACAACCGAGGAAGGCGCGTTCGGGTCTTTCGATTCCGCCAATCTGGGCGGGTTCGATCCGATCACGGGCGCGTTCGGACGCAAAAAGAAGGTCGTGCGCTGATGGAAGTTCGTACAGAGCAGTCGCGGATTGACGGAATCGTCGCCAGATACCAGCACCTGAAAACAGCCAGAGCGAATTTTGAAAATTTATGGCAAGAGGTCGCAGAACTGGTGTTTCCCAACCGCGCGGATTTCACGGTCGTTCAGACGGACGGCGCAAAGCGGACAAACCGGCAGTTCGAAACAACCGCCGCCGTTTGCGCGCGCATGCTTGCCGCCGACATCAACGGCATGATGACCGATTCGTCGGGCAAGTGGTTCGGGCTGGCTTTCCGCGGCGACGTTTCCGCGTCGCTGAAAGAATGGCTGAGCCGCGCCGAAGAACGCCTGTGGTCCGCTCTGTACGAACCCGCAGCCAATTTTCAAGGCGCAATCAACGAATGCTACGCCGATTTGCCCGTCATCGGCACCTGCGCCCTGTTCGCGGGATGGAACCCCAAAAGCGGCGCGCTGCTGTTTCAGAGCCGAAGCATCGCCGAAATCACCGTCGACGAAAACGATGTCGGCGCGGTTGACACGGTTTTCCGCTGTTTTTCGTTCGACGCGCGCAAAATCGAACAGGCGTTCGGCAAGGACAAGCTGACCGAAGCCATGCGCCGCGACATCGAAAACGGCAAAACAACCGAACACGAAATCATCCAAGCCGTTTATCCCAATCCCGACGCCGGCAAGGACGGGCAGAAACCGTTCAAATCCGAATACATTCTGACCCGCGACAAAACGGTTCTGAAAGAAGAGTTTTTCGAGGAAATGCCGTATTCCGTCGCGCGCTGGTCGAAATGCAACAGCGAACTGTACGGGCGCGGTCCCGCCATCGATTGTTTGGCGGATATCAAGATGCTGCAAGCCATGATGAAAGAAACCATCATCGCCGCCCAGCTGGCGAACCGTCCCCCGATTCTGGTGCAGGACGACGAGGAAATCGCCCCGATGATGACCGTTCCGGGCGGCGTCATCCGATACCGCGGGGAACGTCCGCAATATCTGGCGAGCGGCGCAGCCCCCGCGTTCGGCAAGGAAATGATGGAAGACATCCGCACCCGCGTGCGTTTGGCGTTTATGAACGGTCAGCTGTCGTTTTTGACGGGCGACCGCCGCACAGCGACGGAAATCGTCGAGCGCGTGCGCGAAGCCGCGCGGCTGATGGGTCCCGTGTACGGGCGTTTGACGACGGAGCTGTTAAGCCCGACCATTTCCCGCGCGTTCAATCTGTTAATCCGAAACGGCGTTATCGCGCCGCCCGCCGACATACCGCCCGAAGGGCTGGCTATCGACATTGTTTACCAGTCCCCGCTGGCGAAAGCGATGCGGTACGAAAAAGCCGACCGATACAATCAGGCGTTCGCCGCCAGTGCGCCGTTCCTGCAAATCGCCCCCGATTCCGCCGACGTGTTCGACGCCGAAAAAGGCATTCGCGAAATCCACAAAATTTACGGCGTCGAGGACGTTTTGCGCGACGACGAGGAAGTCGAGCAAATCAAAGCGGAGCGGCAAGCCGCGCAGGCGCAGGCGCAAAACGCGCAGGACGCTGCGACCGCGCTGCAGCTGCAGGGCATGCAAAACGAAGTCAAAGCGCAGGACGAGGGACTGAACAATGATTGACAAACTGAAAATCAAGCGGACGGCGCGGCTGGTTCAATCCTACCGCGCCGTTTTCGAATCGGACGACGGCAAAGCCGTTCTGTCCGATTTGGCGGGCAAGTGCGGCATGACCGGATATTACCCGACAACCAAGCAGAGCGCGACCGACTGGGCGTTCTGGGAAGGCAAGCGCGCGGCGGTTTTGGACATCTGCCGCATGCTGGAATACGACGACGCGAAATTAACCGATTTATTGCGAAAGGAAATCGACAATGGAAAATGACAACACAACGGAACCGCAGACGACCGAACCCGCCCAGCCCGACTGGCGCGAAGGAATCGCCGAGGACATCCGGCAAGCCCCAGACCTGTCCGACGTTTCGGGCGTGTCCGATTTGGCGGTCAAGTATTTGGCGCTGAAGCGCGCGGCGGGCGCGGACATGTTCGCGCTGCCCAAGACGGACGAGGAAACCGCCGCCGTTTTCAAAAAGCTGGGCACGCCCGAAAGCGCGGACGGATACGATTTGCCCGCGTTCGGCGACGTTTCCGAAGAAGACAAGGGCGCGGTCGACGAAATGGACGGCGTTCTGAAGCGCGCCGCGTTCGGCGCGAACCTGACGAAAGCGCAGCTGGCGAAGTTCCGCGACGCGTTTTATCAGGAAAGCAAGACGCAGTTTGATGCGGAAAAAGCCAAGACGGACGCCGAACACGCGAAAGTCGAACAGGAACTGCGCGCGGAGTTCGGCGCGTCGTTCGATTCCCGCATCCGCGATTTCGTTCAAATCTGCGATTCCGTCGGCATGACCGACGCGCTGCGCGAAATGGGCGCGGGTTTCAGCAAAGCCGTCATCAAAGGCGTTCTGGCGCTGGGCGGCAAATACATCGAACCCGCGGGCGCGCCCATCGGGTCGAAAGCGCAGCCGACAACCGCCGGTGTCGAGGCGCAAATCGCCGCCCTGATGGACGACCCCGCGTATTTCGACGCGACAAATCCGCGCCACAAGCATGCCGTCGACGCGGTTTTCGCCCTGCGTCAGCGCAAAAACGGCGAAATTTAACTGTGTTTCAAACAAAAGGAGTAAACTATGAGCACGCAAATCACAACGTCCTTTGTTGAACAGTACAGCGCAAACGTTCAAGCGCTGGTTCAGCAGAGAGGAAGTAAACTGAGGGGTTTGGTTCTGTCCGAATCCATCCGCGGCAAAACCGCGTTTTTCGACCAAATCGGAAGCGTCGCCGCGGTCAAAAAGACCAGCCGCCACGCCGATACGCCGCAGATGAACACGCCGCACGCGCGCCGCCGTCTGACGACGGACACCTACAACTGGTCCGATTTAATCGACAACGACGACAAAATCAAAATGCTGACCGACCCCGCCAGCGAATACGCGCAAGCCGCCGCGTGGGCTATGGGGCGCGCTATTGACGAAGTCATCATCGACGGCGCGCTGGGCGCTGCGGACACCGGCGAAAACGGGACGATTCCCGTCGCCCTGCCCGACAGTCAGAAAGTCGTCCACGGTTCGACGGGCATGTCGCTGGACAAGCTGAGCGAAACCAAGCGGCTGATGGACGAAAGCGACTGTCCCGCCGAAGACCGCTATATCGTTTTGACGGCGAAGCAGATGCAGGACATGCTGAAAACCGAAAAGATGACGTCCGCCGACTACGCGTCCGTCAAGGCGCTGATCCGCGGCGAAATCACCGAATTCATGGGGTTCAAGTTCGTTCAGGTCAACGGCAAGCGCGGCGACAATTCGCTGATCGTTCCCGCGTTCAAGGATTCGACGAAGACAATCCGCAAATGCTTGGCGTTCCAGAAAAACGGCATCCGTTTGGGCATCGGGCAGGATCCGTTCGGAAAAATCACGGAGCGCGACGACAAATGTTTCGCGACGCAGGTTTATTACGAAATGACCATCGGCGCGGCGCGCATGCAGGAAGAGCTGGTCGTCGAAGTTCAATGTCAGGAATGAGGGAGTTAAACCATGGCTAAAACGTATTCCAACGAAATGACCGCCGAACTGGCGGGCAACCATGTCATCGCAAGCGTCGCCAACGGGCGTTTGCGCCGCCGCCGCGCGACCGTCGATTTGGCAGCGCAGGCAAGCGGCGACCAAATCGGTTTGTGCGCCATCGGCGAAGGCGAATACTTCGTTTGCGGATTTTTGACCGCAAGCGCGACGCTGGGCACGGCGACGCTGAAAATCGGCACGGCGGACGACGACGATTTGTACCGCGACGCCGCGGTGTTCACCGATGCCGACACGCCGACGCCGTTCGGCACCGCCGCCGCGAAAAAAGACCCCGCGCCCAAAGGCGGCGTCGAGGTCGTCGCCACGGTCGGCACGGCGGCTTTGCCCGCCAGCGGCGTTTTAATCGTCGACATCATCACCGCGGGCGTTTGACCGCAAGGGGGCGGAAAAATCCGCCCCCTTTATTTTTTTTGAAAAGGACCGTTTCATGCCCGCCCAAGTCGATTTATGCAATATGGCGCTGAGCAAGGTCGGGGAAAGTTTCATCCGCGACATCGCCGAAGAATCGCGCCCCGCCAAAATGTGCGCCCTGATGTTCGCCCCCGTGCGCGACTGCGTTCTGCGCGCGTATCCGTGGCGGTTCGCGCTGAAGCGCTGGTCGGCGGCTGCGCTGAAAAAAAAGCCGCCGTTCGGATTCGCGAACGCGTTTCAAATCCCGTCCGACTGTCTGCGCATTTTGAGGGTCGAAGACAATATCGAATACGCGCGCGAGGGCGACTGCGTTCTGGCAGATGTTCCCGCGTTCAACTTTGTCGGCATTTCGCGCGTCGAAGATCCCGGAAAGTTCGACAGTCTGTTCGTTTCGGCGTTCACGACGAAGCTTGCCGCCGAACTGGTCATGAGTTTGACCAGCATGCCCGCTCTGAAAGCGCAGCTGGACCGCGAATACGAAGCCGTGCTGACCGAAGCGCGGCGCGCGAGCGCGAAAGAGGCGTCCCCCGAAACATTCGCCGTCAAAGGATGGCTGGAAGCGAGGTTTTAATGGAAGTCGGCATCAAGAATTTCAACGGCGGCGTTTTTTCGCCGCTGATGCGCGGGCGCGACGAATACGCCGCGTCGTGCCGCAAACTGCTGAACGCGATTCCCGCGCCGCAGGGCTATGTTCAGCGGCGGGGCGGAACGCGGTACATCGCAAGCGTTCCCGACGCAAAGCGTTTAATCCCGTTCGTTTTTTCCGCCGCGCAATCCTATTTGCTGGTGTTCCGTCCGTCCGCCTGCGACGTTTATTTCAACCGCGTCAAAGTTCAGAGCCTGCAGTCGCCCTATTCCGCCGACGACATCGGCGGGGTTTACTATTACCAGATTCAAGACACGATGTATTTGGCGCATCCGTCGCATCCGCCGAAAAAAATCGTCCGTTCGGCAAAAGCCGACGGAACCGTCGAATTTTCAATGCAGGAAGTTGTTTTCGTCAACGGTCCCTATTTGGACGAAAACGAAACGGACATCACCCTGATGTTCGACGGCGCAACAATCGCGGCAAGCGCGGACGTTTTTTCGCAATCTGACGTCGGACGCTGGGTGCGTTTAATCACCGTCGCCGATTCGACGACAAAAGCGGTCGATTTGAAAATCACCGCCGTGACGAACGCAAAAACGGCGGCGGCGACCGTCGGCGCGGGCGAATACCACAAAGTCGCGACAAAGCTATGGTCCTTGGGCGCGTTTTCAAGCGGGCGCGGATACCCCGAAATCATGATCATTCACCAGCAGCGCATGGTTTGCGTCAAAGATCGCGCGCTGTATTTTTCCAAATCCGGCGCGTATTTGAATTTTCAGAAAACGGACGAAAAGGGTATTGTTTCCGCCGACAACGGTTTTTCCGTCAAGCTGGCGGTCGAACAGGGGTCGGAAGTCTGCTGGGCGTTTCCGCAAGATGTTTTAATCGTCGGAACGGACGGATTCGAATACGCGATTTCGTCGACGTCGCTGGGCGAGGCTTTGACCCCGTCGAATGTCAAATACTACAAGATTTCAAGCGTCGGCAGCGCGCCCGTCCGTCCCGAATTCGTCGAGGACGGTTTGGTTTTTCTGGATTCGTTTCGCCGCGGGTTCAATTTTTCGACCTATTCGCCGGTTTACGACAAATATCAAATCACGGACATCACGAAATTCAATCCGCAAATCACAAACGGAAAAATCAAGTCGACGGCGTTTTGCAAGAAAAAGCTGCCCGTTTTGTGGTGCTGCAAAGAAGACGGAGATTTAATCGGCTGCACTTTGTCCCCCGTCAATCAAGTCGTGGCGTGGTTTACCGCCGACGTTTCCGGCAAGGTCGAAAGCGTTTGTGCCGTGCCGAATTTTCTGAAAGAAAAAACCGATTTGTATTTGTTGGTCCGCCGCGACATCAACGGCGCGTCCGTTTTGTATCTGGAAGTCATGGAAGAAGGGCTGACGGACGACGCGGAAACCGCGGACGAGGCTTTTTTCACCGACTGCGGTAAAAGTTATTCGTTCGATTCCGCGCAAAGCGAGCTGGACGGATTGTCGCATTTGGAGGGATGCACGGTCGCCATTTTGGGCGACGGCGCAATCGAGCCAAACGGAATCGTCAAAAACGGCAAAGTTTCCCTGCAATTCGCCGCAAAAAAGGCGTGCGTCGGAATCCACTATAAAACCGTTATCGTGCGCGAACCCGACATGCAGGGCGCGGACGCGGACAAAAAGGTTAAAAAGATTTCCGACATCATGCTGCGTTTGTACAAGACAGTCTGCATCCGCGCCGGACGAAGCGAAACCGACGCGGACGACATCACGTTCCGCAACACCGGCGATTCCATGTCGCGCGCCGTCCCGCTGTTCACCGGAGACAAGAAAATCAATTTCGGCGGCGGGTGGTCGGACGAATGCGAAGTCGCCGTCGTTCAAGACAATCCGCTGCCCTGCGTTGTTTTGGCGGTGTACGCGTCCGTCATGAAAGGGGGGTAAATGGCTGTTTTCACGTTCAATCAAGATCCCGTCGACAGCGTTTTATCCATCGGCGGCGGTTCGCGGGCGGACGGCGTGTTCACCATCGGCGGCACGGTCGACCAAGCCGCCGAGGCAAGCGCTGCCGCAAGCGCATCCGACGGCGCGTTTTCCGGATTTTCCGGCGCGGAAACCGCGGGCATGGGCGCCGCCGTTCTGGGCAACGTTTTGCAAGGCATTTCCGCCTATCAAGCCGCCAAGCGCAATTTCAAAACGCTGTGGAGCAACGCGCGGGAAACATACGCCGCGCTGGAATACAACATCGGCGTCCAGCGCCGAAACAACGAGCAGGTTTTCGCCAAAAACCGCGTCGCCGTCAACACCAGCGGCATTTCCGCAAAATCGTTCACGGACGTGCAGCGTTCCAACCTAATCATTGCCGAAGACGACATCGCAGCCATGCGCGAACAGGTGCGCCGTTCGGTGTCGACGCAGCTGCGCGAAGCCGCCGAACAGCAGAAACGCGCCCGCAAAGCCGCCGTCGGAAACGCCGTCGGTTCGGTTATCGGCGGCGCTTTGGGCGCCATGACGGGAAATCCGACCGCCGCCGTCATGTTCGCCAACATCGGCGGTCAAATCGGATCGTCCGCCGGAGGTAAGTAAAATGCCAGATATTATGTTGTTTCAATCAAGCGTCCGCAAAGAACCCGTTTTGAAGCAGGAAAGCACGCGCGCCGAAGACACCGCCGTTTATCAGGTCGGCGGCGCGCTGAAAGATTTGGGCAAAGCCGTTCTGGACATCGAAAGCCGAAACCAGACGCTGAAAGCCCGCGCCGACATGGCGGAAGTTCAAGCGAAAATGTCCGGCTGGTTCGCCGAACGCGCCGCAAGCGGAAACGTCGAAAGTCTGACCGAGGACATGCAAAAGCAGCTGGGCAAGGAACTGTCCGCCGCAACCCGCGCGAACCGTTCCGCGTATTACGCCCAAGCCGTCGACGACGCAAAGCCCGCCCTTATCGCCAGTTTTTTAAGTCAAGCCGAGCAAGCCAAAATCGAAGGAACGTTTTTGGAAAACGCCAAAGCCTGCGAAAAAATCATCGACGCGCAAAGCACGTTTGTTTTGAACAATCCCGACAAGTTCAAGGAAGCCTCGCAAGAAACCGCCGCCGCGGTCAACGCCGCCGTTTTGCCCGCCGCGGAAAAGGACAGGCTGGTCAAGCGCGCGGGTCGCGGCTATTCGTACATATCCATGCAAAACGATTTGCAGGAAAATCCCAATCGTTTGCGCGAAAATCTGCTGGCGGGCGAATACGCGGAATACATGACCCCCGAAGAGCAGATGAATTACCTGTCGGGCGCGGAAAACAAGATTTTGGAAAGCATGCTTGCCGAACCGCAAAAAGCGCGGGAGTTTATGAAAAAAAATCCCGACTGGTTCAAAACCATCAAAAAAGAAACCGCGCTGAAAAAAATAGAAAACATGGAGCGCGTCGCGCAGGAAGCCGCGCTGCAAACCGACCGTTTGAACCGTTCGCTGCAGGAATTGGATTTCTGGCAGTCCCCGACGCAAGCCAAAATAGACGCGTTCGATTTCAGAGGCAACGAGGAAAAACGCAAAAAATGGGAAGACGCTTTAGCCGCCGTTCCCAATCCGAACGCCGAAACAGATTTTATCAAATTCACGGATTTCGGCGCGGAAATCGAAAAAATCGCTGCCATGCCCGACGAAACGAAAGAACAGCAAGGTGCAATCATTTCAAAAGCCGCCGACGTTTTGGCGCAAATGATGGGCGCGAACCAGAACGGCAAGCTGGAAGCGGACGATTTCGCAAAGCACAAAGACGCGCTGAGCAAAATCGCGCAGGACAAAACCATTCGCGCGGATTTCAAAAAGGCAATGCCGTCGCTGGCGAAAATCGAACAAGCCATGGCGCAGGTTCGCGAAGCAACAGACCCGCGGGAAAAGAAAGCAATACGCCGCGCCGTCGCCGATTCGCGAAAAAAACTGCTGGGCGCGAAATTCGGACTTTACCCGCAGAAAGCGCAACGCATTTTGGCGGACGGATTTTCCGCCATGCTGACCGCCGCCGCGAACGGGCAAGCCGACGCGGCGGACGGCATTTACAGACAAGCGCTGAGCGACGCGCTGAACGTCATGTTCCCCGCGTTCGCCGGAAAACAAAAAGGCGATTTGGTCGATTTGGGCGACGGTGTCGTCGGCGAATTCGTCGAACTGACCGGAATAACCCCCGTCATCAAAGGAAATTGACATGGAAAAAACATATCCCCGATTTGATTTGCCCGACGACATCAAGAGCGGTCCCGCAAAATACATTCAGATGTCCGACATCACGCGTTCCGTTTTGGTGAAGAACGCCGATTCGCTGGAAAGCGGTCTGCTGCGTCCGCGGCACGGAAAGGTCGCGCGTTTGGGGGCGGGCGCGGTCGAAGGCGTCGCGCAGGCTGTCAAAATCCCGTCCGCGCTGATGATGTTCGGCGGCAAAGGGCTGGTTGCCGTCGGCGGCATGTTCGGCGAGGATTCCGCCGTTTCCGAATGGGGGCGCGAAATGATCAAAACCGGAGCGCGTCAAATCGATGTTTTGAACAAATCAATCACCGAAAAATCGGACGCGCTGTTCGGATTGGAAACGGACGAACGGTCAACCATGGCGTACGCCGTCGGAAACGGATTCGGCAACATGGCGACCATGTTGCTGGCGGCATACGCTACGGGTGGCGCGGGCGCGGTCGCAACGGGCGTCGCGCAGGAAATCGCGGGCGAAACGGAAAAGCGCATGGACACGGCGCGAAGCCGCGGGCAAGCCCCCGAAGATTTGTCCGCCAAGCAAGCGGCGGCGGAATTTTCGGCGACCGCGTCCTACGGTGCTGCGGCGGGTGTTTTGGAAAAGGTCAATTTAAGCAAAATCATGCCGTTTCTGCGCACCAGCAAAAAGCCGATTGTCGCCGCCGCGCAATCCGCGTTTTCCGAAGCATCGACGGAAACGCTGCAAGCCGTCGCGGCGATGGGATTCGGCTGGGCGGACGGAACAGTCGACGTGTCGAAAATTCCCCAAGAAATTTACGACGCGCTGGTTCAAGGCGTAGTCGGCGGAATTGTCGGCGGCACGACCGCCGGAGCGTTTTCGCTGAAAAACAGACACGACGTCAAAAACATGTACCGCGACCGTTTGCGCGGCACCGTTCCCGAAAAGGATTTGGAAACCGTCGTCAATGCCCTTTACGACGCATCCGTTGACACAATGACGGGCGTTGTCGTCAAGGAATTGTCCCTGTCCGAAGAGCTGCGCAACAAGCATGGCGAAATCTATTCCGCAATGATGGACGCAACCGCCAAAGCGATGGATGCGTCGGAATCGTTCAAGCATCTGTCCCCCGACGAGCGGCAGGATTACGTTCAGCAAACGTCGTCCATGTTCGCCGATCAGGTTTTGGCGGAAGCGAACCGCCGCGGCGTCGCCATTGACGACGTTTTGACGGGCGCGCAAATCGTTTTTGAAAACGGCGGCATCGCGTTTAAAAACCGCGGGTTCACCCTGACCGAAGACGGCATGTTCGAGCAGGCGATGTATGAATCGAAATTGGAATCCCTATCTGAATTTTTTAAAGATGTTGCCAACCGCGGCGTACAGGAAAAGCGCAACCGAGACAGATTTTTCCGTGTCGAAATCGGGGGAGAAACATCTATCGTCGTTCCCGCACAGTCAATATATCACGATATTCTGAACCACGGTGTCAAAGAACAAGAATATGTTTCCGTAATCGAAAGTCTGAAAAATCCCGACAATATCAAGGAAGCCAACATAAGCTACAGAAAAAATCAGTACAGCGGAAAATCCGTTATTTTGTTGGTTGAAGCCAATAAAAGGGAATATGCCGTGTGCATAGACGTAGGGACGAACGAAAATAGAATAACGTCCCTTTACAAAACAACAAAAGACGGATATGCGGAGCAAGTCAAAAAAGGGCTTTCGGAGCGTCGGCACCCGAATAATCCGACTGGGTCAAGCCTCGTCGCCGAGGACGTTAGAACCGATAAGCCCTTTACGGATATTATAGGCGAACCCAAATCGAAAATCAATATGGGTGAAAAAGGTATTGATAATTGGCTGAAAAAAAGGGAAGCTGAAGTGCCGACCAACAACCCATCGGCTGCTTTAGGCGAAACGCCAATCTCTGTAGCTACCTCCAGTCATTCCCTTAGAAACATTATAGGCGAAATCCGAAAGGAAATCAATACATCGCTGGAACAGCGGAAAACCGTTCGCCGCGGGTCGTATTCCCAAGCCGAAAACATCATCCGTTTAACGAAAGACGCGGATTTTTCGACCCTGCCGCACGAATTGGCGCATTTTTGGCTGACAGAGCAGGAAACATGGGCGAATACGAAATCGGCATCCGACGAATACGTCGACACGTTCAATCTGGCGCTGAACTGGCTGGGCGTCAAAGACGGCAAAACCATCAACCGCCGCGCGCAGGAACAGTTCGCGCGGGGCTATGAGCAGTATTTGCTGGACGGCAATCTGCCGCGCACGCAAGACAGCGACATCACGCCGACTTATCAGCGTTACGACAAATGGCTGAAACGCGTGTACAACGAAATGAACCAGCCGTCGAAAGAACCGCTGAGCGAAGACATCATCCGTTTTTTCCAATCCATGACGACAGGCAGTTTGCCGCCCGCCGTTCTGCCCGTCGCCGGAAGCCGTTTCGAGCCTGAAAAAGAAAACGTCCCCGCCGTTCAAAAGAAGCAATCGCCATCCGCCGCAAAAAAATCCGCCGTCCGTTCCGACGAATTGTCCGGCGCGTATTGGCGCGCGCCCGCCGCCGCCGAAAGCGCAGACGGAAAAGTGTCGCAGGCGCAGGAACGGCAGAACAGACTGAACCGTTTGAACGGTTTGCTGAACGAGGACGCCGTTTCGACGCGGTACGAAGAGGCGCATTTGGCGGACGCGAGCCAAAAGGCAATCAATCTGATTGAAACGCAGGGCATCGATACGGCGCGCAAGATGATCGACGGCGACATCGCGACCGACGACGGCGTTCTGCGCACCGCGCTGATGATTGAATACGAACAGAAAATGCTTGCCGCCGGAAACGTCAAAGAGTATACGCGCGTTTTGCGGCTGCACACTTTGGAGCAGACGCGGCGCGGGCAGGAAATTTCCGCCGAACGGCTGAACCAAGACATCACGAATCCCGCCTATTGGCTGAAGCGCGTGCTGCTGATGCGTAAAAACAACCTGCCCAAAGACGTTTTGGCGAATATGCCCGCCGCCGCCAGCATCGACGGGCGCGTAGACAAGTTTGTTTCGCAGACGGCAAGCGACGCGGCGCGCGAAATTTCGACCGCCAAAACGGAAGCGCAGGCAAACGAAGCCGTCCGTCGCGTCGTTCAAAAGGTCCAATCCATCACGGGCAAGCAAATGGAGCTGTTCCAAAGCGATCGTTCCGCCGTCGGAAAAGCCTACGATGCCGTTTACGACGAGGTCGCGCGAAACATTGAGGACGCTTTGGGCGTTACAATCCGCGCCGACGAAGCCGAGCGCATTTTGGCGAAAGCGTCGGAGCTTGCCGGCAGCGTAAAAGCCGATTTTGCAGAAAACCCCGCCGGAAACCCGTCCATCGAAACTATGCGGAAAATCAAAGAGATTAAAGATTTGGCGGCATCCATGACCCCGACAAACGCTGTCGCTTTGGCGGTCAATTCGCTGGGGCGCGCCAACATGCTGCTGTCCCCCAAATCCGCCCTGCTGAACGTTTGGTCGAACGCCGAAACGTTTTTGACGGAAGGTATCGCACGCCGCCTGTTTTTGAAATCGTCCGCAAAAGCCGTCGATTCCGCCGCCGTGCGCGATTATCTGAAATACGATTTCGACGTATACAAAGCTTCGGGCGTGATGATGTCCGTCGTTCGCAAGGGCGAGCTGGACGATCCGGGGCGCGTGTTCGGCGAACGGTTTATGTCGTCCGCGGGGGACGGCGCTTTCCGCGCGTGGGTGCGCAAGATGGAAAAAGCCGTGTTCGACTGGTCTTTGGGCGCAGGCGACGCGGTATCGAAAGCCGTCAACTTTGCCGACAACGCGAATTTGGAAGCAACAAAGCAAGCCGCCGCGGAAGGATACGCGGGCGAAGGGCTGAAGCGCCGCGCGACGGAATTGTTCAACGACGCCGTTTTGTACACGCCGCAAACCGCCATCGGGACGCGCATCCGCGAAAATTCAATCAACGCCGCGGAAGTTTCGACGTTCACGAACAAAGGCAAAATTGCGCAGTTTTCAGGAAAAATCAGAAATATTCTGAACGACGCATCGGGTTCGGCGCGCGTCGGCGATTTCGTCATGCCGTTCGTGCAGACTCCCGCCAACGTCGTATCGCTGGGACTGGAATATTCGTTCGGCGCTGGGCGCGCTCTGCTGCCGCAGAACATCAGCCAAATCGCGCGGGATTTCAGGACGGGCGTCATCAGCGACACCAGCAAGAGCGTCATCCGTTCCGCCATCCGAAACGGCATCGGCTGGCTGCTGGCGTTCGGTGTCGCGGAGCTGCTGAAGCCCGACGACTATATTTCGCCGTTCGACCTTGCAAGTCAGAAAGAAAAGGATTTGGTGCGGTTTAAAAACGGCGTGTACAACAGTGTCAGAATTGGCGGAAAATACATATCGCTGGACTACTTCGGACCGCTTGCCGCGCCAATCGCCGGCATACTGGAAGCGAAAAAACGCGAGGGAACTTACGAAAAAGCCGCCGCGTTCGCCAAATCCGTTTTGTCGCAGGCGGGAAACATCCCGGGAATAAAAGAAGCGTCCGAAATCGCCGGATGGCTGGACAAAGCGCAAAAGCAGGACACTTTGAAAACCGCGGACGATTTCGCAAACGGCATTTTCGACCAGCTGCTGTCGCGGTCGATTCCCGCTATCGCAACGGACATTGCAAAAATAATCGACCCGAAAGAACGCGTGAACGAACGCGGCATCGTCGGCGCAACCGCCGCGAAAATCCCGCTGGCGCGCGAAAACCTGTCCGCCAAGGTCGATTTGTCGGAGGGAACGGAGCGAAAGGCGGAAAGCCCGCTGATGACGCTGCTGTTCGGCGCGCGCGTCAAAACCGCCGACCAAAACGCCGTCGCGCGCGAAATCGAACGGCTTGCCGCCGCCGGGGAAAACGTGCGGCTGTCCGATTTCACCCGCGCAAAAGAATTCAGGGATTTAACGGCAAAAGGAAAAGCGCAGGCGCGATTGGATTTTGCCCGCGGGTTCACCGTCGGCGGACTGCGCGTCAAGGGATTCGCCGAACAAGTCGAAAAATTAACGGCTTCAGCCGTTTATTCCAGAAAGACGGATTCGCAGAAAGCGGAAGCCATCAACGACGTTACAGCAAATATACTGAAAAGATTAAAGCGAAAGTACAGAGTGAAGGAATAAACGCATTGTCATCTTTCGTCTTTCAAAATCAGGGGGTAGTTTCGAACAAGAGAGGATCAAAAAGAATAACAACGATATTTTCCGTCTTTACATCAAGGTTTGCAAACGCGTCGGCATCGGCGCGGGCATGACCCGCGAAGAGTTCGAGGCAAACGAATTTCCGTTCGTCGAAGACGAATACATCGTCAAAACCATTCATGCGCTGCTGGCGGAAGGGGTTCTGATGCTGCGGGATTGACGCGGCGTCAGTATTTTGTTAGAATTCAAGTAAGTTGGAATTTTTGTAAAAGGCTTCGGTTTTCCGAAGCCTTTTTTGTTTGAGGATGAAAAAAAATGACGCTGTCGACAAGCACAAACAAAATCACCTACACCTGCAACGGGACGACGAACGAATTCGCCGTCCCGTTTTTGTTTTTTGACGATTCGCACATATCGGTCCAAATCAAAACGAATGACGGGCAAGCACAGACGCTGAAACAGGACGACGATTACACCCTGAGCGGCGCCGGAAACGCCGCGGGCGGAACGTGCGTTTTGACTGCCGCGCCCGAAAACGGAGCGGAGCTGCTGATTTTAAGGGATGTCCCTTACAAGCAGGAAACGCGGTACATCGACGGCGATCCGATGCCTGCCCCTTTGCTGGAGCGGAATTTGGACGCGCTGACAATGATGTGCCAGCAGCTGGAAGAGCAATGCGCGCGCGCCGTGGCGGTCGATATGTTTTCCGCGTCCAATCCGTCCGAAATCATCGGGAAAGTCGAAGATCTGTATGCCGACAAAGACAATCTGGACATTGTGGCAAAGAACATTGCCGCGGTTGACGTTTGTTCGGACAACATCGAAGCGATCAAGGACGCGCCGAACCAAGCGGCGGCGGCGAGCGCGTCGGCATCGGCGGCTTTGGTCAGTCAGCAGCAGAGCGCGGCAAGCGCGACAGCGGCGGCAAACAGCGCGGCGGAAGCCGCCAATCAGGCGCAGGCAAGCGCGGCGTCGGCGTCAGCTGCGGCGGCAAGTGCCGCGGCGGCTCAGGTCGGGCTGGCGACGGACGCGGAGTTTTCAGCGGGAACGGCGACCAACAAAGCCCCGACTGTCAAGCAATCGTCGACTTTGGCGCCGAAAGCGATGTTTCAAGTGGTGTCGGCTTTGCCCGCGTCGCCCGACCCGGACGTGTACTACTTCATTCCGGAATAAGGATCGGCGACAATGACGGCACACAAAGGAAGTGCGAAAGTCGGGACGATTTACCGCGGCAGTACGAAAATCGCCCGCATATTCAAAGGCGATGTCAAAGTTTTCGGCGATTACAAAACCATAGCAAAAACGGTTACGACAAGCGGAACTGTCGTTGTTCCCGCAAATGTCTTTCGCGTTGACTTGCTGGTCATCGGCGGCGGAGGCGGCGGCGCGACATCCACGTTTTATCACGGGAACAAATGGCAAGGGCGCGCGGGCGCGAGCGGCGCGGTATGTCTAAGCATCTTTACAGGACAAGCCGCCAAGCGACTGCGCGGAAAAACATTGACCTACACAGTCGGCGCGGGCGGTGCGGCAGGCGGCGGAGAAGTGTCCGCCGGACCCAATTCCAGCGGCGGCAGAAACGGCGGGGACGGCGGAACGTCAACTATTACAGGAGATGAAATCGCCATGAGCGCGACGGGCGGCAAAGGCGGAATGGGCGGCTGGTATAACAATGGACACGCCGCCGCCGCAGGAACGGCGACCGGCGGAAACAATTTGAACAAAAGCGGTTATGCCGCTCCATACAATGCAAGCAACGTGTTCGCTCCGACACCCAGTGCTTGGGACGATAAAACAACGGGGTACGGCGCAGGCGGCTGGCAGGAAGCCTATGACGGAACGATCCACGCGGGTGTAACGGGATGCGTGTATTGGGTTTTTTATGTATCCGAATGAAAGGAAAAAAAAATGACAAACTTTACATACAACCAAACAATCGAATATGAGGACTGCACGCGGGACTTGAACTTTGAAGCCGCGCAACGCTGGGCATACGAACACGGTGCGGCGTTTGAAGAGGACGTCGCGGCACGGAAAACTGTGAACGGCAAGCTGATGCGGTACTTTGTCATCGGTTCGGAACCCGCGCCCGTCGTCGTCGAGCCTGTTCCTGAGCCGACAGTCGCGGAACTGCAAGCCCGCAAGCGCACAGAACGGGACGCGATAATGCAGTCGGCGCAAGACAGAATCGACCGCTACCGCAACCAGACCGAAGCAGGCTTTGATACGACCGACGACGAAGCAACATACAAGGCTTTGCTGCGCTACACTCAATACCTGCGCGACTTTACGGCGGCTGAAAGCTGGTGGACGGCTTCGGTCTTGTTCTTTGAAGAATGGAGCGAAAGCAATGGGTGATGTTTTGGTGCAATCGCTGGCGTGGTTCGGCGGGTTCGTGTTCTTTGTCATGCGTTTGGACAAGCGGCTGTCGGTTCTTGAAACAAAGGTCGACGACCTGCGCGAACGGCAGGAAAAGTACAATCACTTGCAGGAACGAATGACCAAGGTCGAAGACCGCAGCGCGTCCAACACGCACCGCATCGATGATTTATACAGCAAACGGAGGTGCAGATGATTTCTCAAGAGGGTATCGATTTAATCAAAAAATGGGAGGGATTCCGACTGCTGCCTTACGCGGACGCGGGCGGAAAGGCGACCATCGGCTACGGGCATTTAATCAAGGCGGGCGAAAACTTCGACAAAGGCGTTTCGTTTTCGGAAGCCGAAATGCTGTTGCTGGACGACATCGTCGAAGCCGAAAAAGCCGTTGTGCGTCTGCTGGACAAAGTGCCGCTGTCGGGAAGCCAATGCGACGCTTTGACATCGTTTGTTTTCAACGTCGGCGTCGGGGCGTTCGAGAACTCCCAACTGTACGATTTACTGCTGAAACGGGACTTCGTCGCCGCCGCGGGGCAGTTCCCCCGGTGGTGCTTCGTCAACAAAAAGGGAAACGTCGGGCTGCTGAACAGGCGGCTGGACGAAATGCGGCTGTTTATGAGGGATTAACTCTTGAAAACCGAAAGGGAATGTGCTTATAATGTGTGTATCGGAAGTTAGGATTCATTTACCGATTTTCAAAGAATACCCCCGCCAGAGCTGCAACTCCGCGGGGGTAAGTTTTATCTACTTGCTATTTCGCTTTTAATAAAACTGCAATCGCCAACAAAATGTAAGCGGTTGCTTCTAAGAAAGTAGGATTCATGTTTACCTCCTTCCAATCCGCCATGGCGGACGGAGGCATATTACAGGCATATCCTTTGTTTTACAACTTGAAAGGAAAATGCTTATGGAAAACATTATCAATTCTGTTCTGGCGTTCACTTTAACGCAGATCGCAACTTATCCCAAAATTGCCGTCGCGCTGTCCGTTTTGGGCGGCATTGTCGCAATCGCGACCGTCGTTAAACCGCTCGTGTTTTGGCTTGTCGCCAAGACCGACACCGACAAGGACGACCGGTTCGCGCGCCGCTTCTACGACATCATTGAGGGGGCGGCGCTTGATTTTACGCCCTGCGTCGCTCTGTTCCGCCGACGCAACCCCAAAGCCGCCGACGTGCTGGACAAGTTCAGGATTGCCGACAAGGACAAAGACGAGTTGTCAAGCGATACTTGACAGCTGAAAGAAAACGGCGGGGTTCAACCCCCGCCGCTTTCCGCGAACATTGGAGAACGCCATGGAAAAAGAAATCAAATTGACCGACGCCGAACGGCAACCGTGCGAAATCTGGACGCGCGTCATGGGGTATTTTCGCCCTGTGTCCGAGTTCAACATCGGCAAAAAATCCGAATATGCGGAACGGGTGTGCTTCAAAGAATCCGTCGCGATGAAAACCGCGAACGACGAAAAGGAAAACTGAGAATGGATAGCGTGTTTTTGGCTGTTTTCTGCGGTGTTCTGGTGGGAGCTTTGGCAACCGCAACTTATAAACTGGGAAAAAGAAACTGTGAAAACGAACGATTCAAGTCAAATCAAAAAACGGCTGACAAAGTGCGCCGCCTGCGCGATTCTTTGCTCGATGACGCTGTGCGCGACAAGCTGCACAACCGTTTTAAGCGGTGATTTCTGCGACGTGTATCAGCCCGTTTATTTGGATTACGAACGCGATACCCCCGAAACAATCCGGCAGGTGGACGCGAATAATATCGTGTGGGACGAATTATGCCGGAAATAAGGGACGGGAAAACCCTTTAAACTTCCCCGTCCCCGTGGCGTGAAAAGCCTCGCCATATTCATCATTGTCTTTTTTGAAGGGGATTGAAATATGGCAAATAGATGTAATCAGGTGATGTACGATTTCACCAAAATACTGTTCCGAAAGATGGAAGCGGCGCGGCTTGTCGTTTTGTTCGACACGTTTTCCTTTCTTTCCGAAAGGGAAAGAACGCTTTTAAAACTGATTTATTGCGACGGATTGCCGATGAAATGCGTCGCGTTCAAGCTGAAAATATCCAAACGTTGGGCGGACAAAACCCATCATGAAGTTATCGGCAAAGTCGCCCCCTGCGTTTTTTCATTTATTTTGAGCGGGTTAAGCCGTGCGTTGTGAGTGCGCTGCGGGGACGCTCCGTTTTTCAAAAAAACTCAAGCACCTTTGTTTCAAGGGGAATTTTCCCCTTGATTTGAGAGGTGTATTATGGAAATCAAAACTACTGAAGGAACGGAACATGTCGCGTCGTCCGGTGTCGGCGGGACCGCTTTGGGACTGGGTATTGCCGGAACGGTCGGTTTGTTGAACCAGATGAGCGGAAACGGCAACGGCTTCCTGGGCGGGCTGTTCGGCGGCGGAAACTGCAACGGTCAAGTTGCCGCTTTGCAGGCACAAATCGCCAAACTGGAATCCGAACGCTATACCGACAGCGTCGGCATCGAGCTGTATAAGCAGACGGCAAAAGACAATGCCGGGATTTTTGAAAAAATCAACAGTAACTTCACCGTTACGTTCAACGCCTTGGCTGCTTTGGATAAGCAGGTAGCTGTGTCCGAAGCGGTTAATGCCGAACGTATGCGATGCGCAAACGAGCGGATCAGCGCGTTGGAGGGGTTGACAAAAACGGTAATCCCGACGACCAGCATCTGTCCGGAGGTGATGCCGCGCTATAACAGCTACACGGCTCCGACCGCCGCTTCGACGACCGGAGGCTGATATGGTTGGAATCGCGGAACGGAATCAGTTGATAGAAGAATACAAAAGGCAGATTGAAGAAGCTCAGGGCGCGCCCTTGAACGTTCCTTCGGTTTGGGGGCGGTTCAACAACCTTGTTTCCAAAATGCCGCCGGAGCAAAAAGCATACGTTGAAACGAATGCTGCCGCGGTAAAGGCTAAACAGGATTTGAATGCCTTGTTCGTAGAGCTGCTTTTTGAACAAAACAAATGCAGCATGGTTTCCGATCCGCGGTTTGCGCAGGCGGCGGAACGGTATGTCGACGTTGTCGAAGCCGCCGCCGCCGAGTTCGTCCAAAAGAACAGGACGCTTGCAGAGGAAAACGAAGCGCTGAAAGCGGAAATCGCACGGCTGAAAGCTGAGGCGATATGACAAAACAAAACGCTTTGGATGAATTGGAAGCCGCCGTTCTTGACGATATTTTCGGCGGGCACACCGCCGAAGCCATGAGTGTGCGTATCGGGCTGTTGAATATCAATTTGACGGGGAAAGCTCAAAAAATCATCAACGAAATGGAAGCGTTCCTTACTCCGATTCTTGACGACAACGGTTTCGTTTCAGTTCAAAAAATGACAGAAAACGGGATACAGATTCCCGATTTTATTATGCCAGATGCGAAATTTCGACCGATCGATCTATACAGAATTTTTTCTCCGGTCGTTCGCAAAATCAAAGGAAGTTTGACATGACAAAAGAAGAAAAAATCGCTTTGCGTGAAAAAATGGAAGACACCGTCAAGATCGGTGTGGAACGGTTGCACCGCAGATTCTCCGACGGCAAGGAAATGCAGTTGGATGATTTGTTCAAATACGCCGACATTTTAAAAGATATGTCGGAAATCGACAGAAACGTCGCAAAAGCCCGTTTCTACGACGGCGAACGAAAAGAAAGTGAAGAGGTGATCTGATGCCCGTGACCTGTGCCGAATTGAATGAAAAATGCGCCGCAGCCATTGATGAACTTTTCAAAAAACCGTTGACCTCCAGCGACCTGCGCAATCTCGCCGAAGCAATTTCTTTTTTGAACAAAACCGACCAAAGTGTCGGAAAGAAAAAGAAAGTTGACGCAGATAATCCGTCAAACACGAAAGAAAACAAGTAATTGATTTTTATCAGAAATCTTTACCTTCACACGGTAGGGGTCGCAGGTTCGATCCCTGCTGCGCCCACCATAAAAAAGCTCCCCGAAAGGGGAGTTTTTTTATGGTGTTTCGGCGCGCACGATCGAACCGAGAGGGCGGCTAAGCAACGCCTTGATTTTGTCAATCGGTTTTCCGTTGGCTCTTTTCCAACGCGGCTTTGATGTCTGCGGCGATGAGTTCGGGCGTCAGATGAAAGCGTGTCAGCAAAGTGTTCATCGGCACGCGGTCGGTGAATTGCTTGTCTGCCCCGAAGCACAGCGTTTTCATTGCGTCCGTTCCATAGAAGCGCGCGATTTTCTCTCCGAATCCGCCGTCCAAAATGCCGTTTTCCAGCGTTACCGTCAAACGGTGGTTTTTCTTCAGTCCGTTCAGCGTTTCCGTATCCAATCCCGTTAAAAACTTCGGGTTAATCAAAGTGGCGTTAATGCCGTCTTTTTTCAGCATTTCTTTGACTTTTTTCGCCAGTCCGAAGAAGTCGCCGACACCGATTAAAGCAACCGTATCGCCCGCTTCGACGGTTTCGTATTTGTTCAAAACGGAATAATCGGTTGTGTCGGGTTCTCCTGCTTCGTAGCTTGCAAACGGAACACGGATGGCGACGGGACGGTCGTGTTGTTCAATCGACCAATCCAGCATTTTCACATATTCGGCTTTGTTTGTCGGCGCAAGATAGACCATGTTCGGAATGTTGCCGATTAAAGGAATGTCAAAGCATCCCAAATGCGTCGCGTCGGCGGACGAAATACCGCCCCAGAACACCAAAATCGTCGCGGGGTTGCTGTTCAGCGCCAAATCCTGCGACAACTGGTCGTAAGTGCGCTGAATAAACGAGCTTAAAACGCACCAAACGGGATGAGCGCCGTTTTTCGCCATGCCCGAAATCGCGGCGACGGCATGCGGTTCGCAAATACCGACATCCAAATAATGCTTGCCCATTTTCGCGCGGAAATCGGGCAAAAAGCCCGTTGCCCCCGGTGTTCCCGCCGTCACGGCAATCAGTTTGTCGTCGGTTTTGACTTTTTCAAGCAAATAATTCACCGTGTCGCTTGTGTAGTTCGCGGGTGTTTCGGCGGCTTTTGCGCCGTCCAAAGCGTGCGGCATAATCCAATGGAAAGCTTCTTTGTTTTCAACGGCTTGCTTTAATCCGTGTCCTTTTTCGGTGACCAAGTGGACGATGACGGGGCGATGGCTGTCCTTGACCGATTTGAACGCGGACAGCAGGGACGGCAAATCGTTTCCGTCTTTGACAAACACATAGTCGAAGCCCAGCATTTTAAAGAAATTGGTTTGCGCCGCTCCGTTTGTGTCGCGCAATTCTTTCAAGTGCTTGTAAAATCCGCCATGGTTTTCGGCAATCGACATATCGTTGTCGTTGACGACGATAATCATATTCGATCCCAAAACAGCGGCGTTGTCCAATGCTTCCAGCGCTTCGCCGCCCGTCAGCGACCCGTCGCCCACAACCGCGATAACGTTGTAATTTTCGCCTTTCAAATCACGGGCTTTCGCCAAACCGTACGCCAAGCTCGCCCCCGTGGAGGTGTGTCCGACTTGGAAAAAGTCGTGTTCGCTTTCGTGCGGATTGGTGAAGCCGGAAATGTCTTCGTAGCGCGCGGGGTCGAGGAAGTATTCCTTGCGTCCCGTCAGAATTTTGTGCGTGTAGCATTGATGCGACACGTCGAAAACGATTTTATCCTTGGGCGAATCAAAAACGGTGTGAAGCGCAATCGTTGCTTCCAAAAATCCCAAGTTCGGCCCCATGTGTCCGCCCGTTTCATTGACTTTTTTAATCAAAACGGCGCGAATGTCATCCGCCAAAGTTTCCAATTCGGCAACGGACAACGATTTTAAATCAGCAGGGGAGTTTACTTTTTCCAGCATAAACGTTTCCTTTCAAAAACAAATTGTTCCGATTCGTTGTCAGTCTATCAGTTAGAGTTATCTCTAAGTCAAGGCTGTTTTTAAGCCGAAACAAAAAAACGGCAGTCGAAAGGGGAAATCGACCGCCGTTTGCTCTGTTTGCCGAGGGGAGGGAATTATTCGGCAAACATCGGAGTTGACAGGTATCTGTCCCCCGTATCGGGCAGTAAAGCCACAATGGTTTTGCCTTTGTTTTCGGGACGTTTTGCCAATTCAACCGCCGCATAGACCGCCGCCGCGGACGAAATACCCGCCAAAACGCCCTCATGCCGCGCCAAGAATCGTCCCGTTTCAAACGCTTGTGCGCCTGTGACGCGGATGATTTCGTCGTAAATATTTCTGTCCAGCGTTTCGGGAATGAAGTTTGCGCCGATGCCCTGAAGCGGATGGGGTCCCGCTTTGCCTTCGCTCAACAAAGGAGAAGCGTCGGGTTCGACCGCGACGACTTTGACGGCGGGGTTTTGCTTTTTCAAGTATCTGCCGACCCCCGACAAAGTGCCGCCCGTGCCGACTCCCGCGACGAAAATGTCGACTTTGCCGTCGGTGTCTTCATAGATTTCGGGACCTGTCGTCGCTTCATGCGCTGCGGGATTCGCGGGGTTGACGAATTGGCCCGCAATAAAGGAATTCGGGATTTCTTTTGCCAGTTCTTCGGCTTTTTCAACCGCGCCCGCCATGCCTTTCGCGCCTTCGGTCAAAACCAGTTCCGCGCCGAAAGCTTTCAGCAGGTTGCGGCGTTCGATGCTCATCGTTTCGGGCATGGTCAAAACGACTTTGTAGCCGCGCGATCCGCCGATAGCCGCCAATCCGATGCCCGTGTTGCCGCTGGTCGGTTCGATAATCGTCGCGCCGGGTTTCAAAACGCCGCGTTTTTCCGCGTCGTCAATCATCGCTTTGGCAATTCTGTCCTTGACCGACCCCGCGGGGTTGAACATTTCCAGCTTTGCCAGCACTGTCGCGCCCAAGTTTTCCGCCGCTTCCAACCGCGACAATTCCAGCAAAGGCGTATGCCCGACCAATTCGGATACCGTTTTATAAATTTTTGCCATTGTGAAGTCTCCCAAAAAACAGAACTCGTTGCATTTTGCTCCTTTTTCCTTGGCGCGAAAAGCAAAAACAATATGCTTCCGTTTTTGTGAAAAGTCAACTAAAATGGTAGTGATTTAAAAAAGAGCTTATTTTCAGCGTTTTTTCGTGTTATAACGAGGCAAAAGAAAAGCGGGGAGAAAATGAAAATATCGACCAAGGGACGTTACGGCTGGCGGATTTTGCTGGATTTGGCGCTGTACGGCGAAACGCCGCGCTTGATGCGGGAAATCGCCGCGTCGCAGGGCATATCGGAAAAATACATCAGCCGCTTGATTGTGCCGTTGAACAAAGCGGGCTTCGTGCGGTCGATTCGCGGCGTCAAAGGCGGATTTGTTTTGGCAAAAAATCCTGCCGACATTACTTTGCTGGCGGTTGTCGAGGCGATGGAGGGCAGGGTGGCGGTCGTCGAATGTGTGACGGACAAAGCGTTCTGCGCCAAGTCGAACGATTGTTCGGCGTGCGAGATGTGGACGGGCTTGTCTGCGGAAATCAGGCAAGCCATGGCGAAAGTTACGCTGGCGGATTTAACGGCGGCGGAACGGTTCAGGCAAGTGTGACGACGTCGACGGGATTTCCGTGCTTTTTAACGATGTCGATAAGGTCGACGGCTTTCAAAGCGACGGTCGCCGTGTTGTCGTTCGGGTGAATGCCGACAATTCCGTCGGGGGAGTTTACAAAGTCGGCGTCCAAATAAAAACGGACTTTGCATTCCGCGTCGTTCAGCAGTCCGAACGGCGAAACCGAACCGGGGAACAGTTCCAAAACAGCTTTCAATTCGTCTGCGGACGCAAACGACAGCGGGCGCGTACCGTGTGTTTTGCGGAATTCCTTTAAATTGACGCGTTTGTCGCCTTTGACGGTAATCAAGTACCAATTCTGCTTTTTATCGTCGCGCACAAACAGGTTTTTGGCATCCGCGTCGGGATAGGGCAGAACGACGTCCGTCAGTTCGCCCATCGTAAAGACGGCGGGGTGTTCCGTGATTTCGTGCCAAATGCCCGCATTGTCCAAAAAAGCGTAAACGTCTTGTTTGTTCATAATGTATTCCTTTGACTTAAATTTATAGGGGGACGGGTAAGCCGAATTTTGACAGAGGAATATACTCGAAATAGTATGAACAGCCGACGGATACGATATAATCAAGGACATCTTTGTATTGAGGCTGTTTAAACCAATCGCTGAGCAGATAGATGTATTCAACATCCATATTCAGCTGCGACAGCAATTTTTTATACTGCTTCTTTTTGAAATCGCAAGTTTGAAGTTTTTCATCAACGGATCCGGCAACTTGTTGAAATTTACATTCAATGACGAAAAACGTATTGTTGACGACGACGTAAATCGAATCGTCTGGTAACAGGCGCTTTGATAAAATTTTTTCCCATTCGACACCGCGAAAAGCCAAAAACTTATACAAAGCGTTTTTCTTGAACAGGGAAGCGACTTCTTCACCGTTATAAAAGACTGTTACCCAGCCTTTGGGGGCGTTTGAGCAGGAATACCCCGGTTGAGCGCATAAAAAGGTTCTTAAATCGGTTTTGCCTTCAAAAATCAAACCGGTTTTTGTGTTAGCTCCGCCAATGCCGTTTGTTTTCATATCAATTCCCCGTAATTGTCTTTTGAAAAGTACAGTAAAGCCTTTTATCCGCCAATTCAACAAAATCGGCAACTTTGTCGATACCGACAAACTTCCGTCCCGTTTCAATCGCGGCAACGCCGGTTGTGCCGCTGCCCATAAACGGATCCAAAATCAAATCCCCCTCGTTGGTGGAAGACAAGACGATTCTTCTTAATAAATCCAAAGGTTTTTGCGTCGGATGTTTGCCAAATTTTTTTTCGGAAGCTTTTGGTGTTCCGATAGCCCAAACACTACGCATTTGAGTGTGGGGCTTTTTGATGAAATCTTGGGGAAAATCGCCGTTTTTCATAGTTTCATAGTTGAAGATGTGTTTTGATTTTTGATTTTTTCGCGCCCAAATCAATGTTTCATGACTGGCAGTGAAATAGCGGCAGGACATATTCGGGCTGGCGTTCGGTTTGAACCAGCAAATATCGTTTAAAATGTGAAATCCCAAAAGCTGCATGGCAAATCCGCACGAATAAATGCTGTGATAAGTTCCCGAAACCCACAAAGTTCCGTTCGGTTTTAAAACCCGTTTGCAGGCGGATAGCCATGCCTTGTGAAATTTAAAGTCTTGTTCAAAACCGCCGCTTTTGTCCCAATCGCCTTTGTTGACGGAAACCACTTTTCCGCTTTGGCAGGTGATGCCGTCGTTTGACAGCATATAAGGGGGATCGGCGAAAATCATGTCAAACGTATCGTTTGGAACGGACGCCAAAACGTTTAAACAGTCGTCACAGTAAAGGCGGTAAGGTTTTGTCATGCGGCGTAATTTGTAATTAGCAATTCCCGAATCGCGGAGCGCCCTTCCGCTTTTGAATTGATAAGTCTTTTTGCCCAAATGCGGTGGATGTTATATTCTTTGTATAACTCGTCGAAAAACGCATCTTCTCCCGCATTGGTCGGATCCGAATTGCTGAGCATTTGTAAAGCGCCCAGTTCGTTTGCCTGGTCAAAGATGTTTTTTAATCTGTGCTGTTCGTTGTCGTCAAATCCGTCAGCCGCATAGCTTGTGAATGAGGTATCGCTCAGCGGGCGATAAGGCGGATCGTAATAAATAAAAGTGTCTCTGTCGGCATATTGCAGTGCCGTTGAAAAATCCGCCTGTATAATGGTCGCTTTGGATAAAGCATGGGAAACGGCTGTTAAATTATCCGAATCCAAAATGCGTGGATTTTTGTAACGTCCCATCGGTACATTGAAAAGCCCTTTGCTGTTGACACGGAAAAGTCCGTTAAAACAGGTGCGGTTTAAAAAAACGGTCAATGCCGCACGGCGAACAAAATCCGCAGAGTAAACATTGGCGTCGAGGTGCTTGTCAAACGTGTTGTATTCGTCGCGCAAACCGTAATAAAGGGCGCTTTTGTCTTCGGCGGCTGTATACGCTTCCTGCAGACGAAAAAGTTCGTTAATTAAAGGCGCGACATCTTTTTTGACAACATTATACAGAATGACAAGTTCGGGGTTGATATCGAATAAGAAAGCATCTTTAAAGCGGCAGGTGTTGCAAATTTCAAAAAAAACAGAGCCTCCGCCGACAAAAGGCTCGATGTAACGTTTGATGGAACCGTGCCGTAATTTGTTTGGAAATTTTTCGGATAGCTGAGGCAGTAACAATCCTTTTCCTCCCGCCCATTTTAAAACGGGCTTTGCCTTGTGACCGACAGCACTTTGAAAAGAGGGGAAAAAATTCATTTGGCGCGCGCCCCTGTTTTAACAATACGCAATTTGCGCCAATAAAAAAAACGTCCTGACGGGCGTTTTTTCTATTGGTGGGTGATGAGGGATTCGAACCCGCGGCCCGCTGATTAAGAGTCAGCTGCTCTACCAACTGAGCTAATCACCCGTAAACTGAAAAGATTTATAGACCGATAACTTCTTTTTTGCAATACTATTTTTTACATTTTTGAAAAAGGGGGCGGTTTTATGGCTGATTTGAGCGTCAATCGCTGGGAAAACAACGGAATTTCCGCGCTTGTTTTGGAAAACGGCGGGGAAAAACACAGCCGCTTGATTGTGTTGCTTCACGGGTATCAGGGCGACGCCGCGTCGAATCTGGAGTTCGGAAAAACGCTGTTATCCGCCGACGAATCCGCCGTTGTCGCCGTGTTCGACGGGGTGGAGGAAGTCCCCGACCGTCATGACCCGCATATCCGCCAATGGTGGGACTTGCCGCCGTTCGAGGGCAGATATTACGCCGCCATGCCTTTGTTCGCGCCGAAATCCGTCCGTCCCGCGCTGGACGCCATTGTTCTGTCTCTTATACACATCTGACGCTGCCGA
>ERZ1026860.417-NODE-417-length-29599-cov-10.716965_pt1 | contig 29599 bp, 50 predicted proteins | sample MGYA00380160_ERZ1026860 | MGnify/ENA primary metagenome ERZ1026860 (study PRJEB33269, sample SAMEA4719796) | human gut metagenome | biome: human-associated habitat; feature: organic feature; material: feces | place: Cameroon | collected 2013-10 ... | reverse complement strand
CCGCAACATGTTTAAGAAATAATACGCTGGGTTCGATTCCCGTACGGGTCACCATGCAGAAAAAGCCCTAGAAATCAATTCTAGGGCTTTTTTCTGCCTTTTCCGCGATACTTCCGCATCCTCCAAACTATTCTATTCAAAAATATTACCACAGATTTTAATATTTTTCCGTGTGTGGTACGTTTTTAGGGTGCAAATTGGCAACGGATTGGAAACGGCATTTTGCCGCTCATTCTCTGATCCGCCGCATAATCGCCGCGTATTCTTTTGGGTATATCAGCCGCACGCACTCCATGTGTTCGTCCATCACTTCTAATAGCCGTTTCATTCCCGCTGAATTCGCGGCAACTGCAAACTCGCTCCCGGATATTTCATCATTTCGTGGCGCAGGGGCGGAGGAATACAAGCTTGCGGGGGAAACATCAGCAGAACGGGAATAATCCGGGAACATGTGATCTAAAATGGTATAGCATGAGGCCATTAACTGGCATGTTGCCGCAGTTGGGCGCTTCACTGCCTTACATTCTTCGATTGTTTCCAGCAAATCCCGTTCTGCCAACATTTGTTAATCCTCCATACAACGGACGGCCTTTTCTAAGGCCTCTCGCGTCCGAGTGTCCGGCGCTTCATCCATCATACGCCGCAGTTTATCCACCATATCTTCCTTGGCGTCTGCGCGGCTGTAGCGCCCCATGCTATCGCGTTTACGGCCTCGATAGCTCACGCCGTCCCGGTAATCGGCTCTATAGCCATCCCGTCCATAGTTGCCCATGGCGTACCAGTCCCCGGCGCTGCTGTATCCTTCGCCCATCATGATCTTATCCAGATTCTTCATGGTGTGCGTCAGCTTGTCCACGGTTTCCAGATCACCGGCGGACAGTTCGCCTTTTTCGGCGATTTCGTCCAGTTCCCGGCAAAGTGTATCTCTCAACTGTTCCCAGTGCTTCATAATTTCACCTCCTAGGCCACGCGCTCAATCATCAGATTGGCGTTGGCAACATCGATTGCCTGCGCGGAGACATTGCGCACGGATAACGCTACGCAGCACCCACGGGGAACATCCACAAACGCGGGAGTCGCCACGTTGAATGCGTCTCCCACGGCGGCGGGTGTTGCCGTCGCCGTAGTGGTGGGAAGCGCTTCACCGCCCAGCGCCAGCGCTACGCTGATAGCCCCAGCGGTTCCGCCGGTAGGCACGGAGATGTTTCCCACGAAAAGCACGCGATACCGCGCGATTGGGGAACATCCATTGCAAATGCCCCGAAGTGTCACCAGCCCAGCGCCTTCACGGTGAACAACATACCCTCGCCCGCATTTCACCGGCGCATCGGTAAACAGCACGTTTTGTCCGGCGGGCACCGCCTGGACAGCGTTAGCAGTAAGTTCAACCGCCATTTCTTAGCCCTCCTTACGCCACGCTGCCGCAGCAGTAGCCGTTACCGTAGCAGCAGTTGGGGTTCTGAACCTGATAAGCGGGAACCGGGCGGGGATTGTAGTACGCGAACTGGTTCTCCACATAGCCCTTGATCGTGAGATTCTGGGCATTCTGGGAAGCGGCCAGCTGTGCCATAAAGAGCTGCTGATTCTGATCGGCGATTTTCTGATCCTTCGCCGCCAGCTCCTGGGCGGTAAGCCGCTGGTCGATGGAGCGGAATCCGCAGTTCATAGCGTCGATAATATCCCGGGTGGTGTTCTGGATGGTGTTCCGGGTGTCGCAGCTCTGGGTCGCCAGGTTGTAGTTCACGCCCTGAATAGCGGCGCGGTTTTCGCAGCAGCACTCCTGATTTGCCATCTGCATCTGGAAAAGCTGCTGCATCAAGGCAGCCTGCTGGTTGCACCGGGAAAGCTCCGCCGCCTGGAAACCGTTGCTGATATTCTGGTTCACGCCTGCAAACCCATTGAGCATCCCGGTATTCATGGCGTAGAAGCCGTCGCAGACACCGTTGTTCACGCCGTCAATTTTCCGCTCGATGTTGGAAAAATCGGACGCAAGAACATACCCGTCCACCACGCCAGCGCCGGAACCACGACCGCCGAAGCCTCCACCCCAGCCATTGCCGCCCCAGCCAAACAATACGGCGAACAGGACAATCCAGATGAACCATTCACCGCCCCAGCCTCCGCCATAGCCGCCGTTGTTGCCATCGGTAACGGCTCTGATATCAGCGGGGGTCATTTCACTTGCTGTAATACTCATTTTGTTCTCCTTTCAAAATCTGAAAAAAATATAACAAAATCTGGCCAGATTATTGTTTACCTTCTAGGCGCGCCGAAGCCGAACATGCCCCGGAATTGCTCAAACTGCCCTTGCATCTGCTGTGCCATTTGCTGGGCTTGGTTAAGCTGCTGCTGGCTGACCCGTCCGCTTTGCATCAGCTGGTTTAACAGCTGTTGGGGGTCCTGTCCCCGCATCTGCTGCATGAACTGGAGAAACTGGGAAATCATCTGCATGGGGTTAGGCATCATTGCGCTTCACCTCCGCCTTTTTTGTCTCGCGCTTTCCATCGGTCAACTGGTTCAGGCGTTCTTCCACGGCGCAAAGCCGCTGCTCAAACCCGGCGTTTATGGTCTCAGGAGCCGGGCCGGAATCCCGGATTTTGTATTCATATGCCACCAGGGGCATTGGCCGTCCGTTCATATCGGCCCGTTTTTCGTAAAATACCGGCTTGTTGCTGTCCCACAGCCGCACGAAACCATTGGCCGTGACAAAGAATGCTTCCGCCGCCGATTCCGACGCCACCCAAATGCGGTCATCCTGGCTGGCCTGCGGTTGCTGCATCGGTGCCGTCGGCTGGCCGATGGGCATTTGCGGCTGGAAATAGTTGGGCTGAAAATAGCCGGATTGGTAGTTGGGCTGCATATAAGGGTTTGCCATCATTCACGCCTCCAAAAATAGATTGGGTTTTCGTCCATTGAGTTCCATGTATCGAATAAAACGCCGTTTTCCACAGCGACAACGTGGTTTTTCAGTGCGACAACGTAAATCCCGTCAGGGTATTCCCGGATAAAATCGCCTACGGTGTAGCAGTCCGGGCATTCCGCCGGGATTGCCGCCCGCCTGAATCCGTGCCGCCGTAACACCGCACCCCATACGTTATTTGCGCTAGGCATATCACATTGCGTCAGCCCCTCGCTGGCAAGCATTGCGTAGGCTTGATACCAGCCGATCCCCAGCGCCTTTGCCACAGCGCGGACGGCGCAATCCCCCACCTTCGCCGCGCGGGGGTTGGGGTTAAAGCTTTGGTACACCTCCATAGGCACCACCTCTTTCTGCCCATAGCATAACAGAAAAATCGGCAGGCAAACTCTCGTTTACCTACCGATTTCTTGTCAAATTCCTATCAAAAAGTTGTCAAAAATCAATGTTTGGGGGAAGTACATAGCTGTACTCCTGTGCCGCCTCATATTGCTTTCGCAGTTTTTTGATATGGCGGTCTAAAGTGGCAAGGGATATGCCGTAAGCGTGGCACTGCTGTACACGGCTCCATCCGGCGGCTCGGGTGCGGATGATCTTTTCCTCCAGCGGCGTGAGGATCGCCAGAGAACAGAACTCATCCAGAATTACCCGATTCCACGGGACTTTATCCACTTATCACATCAGTCCTCCTTGGGATAAATGTAAGTTCGCGCCTGTTTGCTGTCGCTCATACCCGCCGTGGTGGGGTCGTTGACAACACCCAGGATTACCAGCACACCGAACACGGCATTTACCACGGCAATGAGCCGGTTGCCCAGCTCGCCGAAGTCCAGGGAGTAGCCGAACACCGCCGCCACGGTCTGCACCAGCAGCAGCACGGCGGGGATGACGGAGAGCCAGAAGGCTCTGTTTTTCAGGCGGACTTTCCAGTTGATCATCATTTTGTTTTCCTCCTTAATTATGCAACGGTATTTTGCGCACTTCCTCCATAACTCTTTTTGCAGAGCCATTCCCACCAGCGGCGGCATATGGCTCGTATAAGTAGTCGTTGAGGTTTTCATATTCGTCTCTGGTGATGTATCCACGTTCGATGTACTTCATCCCCAGGTAAACGATACGGTCGTGGGCCATTCCCACCAGCAGCCGGGTATTCGCATCGCTTTTCTTCCGGCGGGCCTCCAAGAATCCCCAGAAGCCCGCCGAACCCACGAACGCCAGCAGAATGGTGATAGCGGTTTTAATCCATTCGCTCAAATGGTTTCCCTCCTGTCCCTCAGCCGTTCCACCGGCTTTTCTTCCCGTTGTCAACGTGTACGCCCCAGCTGTACAAGCCCAGGCCGCCGCGGCCGGGGATCATTTCCGCCTGTACCTGCTCGGCAATCTCCTGCAACCGGGCAACGGAAATTTTTCCGCCGATGGGGGCAAGGTCAATGGCCTGGCCGGTCAGATGCAGGGAGTTCCACACGCCGCCAACGTTAGGGTCGGCATTGTGCTGCTTGCAGCGCACGCCCGAGTTGACTTTCAGCGGCACACCGGCCCGGCGGCGGATTTCGTCGGCCATGCGGACGGTTTCCTCCACCGGTTCTGCGGGAAAGCCGTTGCAGTATTTCCCGCCACACTGGCACCGGAATTCCTCCCGCGTGAAGTATTTGATGTCGTCCCAAAATGTCCCGGTTTTCGGTGCGTCGCTGCTCTCCGGCTTTTTAACCTTCACCGCCGTACCGGCAATCGCGCCGATCAGCATTTTTTGTGTTGCTGCGCCCGGTATCCCGTCCACGGTAAGCCCGTAGTCCGCCTGAAATGCACGAATAGCTGCTTGCGTATTCCTGCCGTCGGCTCCGTCAATCGTGCCGGGAGAGTAGCCCAGATAGGTGAGCAGGCATTGAATTTGCTTTACCGTCATCCGATCACCACCCCGTACTTTGCCAGAATCGCAATGATATCATCGGTAAGGATTTTCTTGAGCTGACCGGGGGGCAGCTTGGCGATACTCGCGGCAATGGTGCGCATATCCTGCTCCCCATCCTCAGCAGCACGGATTTCCACAAGCCGTTTCTTTGCGCCATTACTCCACTTCTGCATCGGGCTTCACCTCCAGGATTGCCAGGGCGTTCTGCATGTCTGCGCCCTCGGCTTTCATTTCCTCGATTTTTGCAAGGATTCTCTGCTTCCGTTCTTCAATGGTCATGCGTTCACCCCCAGAGCGGTTTCAATTTCGGATAATGCGGCTTCGTACTCGGCATTTTCAGTTTTCATGTCCTGAACAATGCTTGCGTTTTCGTTTACTTCAAGCGTTCTGCCAGTGGCAAGCCAATCTGTCATATTCGCCTTAATGTCCGCTTCCAGATCGGAACGCTCCGGCAGAATGAATGTGTATTCGTCATACTCGTACATCGTCACCGGCTGTTCGCTGCCTTCATCGGAGATTTGCAGCGTGTTGATGTTTTCACGCAGTCGCACCTCAACGTACCCATCCATAGGATGATAGGCTTCAATATGAAGCACATCTGGCGAGATATTTCCTCTTACTCTCATTTCTGACTACCTCCTTCTTAGGCGGGGATATAACGCAGGCGCGACCCGAAGTACGGGGCCGAGCCGGACGAGCTAAAGTTCATAGCAGCCGCAAAGAGACCACAAAACGAGCCATTGGACCAAATACCGCCGTGCAGGAGGACGCGCCAACCTGTATCCGACCAACAGGCGTCACAATCGTAGGTCGTTTCGCTACCGCTATCTGCGGCAGACGGGAGCATGACATGAGGATTACCACCCGTATCAAGACCTTCCTGCTTGATATAGCTACCCGACCAGTCAGTCGCTCCTTTGAATGACAGGGCGGTATAGTTCGTAGTAGTATCGTCTGCGTACTTGGACGGGTCGTTGCACACATAGTAAGTGCCATTGTTCCAGTTGACACCATCAACCCATTCCCAAACATTACCCCACAGACTCTCGATACCGCGCCAAACTACATCAACCTTACCGTCTGTTCCGGCGGGTCTGCCCGTGAGACCACTTACATTATTGCAAGTGCCTGTACTGAGGGCAGACGTGTTACCGTCGCAGTAGCCGCGCCCAATGACAGATTGCACATTGTTGTTGGCAAATTCTACGAGAATCAACATCTGAATCGCGGAGAGTGCGGCAATGTCTATAATGCCCCAACCCGTACCCTTTGCTTTTGCGTTGGAACGCATGGTCGCTCTAGTTTGATTTACCAATGGGCTTACGCCGGAAGCGGACTTATTACCGCTCGTGGTCTTATAAGCCCCCACATAGATGTGATTGCTCTCGACACCGCCATGCTTGAAAGCAGGGTGCAGGGTGAAGCCGGTGGTAGCCTTATCAGCGATCTTGATGTACTCCACATTGCCGTCACGGTAGCGTCTGAACCAGAACTTCGGGATTTTGACCATCACATCACCGGTGGACAGGGTTTCACGGACAATGCCGCTCCAAGGGTAACAGTTGTTAAAGTCACTCTTACCTGCCGTTGTGCCTACGGTAGCTTTAGCGGTCTTACCGACAGCAGAATCCGTTCTCGCCCAAGCGGGAGAGGTAGCCGTAATGTCACGGCTGATACCATAGATTTTCACGAAAGATACCTCGGCCTGGTAGTCCGCTTTGATTTCCACGGTCTTGCTGGCCGTGTCCGTGCCGTTGGTGATGGTGATTGTCCATGTTCCGGTTGCCAGCCCCTTGAACACAACGGTTCCGGCAGTGGCTACCTTTGGCCCCTTGGTTTTTCCGTCCTTGCTTACCGTCACAGCAGCCCCAACGGGGGCGGTTATGGTAAGGGTACAGCCAGCACCGCCGCCACCTCCACCTGTTACATTAAATATCATTCGTTGCCTCCTCCTACTTATTGATGATCTGCACGTTCACGGACACATTTTCAGCAGGTTTTCCATCACAAGCAAAGGTAAGGGTTCTGGTTCCCTGCGCACTGCAAAACACGTCCGATTCCATGTACGCCGTTCTGGATGCAGGGGCAGGGGCCACCACAACAATGCTGTCTGCTGTCACATCGGCAACGGATACAGTCTGGGTGTTGTTTGCCCCCCAGCCGGAAGCGGTCAGGGTGACGGTTACGGCCTTGATCGGCAGCTGGTAGTCCACGCCGTGGACTGCAGCAGATACCAAACCGTTTCCGGTGCCTTTTAATAGGCCGGACGTGTTGATTTTCGCCTGTTTCCCGGCCAACGCCTCCTCTACCGTTTGCCCACCGCTGGTGGTGATGTCCTCTGCCTGAACGTGAACGTTGCCGGTGGGGTCAGGGTCTTTGCCGTTTACGGTTTTCACCGCGCCGGAGCCGTCCAGCCCGAAGCGGCTGACGGAGTAGTAGGCCACCGGGTCGCCGGTGTTAAAACTGGTGGTGACCCGCGTCCACAGATACTGCCCCTGGGGCACCGTGGGCACCGTCTCGCTCCACGCCCCCGTGGGGGCCTCCGTGCCGGAGGTGCCCGCCTGGTAGACCGTCTCGGTGGACGTCACCGTGGCCGGGGTTCCGGGGTTTCCCTGGGGGCCTTGCGGGCCGGTGGCTCCCGTTTCGCCCTGTGCCCCGGTCTCACCCTGGGGACCCTGGGGGCCGGTGGCTCCCGTTTCCCCTTGCGGCCCGGTCTCACCCTGGGGGCCTTGCGGGCCGGTAGCACCCCGGGACGGCTCCCCGGAATCCTTAAACGTCCCCGTGGCCGTGTCCCACACGTACCAGTTGCCGTTCTCCCCCACATAGGGCGTCTTGACCGCGACCGCCTTTGTCTCCTTCAAAATTTCCCGCGCCTCTTCCACCATGGGGCGCACCGCTTCCGGGGTAGACGTGGGGTCTGATATCTCCGGCAACAGCGCCTCGCAGTTGACGGCCAGCGTCAGTGGAATTTTGTTGCCGTTGATGGCGATTTGCAGTTCGTTCCGCCCCGGGGCGAAAAATCCGTAGCCCGGCGTAAACTGCACCGTGTTGCCGCTGGCCGTGCCCGCCTGTTGATAGACTTTCTCCCGGTCCGCGCTGGCATACACCATGACCGTCGCCCCGGTAGGGATGGTGTAATCCATCAGTTTCAGCGTCACGGGCAGGGCGCTGCCATAGACGATGTCAATGGGCGGCACCCGTCGCCGGGTGAAAAGATATATTTCCCGATAAACTTCCTCGGCCATTCCGTGCCTCCTTATTCGGTTTCAATTTCCAAGTCTTCCATGCCCTCAAAGGCAAAATTTTGGGTTTCCATGCTGCCCGACTTGGCCAGAAACGTCTTGGTTTCCTCCTGTGGGGCGCTACCGCTGGCGTAGTAACCCATATAGTCGTACGTGACATTGTCCGCCAGATAGTAATCGTCCCAGGTTGTGCAGTCGTACAGGTTTGAGTATCCTGCGTTCGCCAAGTTGATTATTACTTTTGTGCCCTGTTTGATCGCATGGGGAGCAGTCCAGGAGATCGTTGTCTGCTTTGTTGGGTTTTTCGGCTTCCGCTCCCGGGTGGGGGCGGATGTCATGCGCTTGATGACGGTGGTAGCCCCCTGGCTGTCAAAACTGTCCTCGTACCGCGTCTTGTCGATCTGTCGTATCTGCGACGCGGTGTATCCCAAGTTCTTGTAATCGCTTCTACCCGCGCTTTCACGCGGGGCTAGACTGTACCTTCATCCGTTCTGGATGCCCGACGTGCGGTCGTTGGGGGAGGCTCCCGCCCCCCTGCTGATTGCCCATTCCTCGCAGCCCGTAGCACCGCTTTCGCGGCCTTTTTTTCAGCCTAGGCAATCCCTCACCTTGTTTCTGCTTTCGCTCCTGGGAGCGATCCCAGGCGTGAGGGCTTTAGGGTTTCCCAGCATTTGATCGGGTATTTTTTCGCCCCCGTCCCCGGAGACGCACCCCTGTTTTATGCGCCGAGAACCGTGTACTCGGTGTTGCCTGTTGAGGTGATTTTGGTGGGCACATACGGCTCACCGCTGATGTACAGATTGTTGTTGTTGACAAACAGCTTCCCCGACACCGCCAGGTCGCCCCAGATGTTGGAGTTGCCGTTGGCGATGATGCCCTTTGAAACCCGCAGACGCCCGTCCGAGACGGTCAGATTGCCAACCACTTCCGTGTCGCCCTGGAGTTTGATGACGTCCGCTACGATGTCAGCGAGACTGTGCGCCTTTCCGTCACTGCCAATGACGGCGTATACTCTGATTTCCGCTTTCGCCTTTTCCCCGATTTGTGCAAAAAGCGTGCTCCCGGCGAATGCTTCGTCGTTTTTGAGGTCGTAGCGTACATAGTTTTTTAGCCCCGACGCCAGATCCTCGGGAACTCCGTCCTTGCCGTTCAGGGCGGCGATCAATTGGTTGTAGTTTTCAATGATGTTGCCAACGGCCTGCTTCGCGATCCGCTTCGCCGCACGTCCAACTCCCCCGGCGCGGGCTGCGGTGGTGCGATAGGGATACTTTCGGTTGATCTCGTATTCCTCCGGTGCGCCAACGTCCCCAACATAGGTGCCCATGTCAAAATAGTAGCTGCACATCAGCCCCGACGCGGCCCCGACGGTAATGTAGTCACCCAGCTCCATGTGGGGCTTGATAATTGCCTGCCGGGCGGAAAACGCCTGATAGCAGTATCCGTTCACCGCGCTCAGCGCCTGACTTGCCGCCGCCTGGCTTGCCCACGGGCTTTCCGATTCCAGCATCTCCCCGCTTCCGGCGGTGTACTTTTTTCCCTCGCCGTCGTGCAGCACCACGCCGGATATCGCCGCAGCGGGAGCGCCCATTTTCAGCTTCTCCGCCTTTACTGCTTCCGGCATCCCCGCCGTTTGCAGCGGGAGCAGCCGCAGCACCCCGCAGTCGTCCACGGCGAAATTCCCGCCGTACAGCGCCGCGATTCCCCGCAGCACCTCGCAGCAGGTCTTTTCCTCCGGTTTGGCGATGGAAAAGCCGCCGGTCAGGTTGCTGACGTCATATTCCGTTTCGATTTTTCCGGCAATGTCCGCCACCACCTGTACATCCGTGGCGGGCCAGCTCAACGCAGAGGCGTCATAGTCAATCGACGCTTTCAGCCCCGCGTCGTATGCCACAATGTCCACCGTCGCGGCCTGGGCGTCCACCATGGCCTTTTTCCTGGTGTCTACGTAAAAAATGCCCTTCGGTATCCACTCCGATACCCCGCTGTCGGAAACCAGCCGGGAGAACGGTACCAGGCGGCCCATGGTCGAAACCTGCTTGCTTGGGTCAAGCATGGTAACTTCCAGCTTCCGCGCTACGAAATACCCGATTCCCGGTGCTTCCCTGTCCAGGATATCGCCCTTCTGGCTGATTTTGGTAATCATGTCCTCGCCGTAGACCGTGCCGGGAATCGACCAGCATACCGCCACATCGGCGTTCGATCCCACCTGGAGCACCGTTTCCACCCGGTGCGGCCCGGCAAGGATTTTTTGGTACGTGCTCGACGTTTGATGCATTTACCGGCTCACCCCCCTCGCCCGCAGCCGTATTTCACCGCCCTTGTACCGCCGCATCCCGTCGCAGGACAGCAGCAGGAACATACTTTCAAGATCGCAGTCAAGACTGAACTCTCTTTCCAGTATTTCGCCGTTTTTGTCATACTGCACCATTAGCGGAACCTCCTTCAGCGCTGAAAAATCGTCGTCCGAAAAATCCGTCATGGGCAGCAGCTTGAATTTCAGGATGTCCCGGCTCGTCCGCCCGAAGTAGTGTTCTGTCCCGTCAAGCGTGGTCACCTTTTCCCGGTATTTGATCTCTTCGGTGACGGAGTAGGAGGCCAGCAGCGGCGTAAAATACCGCTTGTTGATAAAAAATTCGATGTCGATCATATCCCGTTTCTCCTATCCTCACTCCATGCGTATTGTGCCGCCGCTCTGCCGATCTGCTCCCCGTCCAGCGTCAAAGGGATGGTGATCTCAATCGGCGCGGCGCTGCCGCCGCCCCGGTTCCCGCTGCGGTAAGCACTGGCCTCCGCCGCCGTCAGAACCCGCTCTCCCGCGTGCAGCTGCGCCATATACCCATCAAAGGGCACGTAGTCAAGGCCGCTGCGGTGGGAGCCGTCCGGCGCGTCGCTGAGGCCGACCACCGCCTGGATGGTCAGAACAAAGTCGGCAAAATCCGCCTGAAGCTTGGATTGCATTTCAGACGTGAGCACATCCAGCGACGACAGCACCCCGGATGTGTTTTGGTCAATGCCGAAGATCAGGCCGTCCAGCGTCGCCTTCGCCGCCGCCACGGCTTCCTCGCTCTGATCCATGCCCTCTACGCTCTTGGTGTATTCCTCCAGCAGCGCGTTTAATTGGTCATGTACCCCCGTGGCGGCCTCTGCCAGCGGCTGGGTCGCCCCGGATACGGCAGTGGAGTAATCCTGGAGCAACGAATCCCAGTTGTTAATGAATTTTGCTCGTTCCTCGTCGTTTCCAGCCAGCTCCAATTCCTCTCGGATGCTGGCAATCGCGCCCGCCGCGTCCTCTGTGCTCATGGAGCCAAGGATTTCCATCAGGGCGCTTAAATCCACCCCGGCATCCGCCGCCGCCCCCTGGACATATTCCAGGTCAGAGGCATACTGCTCATAAAACCGGGTGTTGGCCTCCAGATTCCCCCGCAGCTCCTCCGCCCCGGTCTGGTTCTTTTCCTCGTCCCCGAACTTTGTTGCCTCGGTGACCTGTGTAAAAACATTGGCGGCGTTAAAAAGCCCGGTGTAAATGGAATTGTAGGTATTCCAGTAGCTTGCCAGAATCTGCTGTGCGGAATCGGAAAAGGACTGGGCGGAATCCACCATTCCCTGCGCTTTTGCCTCAGCGTCCGCCTGGGCTGTGGCCAGCTCCTCCCGCTGCTTGTTCCACTGGAAAACCTCGTCCGTGCTGGCTCCGCTGGAAAGCATCTCATAGGCTTCGGGGGAAATCGCCCGTAACGCCTCCATTAGCTTGTTGAGGTTTTGTTCTTCCGCATCGATGGTTGCCGCCAGATCAACTCTTTCCGGGCTGATATCCCACCAGCTGTAACCCCTGCCTTTTTCATACAGGTCATTAAGATCAAGGCGGGCTTCCTTAATGCCGTACAGCAGACTATTAAAATTGTCCTCCTGCACCGGCGTTTGCCGCACCGCGTCGACCAACTGATCCCATGCCTTTTTCGCCGCAGTTACTTCCGTCGCCAGCACCGCGATAGATGCGATCGCGACGGCCGCGATGGGGTGCGCCAGCAGTGCGGCGGCGGCACCCGTGGCGATGTTCCATAGCTTTGTCGCCGCCCAGGCGGTTCCGATGCCAACCGCAAGCGTCTCAATGGTGGATATTGCCGCCCCCGCCGCTGTGCTGGTGTCGGTGATCCTGTCATGCGCGGCGGAAAAAGCATCCACAAAGCCGTCGAAAATGTTTTCAACGATGGGGACGATGTTTTCCGCTGCCGTTTCAAGCGATTCCAGCAGCGCATCCGTCGCGCTCTTCACGCCGGTCTGGTCGCCCGCGCCGATGGCGGCAAGAAGATCCTCCCACGCCGCCCTGACGCTGGAAACCGACCCCTGGAGCGTCCCGGCCGATTCCATCGCCGCATAGCCGGATAGCCCCTGCATGTCGATATAATCCACCAACGCCTGCTGGCAGTCCGCCAGATTGTCGATGGTGTAGTCGGTCATTCTGCCGTTCTGCTCGTTCCATTCGTTGACCTTGGCGATCAGGCTTTCAAAGCCCTCCTTGGTCGGCACGATGCCCAGCTGCAAATTGTCCAGCATGGTGTAGTTGTTTTTCATAATGCCGTTAAAGGCATTCTGCACGGCCTCCTGGCTGTTGCCGGTGGCCGCCACCACGTCCGCCTCGGCGGTGACGATCTTATCCGCCAGCTCCGCCGCCGCCTTCGCATTGCCGCCCATGGAGGTCTTTAGCCCCGTGGCAAAGCCGTTGACCTGCCGTAGGTAGTCATTTTGCGACATCTGGACATTTTTATAGGCCTGCCTGGATCGTTCATTGATGTAATCGTAGGCGTCCCCAAACATCAGCTGTGCGCCGCCCACCAGCTGCTCATAGTCCCCATAGGCCGCCAGCGACGCCTTCCCAACGTCCAACACGGCACTCGCGATCTTTTTGATGCCGGAAATGATCGCTTCGCTGACCAGATTGGCCTTTAAAACATCGCCAAAGGCGCTGGTCTGCTTTCCGGCTCTGGCCAAAGAATCCTCAAAATCATCGGTGCGCAGCACCAAGGACGCCGACAGTTCATATACGTTCATTTTTTATCGGCCTCCTTCCACAATTTTCAGCCCCGCACCCCGGATCACGTCCGCCGCGATCTCATCGCCGGTGCGCTCGTCCTGCGGCTTCGGGTGGATAATATCGGTGTAGCTGACGGCCAGATAGCTCCCGCCCGCGATCTTCGCCGTGTTCTCCGTCAGCATTTTAAGGCCCATGGCAATATATTGCCCCCACATCTCCCGCTCTCCGTCCCGGTGGAGCCGGGCCATCAGCATAGGCAGCAGCGCCCCCGCCCTGAGCCGGGGGAGGGCGCTGAGTGCGTTCATCACTCGCCAGAATCCCCACGCTTTGACCAGCCGAAAAAATCCAGCAGGGGCCTGTCCTGCAAGATTTCCTTCAGCTGCTGCATGGTATCCAGCATATTTTGGGCCTTTACCTCCTCCACCGTAACGCCGCCCACGGTGGAAAGGATGTTGTATACATCCTCCCGGTGGGCCTTAAACAACAGCGGGACAGCGCCCACCAGCTTACTGGCCGCCGTCATCAGAACCCCCGCCTTGGTCAGCCCCTTTTTGTCGATGGCCTTTCCAAGCGCGGTCATGATGTCCTTGTCCTCCACGATGGCCTGGATGCTGGGCGCGATGGTGCACAGCACGTCCAGACATTCATCCGTTCCCAGATCAGACAGTTTTCTCATGGATTATGTACCTCCGTTCTGCTCGGTCTGGTCGGTCTGGCTCTGCGCGGCTTCGTCCGTGCCCGCCTTGATGTAGATTTCAAAGGGCGGGGTATCCTGGGCATTGATGGAGTAGTGGCCGGTGAACTCAAAGGTAAACTGCCCCTTGCTCTTGTCGCCGGTTTTCAACTGGAAACCGCCGGTGGAAAGGCCGTTCAGCATGTGGATCGCGATATATCCGCCGTTGGTCGACCCGTTTTTGTCGGAATAGTCGCCCACCAGCCAGATATCGGAGAAATCGGCATCCGCAATGTCGTTTCTCGGCGTGATCTTCCCGTCCGCCTCCTCTGCCGCCGCCACCATTGCCTTCGCGTTGGTCGCGTTGACCGATACAAAGGTGCCGGAAAGCTTGACCTCCCAGCTCTCCAGCTTTTTCAGCTCCTTGGTGTTTTTGGGGCAGTTGTCGATGTCGTCGCCAAAATCGTTGAACGTGGGCGACGCGGAAAAGGTAACGCCACCAGTAGTCGCGCCCAGAATGGCAGTATCCTTCACCTCAGCAGTGCTTGGCGTGAATTCGGACAGCAGCACACCGGCATTCATCATCAGTTCCTTAAAGGTATCCTGTGGAATTTTTGTAAATTTCATGTTTCCTCCCTATATCGTGTTGTAAACTGCGGAAACATTCAGCTGCCGCAGTTTTATAGATTGGTCGCTTTCATGGGTGGAGTTGATGCACCAGGGTTCCCCCCGCAGCAGCCACACCGTCCCCCGCTCACAGGGCAGCTGAACGCCGCCGCGCCCGATGGCCCGCCCGATTTCCTCCGCCTTGGCGTTCGGCTCCGCCTCCCGCTCGGTGTGATACCAGAGCCTGCAGGTCAGCGATACCGGCATATCCCCCCATCCGCCGACGGAAACGGAATAGGTCAGATACGGCATCACCGTATCCAGCGGCACCGCCGTGTCCGGGTAGGCAGGCAGGCCAAAGCCGGAAAAAAACTTGTAAAGCGCTTCGGTTACCGTCATGTCGTCAGCTCCCAGCGCTCGGCGGTCACCTGGCACATGTCCAGGGTGCCCACAGCGGGCGACTGCTTGTCGCTGCCGTTGCTGGTCACCCGGAAGACAGCGCCATCGGAAAGCCGCTTGAACACATCGTGGAAAGAAAGCGGGTTCGCCCGGCGGGTGGTAATGGTGTACACGCTGGTGACCCCCTCCTTCTCCGCGATTCTGGATTGCATAGAGGTATCCAGAATAATAGCCGCGTCAAATTCGGCCCCCGGCGTCCATTCCACCGCCCAGCCGCCCTCGCCGTCCGGCTTCCGGGTCTTTTCCATCAGGGTACATTTGTTGTTCAGGTAGTAATCAAGCAGGCTCATAGCTTCCTCCATTGCCGCAGCCGCGGCCCAAATACTGTTTTCCAGCTCAGGCCGTCGCCGCTGACGGACGATCCACCGGCCTTGGTGTATGAGTAGCCGCCAAAGGATTCACTGGTGTATGGGCTTTCCAGCACGGCGGCATTCTTTTCCTGCCATGCGTTGATATCGCCCAGCGCCTCCAGCAGCGCCGCAGGGATACGCAGCTCCGTCGCTGTCCCGCCGACGCTTTCCGGCTTCAGGTCGTTTTCGCCGTATACATGGATTCCGTCGTTTCGGCGGCTTCCTTCGATCAGGTAATAGTCCCCGTTTTCCAGTCCGGGGAGGGCCAGGCGGCCCCCCTGGATGTCGGACGCGGAAAAGCTCCATTTTTCTCCGGGGAAGAAATTCCGCAGATAGCGCAGCAGCTCGAAAAGCGTGATCTGTCCCGCGTTTCCCATGTTCAAAACTCCTTCCCCGTCCCGTTAGGTTTTGGCCGTCACAGTGGCCGAGCCGGACTTGATGGCCTTGTACCCGGAATCCGCCTCTACAACGGTGATTTTCTGCCCGTTGGTGGCGGTGATCTCACTGGTGCCATCCCAGGCCGTCCAGGTGCGCACATTCTGGCCGTAGGTCACGGTCTCGGCGCTGGAGCCGACCTTGTACTTGTAGACATTGCCCGCGCTGGCCTTGGCAGGGGTCACCGTCAGGGCAGTGTTTCCGCTGTCCTTTCCGGCAACGGAGGCGACCGTCAGGGTGCCGATGGTGGAGCCGTTGTCTCCACCGCCGATGGTGGCAACGGCGATGCCGTCCAGGTACTCCGCCCACAGCTTCATGCCCATCAGGGCGTACATGTCGCCGGTGGCGCGGGAATAATCGCCCTCCACATGGATACCGATCAGGTTCGTCTCGCCCTGCACGGTGTAGTTCAGTCCCAACTTGGCAAAATCGCTGTCGCCGGGGTCGATGTAGTACAGATCGATGTTCTCCACGGGCAGCGCAATCACCCGGCCCCTGGCAATGTACTTTTCAGGCAGCAGGAACAGGGTGGAATATCCAAGGAAATTCTCCACGTAGGTCAGGCCGAAAGCGGTTTGCATGGTGATCTCCTTTTCCCCCAGGTAGTCATACAGGTCAAGCAGGTTGGCGAAGCCCACGACCTCGGTCACGTCCTTGTCCATCTCCGCGAACTTGTTCAGCACATTGCCCTTTGCCAGCGCCAGTGCCTGCTGGAAAGTGGTCGCCGCCACAGACAGGGTGCCGGTGTTCAGGAAAGCGTAAAAGTCACCCAGCACCTTGTTCTGCAGGGCGACCAGGAACGCATCGTCCGTCTTTTCCACGGCCACCTGCGCGCCGTACTTGGCAACGGCCTCAATGGATACGCTCTTGGCATGCTTGGCAACTTCAATGTCTCCATAGGCCACCGGCTCCACCTTCATTTTGGTAAAGGGGATCTCTTCGCCCTCGCCCACGGAGGTGCCGCCCTGGAGGGTGCCGTCAACACTGGCCTTGTAGGATACCAGCTTCGTGCCGGGTGCCTTTCGGATGGGCCGCATAATGCCCAGGATGGTGCGCAGCGCGTCCCAGTTGTCGTTGAACCGGGTGACGAAATCCACCTCACGGGCGGTAACGTTAAACTGCGTCGATTTGGTCAAATTCTCTTTTGCAGCCATTAAATAGCTCCTTTCGTTTTAAAAAAGTTTTGTTTTATTGGTTTTCGCTTGCCATCAGCTCGGAAAGCGCCTTTTGACGCGCCTCGGTCGACAGCACATACCGGCCCTTATCGTCCTTTTTGTAGATGTCGGCCCGGCTTTTCGCTCCGCCGCCGGTGGTGTCGGGCGGCGTCTGGGTGCTGGTGCCGCTGGTCGCAGTCCTGCCGATCAGACCCTTGTAGTCCCCGGAAAGCAGGCTATCCAGCGCGGCGGCGTCCTTGATCTTGTCGCCGTCCAGCTCCAGGCCGTCAATTTCCGCTTTCGCGCCCCGGATCACCAGCGCCATACTCTCGGCAGGGATGCCCTTGCCCGCAAAATAGGCCCGCGCAGCCTTTTCCTTGGCCGCCGCGCTCTCCTTGGCCGCGATACCGGCCTTGTAGTCCTGGAAATCCTTGTGCTCCTTGTCATACTTGGCCTTGTATCCGCCGTCAGCGCCCGCCTTTTTCAGGTCGTCCAGCTCCTTTTGGACGCCGGGCAGCTTCTCCGCGTCGGCCTTGTACGTGCTGACCTGGTCTTTCAGCCCCTCCACCGTCTCGGTGTGCGCCTCAATGATCTGGTCAATTTTCTCGTCCTCGATGCCCATTGCTTTCAACATCTTTCTTGTCAGTGCCATTTGTCAGTCTCCTTTTCTTTGGCCCCAGTCCTTCGGGGGCGACTGTGATATCAAAAACCGCGCTGCTTTGCGGATTTTGCCAACAAAAAAAGAGCCAAACAACACGCAGATAATGCGTATTGCTTGGCTCCGATTGCCCTTTCCCGCGCCCAATTACGCGGAAGAATAATTGATTAAATTGTGGAATTTTCCGTCGCTTTTTGTTTTTCTGCTTCCCTTATTTTCTCGTTTTGACTGTAATTGGGATTAATCCGAATCACGTTCCAGTCACATTCTATCGGCACTTTCCCACAGAAAATGACAAATTGCGGATCAAGCCGCTTCATCATTTCGTCGTATCCTCCGAGGAAAAGCCGCATAGCCTCTTTATTCCTCTGCGTTCCAACGCTTGACACAGCCACGATTCCGCCTTTCGGCTCGCCGTCAAAGCACCAATCATAGGATCGTTCATCACTCCATCCAATCGTGGGATACACTGTCAGCCCGTGCGCCTGCCAATAGGCCGCCAGCCAGTGCTTTCGGTAATGATTGTATATCTGCATGGCCAGAGGCATATCCGTATACATGGAAAAATCCGGCGAACAAATCGCCTTAAATTGCGCTAAAACCTTAATATACCGATCTGGCTGGTTCCAGTAGCGCCCCAGGAAATAATCGTGGTCAAAACAGTGAAGAATCTTATCTCCTTTTCCATGGGCTTTATAATGCTGGTGGATTGGGAGGAATTCGCCTACCGGGTACTCGGTTGTTGGCGCGATTTCTGGTATTCCGTACTTCCCAACACCGGGGAATATGGCTTTATCCAGATTTTCAAAATCTATCATCTACGCCTCCACCGTTTTTTTGTGCCATCCCATACCATTCCGGCTTGCTTTGCCTCATTTTTGATGCTGTATGTTTCCCCGGAAACAGATTGTACTTTGCTCCAATTGATCCCAAAGGACTGTCCATTCACGGCACCGGCCTGAAGCGTATACTTTGTGTACGTTGTGCGGCTCGTTTTGGCCGTTTTTTCGTATGAATTGGCTCTTGCGTACGAAAAAGTCAAATTGCCATGCCCATCCGTGGTAGCCTCCAAGATCGTATCGCCATGATATCTCGGGCTGAACCCCCGCGCATCCCGAATGTAGGATTCAATTTCACGCGGTTTTCCGCCTAATATCGTGCCATCCTTGCTCCCACGAAATGCGCCGCTGCTTGCGCCTCGTCCGCCCATGGTCATCACTCCTTTGTGGGATATTTTATTTCTTTTTTTACCTCCAGGACGACGACCCCGCCGCCTCTGCGTCTGATCTCCGCGTCGTTTCCGCGTTTAAGGATGGCCTCGATGGCCTTAATCATTTCTGCGGTCATTTTGCCCCCCAAAAAATAAAATATCCCTGCTGATACACCCATCTTAACGCATCAGCAGGGCCTTGATACACATTTTATATAACCAAAAAATTATTTAAAATTTTGAAAAAAGTTCTTGACTTTCCACTCAATGAGTGGTATAATAAAGGCACTTAAGGGAGATACCCGAACAAAAAAGGAGATCAGAACTATGAGAATGCATTACGAAGTTAGAGAATTTGCCACCGGCAAGTCCCAGCCCATGCTCGGCTGCTCCGACGCCTTCAGCTGCAAGGACATGCTGAAAGAAATGGGATTCAAATGGAATTCCATGAAACGGCAGTGGGAAAAAGCGGTATCGAAGGATGAAGTGACCACGTTATTTTTCCAGCTGGCTGTTGCCTGCAAAATGAATGAAGACGACATCGCGAATTCCTGGCAGTTCATCCCCGCAGACATTGCGGAAATCGAACCCAGCGAAGAAGTCGTGAAAGCCTACGCTGATTACATTGGATACGAAATCTAATCACACCGAAATAAAAAAGGAGATTAAAAAAATGAAAACAGTACGTGACATGATGCGCGAAAACAATGATAACCTTGGCTGGTGCCGCCCTGAATCCTACCTGGATGGCCGCGTGATCCTGGCCATCAACGAGGGGACGGTCGCCGGGATCAACATCGACGGAACAGACGAGGCCATCACCCCCGACGCAATCCGTCGCGTCGCCAAGATGGTCAACGATAACTACGACCTCTACGAGGGCTGGGACGACGTCCACATCATCCAGTGCGCCGCCCACGAAGAACTCCCCTGCCGCCTCTGCCCCTGGTTCGACGTCTGTGACGCCATGGACGAAGAGGACGAAGAATGGGAGGGGGACGAGGAGGATTAACCATGACAAAAAAAGAGATCAACGCAATCAAGGCCGTAGCCTATGCGCAATGGGCGGCCACCGAAACTGGCCGGGAGTTGCTGACCAGAGAACCGGGGAACACGCCGTTTAAGTGTTGGCGGATCGCAGAAGGCGACAAGGTGGCATACATGCACACCACCAGCGACACGCAGCTTAACAAGCAGACGCTGGCGGCACGAGGATTTTCGGAGGCCGCCAGGGTTGACTATCAATTTACCGCGAACCGCCAAACCAAAACATTGTCTTGGGATTAACCTGACGTCTATCATCATTCCGCCCGCGCCCGGGAGAATTACCGGAAAAGAAAGGAAAAGAAGAATGACCAATAATCAATATTATACCTGTGTTTCCCACTGCGCCGATTACACCGACCCGGACGCCTACGTCTCCGACCTGGCCCTGTCGTCCATCTGGGGCGACGCGCCGGACGCCGACATCCCCGCCGACCGTATAGATGCCCTGCGCGGCATCTACACCGCCGCCACCCGCCCGGTGAGGGAGATCGTCGCCGCCACCGGCCTGTCCCAGGCAGCTTTCGCCGAGCACCTGTGTATCCCGCTGCGCACGGTGGAAAATTGGTGCGGCGGGCTGCGGGAGTGCCCCGTCTATGTCAGGCTGTTGATCCAAGAGAGCCTTGGTCAGTACATCCCGCCCCGGAGGAACGAGGGCAGAATGGGATAAATAAAAAAGAGGGGGCCGCGCCCTCTCTTTTTTATTTATTCGCTTTCCCCAATTCGTCTTTCAGGATATTCAGATATGTCTTTTTGTGGTCTGCAATAGATGGCTTGATAAACGGATGCGCCCGGTTGCCCGCTGTCCAGTGCCATATCCCTTGTTCATCCTGATAGCACCATGGCGTGGGCCGCCCGTCTCCGTTTTCCGCATAGACGCCGGTGCCCATTTCCTGGTAGACCGCATAATTGACGTCAGTTCCCACAAACATTTCACCGCCACCCGCTTCTGCGTGCTCCGCGTGGGTGATGCTGTTTCTCAAATTGCCGGTGTCAACCGGGCATAAATCCTTCGCGTATTCCTCCGCCTTCTCCCCGCAGCGCCACAGGGCACGCTCGCAGGTATCATGCAGCGCCGCGATCATTTCGGCGGAATTATCCACAAATTCAAAGTTCAAATTCAAATCCTCTATCCCCCTTTGGGCCCTGCCCTTCCAGAGCCAGGCTTTTGGTGGTTCGTGATGGGGCGTTGCGCATAATCCATCACCGGCAGGGATTCCAGCCCGCCGCTTTTTTATCTGGTTGGAAGATTCAGTTTTTAATTAAATTTTTCGATATCTGATTCCCGACAATCGATAAGTTCATTGTCCTTATCCAATTCCACAAGGTAGAAAATGCCGCCGGTATCACGGATATCGACAACGATGCCTGTTTCGCCTGTCTTTAAGATTTTTACATGGTCATATTCTTTAATCATGTTTATTCGCCTCGTTTTTCCTGAAACTGGTCACGATCCTCGGCTTACTATTCGGGGTGTCCTGAATCCACCCGGTGACAAAAAGCCGCTTTTTTGTGACGCCAAGCGTCATATAGATGTTAAATCGTTTTGCGCCGCCGCCCAAATCCCTGACATCAACGGCTTTGTCCATGTCAAACTGTCTTGCCATATCATATCGCAGCCGGAGGGGATCATCCGCAGAATAACCAACATCAAAAAATTGGTCTGCGTGCTTTGCCCCCGGCTTGAGGAAATACTCTGTGTACTTCTTCGGCGTTGTCACGCATGGGGCGGCTTTCACCGTTTGTGTCTGGTGTTTCGTTTCATATAGTTTATCCCACGCTTCCTGGTTATTATACTTCAAATCCTGAAATTTTGCAAATGTTTTCGGTGCTTTCCCGCCTAAAACGTTCACAAAATCTGCATATTCCCGTTTGTCAGCCTGATAGTTCTTCCCTGCCCTTGCCAGTCCCGCCCATTTTTCCGGCGGGTACTGTGCCTGTTTTTCATCGTACCATTCCCGGTACGATTTTTTCTTTACAAGCTCGTACACGCCCGTTTCCGGGTCTTTGACCCGCATCATGTGATCCTCCGTCTCCAGATCGTCATCCGTGGCATTTACCACCGTGCAGCGGCAGTTATACAGCTCATGCCCCGGCGCGCCCAGGGAACCATCGCCGGGAAACATCATTTTATAGCCGCCCACGTCAAAAGGCTGGTCATAGTCCACCACCTGATTATCTGCCATGCCGTGGTCGTGACGGGTGCGAAGGTCTTTCGTTGCCACCCATTTTTTCCTGGATTTGATACCCCACATCTCGTCAGCGGCGGCGTAGCTGTCCATTCTACCGGCGTTCTGGGCCGCCGTTACCGACGTGCGGGCGCTGCGGATGGCGCTCACACGGCTCATGGTGATGATCCGATTTTGTAAATCATCCGCCATCTGCTTGATGCTTCGCCCCTGCAAAATGGAGCTGGTGACGCTGGCCGTGATCTGCTGCTTGCCAAACTGCAAATCAATGCCCCGCTTCACGGCCATTGCCTCCGGGTAATACGGCATCACGTCCGGCTGCTCCACGATCAGCCGCTTTACAGTCTGCTCGTCAAAAAGCGTAAAATCCGCATTGGGGTGTACGCTTTCGATGGTGTAGGCGGTATAATTTCGGTTCAGGCTGTAAATTCCCGGCGTTGCATCGTTGACATAGGCAATTGCGGTTTCCTTTGCCTCGGTCATTCTCTGGGCCAGCTTGTCCCGCAGCGATTCCAGCCGCGCCCCCCGCCCGATCTGGGCCAGCCTCCATTGCCGGTAGTCGCTTTCCGTCCACTCCTTGCCATTGTGCACGGTGCCGATCAGCTTTTTCATTTTTTCGTCCAGCTTGGCAAAATGCTCAAAATAGTCGTCTATTGTCTCCTGCAATTCCTTTGCCGCCTGGCCGTAAATCTCATTGATCCGCTTTTCCAGCTCCAAAAGCGCACCGTCGGTGCCTCTGTCCGCCTCACTGCGCCGCGCCATTGCCGTTTTCACCACCCAGGACAATATTTATGTCCGCATCCGCTTTGCGCGTCAGGATGTCCGGCACTTCCTCCGGCAGCAGCCAGGGCAGATGCCGCAGAACCGTTTCATCATCAAGATAGTTCGCCGCTGACAGTACCATGTTGGTGACCTCCGCCTGATTGATGATCTTGTTCCAGGTAAACGCCGGTTCCGCGTCGGTGATTCCCGCCAGCTCCGCGATCTGCTGCACAAAATCAATCAAAAAGTATTCAAAATCTGCGCATTTGTTGTCCTGGGCCTGATAGGCCGCCTCAATTTCCGTGGTAGTCTTTTCCACCGCGGACAGGGCCGAAACATCCAGCAGCTGCGCGTCCTCGTAGATGTCCCGGCGCAGGATTTCCAGCATGGTCTTTCTTGCCTCCACCGGCACATCCAGGGTGTGCGGCTCCGCCGCTACGCCGTCGTCAGTGTTGACCATGGCCGCCCGGACGGAGTACATCCGCTGAAGAAACTGTGCAAGATCGGGATCATCCATTGCCCCGGTGTTTTTTAGTATCCAATACACGCCGGATGCATCGATCTGGTTGGCGAACCCGGATTTAACAAAATCGTAGCAGTCGATGGATTCCCGCAGCCCCACCAGCTCGCTTTCGTGGGTGTCATTTCCCCATAACGTCACAATTGGAAGGCGGGTGTAGTTCTCGTCGCACTGGTCAATCACTCCCAGCGCGTTCCGCGTCTCCCGGCGCACATAGCCCCGCTTCGGGGCCATCAGCTCTGCCGTATCTGTCCCCTCCGCGCTCCACTCGCTGACCCCGTCCGGCTCATACAATGTGGCCCGGAACACGGTTTTTCGCCCGGTCTCCCGGAACCAATAGCGGACGCCCGCCATCAGCTCCCCGGTTCCCTCGTCCCGCAGCGGCGCAAAGCCTGGGCTTCCCGCCGTGTCGGCGAAGGAAAACACCTCCAAATGGTCAAGGTTCCAATAGCCGAACGCCACGCCCTGCGCCAGCGCCAGCTTTGCCGCCTGCTGCAATCTGTTGTCAAAGGCTTTCCCCAGCTTTTCCTTTTTGGCCTCGTCCATGTTGACGCCGTTTGCAAGAATATAGCCTACCTCCTGCGTCACCAGCCGACGGAAAACAAGGGATTTCAGCCGGTAATCACTGGACCAGATGTCCGGCGTCTTGCTCCCGGACAGGGTAAAAATCACCTTCTGCATCTGCTCAATGGTCAGATTGTGCTTGTTGTAATAGGCCATTCCCGCCACCGCGTCCTTGTATGCCTTTGTCCCCCGGTGCGCGTTCACCGCCTCCCGCAGAAAATCGCCCACCCGCCCGGCGGCGATCGCCTCCTGCAAATCCTGGTATGTTTTCATCCGTTTCCTCCAATTTTAAAGCAGAGCCGCCGCAGCCGGAGGCAACTCTGTATTTTTCTTCACTTTGTACCGCATAATTGTATTACAAAAATATCTAATATCGTCCATCGCGTGGTCATTCTCTTTCACAACGCTATCGTCGTTCTTTTTTTCGTCCCAACAATACAGGCCAAATTCCCGGATGCTGTCCACGCATGATCTGTGTATTTTGATATTGCCGTCCCGAAGATAAGTCGCTGTCCGCCGGATACCGTCAAGCACATTGTTATTCGCGGCCATAACCTTAAATTTCCGTTTTTTCAGCGACGTGATGAAGGACGCCGCCGACGGGTCTACAAGCACCCGCTTGATGCTGTATCCACTGGCCAACTCTTCGATTGCATCACAGTGCTCTTCGTCTGTCTTGTTCCGATTGCTATCCCGGCCAGAGTAATAATACTCTTTGATCCTGACAGCCTTATCGCCTGTGACACTCCATAGCCCAGCAGAGCACGGATTTCGGGTGCCGTAGTCGATGGATATGTAATATTCCGCTCCTTTGGGGCGATCATCGGTAATGTTGTCCTCCCCGAAGTCGTACACAAGCCCTTCCGCCAGCACCCACAGGCCCAGGACATACCGCTGATAAAATACGCCGGTATACATCCGTTCATAACGTTCACGGATTTTTGGGGAAAGGCTCAGGTTGTCGGCCATTGTGAAATGCACATGGAGCGCATTCATTTCTTTCGCCGCCAGCACCCACTTTTTGTTAAACCAATGTTCCGGGCCACCGGGGTTGCAGTTAAACCAGAGCTTGGAGCCATCGACGGAACACCGGGCCGTGACCTGCTCCACAAATGACTGAGGCATCAGGGCCACTTCGTCCAGCAGCGCTCCGGCAAGGGTGATGCCCTGAACAAGGGTATAGGAGCTTTCGTCCCGCCCGCCGAAAAGATAGTAGACGTTCTCCCGCCCGCATCCATCCGAAACAATGAGCTTGTTCTCCTGCCTTTTTTCGACGATGCGGAGATCAGGCGGCACCCAATCCGAAAGGTGGATAATCACGTTTCGGCGCAGACTCTGAATCGTGCGCCCACAGATGCCGAATGTTTGCCCATTAAATCGTGACATGCTCCACAGAATAAAGCCCACGGCCATACTGACCGTTTTCCCGGATCGGATCGAGCCATCGCAGATGATCGCATCCCGATCCCGGAATTTGGGCTGCTGCCACCAGAGCATGGCCAGCTTTTGGCGCTTACTCAATTTCTGGTAGATCATCCGTGCTTATTTCCCCCATGCCAGAGATGGCCGCCAACAAATTGTTTTTCTCGTCGGTGCCGGTCCCCTGATCTCGTTTGTCAAATAACCCGTACCGTTTTCCTAAAAGCTCGGCAGCTTTCAATCGCTCTTTCTCGTCCGGCGTTTTCTCCATCGCTCTTGCTTGCGAAAGCCGATCTCCAACGTTTTCCACGACTACAACCGACGCTTTGGACTGTCCACGCATGACAGACGTTAGATATTTCAACACTTCGTCTTGATTCGCGATTAAAGCCGATTCTTTTTCTTTCATGCGCTGGTCAACGCATTTTTTGATTTGAGGTTTCATGAGGTTATCCGACGCTGTGCGATATGCGGTCTTCCTCGAATACCCGGCTCTGATTGCGGCCTGGGTCGCGTTTAAATCGATTAAATATTCATCCACAAATCTCTGTTGCTTTGCCGTTAATTTTGCCACAATCTCACCCGCTTCCTGTGCCATTTTACAAAATCAGCGGGGCAATGATACACATTTCACAGAAACCCCATTTCCTTTGCCACGGCATACACAAATTCCCGGTTCCAGTCCCTGGCTGTCCCCTCCGATATATGCAGCTGCACGGCGGCACCGGGAACGTTGTACCGCCGTTTTTTGTATACCAGCTCGATCAATTGCAACCGCTCATGTCCCCGGTACTGCCGTGCTGTCTGGCGCAGCACTTTTTCCAGCGCTTTGTCAAATTTCGCCTTTTGCCCCGGCCCCTGTGTCTGAGCCATGTTGCAGCCAAAGCTATACATGATCGATTTTTTTACGTAATCGTGCCATAGATATTTCGGCCTCGACATTTCCCGCTCCTTTCGTATCTTATTAAATCCCTGTATAGACCTATAACAACACATACACAAGATATAAAATATTATTTATATATCTATACAGGGATCATGTAATTTATAAAACCCTACGCGCCATCGGAGGCGAATTTGCACAGACCTGGATAGTCCTCTGCCGGGCACCACGCGCCCCGGGCGGGGCAATTTGGGTTTCCACAGCGTCCGCCCTTTTTCCGCCATGCGCATTGGCCCGATCCATACACGGGCCTGGCTTCCATGGGCGGCTCTGGGATGCCTGTCAAGCGCCGGTATTCCGCCGCCCGCTCCCGGTTCGGCTCATACACGCAGCGGTTCCAGTGCTCGATGTCCGCCGGCGTTATCCATCCGCTTTCTTTTGTTGGCATTTCCGTTCCCTCGCTTTCTGCCTTAAATCTTTGCCCATCTCAAGCCGCCGGTCCTGGCTGCACTCCGGGCTGCACGTGATCTGCTGCACCACCTTGGGCATAAATACTGCGCCGCAGATCACGCATGGCCTGGCCTCCAATACCAGCGTGCCGCCCCGCGCCTTCCGCGCCCGGTTCCAGGCATCGTTCTGCGCCTTCCGGCACTCGTCGCTGCAATATGCCTTGTTGCGATTTGTCACCGCAAACACAGCCCCGCACCAGCGGCATGTCTGCGTCTTCACCGCGCCGTCGTCAATACCGGCCAGGAGCCGTTCCAACGGACTGAGCGGGGCTTTGGCTTCCCGTGATGCAACAAGCTTTCCGTAGCTTGTCCCCGCCTCCACGGCGTCCTGGGCGGTCTGACACAGGTGGCACCGCCCGGCTTTGTTTACATTATTCTCAGATTTGCAAATCCTGCACCTTTTTTTCACTTCGGTTCCCTCTGTTCCCCATAGTTGCAGAACCCATCATAACCGCAACCGTTGTAGCCATTCCACACCTCGCAAAATATCCCCACGTTGTCGCGGCACATGTGCTTGCAATCCCGGCACCTGACCACTGGGACGGCATCCACGGTGGGGGAATTATCAAGGGAACATTTGCAGGAATGATATGGGATCATCAGTATTCCATTGTTGTCAAATCCATATGGGAATTTGAATTTAACTTTGTCAGCGTCAATCAGCCGCATTCTCTGTACCTCCTTCCTCCGGCGGCTCCGGCAGCGGCATCCACCACAGAATATCCAACGCCATCAGATCTTCGATATAGGTAACGTTGTAACGCCGCCATTCCCCACGTTTGCCGATGTACATTTCACCGACAAATCCGCCGTCCGTTGCCAGCACTCGTTTTCCAGGTTCCGGCAACCTCTCGCTGCACGGAACCCAGCGTGTCCGCTCCAACGCCTCCATGCCCATCCGGCAGGCTTCGTTTACCTCGTCCATGCCGTCATAGCACTCCCGGTGTTCCGGGTCAAGGATTTCGATTGCTCTGTCAATCGTCATAGTTTTAATCCTCCAAATCCATTTTTGCACCGCAATGGCAATACGGATAGCTACGGCAAGCCTCCCCATATTCTCCGAATATCAGCAGACGGTGCAGGTTGATGTTATCAACTTTGCGCCCACACTCGGAGCATTCCAGACATAAGGTACGTTCACCCGAAACACGGATATTCCAGTTCCCCTGCCGCACCGGCTCCACGTCGGCGGCGGGAATCGCTTCAATGCCATCTTTAATGCTCCATGCTGTGTAATCACTGTGCCTTTTGCATTGCTCCAACGCCGCTTCCCGGCTTATATAATCATCCATCAATAGCACCCTCCTTTGTCCACGTCCATCGGAATCCCACCCTGCGCCGCGCCGATCATCAGCCGCAGCTGGTCATAGGTCTCCGTCACCTCGTACCTCCTGATCCCCATCCCCGTGGACACGCTCCGCAGCAGGATGCCCGCCCCGCCGCTTTCGGTGGAATACACCTGGGAAACATCGTCCAGATTTTGCAGTACCAGAAATTCCTCATCTCCCACCAGCGACTTCCTGTGTACCTCGATAAATTTAGCCATAGCTTTACTCCTTCCCGCCCGGGTTGCCCCGGGCTTTTAAATGCCTCGATTTCGATGCGGTTAAACTTTTCTCGCCCAAAAGTCCGCGAACTTCCGGCCCACAATATAGGCATTCGCCCATTCCCGCTGAAACTTCATCCACTCCGGGTCCCGCTTTCCCTCCGCGTCCCGGTACAGCATGGCAAAAGGCAGAAACCCCAGTCCCATGATCTGCTCCGCCCGCTTCTCGGCGGCGGCGAAGCTGTCCTCCCGGTATCCGCAAAGGAAGTAGCAATGCACCCCGTGGGATTTCCGGGAGTATCCGGCATCCGTCAGCATGCCGGACATGGCCCGCAAATGATCGTAATCGTCCAGCGTGTCATAGGCCGTATACATCCGCTTGGGCTTGATCCCCATCAGCTGCTCCGCTTTCCAGGGTGTCATATACTCCGGTTCCAGCCCGCCGGAAAACACAGGGCGGCGTTTTTGCCGTTTCAGCATTTTCGTGACCTCACGAAAATGGTCATCGCTGGTTGCCAGGATGTTGTCATCCAGGATATTCCACCCATCCTGCACCGGCAGCTCGATCACCCGCCCACGTGCGCATTTGCCCACGTCGCAAAACCAGCAGTCCTTCGGGCAGCCCCGGCTGGTGATGACCATGCCTTCTTTGAGATATAGCCCCAGCGTAAAGCTCTCACTCATCCGGTCCCCAAAGGCAGGGCCGCCGACTTCAACCGGCACCCCCAGCATTTCCCACTGGTAGTACAGGTCTTCCGCCTTTTGGAGATCCCAGGAGAAGGTTACGCTGATATGCACTTCATCCGGCTCCGCTGCTATGGCATCCAGTGTAGGCGGCCCGAAGAATGCCAACGGGTCAGTTGGCGACATTGAGGTTTTCGTGGGGAACACGCGGGCTATTCGCATGGTAGGATACCTCCGGACGGTTCCTGGATGTCGCAGGAGTAGGCTTCATGCCCTTTTGCTCTGAACGCCTTGCAGACGGTCTGCGATTCCTCGCAGGCTATCAAAACTTTCAAGTTCCGCTTTCCTCCACCGGGGAGCGGAGCCAAAAGAGCCACATATCCTTGCATTCTTCCAGAGTGCCAAAGATGCCGCATCTTATGGGGCAGTACACGCAATGTGCAATTATGCTTATTTTCTCGGCCAGCTCCTCATCCGTCATCTCCCGGAAGCGGTCTGCATTGGTCTTTGTCTTAGTCTCCATCACTCTCAGCCTCCACAAACTCCCCGTTTTTCAACATGTATGGCGTATCGGCTTTGATTCGCTCTCCGTCCACATACTCCGTTTTCACACATGCCGGAACGTATCGTTTCTTTGCTCCATCGTATTCCCACTCCGAAAGTGTAATCCAACAACCAATTGGCGCTTTTACCACAGAGCCATTTCCGGCGCAGCAAATGACGGAATCGCTTCCAGTGCAGTTAATCCGGGCGTCGTCCCCGGAGCTGCCAATCCGGGCGTCGTCCCCGGAGCTGCCAATCTGGGCGCAGTTCCCGGAGCTGCCAATCTTGGCGGAG
>ERZ1026860.415-NODE-415-length-29691-cov-9.536510_pt1 | contig 29691 bp, 21 predicted proteins | sample MGYA00380160_ERZ1026860 | MGnify/ENA primary metagenome ERZ1026860 (study PRJEB33269, sample SAMEA4719796) | human gut metagenome | biome: human-associated habitat; feature: organic feature; material: feces | place: Cameroon | collected 2013-10 ... | reverse complement strand
CCTTATAACTTTGCTTGGAAATTCTCTCTCCGGTCAGAAGTTCATTTACTGTTATTTCTAATTCATTACATAAAGGCAACAGCAGTGATGCTTCTGGAAAACCATTTCCACGCTCCCATTTCGATATTGTTTTATCACTGATTCCCAGCAATTCAGATAATTGTTTTTGTGTATACCCTTTTGCCTTTCTTTCATCGGAAATAAACTTTCCAATTTTTACCTGATTCATTGTTTTCCTCCTTTCCACCCACAGTGTAGTATAAAAAATAGCTGCTTCACACCCACGGAACGTAGAGAATGGTGAATATATGCGGATTCTACGCTTCGTAGAGTATAAAAGATGTGCATCTTATTAAGATGCCGCTTCATAAGCATCTATTATAACATCTATCATATTTTTATCATCCTATATTTCTCATTGCCAGGTTTTTCGCATTGCCAGGTTTTTCATGAAATGCTACACTATATCTGACACTTACATCACATTAGAAACTATTGGAGGGAATCATACGATGCTGACAAAAGAAGAATTGCCGGAGTGCCCGGTAGCAACCACGGTCCAGTTAATTGGAAGCAAATGGAAACTATTGATTTTACGTAATCTGATGGACCGGCCATGGCGTTTCAATGAACTTAAGAAAAGTCTCGAAGGAGTCAGTCAGAAGGTTCTGACCGACAGTCTCCGATCCCTTGAAAACGATGGCATTATTACACGGACCGTCTATCCCGAGGTTCCGCCCCGCGTGGAATATGCCTTAAGTGATATCGGCGAATCCATGCGTCCCATCCTCACCTCAATGAAAGAATGGGGCGAAAATTATAAGAAATCTCTGGAAGCCTGAAACTATCAGGCTTCTTTTCATCTGATAAATTCCTCTGGAAAGTTACAGTTCAGCCCTGCCCATTCATAAGCTGCCAGATTGTACTCAAAGCATTGACTTTCTAACCTTTTTCCTTTATAAATAAGAATATGACATATTACCTATCATTTGAATAGGTAAATATATTTACCCGATAAGGAGACCATTATGATTAATCAGGATCGTTTCATCCATCGTTTTAAAGAATTAGTTGCCATTCCCAATTCCTCCAAGGAAGAAGCTGCCATGTGCGATTATCTGAAAAAGGCACTCACAACACTGTCCATCCCCTTTGAGGAAGATGATGCGGCATCCAAAATTAACGGAAACTGTGGTAATCTCTATGCTTATGTTGAAGGAGAAAAGGCGCTCCCCCCGATCCTTTTATCCGCTCATATGGATTCGGTAGAGCCTGCCAAAAACAAACGCTGCGTCTTTCTTCCAGACGGTACGATCACTTCGGACGGAACGACCGTTTTAGGTGCCGATGACCTCGCCGGAATCTGTGCTATTTTAGAAGCCATTACATCTATAAAAGAAGACGGCATGGCACACCGTCCTGTAGAAATTGTATTTGATGTTTCTGAAGAAACCTATTGTGAAGGCATCCAGCAGTTTGATTTCTCCAGATTAAAATCAAAGGAAGCCTATGTATTCGATCTGACAGGCCCGATTGGCGGTGCTGCCTGTCAGGCGCCTGCGATTCTTTCTTTCGAAGCCGTTTTCCACGGAAGGGCTGCCCATGCTGCCTTTTCTCCTGAAAATGGAATCCACGCCATCAAAGCCGCTGCACATGCCATTGATGAGATCTCCTGTGGCCGGATCAGCGATACGACTGTGAATGTCGGCACCGTACAGGGCGGATCTGCCACCAACGTCGTTCCGGAAACCTGTATCGTAACCGGAGAAGTCCGCAGCTTTAATAATGAAAGCGCCCAGCGTAAGCTCGATGAAATCAAAGAAACCTGCGAAGAAGCCGCGCTCCTTGCAGGTGCCTCTGTTGATTTTAAGACAGAAACCCTTTGTCTGGCTTACCGGGTAGAGCCTTCCTCCAGGGTGGTCAGCCGGTTTACTAAAGCCTGCGATTCCCTTCACCTGGAACCGAATCTGATCAGTACTTACGGTGGCAGTGACAACAATCACTTCTTCCATCATGGTATCACAGGCCTTGTGGTTGCCTGTGGAATGAACGACTGCCATTCCTGCAAGGAATATACCAGCATTTCGGATCTGGAAAAATCTGCCCGGCTGGCTGAGGCGTTAATTCTGTCTGAAATATAAGAGCCATGCAGAATTGCTTTCTATGAATGCTTACATTCATACAGAATCATTATCAACCTTAAATTTCTAAAACTCTATATATTTGATGCAGGTCGGTAATCACCTCATCCATCTGCACTCCGGCTTCCTGTATCATGGTATCATCCCGTCCTTCCGGATGATACCAGCAGGTACGGATTCCGGCATTGTTTCCTCCCCGGATATCACTGGTAAGGGAATCTCCCACAATCAGCACGTCCTCTTTTCTTACCGGGCCGATGGCATGAAATACCTGGGTAAAGAATTCCACGCTCGGCTTCTCTGCCTTTAAATCCTCCGACAGAAAAACACCATCCATGAATTCTCCAATCCCGGAAAGGCGAAGCTTCTTCGTCTGCGCCACAACCGTTCCATTCGACACCACATATTGTTTCACTCTGCCTTGCAGGGATTTCACAATATTGAGGCTGTCATCGCAATACACAATCGTATCTCCCAGGCGCACCTGATATTTCTCATTGAATTCTTCTGCAAGACCAGGATCAATTCCTTCACCTGCGAAGAAATCCCGGAATCTGCGAACCAGGATCTCCGGTTTCGTAAGCTCTCCACGCTCTAATCTCTCCCAGTAAGTCCGGTTGATCTTCGAATACCGTGCAATCTTCTCATCGGTGCATTCTCCCAGATGATATTCCTCAAATAAGCTTTGGATAGCTGCCTTTTCTGCTGCCAGAAAATCCAGTAAGGTTCCATCCACATCCCATAAAACTGTTGTAATCATTTGTCTCTCCTTCGCCTACTTTTCAAACCGGAAATAAGCAAAGTCAAAATTGCTTCCGGGCAGAAATGCAAAGGATACCTTCTGTTTACCGGTAACATCCTGCAATGCAAACGTTCTTTCTTCATAGGAATCGGCATTTTCTGTCCGGAACTCACAGAGAATCCGCTTCTCTCCATCGGCACCTGTCAGAATCAGATGAATACTGTTAAGCGCTAACGGGGATTTCCCGCTGATCCGGATCTGTTTCGGCATTTCCGCAGCAAAGTCAAACGTGCCAAAATCCAGCATGACATTATTTCCGATTCCGGTTACGTTTTTTCCCTCCACGGTGAATTTATCTCCATAAATATTTTCTGCATCGGCAGCATCATTTCGTTCAAATTCCCGCTCCTGCTTTTCAAAGGAAAATCCGCTCATCTGGAAGCCGTCTGTTGTTTCGATGCAAAAGCTTCCGATTCCCTTAAGCTTCCTTGACAGCTTGAAGGTGTTCGGCTTAAAGGTCATCCATTCCGGCGGCTCATGGTAAGAGAATTCACCCAAGAGTTCTCCGTCTTCTCCCGGCACGCCATCATAGAACCGGATCTGCACCGGATCAAGGGTATTTGCCCAGATCGGAACAGTAACGGTGTCAGACCCTGCTGCCCCAAAATCAATATGGTCGTATATCGCATAGGAAGAAGCTCCGCCTGCTGCAAAGCCAACGCCCTTATTAATACCGCTGCTGATGTTCTCGCTGCCTCTGGTATAAAGTCCTCCGGTTACGAAATCATACGGATCGGTTACGGCAACGCCCAGTCCCTGTGCCATAAATTTCAATACCGAAAGGATATGATAACGCTCCGTTCCATTTTTGCACATCGCGCGGAGCCAGAAGCTGCCGTCCCCGTTTGCCTTTACGGTAACGGTATGATCCGGATTCACCGTACATTCTGCAAGATTGGTCACGATTCCCTTCTCATTCGTCACACGGAACTCAATCTCATCCGCATAGTCCGCATTTTCCGGATAAACAGTGTAAGCCACCTTTCTTTCACTGGCTTCCTTCGTAAAGGTAAGGCTCTCTGCCTGTAATTCGATCTTACGCACCGGAACTTCATCTGCTCTTCCGCATTCGGTCGGTGCAAAAGTAACCTCCTGTTCCCGTACTTTATTGTTTCCATCCGGTGCATCTACCGACAACAGACTGATACTGCAGTCCGGTATTCCCGGGGAGGTCAGAGTCACTTTGATTTCACCCGGCTTTCCGCTCGAAGCAAGTACTGCCAGCATTTTACCGGAAAACAGTCTCCGGGAGGTTCCCTTATACTGATCAAAGTCCGTGCTGTCTCCATTATCAAGCCCTAACAGCCTTCCTTCGCCCTCCACACAGACATTGACACGGTTGTTGGCATTCGCGCAGAAAATGCCCTTTTCATCTACGGCAGAGATTTCAAGGTAAATCAGATCTTCCCCATCCGCATACACTTCCGTCTTATCGGGATCCATCTGGAAACCTGCTGCATCCCCGAAGGAACACTGTACATCCTCTGCAATCACATTTCCGTTTTCATCATAAGCAAGCGCCTTTAATTCGCCTTTTTGATAAAGAATCCGGAAGTTTCCGGTAAGCTGCTTCCCATGCTCATGGTCGATATCATAGGTTCCTACGGAATCTCCATTATAAAACAGCTCAATTTTCGGTGCATTGGAGCATACCCGGACATCCACCGGAAGTCCCTCATTGAAATCCCAGTAAGGGAAAATATGTACAAACGGAGCCTTACGGTAATCTGTCCACTCAGCCCGGAACACATATGCACTGTCTTTGGCAAAGCCTGCGGTATCGTACTGTCCGAAGTAGGAATTCTTCGTGCTATACGGCGTCGGCTCCCCAATATAGTCAAAGCCCGTCCAGATAAACTGACCGGCACAATATTCAGCATCACGATCCTTAATAATGCACTCTTCGGTGTTCTTCGCACCCCATCCGGTACAGCTGTTTCCGAGGGAGGAACACTGCTCATCATCATCCGTAAGAAGTGTTTCTTCAAGCGGGAAATGATAAATACCACGGCTCTGGACTACCGATGCTGTCTCACTTCCGTAGATCATCCAGTCGGGATGATTCTTATGATGCTCCTCATAAAGCCGCTCGCCATAGTTATATCCAACGAGCTTTAAGATGTCTCCACACTTCTGTCCATTCTCCCACTGCATAAAGTTCGAGCCAAAGGTCACCGGACCGTTTCCTCTCGGATCATGCAGCTCCACCAGCCATTTTAAAAGGGCCGTTACTTCCTGTCCTCGTTCATCTGCATGGGTATCGTATATCTCATTTCCGATACTCCAGCCAATGATGGACGGATGATTCCTATCCCGCCGGATCCAGGAGGCTACATCCCTTTCTACCCATTCATCAAAGAAACGTGCATAGTCATAATCAGTCTTAGACCGTTCCCACATGTCAAAGCCCTCAGAGAGAATCAGCATGCCTGTTTCATCGGCAAGCTCCATCATTTCCTGCGCAGGCATGTTGTGGGATGTTCTGATGGCATTCACACCCATCTCACATAATTTGCGGAACTTCCGGCGCAATGCAGGAACACTGAATGCAGCTCCCAGACATCCACTGTCATGATGCTCACAGGTTCCATGCAGCTTTACATGCCGTCCATTTAAGAAAAATCCATGATCCACGGTATACGCGATCGTCCGGAATCCAAAATGCTGCCGGATGGTCTGTGTCACTTCTCCCTGTACCAGAATTTCTGACTGTAAAGTGTATAAATACGGATCGTCAATATCCCAAAGGTTGGGATTTTTAACGGTTATATTCTGTGTGGTCAGGGAATACCTGCCCCCTTCCACTCTTGCTCCCTTAGGAACACAGGAAGCATCTGCTGCACAGGCATCGGACTCACAGACCGCCGCCACCTTTCCTTCCCTGTCTGAAATAGTCTGACGCACCCGGACTCCTGCAAAGGAATTTTTCTCCTTTTGTAACAGCTCTGAGGTAACGGTCACCTTCCAGCTTCCGTTCTCCTTAGAAATCGATACATAAATGCCATCGTTTCCAAACCGCAGCTCCGGACTCTCACACAGCCATACCTTACGGAAAATACCGGCTCCCGAATACCATCTGGAATTCGGTGCACGATGATCCACACGAACCCTCACAGTATTCTCTCCGTCCCGAATCAGATCGGTAATATCAAATTGGAATGCAGAGTATCCATACTTCCATTCTCCTGCAAGAGCGTCGTTAACATACACCTTACTGTCCATGTACACGCCGTCAAAACGAAGACAGGTGCGTACGCCGTCCTTTTTCTCATAAACAAACTTCTTCCGGTACCATCCGGTCGATGTCTCGTATAAATCATTCGTATTTTCAATCAGCCAGTCATGGGGAATGTCCACCCGGTAAAAGGCAAAGCTTTCCTCATAATCACTGCCAAACGGAGCCTTATAAAACTCCCAGTCCTCACAAAATGAAACCCGGTTCTGATCCTTGTCACAAACCATACTCTTTCTCCTTTGCTGCAAATCCTTATCCGGATTTCTTTTTATGACAATTGCAGCAGCTTCCGCCATTACAACATCCCTTTTTCTTACGGCGTATACAACCGTAAACAGCTCCCACTACAATTGCCACCAGTATCAATCCGATTACAATATCCCAAATATTCACAATATTCTCCCCTTCCATGGCAGCCGGTAATTCCACAGGTGCCTTTCTGATCTAATGAATCAGGAGATGTGTGATAAATGCCGCAGCCCACGCAATCACACACTGCCATATTACCACAATTACCGCCCATTTACTACCAAGCTCCCTCTTAATGGAAGCAATGGCGGCCACACAGGGAGTATAAAGCAGACTGAAAACCAGAAGTGCTGCTGCCGAGGAGGTGGTGAGAACCGTTCCTATATCTCCTCCAAACAATACTTCCAGTGTGGAAACCACACTTTCCTTTGCCATAAATCCACTCAGCAGGGATGTGCAGATTCTCCAGTCTCCAAGTCCTAAAGGAGCAAACAGCGGGGTCAGCAGACCGGCCACCTTTGCGAGCATACTGTCTGCGGAATCGGTGACCATATTAAAATGCAGATCAAAGCTCTGCAGAAACCATACCACAATCGTTGCAATCAGAATTACCGAGAATGCCTTCTGCAAAAAGTCCTTTGCCTTTTCCCAGAGAAGCTGCGCAACATTCTTAATGCCCGGCATACGGTAATTGGGCAGTTCCATGACAAACGGAACCGGCTTTCCTTTAAACAGGGTTCCCTTGTATAAGAAAGCAATCAGAATTCCGATTAGAATTCCAAGTACATACAGCCCGGACATCACCAGTCCTCCATACTTCGGGAAAAAGACACTTACAAAAAACGCATAAATCGGGAGCTTCGCCGTACAACTCATAAAAGGAGTCAGAAGAATCGTCATCTTCCGGTCACGTTCACTGGTCAGGGTTCTCGTTGCCATAACCGCAGGCACCGTACAGCCAAATCCAATCAGCATCGGTACGATACTTCTTCCCGACAGTCCGATCTTACGCAGCAGCTTATCCATGACAAATGCCACCCGCGCAATATAGCCGCTGTCCTCCATCAGTGACAGGAAGAAAAACAATGTAACGATAATCGGAAGAAAGCTTAATACACTTCCTACGCCGGTAAAAATTCCATCAATCACCAGACTATGGATTGCCTCATTGACATTCATGGCGGTAAGTGCTGCATCCACAATCACAGAGAGCTTATCAATGCCCCATTCCAGCAGCCCCTGAAGCCATGCTCCGATCACGTTAAAGGTCAGGTAAAATACAAGCACCATAATACCGATAAAACAGGGAATAGCAGTATATTTACCGGTGAGAACCCGGTCAATCTTCTCACTGCGGACACGCTCCCTGCTCTCCTTGGGCTTTACGACCGTCTGCTCGCAAAGCCTCTCAATAAAATCAAATCTCATATCCGCAATTGCAGCGCTGCGGTCAAGTCCACGCTCCTTTTCCATCTGACTAACAATATGCTCCAGCATTTCCGTTTCATTTTCATCCAACTTAAGCTGGTTAAGAATCAGGTGATCACCTTCAATAACCTTCGTTGCTGCAAACCGGACCGGAATTCCCGCCTCCTCTGCATGATCCTCAATGAGATGAACCACGGCATGAATGCAGCGATGCACCGCTCCGTTATGATCCTCTTTGTCACAAAAATCCTGTTTCACCGGACATTCCTGATACTTTGCAATATGAACCGCATGACGGATCAGCTCGTCCACTCCCTCATTTTTCGCCGCTGAAATCGGAATCACCGGCACTCCGAGCATTGCCTCCATGGTATTCACATCAACAGCACCCTGATTACCAACCACTTCATCCATCATGTTAAGAGCAACAACCATCGGAATATCCATCTCCAAAAGCTGCATGGTAAGATACAGATTCCGTTCAATATTGGTCGCATCTACAATATTGATGATAGCACGCGGCTTTTCATTCAGCACAAAATTCCTCGAAAGAATCTCCTCACTGCTATAGGGAGACATCGAATATATTCCCGGAAGATCCGTCACTTCCGTATTCTCATATCCCCGGATCACACCATCTTTCCGGTCAACCGTAACACCCGGGAAATTGCCGACATGCTGTCTTGCTCCCGTCAGCTGATTAAACAAAGTCGTCTTTCCGCAATTCTGGTTACCGACGAGTGCATAGGTCAGTATCGTCCCTTCCGGAACCGGATTCTCATGATCCCTGGAATGATATTTTCCACTCTCACCGAGTCCAGGATGATCGGTATTCTTACTCTGTTCAATTCCCCGATGATCTCTGGTTCTTTTCTGGATCTGTTCAATCTCAATTTCTTCTGCTTCCGCAAGCCGGAGCGTCAGTTCATAGCCATGAATCTGTACCTCCATCGGATCCCCCATCGGAGCAAGCTTCACTACCGTCACCTCTGCCCCCGGAATCATTCCCATATCAAGAAAATGCTGACGTAAAGCTCCTTCACCACCAACCTTTGTAATTACCGCACTTTTTCCAATCTGTAGTTCCTTCAGTGTCATTTTCGTTTCTCCTTTGTGTGTAACTGTCCGGCAGCTTCTCGCCTCACGGTTACAATACACGTCTTTTCCTTTTAAATCTTAGTGATTAAATTTTATCACAAAGGCAGTTGCTACGTATACAAATTTATTGTACGATAATGATGATTATTTATTCCCATAACCCAATAATCATTTTTAGGAACGAGGTAATCTGATATGATAAAATTCTTACAGGAGGCTGCCAATGTACTGCCCTCCCGGAAGCAGCTGGACTGGTACGAAATGGAATCGTATGCATTTATTCATTTTGGTCCCAATACCTATACCAATAAGGAATGGGGCAATGGCACCGAAGCTCCTTCCCTTTTTAACCCGGTAAAATTAGACTGTGATCAGTGGGTAAGCACCATCAAAGCTGCAGGCATGAAGGGTATGGTATTAACTGCCAAGCACCATGACGGCTTCTGCTTATGGCCTTCGAAGTATACCGAGCATTCGGTTAAGAATAGTCCCTTAAAACGCGACGTCGTGAAGGAGGCAGCTGATGCCTGCCGCAGGGGAGGTATCAAATTCGGTTTTTATTTATCCCCCTGGGACCGGAATTCTGCTTATTACGGTACCCCGGAATACAATGATTATTTCTGTAACCAGTTGACCGAACTCTTAACACAATACGGTGATATATTCTATGTATGGTTTGACAATGCCTGTGGAGAAGGCCCGAATGGGAAGAAACAGGTCTATGACTTCCCGCGTTACTTTGAACTGATTCACAAATACCAGCCGGAAGCGCTGATCTTTAACGACTTTGGCCCGGATATCCGCTGGTGTGGAAACGAGGCCGGCGTTGCCCGCCATGCCGAATGGGCAGTCGTTCCGTCCGAGCTTTGCTTCTACAGCCCTGTGCAGACAGGAAAAGGCCCCATGGCAGATGAAGGTGACCTGTCATGGATTTATAATACGGAAAGGGAACTGGGAACCATGCCCAACATTTTGTATTCCAGGGGACTGACCTTTACCCCCGCAGAGATCAATATGTCCATCCGCCCGGGCTGGTTCTGGCATCCGGAAGAAGAACCTCATTCTCTGGAACGCCTCTTCCACACATACTTAATTAGCGTCGGGGCAAACTCCTGCTTTCATCTGAATCTTCCTCCCACAACCGACGGTCTGATTGATGAACGCGATGTAAAACGTCTTAGGGAATTACGTGGATTACTGGATCAGGAATTCGGAAAAGAGATCCCCTTCCACCTGGAAAAAGACGAGACTTCTCCTGCTACACAGCCTTATTACCGCCTGATTCTGGAGCATCCGGTTCAGAACATCAAATATATTGTTGTACAGGAGGATATTGCGAAGGGACAGCGTGTAGAAAGCTTCCGTATCACGGCAGATTTCCTAAGCGGTGCCCAGTATCCCATTTATCAGGGAACCTGTATCGGTCATAAGAAAATCTGCCAGCTGCAGGATCCTTTCGCCTTACAGAATCCGCTTACGGATGATACCTCCGAAAGGATTTCTCAGGTACAGCTCCGTATCACGGCTGCCAGAGATGAAGTATTTTTGAAGTCTGTGAAATTGTACGAATAACGAATTAATAATAAAAGAAGGGTCCTGCTTTTTCATTATCATTAAGATGATGAAATCAGGGCTCTTCTTTTTCATAAAAACTGCATTTGTCCGGATCTGAAATCGTCAACAGCCACACAATAATGCAACCACGACAATTTAACAGACACTGCCTGTTGAATTCGATAGCTCTGATAGACGCGTCGCATAATTAGAGATTAGAGGCAGAAAAGCCTTTATGCTAAAAGCTTCACGGCGGTTTTGAAATAACAATTTCAGAGCCGCCGTTTCTTCGCTGTCCCTGAACCATTATAAATCACAAGCGCTGTCAGAATCAGAACATACCCAATCAATTTCAACACCGTCATGCCCTCACCTGCAAGGACTACGCCCATCACACTGGCAGTCAGAGGATTCACCACCGTAAATACTGCTGCGGTTTCTGCCGGAAGATATTTCTGTCCGACCGGTTGAAACGTAAATCCAAAGCAGCTGCACAGCAATACAAGAAACAGCAGCATCAGCCACTGCTTTCCGGTCTGTGGCACACCAAAGCTTCCGGTAAACAGCGATGCGATCAGGCACAGTACCCCCATCACGCCAAGCTGCAACATACCGACTGTAACCGGATCTGCATTCTGTGTCACACGTTCCGTTGCCATAATGCATGCTGCATAGGTAAGCGCTGCACAGATCATTAACGCAATGCCAATTCCGCCTCCCGGGTTACTGCTTTGTGTAAGGGACAGAAATCCTACACCGATCACTGCCAGTACCGCACAAAGCATGGTCTTCTTTTGTGGCAAAGCTTTCGTCAGTACCGCTGCATAAACCGGCACCATAACAATCGCCATATTTTCAATCAAGGCACTGACTCCGGAATCAATCTGTCTCAGTCCATACATTTCAAAAATCATGCAGACCGTATACAGAACGCCTAAGATCAGCCCGCCCTTTAAGCTCTCCTTACTGCATTCCTTCAGCTTTTTAAAGAAAATCACCGCCAGAACCAGAAAGGCCAGAATAAACCGGATTGCCAGAATGCTCATCGGTGACATGGATTCCATCAATATTTTAGAAAAAAGAAAGGACGTTCCTCTTGCGATAAAAACCGTTGTTAACAGAATCTTTGCACCTGTCCTGCTCATGTTGTCTCTCCTGTTATAAACCGCACAGCCTTAGCCAGCCGCTTTCCCGGATCTGCAAAATGTCCTCCGGGATTCAGTTCATATTTCACCTCACAGCATTTCTTTAGCACTTCTACTGTTTCTCTGGTGCGGTCTGCAATGGTTGACATAAGTTGGTCTTTCGTATTCGCTTCTTTCCCTCCAAGACTAATATAGATCCTCTTACCGGAAATTTCATTCAAATGCTCTGTTAGATAGGGTACGAACTGCGGATACCACAGCGATCCGGAACAACTCCCTGCCCCTGCAAACACATCCGTCTCGCACATTGCCCACAGTGCAAATAAGCCAGCCAGTGAATAGCCCATCAGATAGATGCTGCGTTCTTTTCCGTATTGCTCTCTGATCTGTGGCAGGTACTCGTTTTGAAGAACTTCAAGAGTATGGGGTGCTTCTCCTCCAAAGGATGCATCCACTTCCTTACTTTTCCACGGAGAAAACTCCCTGTTCCAATCCATCACTTCAAAAGCAAGCAACGTGTAATCGCAATCCCCGATCAGATGCTCTATCGTCTCATAAGTATTCAGAAGCTCCCTTTCCCGGAACTCATACATCCCCCAGAGAATCACCGGTCCCTTTTCACTTGTATGTAATGTATGCAGCTGCATGATAAAATCTCCCATAATATACTGAAGTGTCTTCAGATTCACTGTTTAATAACTACATCATTATCGCTCACTTTATCCCCCACATTTATTATCCTATCATAAACAAAGTCTTACCACCATATACTTCTCACGAAGATTCTGTCCGCTTTCCATAAGCACATTTCAAAAATTGCTTCTTCTCTTTCCGGCTTTCGACCAGATGGTAAACCGCCATCACCGGGTGGTAGAGCATCATCCGCGGGCCTGAAAACCGCATGACCTCACGAATTTTCTCCCGCATCTCCGGACGGTAACAGTGCACCTTGCAATTCGAGCAGAAAGTCTTTGTCTCCATAAACGGACACTTCTCACTTCGCTGCACGGCATAGTCCTGTAACGCCTGACATTCCGCACACAGTCCCTTCTTTGTCCCGTGCTTCTTCCGGCAGTACAGACGGATCATCAACGCTACGGTCCTTTTTTCCCTCTCACGCTTACTTTCAACTCTGCTCATACATCCGTCCTCCTTCTACCCGGTAAATGCGGTCTGCAATCGCCATCGTGGATTCCCTGTGCGATACCAGAATGATACTCTTTTTATTCTTCTGTTCCTTCAATGCCTTTAAAATAATTCCTTCATTGATACTGTCCACATTGCTGGTCGGTTCATCTAACAGAATCAGTTCACTTCCGCGTAAAAATGCCCGTGCCAGACCGATTCTCTGCTTTTCTCCTGCGGAAAGATTGTCTCCCAGTGCACCCACCTTCGTCTGGTAGCTATCCGGAAGCGTCATGATAAAGTCATGCACGGATGCCAGTTTACATGCCTGCTCCAGCTCCTCCTTCGTTGCATCGGGTTTGGCAATGCGGAGGTTCTCTTCAATCGTTTCATCAAAGAGATACGTCACCTGACTTACCATCGTCACATTGTCAAGCAGACTGTCTGTAGCAACCGCATCGATATCCGTGCCATTGTAACAGATTTCTCCTCCGTCCTTTTCCCAGAACCGCAGCAATAATTTAAGGAAGGTTGATTTTCCGCAGCCGGACTCTCCGACAATGCCGACGATCTCTCCCTTCTTCGCATTCATACAGATGTCCTTAAGCACCTGTTCTTCGCCATCATAGGAAAACGATAAGTCCTTCACCGAAAGATTCTCATAGCTAAACGTTTGTCCATCGTTTATGGGTGTTACCGCAGGTTTTTCTGCCAGAAGCTCTAATACACGGTCACCGGAAGCAAAGGTCTGTGTCAAATTGCCTGGCAGTGCAGAAATCGCAATGACCGGTCCAAAGGAACCAAATACTGCAACCACACCGATGATCATTCTTCCCACAGACAGCATCTGCTGCGTCACAAGAAATACTGCAATCCCCAATGTACAGAGGATCACCACGGATACACAAAGTTCTGTTGCTGCGGAAGCTTTCGTAATGTCATGTTTCATCTTTTTCGTTTCACAAAGCAACTGCTCCGTGCGGCGGTCCACTTCCTTTTCCCGCTCCATGCCTGCTCCATTTAACACAATGTCCTTTATTCCCTTGATACTGTCAAGGAAATACGCATTGAAGGATGCGAATTCTCTCCGGTAGTTCACCCCGGATTCCTTTAACCTGCTGGAAGAAACAAGCGGCACGACAATTCCGATCAGCACATAGCCCAGAAGCGCCATTCCGGCCAGATACCAGCTCGAAATGAGCCCTGTAAAAATCACCATAAAAGAAGATACTAAAACCGCAATGCAGATCGGAGAAATCGTATGCGCATAAAATACCTCCAATGTCTCAATATCAGACGTAATCATGGCAATGATGGCACCCTTTTTCTTACTTTCAAGCTTTGCCGGGCACAACACGCGCAAGGCGGCGAAGATCTTGTCACGCAGCACTGCAAGAAGCCGGAATGCAATGTAATGATTGCTGTACTGTTCCAAATAACGCAAAAGTCCCCGCAATACGCCGCAGCCAATCACCAAAGCCACGATCATGCCATAGGATAACGCAATGTCTTCTCCGAGGGCTTTGGCAATTCCGACAGCCCCGGATAAAGTAACTCCCATCGCACACAAAAAACCAACGGAACCGTTCAATACCGCAAGAATCATAATATAAAAAAGACTGCCAAGCAGCACTATGAGACTCGCCATAATCTTCACACCGCTTCTGCGTAGATTCTTCTTACTCATGCTCTCACCTCCGTATATCCTTCTTCCAGTTCCTTCTGTGCCAGATACAGTTTCGCATAGCCGCCTTTTCTTTCCATCAGCTGCTCATGCGTGCCGCTCTCCATAACCTTTCCCTCTTCCATATAATAAATGTTATCAGATGGAACCACATTCGCCAGACGATGTGAAATCACGATCACACTCTTTTTCTTTGACAACTCTTTGATATTGTTCATAATGATGGTTTCACTCTCGATATCAATGTTGCTGGTGGCCTCATCAAAAATGTAAATTTCCTTATCCGCAACCAGATTCACGGCAAGCGCAAGTCGCTGCTTCTGCCCGCCCGAAATATTGGCGGCATCCTCGGTAATGACCTTATCAAGTCCCCCGTTTTCCCGGATAAAGGAAGTAAGATTCACCTTTTCAAGCGCCGTATAAATCTCCTCATCCGAAACCTCCTTCTTTGCAAGGAAAAAGTTCTCTCTTACAGTTTCATTAAAGAGATACGTGTTATAGCTGACGATAGCAAGATGGGCATAGTAGCTTTCCCGGTTGACCTGCTCCATGGTCTTCCCACCGATCGAAACCATTCCTTCTTTCGGACGGAATGCACCGCATAAGAGATTGACGACCGTGCTCTTGCCACAGCCGGACTCTCCGACAATCGCAGTCATTCCGGTTTCCAGGAAATTCATGGTAACCTGCTTTAACACTTCCCGTTGTCCATCATAGGAAAAGGATACCTTTCGAAGGGCAAGCTCTGTATCCGTAACCTCCTCGCTTCCCCATTGGGGATCCGGCTGATCCAGTAAGGACAGAATTTTATTTCCGGCACTGACGCCGTTCATGGCAATGTGGAAGGCCGATCCGAACGCCCGCAACGGCAGGAAGAAATCTACCGCAACCAGAATCAGGAACAACGCCACATACGGATTCAGTCCATGCTTTACCACATCCAGAACCGCTGCCGCAATTCCGATCCCGGCACCGCCATAAGCAACCAGATCCATAATGGTGGTACTGGCAAGCTGCATCACCAGCACCTTCATTGTAATCTTCCGGAACTCCTCACTCGTTTCATTCATCTTCCGGTGCTGTGCTTCATCTGCCTTGAAAATTTTCAGTTCCTTAAGCCCCTGCACGCTGTCCAGGAAGGAATCTCCCATCGAGGTATACTTGTCCCAGTATTTTGCAAAAATTTTCTTCGCATATTTGGATACGGCAATAATGGACATCGGAATCAGTGGTACGCAGACAAGCAGAATTAATGCCACCTTATAATCCATCCATACCGTAATACAAAACAGAATCACCGGAGCCAGCATGGCATAAAAAAACTGCGGCAGATAATTGGAATAATACAGGTCAAGCTGCTCCACGCCCTCTAAGGAAACCTGTGTCAGTCCTGCCATGCTCATTCCATCTGTAGAGCGTACGCCCAGTTTTACGATCTTATGATAAACCTGCTCTCTGAGACTTAACTTCACCTTTCGTCCAAGCTGATCCTTCAGATCCCCGGCACGGCGGGATGCCAGATAGCGTACTGCAATCGCAAGCACCACTCCCAATACCGGCCATAAGAAAATGATGGCTCCCCCACTGTACGTTTTATAATGCGCTGTCCGCGCAATAATCCCGCAGATACAGGCCGTGATGCTGATGTTCGCAAACAGTCCCAGGATCATCCATGCAACCGTATAAACAATATATTTCTTATTCTCTCCGAGCAGACGGAGTAACTTTTTATCAATCATACTTTTTAACCTTTCCAGTCACTTTTTCCTGCTGTATCACAACAGATATGCGCCTAAAATATACCGTATTTTCTGTGGGCAGGCACAATGACATACGAATAAGTGGACAGCAAACTTGCTGTCCCTCTGATAAATCCTCATTTTTCCTATAATAAATATACTTAATCAGCAACATACATACTCTACTTACCAGTGCGATTGGCCAATCCTGTTCAGAAAATCCAACTATGGATGACGAATATCTTCCTTATTGTTCCGCAATGTGTCTCGTAATTTCCTTCCAATGGTCCAACACATACTTCCCTATAATGGGATCATACATCTTCCCCAGATTCCGCTCGATTTCCACATAGCACTGGGAAAGTGTCATCGCATTGCGGTAATGTCTCGTACTGGTCATGGCATCGATGGAATCACAGATCGCTATAATCCGTGCTCCGACCGGAATCTCTTCTGCCTTAAGCCCGGATGGATAGCCCTTTCCATCGTACCGCTCATGATGATGCAGTACAATTTCTTTAAGCTCCACTAACCGGTGGGATTTACTCAAAATATTGGCTCCGATCTGTGGATGCTGTTTCATCTGCTCCCATTCCTCATCGTTGAGCTTTTCCGGCTTTTTTAAAACACTGTCCGGTATCCCGATCTTTCCAATGTCGTGAAGATGCGCCGCAATATGGATCCTCTCGGTATCCTCCTTTGACAATCCGATCAATTGACAAATATCATGTGCCATATCGCTCACCCTCTGGGAGTGCCCGGCGGTATAGCTGTCCTTGGCGTCCAATGCGCTCGCAATGCATTCAATAATATCATGATAATCCATATCCATGCCATTCTCGCTGCAATGCTCACAATAGGAAATCTTATAGGAATTACTGCGGTTAATGGCTCCGATCTCTTCTAACAGATTCATCATCCGATAGACCGTTGCAATCCCGATCCCCGGAATCATCTGGGACGCGATATAATAGATCTCCTTGCAGCTGCTGCAATCCTGCCCTAAAATCACATCCAGCAAAGTCAGTCTTGCCTTGGTGATCCGACATCCCCGCTCCCGCATCTGCCGGACAATCATTTCCTTCTGCATGTTGTTATTCTGAAACCTTTCTTCCGTATGATCTGTTCCCTGCCTGTTATAGGATCTGTTCCCTGTTTCATGTTCATATACTGTATTCATTTGTCACCTTTCCTCTATTGAGTTCCGGCTTATCTCTGTTTCTATGGATAAGTTCCTCTTTTAGTTAGCAGTGATTATCCGATGTTAGTTCTTGCTAACACCGGATTTTTAAGTAAGGCACACACAAGATATGTGCCTTACTTTGTTAGCTTAATCTAACCGTTATTATAACTTTTTTCTCAATAATGTCAAGGAGAGCCTGCCTTCGAATTAAAATTTCTTTAACCATTCAGCCTAATGCCACATCCAGTACCATCATCAGCGCAAATCCAACCGCCACACCAATGGTTCCAATATTGGTGTGTTCCCCATTCTGCGATTCCGGAATCAGCTCCTCGACCACAACATAAATCATGGCTCCTGCCGCAAAAGACAGAAAATACGGAAGCGCGGGACGGATACTTGAGGTTAACCAAATGGTAAGGAGTGCGCCAATGGGTTCTACAATCCCAGATAACACACCACAGACGAAGGCCTTCGTCCTGCTCATGCCTTCTCCTCTTAAAGGCATGGAAATAATGGCTCCCTCCGGGAAATTCTGAATAGCAATACCAACCGCGAGTGCAAGCGCCCCTGCCATCGTGATTCCGGTATTACCCATCACGGCTCCTGCAAAGGCCACACCTACCGCCATTCCCTCCGGAATATTATGAATCGTGACGGCAAGCAGCATCATGGTTGTTTTCGAGAATCCGCTTTTCACCCCTTCCGGCTTGTCACTTGCAAGATGCAGGTGAGGAGTCAGTGTATCAATCAGTAGTAAAAATACAATTCCAAGCAAGAATCCAACCAGTGCAGGAACCCACGGGATCACTCCCTGTTCCGCTGCCATATCAATGGACGGAATTAAGAGTGACCAGACGGATGCGGCAATCATCACTCCTGCTGCAAATCCAAGCAACGCTTTTTCCAGCCGGGCATTCATCTCTTTGCGCATCAGGAATACCATTGCTGCGCCGAGCGTCGTGCCAAGCAGTGGAACCAGCAATACAATCAATTCAGACATACCAATCTCCCTTTTGATTTACTCTTATGTTATTACCGGGGAAAAGAAATGGTGCCTTTTCCCTTATGCAAGATCAAATACACTTCTGCATTTCAGATTTTCAGGAGTGCCTTCGATGATCTCTACCGTATATTCACCGGCATCCATATCAAAATAATTATCAGAGAAACGAACATCCCCACTCTCGTCATACAGCTCTACATTCTTTGCATAAGCATCGGCTGTTACAGTGATCCTGCTGCCCTCCTGCTTTAGGCTAAGATGCGGATTCTTGAAGTAATAATGCTTCGGTGCCGTAAATAGACAGGTGTTTTCAGATACTGCCTTTCCATCCACGGCAAAGCTGTAGGTCATGTGGATTTCTCTTTCATCATAAGAGCTAAAGTCCTTCTTTTCAAGCCATACGCCATCCAGCGCCGGTACCGTCACGGTCTCTTCTCCGCTTTCAAGTACCTTACTTTCTGAATCCCGCAGCGACCATCTCACAATACCGGTAACCGCTTCAAAGGTTTCATTTGCTACATGAAGGGTACCACTCTTCTCAATCGGCTTTGGCTCTGCAATACAATATGGACGTTCACTCAGTTCGCCGGTCTCCTCACAGGAAATCATTACCGGTGCAAACATCTTACGTTCTGCATAGTGAAGAGCTTTCCATCTGCCATAGTAATCAATGCTTGCCCAGGATGCTACCGGCCAGATATCATTTAACTGCCATACGACAGCTCCCATGCATCTTCCACGATATCTACGGAAATGCTCCACGCCATAACGGATCGCATCCGCCTGTAAAAGCTGGGATGCATATAACAGATGGGCAAAATCCTTCGGGTAAAGATACGTTGCAGAAAGGTATTTCAGGATCTTACCATTTGCAGCCGTATTTCTCTGATGCATTTCCATCACTCTGGAGAAAATATTCCGCTCTTCCGGAAGGGTAAAGCTCTCCACCGTCTTAAGGCTCGGGAAGGACTGGAAGCCGAACTCGGAAAGATAACGGAAATGGTACTTTCTGTAATCGGTAAACGGCTTCTCTCCATGCCATACGTCCCAGTAATGGGCATCTCCTCTTGCCTCATCCCACGGATTATCATAGCTTCCGCCTGAGGACGGAGAAGACGGCCAGTAAAAGGTCGCAGGATCCTCTGCCTTACAGATCTTCGGTATAATATATTCATAAATCTTCGTATAGTCTGCTTTCTGTTTTGCTGTTGTAAGCCAGGTGCCATCCAGTGTCTGGGTTTCCATCTCATTGTTACCACACCACAGGGCAAGACACGCATGATGACGGATTCTGCGGACATTCTCAATGGTCTCTGCGATGATATTGCGCTCAAATTCGTCATCCAGTTCATACGATGCACAGGCATACATGAAATCCTGCCATACAAGCAGTCCCAGTTCATCACACAGATCAAAGAAGAAGTCCTCCGGATAATAACCGCCGCCCCAGACGCGGATACAGTTGTGGTTCGCCCATACCGCATCCCTTAACAGCTTCCCGGTTCTCTCCTTCGTCACTCTGGATAACAGATTGTCCTCCGGAATATAATCCGCACCCATGGCAAAAATCTTCACACCGTTTACTTCGTGGGCAAAGCAATTACCCCATTCATCTTGATCCGTATTTACTGTAATCGTACGCAGACCGATTCTGCGTTTCCAGGAATCCAGTACCTTTCCATCCCCGGAAAGCAGGCTTACCTCTACCTGATAAAGTGGTTGATCTCCATAGCCATGCGGCCACCAGAGCTTCGGATCCGTGATGGCGATGCGGAACTGTTCTTCTGCTCCTTCGCCGCGTTCCTCATACGTATACGTTTTTTCATCGGGAGAAGTTACCTGAATGGCAAGGGTTCCCTCCGGCTGATCGGTAAAGGTCTCTACGGCAATGTCAAAATCCAGTGTTACAGAACCTTCTTCATGGATTTGTGTTATGTAAACCGATTCAATACGGCTCTTTTCCACGCCGACTAACGATACCTCACGGTAAATTCCTGCGTCCGGAACACGCGGCCCCCAGTCCCAGCCGAACATGCAGTGTGCCTTACGAAGATGAGGAAATCCCTCCATTGCCTCATGCGAACCACCGGTATACACCTTTGCATTCTCTTCTTTAATATATTGTGTCGGAGAGTGAAGAATAACCTGTAATTCATTCGTTCCCTCCTTTAAAAGGTCTCCATCCAGAAGATCATACTCCCAGCTGCGGTGCATGTTATAAGCACTGCCAAGCAATTGCCGGTTTACATAAATATCCGCAAGCGTATCAATTCCATCAAACCTTAAGAACAGTCCATCCATGGAAAACCACTCCGGCTCCACCTCAAACCGGGTCGTATAACAGAAATCATTATCCATAATGGGAAGCGTCTTTAATTCATTGTCACGATAATACGGATCCTCGATTTTCCCTTCGGTAAGAAGGGTCGCATAAACCGATCCCGGAACCTCTGCCGGCAGCCCCGCTTCTCCGGTAAGACCTGCATCCTTTCCCAGAATCTTTAAATTCCATGTACCATTTAATAATTTTGTTTTCATCTGCATCTCCTACGCTGTTTATATTCTCTTATCTGCATATTTATGATATAATGTAACTATTCAGAGCCATGCAAATTCTGTCAAAACATGAACGGAATGCCTGCATTCCAAGTCATATTTGACAGCCTTTATATGGCGAAGTAACCACATGAGCAGAAGGCAGGCTGCATAGCAGCGATTTGGCGAATGGGGTGCTGAATAGTTCCATTTCATATAAATAGCAAATGCATTCCTATCTATGCGTTAAGTCTATCATAAAACCACAAAGGAGTCCATCATGAAACAAAAAGGAAAACGAATTGCCGCACTGATCTGTGTGATCTTACTTGTACTGCTTTATGTTGCCACTTTAGTTGTGTCGCTGCTTGATTTTGAAGGCTCTGACCAGTTGTTTGCATCCTGTATCGTGGCCACAATTGTTCTGCCCATTCTTCTGTGGGTTTACATCTGGCTGTATGGAAAGATAACCCGGAAGGATACGATTGCAGATCTGCACCACGGCCAGAAGGATGAGCACTAAATTCGAACCTCGCTTTGCTCGTTCTCATTAAGTGTCTGGGGACCGTTCGCACTAAGCTCAGACTTCTCCTTCGGATCGTCTTCTCTAAGTGCTCTACATGACTCAGGAAAAGCAGAAACCGGAAACTTTCGCTTCCAATTTCTGCTTTTCTCTATTTCTTATTACTTTTTAATACTGCCTGTTAATGCGTTTCTTCTCTATGCTCTATGCATAATTCTGTTCTCAATCCACGCGTTCCCTGCCCCAGAAGAATAATGCTACCGTACCAGGGCCTGTATGGCTTCCGATGGTCGTTCCGATCCAGTTGATCTGTACCGGTTCTTTTAAGTTCGGGAAGTTCTTTTCCACAAGATCTGCAACTGCTCTTGCATCCTCATAGCATGCGGACTGGGAAATATAGCACTTGCCATCGTAAGCAGTGCCTCCCTCTGCGTTCTCGATCATCTTATCTACAATTGCCTGAATAACCTTTTTCTTCGTACGGATCTTGTATCTGGGAATCAGTCTTCCCAAATTATCCATATTCAGTAATGGACAGATATTCAGCAATCCACCAATGAAGCCTGCTGTCTTGGTAACACGTCCTCCCTTGATATAGAAGGTTAAATCGGTAGAGAAAAACCAGTGATGCATTCTTAACTTATTGGTCTCTGCCCACTCATGAAGCTCATCAATATTCTTCCCTGCATCTCTCATATCTGCCAAAGTATCCATAATCAGACCATAACCGGAAGAAGCTCCCAAAGAGTCTACTATATAAAGCTTACGATCCGGATATTTCTCTTCAAGGTTCTGCTTTGCAACCATCGCAGAGTTCACGCTTCCGGAAATTCCGGAGGATAGAGTAAGATGAATAATATCCTTTCCTTCCTTTAAAATAGTCTCAAAATATTGTTCATATTCTTCCGCATTTACCTGAGAAGTTCTGGTATCTGCTCCATTTTCCATGGCTTTATAAAAGTCTTCGAAATTCATGGACTGTCCCAGGTCATCTGCATATTGCTTTCCATCCAGTTCATAGTGAAAACAGATGTAACGGATGTCTCTCTGTTCCATATGCTCTTTTGATAAATCCGCCGTAGAACAGCAGCTTAATACATAATCACTCATGTTATTAACCTCTCTTATCCATTTTTCTCCATTATACTACAATATGGTAATATATTCAATCATATGTAGTACTAAAAGCCACTTCGGGAAAGCACGTATATTTGTCAGCCAATCGGTACAATCCGGCAGCTTATGAATGAACCTGGCTGAACTGTTACTATATGCCTTTGTTACTATTCTCCAGAACCTCATTCCGGTAACGATTCACAGGCTCATTTGTAGTTTTGCTTCAAATGAGGAGCCTGATCCTACTTAAAATAAGCAACTCCGGATTCAAAAATCATCATATCCTGTTCGCCGTAAATATTTACTGCAACGCCCTTATCACGGCGCTCTGCATGAACCATCTTACCAAAGCATCTGCCATCCGGAGAGGTAATGCCTTCAATGGATGCATAGGAGCCATTGATGTTCCACTCTTCATCCATGGAAACCCTTCCATCGGGATCACAGTACTGGGTTGCAACCTGACCGTTTGCAAACAGCCTGTCAATCCATTCCTTCGGTGCTACGAAACGTCCTTCTCCATGGGAAGCCGGACAGCAATAGGTTGCTCCGAGTTCTGCTTCCTGCAACCAGGGTGACTTGTTGGAAACGACCTTCATATACGCCATTCTGGAGATATGACGGTTAATGGTATTAAAGGTCAGTGTCGGAGAATCTGCCGTCTGTCCGCAGATCTCTCCATAAGGAACCAGACCTAATTTAATGAGTGCCTGGAATCCGTTACAGATACCAAGTGCCAGACCGTCTCTTTCATTAAGAAGCTTCTGGACGGCTTCCTTCATCTTCTCATTCCGGAATGCGGTTGCAAAGAACTTCGCACTTCCATCCGGTTCATCACCTGCGGAGAAACCACCGGGGAACATAATGATCTGTGCTTTTGCAATATCCTTTTCATAAGCCTCTACCGAATCACGGATGTCCTGTGCGGACTGGTTTTTAAACACTCTGGTAATAACGTCCGCACCGGCACGCTTAAATGCCTTCGCGCTGTCATATTCACAGTTCGTTCCGGGGAATACCGGAATAAATACGGTAGGACGAGCCACCTTATTCTTACATACATAAACAGAATCTGCACGATAAATCGGGGATTCCACTTCTTCTTTTCCCTTGTATGCCCTGGTCGGAAATACCTTTTCAAGCTTTGATTCCCATGCATCCAGTGCTTCTTCCATGGTAATCTTCATATCGCCATAGGTAAATACAGGCTCTTTTGTCATCGTTGCCACAATACGGAAATTCAGATCCTCAGTCTCTTCCTGGCTGTCGCAAAGCTCCTTTAACTTCTCTGCATCTTCGGCATTCATTTCAATCACCAGATCACCCAGACTGTTTTCAAACAGCTCTCTCTCCTTCAGGTTATCTGCAAATGCCACACCTAGCTGATTACCAAATGCCATCTTGGAAACGCCTGCGGCAAGACCCCTGGCATCCAGCACATAAGCGGCTTTTACCTTACCATCCCAGATCAACCGGGAAATAAAAGTGAAGGTCCTCATGGCATGATCATAAATCGGAATATCATATTCGTCACGGTCAAACCAGAACTGAACCAGTTTATCTCCTGCTTCCTTAAGCTCCGGTGTTATCATATGCTTTCCTTCCGCTACATCGACTGCAAAGGAAACAAGGGTTGGCGGTACATCAATTTCATTGAACGTACCGGACATACTGTCTTTACCGCCAATGGACGGAAGTCCGAATCCAAGCTGTGCATCGTATGCGCCAAGCAGTGCTGCAAAAGGCTGGCTCCAGCGTTCCGGATCGGAGGTCATTCTGCGGAAGTATTCCTGGAAGGTAAAGCGTACCTTATGGAAATCACCACCGCCTGCTACAATTTTCGCAAGAGATTCCGTCACTGCATAAACAGCTCCATGATACGGGCTCCAGGAGGATAAGTACGGATCAAATCCATAGCTCATCATGGTTACGGTATCCGTCTTTCCTTTTAATACCGGAAGCTTTGCAACCATGCTCTGGGTCTCGGTCAGCTGATATTTACCACCATAAGGCATCAGCACGGAGCCTGCACCAATAGAGGAATCGAACATTTCCACAAGTCCCTTCTGGGAGCAGACATTCAGATCATTCAGTGTCTTCAGGTAAGCTTCCTTTACATCCTCTTTCTCTAAGGCTTCTTCTACAGCCGGAATTGCAATCTTCTTAAAATAATTATCTTCTTCGGAAGGGATATCCACTTCAACACTGGTTTCCTGATGGGCACCGTTGGTATCAAGGAAGGCTCTCTTTAAGTTTACGATTTCCTTTCCACGCCATTTTAATATGAGTCTCGGATCCTCGGTAACTACTGCTACCGGAACAGCTTCGAGGTTTTCCTCTGCCGCATAGGCAAGGAACTGATCCACATCCTTCGGATCCACAACCACTGCCATACGCTCCTGGGACTCGGAAATGGCAAGTTCTGTTCCATCCAGTCCCGCATATTTCTTCGGAACCTTATCAAGGTCTACGGTAAGTCCATCGGCAAGCTCTCCGATTGCCACGGAAACACCGCCGGCACCAAAATCGTTACACTTCTTAATCAGTCTGCTGACTTCTCCGCGGCGGAATAATCTCTGAATCTTTCTTTCGGTTGGTGCATTACCCTTCTGTACCTCTGCTCCACAGGTTTCAATGGAGCTTTCGGTATGTACCTTGGAGGATCCTGTTGCACCGCCACAGCCATCACGTCCGGTTCTTCCACCTAACAGAATGATGATATCGCCCGGATCAGAATTTTCACGGATCACATTCTTACGTGGAGCGGCTCCCATAACGGCACCGATTTCCATTCTTTTTGCCACATAATCCGGATGATATAATTCTTTTACATAACCGGTAGCCAGACCAATCTGGTTACCATAGGAGGAATAACCGCTCGCTGCACCACGGACGAGCTTCTTCTGGGGAAGCTTACCCTTTAAGGTATCCGCTACCGGTACAGTCGGATCTGCTGCTCCGGTAATACGCATTGCCTGATAAACGTAGCCACGACCGGATAACGGATCACGGATTGCTCCTCCTAGACAGGTTGCAGCACCACCAAACGGTTCAATTTCTGTCGGATGATTGTGGGTTTCATTTTTGAAAAATACCAGCCACTCTTCCGTTACCGGTCCATCGCCATAGTCCATCTCAACCGGTACTACAACAGAACATGCATTGATCTCATCGGATTCTTCCATATCCTGTAATCTGCCATCCTTTTTCAGCTTACGCATGGCCATAAGAGCTAAGTCCATCAGACAGACGAATTTATCCTTACGTCCTGCAAAAATTTCTTCTCTCGTATCTAAATAGCTTTCATATGTCGTTTCTAACGGAGCCCGATAATATCCGTCCTTGAAAGAAACGTTCTTTAACTCTGTGGAAAACGTGGTATGACGGCAATGATCCGACCAGTAGGTATCCAGTACACGGATCTCTGTCATAGACGGGTCTCTCTTTTCATCTTCAGCAAAATAATGCTGAATATGCTGGAAATCTTTAAATGTCATTGCAAGAGAAAGACTCTCATAAAGCTTACGCAGTTCCTCTTCTCCCATGGCAGTAAAGCCATCAAAAACCGCCACATCAGCAGGCTCTTCATACCGTGTAATCAGGGTATCCGGCTTTTCCATGGATACTTCTCTGGAATCGACAGGGTTAATACAGTAAGAACGGATGCGGGCAAATTCCTGATCCGTAAGATCTCCTGCAATCATATAAGTGACTGCGGTACGGATCACAGGTTCCTCATCCTCCTTGAGGAAACGGATACATTGTACGGCAGAATCCGCTCTCTGGTCGAACTGTCCCGGAAGAAACTCTACGCTGAACACTCTGTTTCCAGCCGGAATCTCAATGGTTTCGAGGTAGTAATCATCTACCGGCGGCTCTGAGAACACACAGGAAAGTGCCTGTTCAAAGACAGTATCCGAAAGGTTCTCTACATCATAACGAATAAAGATCCGAACCCCGGTCACACTCTTAATATCCAGATAATTTCCAATCTCCTCCTGTAATTCTTTTGCCTTGACAGCAAATGGTGCTTTCTTTTCCACATAGACGCGCTTTACATTACCCATGAAAATTTTTCATCCTCCATATATAATAATAAAAACTTTGGTAACTATTCCTCTGCGATGAGTCCGCTCATCATATACATAATCTCCCGGTCAACGGCCGCTTCGGTAATTCCCCGTGTTTTAGCCGCTGCCTTAAGACCCTCTAAAACATACATCATATTGCTGGCTGCTCCGTGGGGATCTTCACAATAGAATTCCCCATTTTCCACACCTTCTATGATCAGCTTTTCTAAAATAAACAAAGCAATATCAAACTGCTTTTTAATATAATTCTGCTTCGGGGCTGTTTTATTTTCAAAATAGTATTCATAAATGGCAACGGTCAGTGAGTTCTTTTTACTCAAAAGCTCTCTTTTCTGTTCTTTCAGGAACAATGCCAGTACATCTGCAGCCGTTGCATCCTCCGGAATTCCCTCTCCAAAGGATTCTTCTTCCTCCTGATGCAGGATCTCTTCAAAAATCTCTGCTGTGCTTGAAAAATAAAGATATAAACCGCCACGGCTGATCTCACAGGCATCCACGATGTCCTTCATCGTCACCTGCTTGTAGCCCTTTTCCTGAAAAACCTTTCTGGCCGTATCCAGAATGTGTTTCTTCTTCTGAACCGATTTATCACTCATTCCCTATATCCCCCGTATGTTTATGCCAGTGGTGCATCCCAGACATTTAATACTTCCTTAAGCTTCTGAAGACATTTTAAGAACGTGCCATTCTCCACCGCTTCTGACCACAGCATCCCCTTCGTCATGCCGCCGAGAACGTATTTCGCCATAATCGCATAAATAAGTTCGATATCCTTAAACTCCACACGGTCTAAGGCTCTCATTTCATCCTCATGCGTACGGATTCCGTTTCTTGATAATGCATATACATAGTTCCGGTCTACAAGTCCTGTCCGCTGTACCTCCTTCACAAAGGAAAGCAGTGTGCTTTCATATACAGGGATCGCTACCGAATTTGTATTCTGCTCGCCTTGATATATCTGGTAATTCTTCTGCCCCTTCTTCTGTTCAAAATAAGGAATGTATCGTAAAAGGCTCTGACTGATATCACGGTACTTCTTCATCAGCTCCTCAAGATATTCATTTTCATTCTCCATAGATTGTACCTTCCCCCCAAAAAAATAAGATGTAACTATTCAGAACTACATTCGCAAAGTTTCTGCTTAGCAGTAACTTTTGCTCATGTAGTTACTTCGCCATATAAAGATTGTCAAATGTCCATCCGAATGCAAGCATTCGACGGACATTTAACAATCTTTGCATGGCTCTGAATAGTTACATCTTATCATAAATCAGGAGGAAAACAAATATAATTTTACATAGTTGGTAAAGGATTGTCGAAAAGATTGGGAGTTCTTTTGGAACAAGCGAATATATTGTCATTTATAGTCAATATAGTTGTAGAAATTTTACGAAAATATCAATATAATTACAAATGTACCGATCGAGAGGTCGGTAAGGCTAATTAGCAATTCCGGAAGAATTCCCCTTTTACACAAACGAAGGCCCCCAAGAGAGATCTTGGGGGTCTTTGTTTGCTTCAGCAATAAGCCATGCAGGTCAATGCAGGAAGCATCCCCGTGGAAGCTTGCTTACAAAGGGGATGTTTTCTGTGTTGACCTATAGGGCGCATGCCCTGCATGAAATAAGCGTAGCTTATGAATGCTGCATGGCCTTACGATTTTTTATTTACTTTCTAACATTCCAGTGTTACAATTAACAATATAATTATGATGTAAAATTTCAATCAATGAAAGGAGCCTTTTATGGCTACCATCCGTGATATTGCTGAAAAGCTTGGTGTATCCATAAGTACAGTTTCCAAAGGCTTAAACGGCGCTGCCGACATCAGTGAAGAGCTTCGCCAGCTGGTACTCGATACTGCCGTGGAAATGCACTACACCACCAAGCGTATGCGTAAGGAATCCAATAAAAAACTTTGTATCTTCGTAGAACACGCCCAGCATGACATGCCGAATTCTTTTGCTTATGATATTATTCTTGGATTTAAACAGGCTGCCTATCGTGATAACTGGGACATTGACATTATCCCCATCACTCCCGAATTCCAGACTACAGAGAAATATGACACCTATATGTTGAAAAATGGTTACTCCGGAGCATTTTTAGTCGGCTTTGGCTTACAGGATGAATGGATGTATCAGCTTATCTCCACCACTTTCCCTACAGTCCTTTTTGATAATTATATTCCGAAGAATCCGAATATTGCTTATGTAGGTGCCGACAGCTTTGAAGGAATTGACACCGCAATTGAACATCTTAAAGCACTTCATCATACAAGAATTGCCTTTTTGAACGGTTCTTTATATTCCATGATTGCCGAGCACCGGGAACGGGCCTTTTATTTAAGTATGAAAGCACATGGCCTTCCGATTGATGACCGCCTGATCGTACATACCTCCTTCTACGGAAGTGGTGTTGCAGGAGACCTTCCCGCATTACTCGAACTGGGTGCTACTGCTATCCTCTGTGGCAACGATCCCATTGCCTACGAGGTGATTCATGAGTGCCTCAAGGCAGGATACCGGATCCCGGAAGATGTCAGCGTCATCGGTTTTGATGATCTGCCCGATTCTGCCAAAACCACGCCGCCCCTTACCACGATCCGCCAGAACCGCCTTGATCTTGGCAAGTGCAGTTATTCTACTCTGTGCAGTCTGCTCATGCATGTCACCTGCAGCATGACCCTGTTACGCCCCCGACTTGTAGTGCGTGAATCGACCGGGGAGGCTGCTGCTTCTACTAAATAACTGTGAAAGAAAATAATAAACAGATGAGGTTAACATTAAACCTCTGATTTAATGGAAGTTCATAAACTGCCTCGAATAAACAGGCAGCCATATAATGTCATATTCTGCTTATTGGAAGATCAGGAAACAACCTTTTCTGATTAACTGGAAAGCTCTTGGAAATGCCCATGAAATAATGTTTTGTTTCAATGATATAATACAAAAAACCACCATAATATTAGGTGGTTATCAGAGTACTCTAATTGCCAAACCGGATAATTATATGGCAGGCGTAGCCGCTCCTGCATC
>ERZ1026860.414-NODE-414-length-29713-cov-28.271866_pt1 | contig 29713 bp, 23 predicted proteins | sample MGYA00380160_ERZ1026860 | MGnify/ENA primary metagenome ERZ1026860 (study PRJEB33269, sample SAMEA4719796) | human gut metagenome | biome: human-associated habitat; feature: organic feature; material: feces | place: Cameroon | collected 2013-10 ... | reverse complement strand
ACGGTCTGTTCACCTACGACCGCACCGCCATCAAGCCGGACGCCAACGCCGTCCGCTCGGTAAACGCCGCCCTTGCCGCAGAGTTTGCAAGGGTGGTAAAATAAGCGCCCTTGGCGCGGGACGATTGGGAATGCGCTCCGCGTTGCTCTGCGCATAAATAGAGGAAAGAAGATTTTTATTTGTAGTTTCGAAACGCCTGCGGGCGTTTCGAAACTACTTTTTCACGGGAGGGGTCGCAACGGTAAACGGCATTTGCGACAAAAAACAACGCCCGAGTTTTCCACATTCTTCCTTTCGAAAGGTGGAAAACCCGGGCGTGTTGTTTTTACAGAGCCATCAGCTGTTGGCGCTGGTGTTGTTCACGATCTTGGCAGCGGGCAGCTTACCCATGGCAGAGCTGCTCAGGGTGCTTGCCATCTGGGCACCGTAGGCGGCAAGGGCATCGTCCAGCTCCTCGCCCTTCATGTCGCTCAAAATCTGGCTGCGCAGAGCATCCAGCGTGGAAACGCTCAGCGGGTCCAGACGGACGGCCAGCATCATGGCGTAGCCGGAGTATTGAATGGCGGCTGCCTGCCCGTAGGCAAGGCCGCGCAGAGTGTCGGCGGCACCCTCCTGCGTAAAGGCATCGGTCAGGTCGCTTTCGCTCAGCAGGTCGGTCTGCAGGGTGCTGGTGGAGGGAACCTCTGCGTCCAGCACAGCGCAGATATCGGTCAGTGCGCTGCTTGCGATGCTGTTAAAGGCGGTCAGCTGGCTGGAAGTATCTTCCGGGGCATTGGCGTTGTAGCTGTCCGCAGCTTTCTGGGCAAGGGAGAGCATCTCGGCCTTCTGGTCATCGGTGGCAAAGGCGAAGGTGCTGGTGTTGTACAGCGGCACGGTGATAAAGCCGATCTCGTACATGGTGCTGTCCAGATGCTCGGTCAGCTCGCCGTCCTCCACAGGGGTCTCGCCGTTTTTGCCGTAGACGAGATCCAGCAGCAGGGTGTGCTTGTACTGCAGCTGCTGGAACAGCTTCAAAGTCTCCAGCCCGATGCCGTTGGCGGTGTAGGTGTCGCCGTAGTTATCCATCAGCTGTTGGGCGTAGTTGTCGGCGGCGGACTTCTGCTCCTCGGTCAGTTCGCCGCCCAGCTCGGCAAAGCGGGCGTCCACGGCGGCAAGGGTCTGCAAAGTCTCAAGGGTCTTTTGCGCTACATAGTCCTTTACCACGGCGGTCTCGCCGGTGTCGGCATCGGTAGTGATGGTGGCCTTGAGGAAGGACTTTACCTTGCTGGTGTCCTGCTCAGAGTCCGCCAGCTGCGCGGCCTGCTGGTAGGCATCGTACTGCGCCAGCAGGTACAGGCCGCTGGTCACCTCAAAATCACCGATCTTTCCCACGGTGTCCGGGGTGGAGAGTGCACAGCCCACAAGGCTGACGGTCAGTGCAAGTGCGCATACCAGCGCAAGCAGTTTCTTTTTCATGCGTTTTGCTCCTTATTTGTTTTTTATAAAACCCTCTCAGTCACGCTTGCGCGTGCCAGCTCCCCCGACAGGGGGAGCTTTTTCGCGTTCGGTGCCGGTCAGGATATCTGCCATAGCTTTCAGGATGTTTTGCAGCAGTTCCAGCGGCTTTTCGTCCGGCTGCAATACCACCGAGAGATAGGGCTTTGTGCCCGCCCCGGCGGTGACCCGGCCATTGAAAGCCTGTAACAGGCCGCGGATCATGGCAAGCTCCAGCGTTTCCAAATTCAGCACAAGGGTGTCCTTCTTCTGGGTCACCTCGTACACGCCCACGGCAGCGGCCTGTACGCGGACGAGGGAGACGTTGACCAGATCGCTCACCGAGGGCGGCGGGTCGCCGTAGCGGTCGATGAGCTCGTCCAGCACATCGGCGGCGTCCTCCGGGGTCTGGATGGCGGCAATGCGCTTATAGGCTTCGATGCGCCCTGCGCCGTCCGGGATATACTTTTCCGGGATGAAGGCGTCCACCCGCAGGTCCACAAGGCAATCGCTCTTGTCCCGCTGGACGGGTTCGCCCCGTGCCCGGGCAATGGCCTGTCCCAGCATTTTGACGTAGAGGTCGTAGCCCACGGCTTCCATGTGGCCGTGCTGGCTGTGCCCCAGCAGACTGCCCGCGCCGCGAATTTGCAGGTCCCGCATGGCGATGCGGAAGCCGGAGCCGAAGGCGGTAAACTCCCGGATGGCAGAAAGCCGCTTCTGGGCGATATCGGTCAGGGTCTTGTCCCGGCGGAAGGTGAAGTAGGCGTAGGCCTTGCGGCCGGAGCGCCCCACCCGCCCACGGATCTGGTACAGCTGCGCCAGACCCATGCGGTCGGCGTCCTCAATGATGAGGGTGTTGCAGTTGCGCACATCAATGCCGGTCTCGATGAGGGTGGTGCAGACCAGAATGTCGATCTCGCCGTTCAAAAGGTGCTGCCACACGGGGTTCAGCTCTTCTTCGGTCATCTTGCCGTGGGCAATGCCTACCCGCGCACCCGGCACCATCTGGCTGACATGGGCGGCGCAGGCTTCGATATTGTCCACCCGGTTGTGCAGGTAGTACACCTGTCCGCCCCGGGCAAGCTCCTTCTTCATGGCTTCGGCAAGGATGACATCGTTATATTCCAGAACAAAGGTCTCCACCGGCTGGCGCTCGATGGGCGGCTGCTCGATGGTGGAAAGATCCCGGATGCCGCTCATGGCCATGTTCAGGGTGCGGGGGATGGGGGTAGCCGACAGGGTGAGCATATCCACCCCGATGAAGTTCTCCTTCAGCTTTTCCTTGTGCTTCACGCCGAAGCGCTGCTCCTCGTCGATGATGACAAGGCCGAGGTCGTGGAACTTCACGTCCTTGGACAGCAGCCGGTGGGTGCCCACCACGATATCCACGCTGCCGGCCTGCAAGCCGCGCAGGGTCTCCTTCTGCTGCTTTGCGGTGCGGAAGCGGGACAGCATCCCGATCTTCACCGGGAAAGCCTCCATGCGGGAGAGCAGGGTGTTGTAATGCTGCCATGCCAGCAGGGTGGTAGGTGCCAGCAGGGCGCATTGCTTGCCGCCCATGATGCACTTGAAGGCGGCGCGCAGCGCCACCTCGGTCTTACCTACGCCCACATCGCCGCAGAGCAGACGGTCCATGGGGTAGCCTTTTTCCATGTCCTGCTTGATCTCGGCGGTGGCGTGCAGCTGGTCGTCGGTTTCGTCGTAGTCAAAGCGGGTCTCAAAGTCCCGCTGCCAGTCGCCGTCCGGCGGGAAGGCGTAGCCCGTGGCCTGACGGCGGCGGGCGTAAAGCTCGATTAACTCCTGCGCCATCTCCTCGGTGGCCTTTTTCACCTTGGCGCGGGTGCGCTGCCACTCGGCACCGCCCAGCTTTGCAAGCTTTACCTTTTCCTCGTCGCCGGGGGCGGTGTAGCGGCTAAGCAGATCCAGCTGGGTCACCGGCACATACAGCACGTCTGAGCCGGAATACTGCACCTTGAGGTAGTCTTTGGTAGCGCCCTGCACCTCTAACCGCTGGATGCCGGCGTACATCCCGATGCCGTGGCTCTGGTGCACCACATAGTCCCCGGGCTTGATGTCCGAAAGGCTGGACAGGGCGTTTTTGTTCTTCTTGCGCTTTTTGGCCTCGGCGGCGGCTTCCTCGTCCAGTCCGTGGCGGCGGCTGGAAAGCACCGCTGCGTGGGCAAAGGGGAAGGTGCACCCGGCGGTCAGATGCCCGGGAAGCACCTGCAAAATGCCCTTGGCGGGGCGCACATCCCGGCTCATGCTCACGGCGTAGCCCTTGTCGGCAAGGTCGCGGGTCAGCGCGGCTGCGCCCTTGGGCGTACCGGCAAACAGGGTAATGGCGTACCCTTGGGCGATGAGCGGGTCTAAGTCCTCCCGCAGGGAGGCGAGGTCGCCGTTCCAGTTGGGGGCGGCAAAGGCTTCGGCGTTGATAAGGTCTTTCAGCTTGAACTCGTTCATCCCGCGCAGGAAGTTCTCACACAGCAGGGTGCTGTGGTTCTGGGCGGCAATGACAAGATCGTCCATGGTCTGGTACAGCACATCCAGCCCGGGGCAGAGTACGCCCTCTTCCAGCAGCCCGGTCAGCTCCTCGCTGCGGCGGAACTCGGTGGCCTTCTGGGCATCCCGGATGCCGCCCACTTCGTCCAGAATGAACAGCGGCGCGTCCAGATGATCCAGCAGCGTGGCGGGGGCGGGGTAGCGGATGCCGTAATATTTATCCATAGCTTCCGGCATCAGACCGGAATCCAGCTGGGAAAGATCGGCTTCGGTGGCCTTTTCCAGCGCGGTGCGGCGCTTGCCGCGCGCCTTTTTGATGGCATTGCGCAGCGCTTCGGCGGTCTCGGTGGTACTGCCGAACAGCACCTCGCGGGCAGGGGAGAGGTATATTTTTTCCAGTGCGCTGTCCCGTCGCTGGGTCAGCAGGTCAAAGGAGGACATGGAATCGATTTCATCGTCCCAGTATTCCACGCGGGCGGGCTGACGCATATCCGGTGCGTAGATGTCCACGATATCGCCGCGCACGCTGAACTGTCCCGGGCCGTCCACCTGACTGCGGCGCACATACCCGGCGGCAAACAGCCGCGCTACCAGCGCTTCGCGGTTATACACCATGCCGGGCTTTAAGGTGAGGGTGTTCTGGATGAATTCAGCCCGGGGCACGGTGTACTGCAACAGCGCCTCAGCGGGCACGCAGACGGCTTGCAGCCGCCCGCCTGCCAGTGCGCCCAGCACCGAAAGGCGGCGGTACTCGTACTCGCGGCCAGCACCCTCCACCGGGCGAAGCATAAAGTCCCGGGGCGGGAACACCGCAGCGGTAAGCCCCAGTGCCTTGAGGTCGTCCGCAAAGTGGGTAGCCTCGGCCTCGCCGGGGGTCACGATGCACAGCACCCGCCCAAGGTCTTTTTGCAGGGCGGCATACAGCAGCGCCCTGCCTGCGGGCGGCAAGCCGAACAGCGCCGCCGGCCCTGCGGAGCCAAAGCTTGCGGCGACCTTCTGATATTCCGGTGTGGCCTTGAGTAAGGCTTCGTACATGGAAAAACCTCCTTTCCTGCTGGGATGACCATTGAAAATGCGCTCCGCGTCTTCCGGGTTGCGGCACCCAGCATCCGCAGCGTGCCTTAGGCGGCACGTGCGTCTTGCTGGCCGCTGCCCCAACAACTCCTCCCTGTTTCCGCCACTGGCGGCGGTCGTCGTTGTTGCTGCGCATAATCAGCGGAAAAATGATTTATATTTTGCAATTCAGGAAAATCTGCGGATTTTCCTGAATTGCTTTTTCACGAGTGGGGTCGTAAAGGTAAACGGCAGCTGCCGCGCTGGTTTCCTGCGGAAACGGTCGTGCGGCGGTTAGCGTCCTCGCCCTCTCCGTCACGGCTTACGCCGTGCCACCTCTCCCAAGGGGAGAGGCCTTGGCAGGCCGGTACAGTTTCTGACTCAAGAGCAAAGTATAAGGTTTCGCCAGAGGCTCTCCCTTTGGGAGAGCTGGCAAAGCCGTCAGGCTTTGACTGAGAGGGCGAGGTCGCTTGCGGGAAGCGAACCGTCTAAGGGCGCTTACCCGTTATACTTGCTCTGTGCCAGACTGAGCTTACCGTCCATGATGAGCTTTGCAGCGGCTTCAAGGTCGGGGTAGCGGTCGGCGATGGCCTTGGCGTCCTCGGGCGGAAACTTGCCCAGCACCCATGCGGCAAGGTCGTAATCCGGGTGGGGCTTTGCGCCGATGCCGATGCGGATGCGGGGGAAGTTCTCCCCGCCCAGCCGGGCAATGATGCTCTTCAGGCCGTTGTGCCCGCCCGCAGAGCCGGAGGGACGGATGCGCAGCTTGCCGGGTGCCTGCGTAATGTCATCGCACAGCACCAGCACATGGTCGGCAGGGATCTTGAAAAAGCCCGCCATGGGGGCGATGGAATCGCCGGAGAGGTTCATGTAGGTCAGGGGTTTCAGCAGCACCACCTTGTGGCCGTTCACCTCGCCCTGTCCCCACAGGCCTTGGAACTTGGTCTTGCCCACAGAGATATGCCACTTGTCGGCCAGCGCGTCCAGCGCGGCAAAGCCGGCGTTGTGGCGGGTGCCATCGTACTTTGCTTCGGGGTTGCCCAGCCCTGCAATGAGCCAGATATCGTTTTCATTCATGATATGATAATACCTTTTCCTGATAATAGTGTGATACAACATCTAAGTATAACATACGCGCGCGCAAAAAGATATACATTATAAGCGAAAAATGGGCAAAAAATGCCCCCGTGCCGCAGGGCACAGGGGCAAAAGGTGTTATTACAGGTTCAGCGTGATGGCAGAGGCCTTCCACCGGCCGTCCTCCTTCACCATGGTGATAGTGCCGGATACCTGCGCGGCGGCGGTGCTGTCCGCAGCGGTCAGCAGGGCGGCGGAAAAGTCGTAGCAGTTTTCTGCCCCGGCGCGCTTTTTCAGGGTGAGGTCAGCAGGCGTCAACTTATCGCCGGACTGCCCGGCCAGTGCGGTGATGCGGGTGGGCAGGCGGTTCGCCATGACTTTGTTCAGGCAGTCGGCTGTCATGGCATCGCCCAGCTGCGCCTGAAGAAAGGCGTACAGACCATCAGTATCTACCGCAACAAGTCCCGGTTCACTGCCGGAAGCCGAAGCAGCGGCGGTATCCACGGCCTGCTCCACGGCGGAGGAGCAGGAGAGCAGCTGCTGCACCACGAACTCGGCCTGCTTTTTGGCCGGGTCGCTGCGCAGGCGGGTCAGGGCGAACACGGCGGCAACAGCCGCGAAGAAAAGGATCAGGCTCAATGCCTGCTTGCGAAAGCTTTCAGACTTCATACACAGCTCCCTTCCGGCAGAGCGTTACTTGCTCTGCTCGTTTTCCAACTTCTGCTTTTTGGCGATGTAGGCCTCCATCTTGGGGGCTGCCCAGCCGTCCAGATTGGTCTGGCGCTCCCGGGCGATGCCCAATGCCTGCGCGGGCACGTCCTTGGTAATGGTGCTGCCGGCGGCGGTGTAGGCACCATCGCCCACCTTGACCGGAGCCACAAGGTTGGTGTTGCAGCCGATGAAGCAGTAATCGCCGATCTGGGTGCGGAACTTGTCCTTGCCGTCGTAGTTGCAGGTGACGGTGCCGCAGCCGAAGTTGCAGTACTTGCCCACATCGCTGTCACCGATGTAGGTCAGGTGGCTCACGGTGTTGCCCCGGGCAAAGTTGGAGTTCTTGGTCTCCACATAGGCACCCAGATGCACGCCGTAGTCGGTGACGGTGTTCACCCGCACATGGGTGAAGGGACCGATGTTGTTGTGGGGGCCGATGTGGCTGCCGTAGATCTGGCTGGCGTTCACGGTAGTGCCCTCGTCCACGGTGCTGTCCTCGATGAGGGTGTTGGGGCCGATGACGCAGCCCGCGCCGATGACCGTCTTGCCCCGCAGGATGGTGCCCGCAAGGATCACAGCGCCCGGGGCAATGACCACCTCCGGGTCGATCTGCACGGTGCGGCTGTCGATGACAACGCCGTTTGCAATGTGCTGCACAAGGATGTCCTCGCGGGCAGCTTCGGCGGCGTCCAGCTGTGCCAGAGCAGCGGCGCGGGCCTGTTCAGAAATAGGATTCGGCATGAAAAAATCTCCCTTCCCACCAAAGCGCGCGGCGGAAGAGAGACAGGAAAGGCGACCGGAAAATTGTTGCCTGTCCGCCCCAGCACCCCCGCTGCGGAAAGCTTTGTTCCGACAAAATAGAATTTGAAAAATTACAGGGATAGAAAGTTGTATCCAACAGGACGAGAAATCGCGTGTATAAACAAAAAACCTCTCGAACTTTCTCCCATTCTATACTACCTTAAAACTTGGAAAATTTCAAGAGATTTGCATAAAAAATAACAGACAAATTCGGGATTTTGCATGGTGGAAAGGAATGGATTTTCTGGTATAATAGTTTAGCATTCACAAAACAATGTTCATCGTACGTTCAAGACAAGGCAAACGATGAGACCGCGGCTGCCATGCCGCCGGTCACGAATGGGAGGTAAACAACGCATGAGCAAAAAGTATCTGTACTACTTCAGCGAAGGCAATGACGCTTTCGGCGGTGACAAGGTCACCATGAAGAACACGCTGGGCGGCAAGGGTGCCGGTCTGGCCGAGATGACCGCAGCCGGTATGCCGGTGCCGCAGGGCTTCACCATCACTACCGACGCCTGCACTCAGTATTACGCAGACGGCCGTCAGATCAATGACGACATCACTGCTGACATCTTTGAGCACCTCAAGGGTCTGGAAGAGATCACCGGCAAGAAGTTCGGTGACAACACCAACCCCCTGCTGGTCTCCGTCCGTTCCGGCGCACGTCAGTCCATGCCCGGCATGATGGACACCATCCTGAACCTGGGCCTGAACGATGAGGCTGTTGAGGGTCTGGCCAAGAAGACCGGCAACGCCCGCTTTGCATACGACTGCTACCGCCGCTTCGTGCAGATGTTCGCCGACGTCGTTATGATGGTTCCGAAGAGCCTGTTCGAGGTCGAGATCGACAAGATGAAGGAAGCCAAGGGCGTCAAGAACGACGTGGACCTGACTGCTGACGACCTGAAGGAACTGGTCGGCACCTTCAAGAAGATCTACGAGGAGAACGAAGGCCGTCCCTTCCCGCAGGACCCCCGCGATCAGCTGATCGAGGCTGTCAAGGCCGTGTTCCGCAGCTGGGATAACCCCCGTGCAAACGTCTACCGTAAGATGAACGAGATCCCCTACGAGTGGGGCACCGCTGTCAACGTGCAGCAGATGGCCTTTGGTAACTCCGGCGACCGTTCCGGCACCGGCGTTGCATTCACCCGTGACCCCGCCACCGGCGCTAAGAAGCTGATGGGCGAGTACCTGATCAATGCACAGGGCGAGGACGTTGTTGCCGGCGTGCGCACTCCTTCTCCCATCAGCCACCTGAAGGATCAGATGCCTGAGGTGTACGATCAGTTCGTTGAGATCGCAACCCGTCTGGAGAACTACTTCCGCGATATGCAGGATATGGAGTTCACCATTGAGGACGGCCACCTGTACATGCTGCAGACCCGTAACGGCAAGCGTACCGCACAGGCTGCTCTGCAGATCGCCTGTGATCTGGTGGACGAGGGCATGATCACCGAGCAGGAGGCTGTCCTGCGCGTGGAGCCCAAGCAGCTGGATACCCTGCTGCATCCCCAGTTCGACGCTGCTGCCCTGAAGGCTGCAGAGGTCGTCGGCAAGGGTCTGGCAGCTTCTCCCGGTTCTGCCTGCGGCCAGATCGTCTTCACTGCTGAGGAAGCAGAGGAGAAGGTCAAGTCCGGCGAGATGAAGAAGGTCGTTCTGGTCCGTCTGGAGACCTCTCCCGAGGATATCGTGGGTATGCAGGTGTCTCAGGGCATCCTGACCGTCCGCGGCGGCATGACCAGCCACGCAGCCGTTGTTGCCCGCGGTATGGGCACCTGCTGTGTCTCCGGCTGCGGCAACGACAATGAGGTCAAGATCGATGAGGAGGCAAAGACCTTCGAGATCAACGGCCACAAGTTCGTCGAGGGCGACTGGATCTCCATCGACGGCTCCACCGGCAACATCTACGGCGAGCAGGTCGCAACTGTGGCCGCTACCGGCAACAAGAACTTCAACCGCTTCATGGGCTGGGCAGACGCAGCACGTCAGCTGCTGGTCATGACCAACGCCGACAACCCGCGCGACGCACAGCAGGCAGTGGATCTGGGTGCTGAGGGCATCGGTCTGTGCCGTACCGAGCACATGTTCTTCGCTGAGGACCGCATCAAGGCTGTCCGCGAGATGATCTGCGCACGCACCGTGGAAGAGCGCGAGGCTGCTCTGGCCAAGGTCGAGCCGTTCCAGCAGGGCGACTTCGAGGCCATGTACCGCATCATGGGTGAGCGCCCGATGACCATCCGCTACCTGGACCCGCCGCTGCACGAGTTCCTGCCCACCAAGGACGAGGACATCAAGGAGCTGGCTGCCGACATGGGCATGTCCTACGACGACCTGAAGAACGTGGTTGCTTCTCTGCACGAGTTCAACCCCATGATGGGTCACCGTGGCTGCCGTCTGGCTGTTACCTATCCCGAGATCGCTGCTATGCAGACCCGCGCTGTGATCAAGGCTGCTCTGAACGTCTCTGCTGAGACCGGCCATGTGATCACCCCGCACATCATGATCCCGCTGGTCGGCGAGGTCAAGGAGCTGAAGTTCGTCAAGGACGTTGTTGTCAAGGTTGCTGACGAGCTGATCGCTGCTGCCGGTGTTGACATGAAGTATCAGGTCGGTACCATGATCGAGATCCCCCGTGCAGCTCTGACTGCCGGCGAGATCGCCAAGGAGGCTGAGTTCTTCAGCTTCGGCACCAACGACCTGACCCAGATGACCTTCGGCTTCAGCCGTGATGACGCTGCCAAGTTCCTGGGCGCATACTACGAGAACAAGATCTACGAGAGCGATCCGTTCCAGCATCTGGATCAGATCGGCGTCGGCAAGCTGATCAAGATGGCTGCTCACGATGGCCGCGAGACCCGCCCCGATCTGGGTCTGGGCATCTGCGGCGAGCACGGCGGCGATCCCTCCAGCGTGGAGTTCTGCCACAACGTTGGTCTGGACTACGTCAGCTGCTCTCCCTTCCGTGTGCCTATCGCACGTCTGGCCGCTGCGCAGGCTGCTATCAAGAACCCCCGCAAGTGATTGCGTGAGCGCTTGAAAAAGCACAAATAAAGCAAACGAACCGCCCCGGTTTCCGTAATGGAAGCCGGGGCGGTTTTTGCGTTGCAACTTGCAGGGAAAAGCGGAAATAGCAAAAAACATCCTTTTTTGTATGAAAGGACAAGCTGACTGTCCAACAGGAACATTATAATAAACAGACAAAAGAACGTAAACGCCTTCAAAGGAGAGTGCACAATGAAAAAACGATGGATGTTTCTGCTGGGCGCGGCATTTGCCGCTGAGCTGTTTCTGGTCGTCTGTATGGCAAGCAGAGGTGCATCGCCGCGTCAGGTAATGTATACATTTAAGGATGACGTGTGGGACGTGGTCTACCGGCTGAACCGCAGATGGAATTTGTGAGAAAAACACTTGACTTTTTGGAAGGTGGACAGGCTGTCTGTCCATCTCTTTTTGTACACTGGGGTTGTGCAAAAGTGACAAAATTTTTGCCACTATTCCGCAAAACGACAAAAGTTCACACAAAGAATTGCGACTGTTGTTGCACTATGCTACAATGAGCTGAGAAGGAGAATGAACCGTGCGTAATAGTAGATTGGACCGTATACTCTATATCCAGCAAGTACTGGTGCAGGGCGGTGTTCTGAACAAACAGCAGACCGCTGACCGCTTCGGTGTCAGCGAGAAAACCATTCAGCGCGACCTTGACACCCTGCGCAGCTACTTTGCAGACAGCGAGCCGCGCCGGGAGATTTTGTATAACTCCGCAAAGGGCGGCTATCTGTTGGATGATACGCTTTCGCGCTTCCTTACCAGCAGCGAGATTCTGGCAGTATGCAAGATTTTGCTGGAAAGCCGCTCCATGGTCAAGGAGGAAATGTTCCCCATTCTGGACAAGCTGGTGCGGGTGTGCACCCCGCTGGACAGGCTGAATCAGGTAAAGGACCTTATCAGCAACGAGCGCTTCCATTACGTTGAGCCGCAGCATGGCCGGAAGTTTATCGAAAGCCTGTGGGAAATCGGCACTGCAATCGAAAACCACAACCTGATGGAAATTACTTACTGCCGCACCCATGACGGCGAGACCCGCGTGCGTACCATCGAGCCGGTGGGCATCCTGTTCAGCGAGTATTATTTCTATCTGGCGGCGTTCATCGAGGGCATCGACAAGGATAAGCACTTCCAGAACCCGCAGGACAACTCCCCGACGATTTACCGCATCGACCGTATCCAGAACTATAAGACCCTCGACCGGCACTTTGCCCAGCGGTATACCGACCGCTTTCAGGAGGGCGAGATGCGCAAGCGCATCCAGTTCATGTACGGCGGCGAGTTGCAGACCATCCGGTTCGAGTATACCGGGCCGAGTCTGGAATCCGTTCTTGACCGACTGCCCACTGCAAAGGTCTTGCAGGTGACGGAAAAAGGCTGGATCGTAGAAGCGGAAGTGTTTGGTACGGGCATTCAGATGTGGATACGAAGTCAGGGTGACTATGTAAACGTTTTATAGCCATAGATGGCAGGAAAGGATGAAAATTAAATGCTGGGCTTTTTTAGCAATCTTTTTGGAAAGAAAAAACAAGACAGCGAGGATCTTACCGAGAGGAAAAATCGCGCCCGGAGTGACAATGGGGCTGTAGATATTGCATCGCGCGCTGCGTCCAATCAGGCAACGCAGATTCAGATGCAGAAGGCGGCGCAGACCTACGCAAAGCCCGACCAGTATACGGGCAACCGGAGTTTGTTTGATAGTGGTGCAGCCAAACGGAATGCCAAGATGCAGGCTTTTGCAAATGGACAGAAGCCCGTGGATCCATATACAGGTGCTGAACTGGAACTGACCAAGAAAGCAGCTAAAGCCAAGTACGGTGCAGACTGGGCGAAACACCTTGCAGAAGCCGATCATACACAACCGCTGGAAAGAATTTTTGAAGAAACTAAGAATGACCCATGGCTCACAACAGAGAATATTCGGGATGCCGCCAACAGCGAGGACAACTTGCAGGTACTCTCTCGCAGTGTCAACAATGCAAAGCGTAGCAAAACCAATACCGAGTTTGTAGAAAATGATGAATACCTTGCAAAAACTGGCGTAGAAATGCCAGAAGAAGGAAAGAGGCACGCCATTGGACATGAAGAAAACTCAAGGCAGTCTCTTGGTAAGCAGTTTGGCAGTTATAGAAGTGAAAATGTAGTCCGCACTGGTCACAATGCGGGTATGGCAGGTGCAGAGTATGCTGGTGTGACTGGACTAACCATGTCTGGAATCAACAACGTAACGGCACTTCTTAACGGCGAAAAATCGGCAGAGGAAGCCATTGCGGATACCGTTGCGCAGTCTGGAAAGGCTGCTGTGGACGGTTATGTGATGAGCAGCAGTCTGACTGTTCTGGGTCATCAGATGTCCAGTTCATCCTCGGAGTTTATCCGTAATTTGGCAGAGGCAAATGTGCCGGGCAAAGTGGTCACGGCGGTCATGGTCACAGGCAACACGCTGGCCCGGTGGGGCAGTGGCGAGATTACCACGCAGGAATGCATGATCGAGTTGGGGGACAAGGGCCTGAACATGGCAACGATGGGCTACTCGATGGCTGTGGGACAGGCACTTATCCCGATTCCCGTTGTAGGTGGTGCCATAGGCGCGATGGTAGGCTCCACTCTGACCAGTAGCTATTATCATCAGCTGATCGACGAGCTGCAGAAAAGGGAGCTGGCCCATAAAGAGCGGCTGCGCCTGACGGCCGAATACAAAAAGGCCGCAGGCGAAGCCCGACAGTTCAATGACCAGCTGAAAGAGTACCGCGACCAGTATTTTGCAGACTGCCACGAGTGCTTTGATACGGCTATTTCAACGCTGAAATTTGCCTATGAGACGGGCGATGCCGACGGCGTAATCAACGCAGCCAATAAAATCACTCGGAAGCTGGGGGGCGAAGTGAAGTACGAGACAGTCAACGAGTATAAAAAATTTGTTCGCAGCGGACAGATTGATGAATTCTGACAGGCGGAAGCTTTGACATTTAAGGAGGAACTATGGGATTGATCTTAGGCGCAGCGGCCCTTGCGGCAGCTGCATTGGGCGTGGGCGGACATGTGGACGCCAGCGAAAAAAATCAGATGGCGCAGGACATCCTAGACGATGCCAAGATGAGCTATGATATGCAGAAGGCAATCCTGGAACTCTCGCAGTTTCAGACCAAAAGTGCCCTGATGACTCTGGGCGAAACCAAGAAAGATGTGCTGGAAACTTCTGTGAGGCGTTTTTTGGATAACTATCAAAAGGCGGTTGAAAACTTCCGTAATACAAAACCCTATATGAATCCCAACGAACTCTCGAAATTTTCCATTTCCCGGCAGGACATGCTGGAACTGCGTGAATTGAGCGACATTTATGATACCTCGCTGGAAGATGCAGCAGCAGGTGCAGCCACCGGCGCACTCCTGACACTGGCGGCGACGGGTTCGCTCTCTGCGGTTACGGGAGGTCTGACGCTTGCAGGTAGCGCACTGGCCGCAGGAGAGGTCGGCATGGCCGCTACCTTTGCAGGTGATGCACTGGCAGTTGGCGCAGCGGCCACCCCGTTTATGGCTATCGCGGCCCCGGCACTGCTCTTTACTGGAATTTCTGCAAGCATGAAAGCAGACGAAAACTTGGAGGAAGCACGAAAAAAGCAGGCAGAAGCCGAGCGGGATGTGGCACAGATGGAGGTGGCAACGCAGCTCTGCGATACCATCACCGAAAAATCGGAGATGTTCAACAAACTGCTGGAGCAGTTGAATGAAATTTTTGATGAGTGCACAAAGATGCTGGAACAGACGGTCCAGCGGAGAGAGGCTCAGAGAAAACGCTTCAAGGACAAGCTGATTCGGGAGACGGATTTTACAGATGACGAGTGGGAACTGCTGAGTGTGACCCGGTCGCTGGCTGGTGCCGTCAAGTCGGTCATCAACACGCCGATGCTGAGCAGCGATGGAACCATCACGACAGAAGCAGAGGAAATGTGCGACCATGTGCAGGTAGCGCTTCCAGAATTCAAGGAACAAGTGAAGCAACTCAAAGCTGTGGAGCCCAAAGCGGGCTACGGTTCTGATATGAGCGTGTTCAGCCCAGATGAAGAAAAGGACCCACTATATCTCGTCAAGGGTGCTTTTGGCCAGAAGCGCAAAAAGGGCGTAAAAAGCGCCACATCCACCGCGTCCGCACAGCCACAAGGAAAAATGCGTACGCTGCGGAACGCCGTGCTCTGGATATTCTGTGCGTTGATGGTGCAGACTACAATTTTAATGATTGCGTATGGCGCACCAATCTGGGAGACGATATGCTATGTGGTATGGACGGTCGTTCTGTGTCCGAAAGTGGCTCCGGAACGGCCAGTTTGGAAGCGTATCCTGATGATGATTGGAGTGATGATTCTGTGTGTATGTGTGGAGGTATTTCTCTAAATTGCAAAGCTAACTAGAATTAAAAAATCTACTGCACTTTCAGGTTATTACAATCCCGGTCGATTGCACATACAATACAAGTATCACTTCACAAAACGGAGGATACTTGTACTATGGTGGACTACGCCGACATCGGAAAACGCATCCGTGCCTGCCGCCTTGCAAAGGGCATGACGCAGGAACAGCTGGCCAATGAGGTCGGCGTGGTGGTCACGCATATCAGCCACATCGAAACAGGAAACTCCGTGCCCAGCCTGAAAACGCTGATCGACATTATCAATGCACTGGACTGCTCGGCGGACGAGCTGCTGTGCATCGAGATCAAAAAAGCAAAGCCGGTGTTCGACAGCTGGATGACCGAACAGCTTGCGGATTGCTCTGCCGATGAGGCAAAGATCATCAAAGAAACCGTCGTCAGCCTGAAAAAATCGCTCCGAAAAGTGTACGGAAAGTCCGCTAAATACAGATATGACTAGAACTTCAAAAAAGTTGATAAGGCATTGAGCGCCTGAAAGAGCACCAATAAACAGAATGAACCGCCCCGGTTTCCATAACAGGAAGCCGGGGCGGTTTTTATGCAAAGCTATAAAGGAAAGATACGGCTCACAGACATTGGCTCATATACCTGCCGGAGACGCAGGACATCAGGATGGTTGTCTACACCTCCACAGTCAGCTCGATCCACGCTGCATGGCGGAACTGGTGGGGCATTTTGTTGGCTTCACGGTACATGAAATACGCTTTCGGGCATAACAAAAGGCCATCGGGCAGTCATTTTCCCGGCAGCCTTGCGTCTGATATTTTTTTTCACTTTTGCTACAATAGTATTATTTTGTTTGAAAAGGAGAATCGTTATGTCGAAGAAGTATCCTGCTCTGTCGCCTGTTCTCATAAAAAAGTATCTGACCCATCTACGAGAGACCGAGCGAAGCAACCATACGATCAGTAAATACGCCCATGATTTGACGACATTCCTAAATTACCTTAATGAAAAGCCGCTGACGAAAGCAGCTTTGATCGAATGGAAGTCTACCCTTGTTGCTTCTTTTGCACCCGCAACTGTCAATTCAATGCTGGTAGCGGTAAACGGTTATTTATCATTCATGGGGTGGAAGGATCTGAAGGTCAATCTGCTCAAAATCCAGAAGTCGATCTTTACGGATGAAAGCCGTGAGCTTTCCCGCGATGAATATACGCGGCTTGTGAATGCTGCAAAAATCCAAGAAAATGAGCGGTTGGCACTGGTGCTCCAAACGATCTGCGCCACAGGCATCCGCGTATCAGAGCTGCGCTTTATCACGGTTGAAGCCGTACATCTTGGAAGAGCTGAGATCAGCAACAAAGGCAAGCGGCGCATCGTGTTTCTGCCGAACAATCTATGCAAGCTGCTGTCTATCTATCTGCATAAGCAGGGCAGAACCAGCGGCGCAGTATTTACTACCCGGTCAGGCAGACCGCTTGACCGCAGCAACATCTGGCGGGACATGAAAGCTTTGTGCCAAAGTGCAGGCGTTGACCCTAAAAAGGTGTTCCCTCATAATCTCCGGCATTTGTTTGCACGGACATTTTACTCCGTAGAGCACGATTTGTCTCGTCTGGCCGACATTTTAGGACATTCTAACATCACTACCACCCGTATCTATACAGCAGAGTGCGGCTATGTTCATGCACAGCAAATCGAGAAACTTGGCCTTATTATTACATAATTCCAATTATGTTGTCAGTAGGGACTATTTTTTATAATTATAGCACTGCCGCAACAAAACCGCAAGCAAAACGCACTCATGTAATTCCACGAATACTTGAATTTTTGTATAACTTTCCAGAATGGGCGGTACTATTGCGCACTTTTTGAGAAAAAATCACTTTTGAGCCTTTGAACTCCTCCAAACCAGCAGAAGCATCAACAACATAATTGGAATTATGTTGTTTTCGTTTTTGGCAATTCGGAGGAAAAGAATTCATGCAGTTACTACTGCCCTTTGACGAGTATTGTGATTTGACGCAGGCACTCAGAGCACCCCGTTCGATCGGCCATGGCTTAAAATCATCCGTTAATTTAAATATTCTTCGAGCAAAAGCTCTTTTTATCACAGACCCTACGCAGATAGATTTGCTAGATTATTTGCTCAACCTTTGTAAACCTGATGAGATTTCCGAATTGATGAAATTTTTTGATAAGACTGCACCGATTCAAAAAATATTGGAAGAACATCTAAAGGAACTTGAGACACAGGAACTTCCTTATAGGGACGCCTCAGCTGCCTCAAATCTGGATTTGAAACCAGAGCAAAGTCGTGCGCCTTCGGTTTACGAGATTCTAATTGAAGAGATGCAGAAGAAGGGGTATGAAACAGATGCAGACTTTTATAACCATATCGGCTTGGACCGCCGGACATTTGGAAAGCTAAGAAAAGCAGATGCTTCCATATCGAGAGAGCTTGCACTATGGTTTGCCGTAGGACTTGAATTGAATTACTCGGAAGCCAACGAGTTTTTGGCCAAAATGGGCTATGCGTTCAAGAGTACAAGCGACAGAGAACAGCTTATTGTTTATACTATGCGGACAAGAAAGTACACTTTTAAGAATATGCAACAACGACTGTTCAGCTTTGGCTATAAAATGTTTGGGGAAGTTGAAGTCGGCAAGAAGTGTCACCAAGATGGTGACCCAATTTGACCGATTTTATAGTATTCTTTGGTCACAAGGAGGTGTAAAGCAATGGATAAGGTTCTTATTATGGTTCAAAATTCCCTTCGGCGAGGGAATGTCGGAGGTCTAGTCGTTGCCGGTGTACTTGCGGCTGCGCTCGCACTGCGCAATAAGGCAGACGGTTCAGGCTCAGACAATGCAACCGACAGCAGCACGACAAATAACCAAAACAACGAGCAATCGGAGTGAATGCTTTATGCGCATCACAGTACATACAGAGGTCGATCCAGACGGCACAAAAGTTACGGTATTAAAACCGGATTCAGAGGGACTGAACATTTTATATGGGATTCCCGACTTGCGAAAACGAGGTGACGACTACATCAGCACCGACTGTATGGGAGATTGTCTGGTGGAGATCCTTTACGAAAAAACCATTCAAGAAAAATGCTCAGGATTCCAATATTCGGGAACGATCACGGCAATTCGTCCCGAAAAAAGAATGAATTTTGGTATTTATTCCCCTTCTGTGTTGCTAAAGCTGCTCATGGAGCAAAAAAACGGAACAAAAACACCCTGCTATATTCAAATGAAGGAGCAAAATATGATGGAGGATTACGAATATCATGTAACCTGTCCCTCATTCGATGAGGTCGATATGGACTATCGGGGCGGTCGAGGAAGCCTGAAAGGCTACGCGCATCCTGTTGATGAAAAAATCATCAAAGTGTTGGACAATCCGGCGATCAACGCCGTGTTCCGCACGGTCTCTGATTTTGGTGCAGACAATTTTTATGGAACGATGCTTGCTACCGGCATCCCGCTGAATCACGAAAATCATCCAGAAGAGGATGCGATCATTCGCCACTGCTCCGAACGATTGGGGATAAAAAGACCTTACGCTATCATTTCCAATCAGCTTCCCGGCATCAATGCAATGACGGTCGGCAGTGACGATGCCCCCTATCTTGTTTTGAGCAGTTTGCTGGTCAAGGTAATGAGTAAGGAACAGCTCACCTTTGTTATCGGACACGAGTGCGGACACATTGCAATGGGGCATGTTGTATACCATTCTGCCGTTGCCACTGCCGGAAGTCTTGCACAGCTGATCCCGGTGATCGGAGAGGGCGTATACAATCTTGTCGCTTTTCCTCTGAACGCGTGGGAAAGACGCTCTGAAATTACAGCAGACCGTGCCGGCCTTCTCTGCTGTGAAGATCTTGAACTGGCGCAGCGCACCCTTCTTCAGCTGGAAACTGCTTTTCAGAATGCGGATGACATTGATATTACTACTTATGTTGAAAACAGCAAACGCTTTTTGAAAAAAGGTACGATCCGAAAATTTGGTGAGGTCAATGCCAACCACCCGCTGATTTCAAAGCGCATAGAAGCTTTGGAAAAATTTGCGAAGAGTCGGTGCTACTTGGAACTGACAAAACAACCGGTAACTTCTGAAGCACTGACAGACCGTGCGCTTGAAAAAGCAATCGAAGAAATCATTAAAGTCTTTTGAGCCGGGAGGGTACATCATGACAGAAACTAGCAAAGCATTGGTTGCGCAGTGCATCAGGATGTCAGAAAAGTTCGATCTGCCTCCTGTTAAAGAAATTGTTGATACCTATATTCAGCAATTGAACGAGGACCGCTTCACGATCACCTTGGTCGATTTGGGTGGAGCATCGGATAAAATCCTTAAAATTGCACGTTCCATTTGCAGCACGGACGATCTTTACAAATATGAAAAATTGCTTCGGGAATATGATGACTGGAGCATCAGCATCGAATACGGCGACGAAGAAACCATATTCTGCGAGCCTCAGACTTCGCGTCTCGTTGCAATTACCGTTCCCAATGAGAATTTGAAGAATAAAAAAATCTTCTTGTACAGGTTTGCAGAGCGCCCCGATCCGTTCGCGCTTCGGAATATCCTTTCCTCTGAGAAGCTGGTTCTTCTGACAAACGCAGAAATGCCCCTTGCCCGGGTACAAAAAGAGTGGTTTGAGGAGTGTGTCGCAGATCATTACGACCTTGACCGGTTCTCGGTTTATATTTCCGGTCTGGAAAACCTCTTGGATGAAAAGCAAGAGGATGAAGTGTTCAACTATGTAAAAACATACTTTCAAGCCTTTGCACAGGGAGATTCAATTGCCATCATTCGTGACGCTGCATTGCTGCTGGGTGAACCGGTTTTGGATCGTTCAAAGACAAAGGCAGAAAAATGCGCTCTGCGGAATCTTGTAAGGGAGATCGAGCCGATTCTGGAACACGAGCTTGAATGTGCGGGTGTGAGCGCCGAAGAGTTCGACAGAGTTGCAAGTGAACTTCAAACATTGAGCTGGCAGTTCCTTGACGCAGGCGAAGTATCCGCCAACAATGTGTTAAGTAATCAAATCAGTGCGATCATTGATGCGGTAAGTAAAAGTGCTGAAGAATACAGCGATTCCATGTATTGCAGTATAAAACATACCATTCTGGGAGCGAAAGAAATCGATGATGTGGAAAGCCGTATCGCTCCATATATGGAGCGTTCCTGGGAATATTTTTCAAGCGAAACATCAAAGCAGATCTCGAAAGATTTTGAGCGCATCCAGTTAAATCTCACGCAACGGATGGAACAGGACATTGAGGCTCTGCTGCAAAAGCTTGATGTTAAGGCACAGAGCACACTTGGACAGATTTTTGATAATAACATTCCCGATATTTCTGAGATTCGGTATGCGCCAACAAGCTTCGCAAGTGCTGAAAGTGCTGAAAAGCTCAAAAATATAAGCAGAAACGCACGAAATCTGATGATCCTGTCGGTCCCCCTGCTGTTTGTTTCTCCGACACTTTCTGTTATGACTTTATTGGGCGGAGGAATTTATTCAAAGCTGGAGAAAAAAACAGAGGACTGCAATTATCGGAAAGAACTGGACGCGAATGTGGAAAAAGCCTGTAAGAATGCCCGCAGGACCGCAGTAGAATTTTTTGCCAAGACGCTGGACGGCGAGCGGCAAAGAATGAAGCAGCTGGTAATGGAGGGCTATCAGAATCTGCTGGATGGATTCCAAAAGGAACTGCGCTCCCGAAAAGAGCAGGTTGACAAAAACAATGCACGAGCAGCTGAACTTCGGGAGGAGAAGCAACAGCTTCACCTTCTGATGGAGGAATTATAAAAGAAAAGGGGTCATTATATGTACGAAAAACAGCAGCAACTGGTAGAGCAGGTCATTGAAGAGCTGGACGTCTGCGCCGATATGCTGGGAAAAAAAGATGCGGCGAAAGAAAAAAAGTACGGCTTCATTCCCGGAATGGATGAACTGAAAAGCGAGGCAAGATTAAGAGAGCGCATCCAAAGCATTTCACAGGGCATCTTTCAAGTAATGTTTACCGGTGCATTCAACTCTGGAAAATCCACACTCTTGAATGCCTTGATGCACTCGGAAATATTGTCTACTGGAAATGCACCCACAACCGCTGTCATTACAAAACTCATTTGCCACTCCGATAGGGAATGCGCCATCATTTATAAGAAAGAATTGGACAAGAATGGGCAGCATGTAATGGTCGTCATGGACGATTTGGAACAATTCTTTAAAGAATATTGCATTGACTCAAAGGACACTGAAAAATTCAAAAGAACTGTTGATCATGTTGTAATTTACACAAAAGATTCCGGTATTTCAGAAAGCATGGTTCAGCTAATCGACTCTCCGGGCACAAAAGCATCACAGGCCGACGATGATGTTGCTAAAGGCTTTATCAAACAAGCAGATGCAATCGTATTTTTAATCAACGCACTTCAGTCATTAGACAAAGATGATAAAGAATATATCGCAAAGCATTTCGTGGGGAGACAGTTAAGCAACGTCTTTTTTGTCGTAAACAAAGTCAATCTTCTCAATTCGGACGATGATTTTGAAGCACTCAAGGTTCGTGTAAAAGATGAACTGGAAGAAGTATTTTTGGATAAAAACGGCGTTTTTGACCAGAAGCTTTTTGATGAGCGCGTATTCTATGTGAATGCCTTTGGCTCTATGAATACTCGGTTGGGAAGAGAAACGCCAATCAACAGAAGCTATAAACAGATGATTCCAGATAATACAACCGGCGTTCCTGAGTTTGAGGCTAGTCTGGCCACATATCTTGGCGCAGAGGACCGTGACAAAAAGGCTCTTGCCGCCTATCGCTCTCAGCTGGCAGGTTTTTATGTGACCGCAGAGAAGGCCAAAAAGAAAAAGCTTGAAATTTTGGAGCAGGGCGCAGATGCCATCAAAGCTGAATTGGACAAGTTTGAAGGCAAAAAAGGACAATTTGAAAGAGAAATCGAGGACATTAAAGCCGATATTGAGACTACCAAACGCGATATTCTGAGAGATATGCGTGATGCGTACGACCACTATGTAGACGCCGTAGAAGCCGACTGGAAGGAGTATTTCTCTGATAAGTCCGATGCCATGAAAGTTCATACGGGTAAGCTTCTGTGGGCAAAGGCCAAGAATGTTGCAGCCATCTGGAAAGACAAAGATGAGCGGCAGATGGCGCTTGAATTGGAGTCTGATGAAGCAACGAAGGAATTTGCAGAGGGCATCAAACTGTTCCTGGATGAAAAATCGGAATTCATGAGCAAGGAAATTGCAAGCAACATCGAACTCCGCATTGGAGAGCTGGCAAATAAACTGGAGCGTCATTCGTGCAGTCTCCAAAGCATGGATGTTCCTATCGATATAAATGATATCGTCTATACAATTCTCCGTGAAAACGATATAAAATTGCCGACGGAGGGAAAGAACAATTCCAATCTGGCACAGGCCTTGATTGCAATTTTCTTTGCAGACCCGGAGCTTATTGTAACGGCCGGAGGCGGAAGCTCTACCATGCTTGGTTTTCTGATCGATGTGATAAAAACAAACATCTTGGATGTCATCCTTGCGGCGGTTCTATCTGCGCTGTTCGGAAATTTCATCGGCGTTATTCTATTTGTATTAACAAAGCTCTTGAAAACTGGAATGCGCGGCGATGACTTGACGCAAAAAATGATTACAAACACGATGGAGGTTATCATCAACGGAAGTGAAGAACCTAACAAAAATGGAAACATGATCCCCGGTTTGAAGCGGGAAGGCAAAGCAGCTTACATTGCATCCACAGAGAAAAAGCTCGGCGGTGTAATGACGCGTACAACAAATATGCTGACCAAAGAAATTGAAGGAAGCCTCGCAGCTGTTAAGGACGAACTCCAGAATGCGTACAATGATCTGGTAAACCAGAATACCACCTACGAACAGACAGAAGAGCGCATGAACAAGGTGCTTGGCACCTTTGCGCAGGCTGTAAGTGATATGAGCGTTCTTACCACCGGCGAGAAGCTGACCGTCGGCGAAATCAAGAAATTGGCTTCTGTTCAGTAACGGACACAGTTTTCGCCGAATCGATTTTATGACACGGCGTCCAGTTAGCAGCTATGGCGCTAACTGGACGCCATTTATTTTAGGAGAGCTACTATGAATTATTCTGAAATTTTAGCAGGTCAATGGACGACTTTGAAGCACGATTTTCAAATCAATCTTGCAAAAAGAAAAGACGCTGCCCTATCCGCCGAAAAGCTGGATCAGTGGTATGAACTTGGTATTTCACGGTGGGAGAGTTCTATCGAAGCAGAGGGCGCAATTCTGCAACAGCAGAATAAAAAATTGGCAAGTGATATTCTTCACGAGATGAAAGCGTTTCGCTTCAAAAACGTTGATATCGTTTTTCACAATCAGGCAGTTATAAAAGGAGTGGTCCTTTTTATTGCAGGCGTTGCACTGGGAATCGTTGAATATATGGTTCTGCCTATTCCTAAATTGGTGCGCTTTCTGCTGGCGATCGTTGTTGCCGCACTCATGGCCTTAGAGGCTCTGAAGGGGGTCCAAAAGTCCAGAGATGCAGATTATGAAACCGTGCGAAAAGAATATTTATTGCAGCTTCAAGCTGAAGGTGAGAAACTTGTTTCTATTTGCAAGGAATATGAATGCTGAGGTGCATCCGAATGGCAAAAACTTCGACAGGGGATTTTCTGGATAAAACAAAGTTGCAGGTCGTAAAGGCAAAGTTAAAAAATACTTCGAAAATACCCCAAAATGCTCCTTCTGCAAAACTTGTCATTGCGTTTTGCGGTATTTTTTCTTCTGGAAAGTCCTCGTTGCTTAATGAGATCCTAAAACAGGATTTCAAGCTTCCAACGGGAGGCGAACCTGTAACAAAATTTGTGACCCGAATTGAATATGGTGCTGTATTCAAGGCATACTGTACGAACAGAGGTAGACGAACCGTTTTACCTGAAAACACGGTAAAGGATATTGTCCGGGGAAAAAGCACGCTGCCTATTGAATTTCAGGAGATCGTACTTCAGATGCCGGCAGATATTTTGAAAAACGGTATCGTTTTTTTGGATACTCCCGGTTATGAAGATGACGATCGTCTTGAGGGAATAACCAGAAAAGCCGTTCAAAACGCAGACATTGCGGTTTTCTGCTGCAATGCCGACCACTTTGGAAAGAGATTTGAAAAAGAATACTTACAGGAACTTGAAGATAGTCTGGGAAATTTCCTTGTTGTGGTGAACCATGCGGATGCACTCCATTCTGACAGAGATTTTGAGGTTCTTACAAAATATGTAGAAGAAACTGTCGCGGGGCGCGGTACGCGAAAACTTCGTCATATTACGCCTAAAACTACATTTTTTACGGTCGGTGCCGGCCGCTATATCGATCTTGATGGTTTGGAGCAGGCTTTACAAAGTATTTGTGCAGCCTCAGGAAGAGGACTTTATAATATAAAAGAATATGCAGAATTAAAAAGGCGCCACTATGCTTTGGAGCAGCTTCTGCCTGTTATACGTGAAGAAATCGAACATGGGAGTCGTTGCGCAGAAGAAGAATGCCAAGCGCTGGAACGAGAGTCTAAACGAGCGCGGCTAGAGTACGAAAACCGTCTGCGGGACGTCGAAAGAGAAACGGAGTTGTTGAGAGGTTATCTTCGAGATGTTGTTGCACGGAAAACAGATAAATTTCGTTCTGAAGTTGAGCGGTTGGAAAAAGAGAAAAAGCACGAACAGTTTGTTAATTTGACAACGCAATTTATAAAAAAGGAGTTCTCAGAGCTTTTGGCAGATATCCGAATCTGGCAAATGAACCACATGATTTTGAAAGATGGGGACTCGGTATCATTTGTGCGTGCTTTAAGTCAGTTGCTAAAGGATTATAAAGTGCCAAGCCCAGTGGGAGAGCGCATCCAGACGCGCGGCTTCGTTGGGAAACTGGCCTGTTCAATAATCGTAAGCACGGCAGTAGGGTCGCTGTATGTCGATGACGGATATGATACAATATACCGCGGTTATGCAAAGACTGCTAAAATAAATTTCGAAAGTGTTTTTCTTCCGAAACTTGATGAAATTATTGAGCAATACTTGTCTGACGCAGAAAATGCTTCGGTGCCGGAAATGAAGAGTTTGGATGTCTCTGTTCTTGACCGGATCAAAGATCAGCTTCATGAATGGAAAGCCGTAAATGAAGAAGCAAATCATGCTCTGGAGATGGTGACGCAAACTTTGAATACACCCCAAAATATTCTGGTGTGTTCAACACAATTCGCCTGCGGAAAAGCTACGTTATTCAATGCGTTGATCAGAAGCGAAGTGCTAAATGCTTCGCCTTTGCCCGATTTTGAAATGTTTCCAACGATTGCAAAAGCGGCTGAAAGTGACAAACAGAAAAAAATTACATATACATTTTCTGAATTCGCAGAACCTAAGAACATAAAGCTCTGGGAAGATGCCAGTTTTAATGAGCAGGCATATAGGTCTTTATGCAAATCGCTGTTTGGTAAATCCGAAATCAATAGAGAAGCGTTTCCGCTGTATAGAACTGTTTATTTAAGGAGTATTGATAAAGAGTACAGCTATTCTATTCTCCATAACGCTTATAATAGCTTGCATGAAGAAACGCCTAGAGAATTCATTCGCAATGCAGATGCGATCGTGTTTGTGATTTCTGCACTACAAGGGTTCTTAAGAGAAGATAGAAGATACATTGAGGAGAACTTTGCCGGATGGCAATTGCAAAATATCTTTTTTGTTATAAACAAGGTAAATGTTCTTAATTCAGAGAAAGACTTTGAGGAGCTAAAAATCCATGTTCGGGAAGAATTAAAGGACGTTTTCTTAGACAAAGCTGGCACTTTTAATCAAAAGCTGTTTGATGAGCGTGTATTCTATATAGATGCCTATGGCTCTATGAACACCCGTATGGGACGGGAAACTCCAATTACCAGAAATTATAAAATGATGGTTCCGGACGAGTCAACAGGTGTTCCAGAGCTAGAGCGCGCGTTATACCGTTATTTAGCGTAAAGATATCTCTGCTTTTCCACTGGGATAAAGTCGCCAAGGCCTCCATTTTGCGTTTTGTTTTGCTTCTATATTCGTAGCATGGATGAGATGTCACCTTTAAGGCGACCCGTTTTTTGTAAAAATACGTTATAATGGGCCCATCAAAAGAACCCCACAATATAGGAGGAATATCATGATGGAACAGAACAAAGAGGCCAGAGTTTATGACATTATCGAAAAAAAGGCCGGCAGCAACATTCTGATGCAGGGATTGACGGGCTGGATGGGTTTTCCGTTTACGCTCTTTGCCGATACCGCAGTCTTTTTCACCCATTATGGGCCGATGCTGAACGAGATCCGTGAGGTATATGGCAGGGAGCCATTGTCGGGTGAATTCATTGCTCCCATCCTCAAAGGCTGTAAAGACGAAGTGATCTCTGACATTGTTATGGATAAGGTGATTGGAAATATTCCGATCATTGGAATGCCCGCAAACATGATCGCTGCAAAGGCAATGACATGGAGGCTTGGAATTTTGTTTGGGATGCTGTCTGCCCGTGGCGAAGAGATCAATGAACACAATGTGGAGCGTGCCATGGTACTGATCCGCAATCTCTTTCCCCAAAAAGACTCTTATCTTTTCCGGAAGCCCTCCGTGGAAAATGCACAGAAATTGATCCGTTCCGTTGAGGGAGACACGTTCGACACATTCGATAGCAAGGTTTCGAAAATTCTTGATGCAGTACAGAACTGAATTGGGGAAAGAAACCAATCTGTGAGGGCTATGAAATGTCAGACTTAGATCGTTTTCTTCAGGCGCAGTCTTATCAATATGAAACTGCCTTAAAAGAAATTCAAAATGGGCGCAAGCAAAGCCATTGGATGTGGTATATCTTCCCTCAGCTGCGCGGCCTCGGTCAAAGCAGCATGGCATGGGAATACGGGATCGCAGACTTGGAGGAAGCGAAAGCGTATCTCGCACATCCGATCTTGGGAGCACGCCTACTGGAAATTTGCAACGCTGCGCTGAACGCTTCGTCCAACAATGCAGTGGAGGTATTCGGTTTTCCTGATAATCTAAAGCTGAGATCTTCCATGACATTATTTGAAGCAGCCGACCCACAGCAACCTATCTTTGGACTGATTTTAATGAAGTTTTTTAACGGTGAGCGCGATCTTGCTACATTAAGAATGCTGTCATCGACAGGACCGGTCCGATTGCCAACGTCGTAAAGCAGATCCACCCACTGTATAACTTCAAGACTGGAGATCGATTTCAAGGAATAAATGCGGAGGAGGATGTTATGAAGTTTTTCGATAAACTTTTCTCGAAAGAAACCGTTTCCGAGCCAGAGAAAAAGCAGACACCTTCAGCTGAAAAAAAGACAACGAGTTCACACGAGCTCGTTGTATCAATGCTCAAGCTGGCGGAGATCACGATCCTTAAAGGAGATTATGAAGCAGCATTTAAGCTCTATCAAACGATCGTTGAAATGGAGCAGAATGCAGATGCGCAGTATAATCTTGGCAATCTGTATGCGATGGGAAAAGGAACGGATCGGGATTTCTTACAAGCGGCTTACTGGTTTTATCAGGCGGAGCTGAATGGGGAAGCCGAAGCGAAGAGACTGTGCAAAAAGAGCACAGTGGACTATTTACAGCAGGATCTGGAAAATGCCACGCCGTTTGAACTTTACCAAAAGATGCAGCGCTATGCCACATTGCTTTATCCGCGCAAAGTAAGCATCGGCGTCATCCTCGAAAACTTGTATGGCCTTGGACTCTCACATGTCAAGAATGGAGAATATGCCCAAGCCGCAAAGTTTGTCCGCGCAGCAGCAGAATCTTGTAATTACGGCGCAGCACAGAATCTTTTGGGGATGATGTATCTTGAAGGAAAAGGTGTCGAAAAGGATGAGCTTTCCGCGCTGTATTGGTTCGACCGTGCCGCTGACAGCGGTACAAAAGAGAACGATATAAAAATTGCCAAAGAAAAACGTGATAAAGTTCTTGATGCGTTGATTCACAGCTATCCCCCGGAGGAATTCTATGATATTATGGATCAACTGATAAAAGCTTGCGTCCATGGATCAGCAAATATTCCCCAAGATAACGAGAAAGCTAAATACTGGAAGGATGTTTGTGAAAAACAATTGCAAAAGAGAGCCGTATAAATGCAAAATTCAGACGTTCGTTCATTCTGTAATGAAGAAAAAATAAGCATTTTCACAACAAAAGAACCGCGAGGAGCCTCCACAGACGGGAGGAGCCTCGCGGTCATCTTTTTTGAGCCTTTATTTGCGCTTTCAGTCATATTCCACCTGCAAAGAAAAGTTCCGTGTGATGTCTGTAAGAACAGTCAGAATGCGCAAACAAAAAGCAGGCAGTGTCGTGGAAAGGAGGAGGAAAGCGACACTGCCTGCTGTATAGGAACCCCTGAACATTGCGGCTTGGTCAGGAGGGATTTGGTAGTCTGTCCGCCGTTCTGGCTATTGCCTCGCATAGAAACGGGAGACAGTTTTTTATGGGCCTGCTGTGCGCCGCTGCTGCGGCCGCACCCGCAGGAAAATGTGCCTGCATGGGCTTTTGCGGGGAGAACCTTTCGGAGGTTATGGGGGATGTCCGTTCCGTTCTCCCTGAGTGCACCCTTATTATGCCAGACAATCGTGGCAATTTTTTGTGGTAAATTTGAACAGTTTGCAAATAAATATCCTGCCCATGAAAAAAGACTGCTGAAAAGTCCGCACTTCTCAGCAGTCTGAATCTGAAATTTTTGCGTTACACCCCAAAGAACTCCTTGGCAATGTCGGCGCTGCGCTTGGCGTCCTTGGCGTACCAGTCCGCGCCGATCTTCTCGGCGTATTCCGGGGTCAGCACGGCACCGCCTACCATGATCTTGCAGTCCAGCTGCGCCGCGTGCAGGGCGGCGATGGTCTCCTCCATACTTTTCAGGGTGGTGGTCATCAGGGCCGAAAGGCCTACCAGATGCACATCCTTTTCCCGCACGGTGTCCACCACCGTTTCCACCGGCACGTCCCGGCCAAGGTCCAGCACCTCAAAGCCGTAGTTTTCCAGAATGACCCGGACGATGTTCTTGCCGATGTCGTGCACGTCGCCCTTGACGGTGGCAAGGACGATGCGTCCCTTGCTGGCGCTGCCCTCGCCCTTTTGGGCAATGGCGGTCTTGATCTCCTCAAAGGCGCTCTGGGCGGCGCTGGCGGCCTGTAGCAGCTGCGGCAGGAACAGGGTTCCTTTTTCGTACTTGGCACCCACGATGTCCAAAGCGGGGATCAGGGCTTCGTCCACCACCTCCAGCGGTTGCTTTTCTGCCAGCAGGGCGCGGGTATGGGCGGCGGCGTCACCTTTCAAGCCCTTTTCCACCGCCTTCATCAGGGCGGCGTAGGGGCCGGTATGCTCTGCTTCGGCGGCACTGGCGGCAGGCGCGGCCTTTGCAGCCTGTGCCAGCGCAGTGCTGGCGGGCACACGGTCAGCAAAGCGCTCAATGTACTTTGTGCTCTGCTTGTCCCGGTTGGTCAGCACGTTGTAGGCGTACACCGCCGCCATCATCTCCTCGCTGGAGGGGTTCATGATGGCAAGATCCAGCCCGGCGTACATCGCCATGGTCAGGAAGGTGGTGTTCAGGTAGGTGCGGC